>Ga0194113_10002918_pt1 | contig 23083 bp, 17 predicted proteins | sample TA2MahC200mmetaG_FD_146193 | JGI IMG/M metagenome (GOLD analysis project Ga0194113, IMG submission 146193) | Freshwater microbial communities from Lake Tanganyika, Tanzania - TA2015017 Mahale Deep Cast 200m | ecosystem: Environmental > Aquatic > Freshwater > Lake | place: Tanzania: Lake... | reverse complement strand
GCGACCCTGGGCGGGCCGCCGGCCCGGGGAACCCGCACCGTGGCCTCTTACGACGAGGACTCCACCTCCATGGCGGTGGCCGCGGCTCGCCGCCTGGACGGCGGCCTCGCCGCCCGGCCATCCGCCGTGTACTTCGCCACCACCACCCCGGCCTATCTCGACAAGACCAACGCCGCCGCCATCCACGCCGCCCTCGGCCTGCCGGTCGAGGTGGGGGCCTACGACGCGGCCGGGGCGGTGCGCTCCTCCGTCGGAGCGCTACGCGCCGCCGTGGCGGCGGCTCACCCGACCCTGGTGGTGGCCGCCGACATCCGCACCGGCCTCCCCGGCGGCGAGGACGAACGCGACGGCGGCGACGGCGCGTGTGCCTTCGTGGTGGGGCCGGGCGACGCCGACCACCCCGTCCTGGCCGAGTGCCTGGCCGCCACGTCGGCCACCGGCGAGTTCCTGGAGCGCTGGCGGGTGCCCGGTGAGGCCTACTCCCGCCGCTGGGAAGAGCGGTTCGGGGTACAGGCCTTCCTGCCCCACGCCGGCCGGGCAGTAGCCGCCGCGCTCGCCGCCGCCGGCCTGGCTCCCGACGCCGTGGACCACCTCATCGTCACCGGCACCCACGGGCGGGCGGCGGCCGGCTTCGCCCGCATGAGCGGAGCGAAGCGCGAGGTGCTGGTGGACGACCTGGCCTCCTCCGTGGGCAACACCGGGGCGGCCCACCCCGGGCTGCTGCTGGGGGCGGCGCTCGACGGCGCCCGGCCCGGCGCGGTGATCGCCCTGGTGGTACTGGCCGACGGCGCCGACGTCCTCATCTTCCGGGCCACCGACACCCTCGCCTCGCACCGCTTCGGGCCCTCCGTGGCCGAGCAGGCCGCCGGTGGGAAGGAGATCTCCTACGCCGACTTCCTCACCTGGAGAGGGATGCTGCCCCGCCAGGTGCCCCGCCGGCCCGATCCGGTGCCGCCCGCCGCACCCCCCTCCTGGCGTTCCGAAGCCTGGAAGTTCGGCTTCACCGCCTCACGCTGCCGCGATTGCGGCAGGCGCCATCTGCCCCCGCAGCGGGTGTGCTCGGGGTGCGGAGCCGTAGACCACATGGACGCCGAGCGCCTCGCCGACACTCCCGGCACCATCGCCACTTTCACCATCGATCGCCTGGCTCACTCCCCCAGCCCGCCCGTCGTGGCGGCGGTGGTGGACTTCGACGGAGGCGGGCGCTACCGCTGCGAACTCACCGACACCGACCCGGAGGCAGTCACCATCGGCGGCCGGGTCGAGATGACTTTCCGCCGGCTGTTCGCGGCCGGCGGGGTGCACAACTACTTCTGGAAGGCGCGGCTCATCGGGGACGGCGACGCCCCCGTACGGCAAGGAGCGTGAACCATGGCGTCCAAGGGCATCCGCGACCGGGTGGCCATCGTGGGGATGGGCTGCACCCGCTTCGACGAACACTGGGACCAGAGCGCCGACGACCTGCTGGTGGACGCCGCCGGCGAGGCCCTCGCCTCGGCCGGGATGGCCAAGGCCGACGTCGATGCCTTCTGGCTGGGCACCATGGCCTCGGGGATGAGCGGCATGACCCTGGCCAAGCCGCTGAAGCTCGGGACCAAGCCGGTCTCCCGGCTGGAGAATCTGTGCGCCACCGGCTCCGAGTCCTTCCGCAACGCTTGCTACGCCGTGGCCGCCGGCGCCTACGACGTGGCCATGGCCATCGGGGTGGAGAAGCTCAAGGACTCGGGCTTCTCCGGGCTGGTCCTCCCGCAGCCTCCCAACGACGGCACCGCCGCCGACCTGACCGCACCGGCGCTCTTCAGCCTTCTCGCCCCGGCCTACGGCCGGAAGTACGGGGTGAGTGAGGAGCAGCTGAAGGAGGTGTTCACCCGCATCGCCTGGAAGAACCACCACAACGGGGCGCTGAACCCGCGCGCCCAGTTCCGCAAGGAAGTGGCCCCCGAGGTGATCTGCAACTCCCCGCTGGTGGCCGGGCCCCTGGGCATCTTCGACTGCTCCGGGGTGTCGGACGGGGCGGCGGCGGCGATCGTGGTGCGGGCCGAGGATGCCTCCCGCTACACCGACCGGCCCCTCTTCGTCAAAGCCCTGTCCTTCGTGGCCGGAGCCGGCGGCGGAGCCAACGACCCCGGCTACGACTACACCACCTTCCCCGAGGTGGTGCTCTCGGCGCAGGATGCCTATGCCCAGGCAGGGGTGACCGACCCCCGCGCCGAACTGGCCATGGCCGAGGTGCACGACTGCTTCACCCCCACCGAGCTCATCCTGATGGAGGATCTGGGCTTCGCCCCGCGCGGCGCCGCCTGGCAGGAGGTGCTGGCCGGCACCTTCGACCTCGACGGCGACCTGCCGGTCAACCCCGACGGGGGCCTCAAGAGCTTCGGGCATCCCATCGGGGCGTCGGGGCTGCGTATGCTCTTCGAATGCTGGCTGCAGCTGCGGGGCGAGGCCCCGCCGGAGCGCCGGATCAAGACCGGGAAGACGCTGGGCCTCACCCACAACCTGGGCGGCTACCCCGGGGAGTGCGTCAGTTTCGTAGGCATCGTGGGCAGCCGGCCCAGCGAGTAACACGGAGGCAGCGAGATGTTCCGCACCAGGGTCACCGAGATGTTCGGGGTCGACCACCCCATCGTGCAGGGCGGCCTGCAGTGGGTGGCCAACGCCGACCTGGTCGCCGGCGTGGCCAACGCCGGGGCCATGGGCTTCCTCACCGCTCTCTCCTTCGACTCGCCGGAGGTCCTGCGCTCTGAGATCCGCCGCTGCCGCGACCTCACCGACAAGCCATTCGGGGTCAACATCACCCTGCTGCCCACCATGCGACCTCCCGACTACGCCGGGATGGCACGGGTGACGATCGAAGAGGGCATCCGCTTCGTGGAGACGGCCGGGAGCAACCCGTCCCAGTTCATGCCGGCCTTCAACGATGCCGGTGTGAGAGTGGTGCACAAGTGCACTTCGGTGCGCCACGCCCTCAAGGCCCAGGACCTGGGGTGCGCCGCGGTCAGCATCGACGGGTTCGAGTGCGCCGGGCACCCCGGCGAGGAGGACGTCACCTCCCTGGTGCTGATCCCGGCCGCGGTGGACGCCGTCTCGGTGCCGGTGATCGCCTCGGGCGGGTTCGGCGACGGGCGCGGCCTGGTGGCCGCCCTCGCCCTGGGGGCGGAGGCCATCAACATGGGCACTCGCTTCGTGGCCACGGTGGAGGCCCCGGTGCACGACAAGGTGAAGCAAGCCCTGGTCGACCGGGACGAGCGGAGCACCCGTCTCGCTCTCCGCTCGCTGCGCAACACCATCCGGGTGCTGCACAACGAAGTGGTCGACCGCATCCTCGAGATCGAAGCCCGTCCCGGGCCCACCGACTTCGCCGAACTGGCTCCCCTGGTCTCGGGAACGGCGGCACGCGAGGAGGTGTGGGAGAAGGGCAACGTGGACGGCGGCATCTTCACCGCCGGCCAGGTGGTGGGCCTCATCCACGACGTCCCCACCGTCGGGGAACTCGTCCACCGCATCGTCGCCGAGGCCGAGGTCATCGCCCGCGATCGCCTGCCCGCCTTGCTGCGTTGAGGGGCGCGGGTCCGGCGCCCCCGCCGGGCACGCCGCGGCCGGGCCGCGTATCGTGGAAGTGAGCCGTCCCGGGAGGTTTGCATGCCCGAGCCCATTCGCCAGCGCCTGGTCGACCTCATCGAGCGCAATGCCGACCGACTGACCCGAGCCTGGCTGGCGGATGTGCGGCGGCGACCGGAGACCCCCACCTATCACGACTACCCCGAGGACCTGCTGTACGAGAGGGTGCATGAGGTCTACCGCAACCTGGGACGGTGGGTGTGCCGGGAGACCACGGCGGCCGACGTGGCCCGGATGTACACCGTCCTGGGGAAGCAGCGCCATGCCGAGGGCTTCTCGCTCTCGGAGGTGCTCGAGGCCCTCATCCTGACTCGCCGCCACCTGTGGCTCCTGGTGCTCTCGGAGGCCTTCCTCGACACCGCCCTGGACCTGCAGCAGGCCCTGGACCTCAACGCCCGGGCGGTGCTCTTCTTCGACCGGGCGATGTACTTCAGCGCCCTGGGATACGAGCAGGCCCAGGCCGAGGCGGCCTCCCGACGGACCGCCGCTCTGGCCCACGAACTGGCCCGCCCCCGGCGTCTCCTGAGACGGAAGCGGGAAGAGGAATCCTCGTCGTAGCCGGGCCGTAGCATCGGCCCATGCGGCCCATCACCCCCGAGGACCTCTGGCGGCTGCACCGCGTGGGTCAACCCGAGCCCCTGCCGGGAGGCGGGTCGGCCGTCGTGCCCGTCACCACCTACGACCTCGCGATGAACCGCGGGCGGTGCCGGCTCCACCTGGTCCTCGCATCGGGGGAGAGCCACCCGCTCACCCGGGAGGACGCCGATAGCACCGTGCCGGCGGTGGACCCGGCGGGACGGCAGGTGGCCTTCCTCCGCAAGGGGGGAGACGACGACCCCGCCCAGTTGTTCGTCATGCGTCTCGACGGGGGTGAGGCGCAGCGCCTCACCGACCTCCCCCTGGGAGCGGTGGGGCCCCGCTGGCTGCCCGACGGGACCGCGCTGCTGGTGTGGTCGCCGGTCTACCGGGAGCATCCCGCGCTGGAGGCCACCCGGGCCGAAAGGGACGCCCGCAAGGAAGCCAAGGTGAAGGCGCGGGTCACGGAGGATCGCCTCTACCGCTACTGGGATCGCTGGCTCACCGGCGGCGAGGTGCCTCACCTGTTCCGGGTCGACGCCGCCACAGGAGAGGCGGTGGACCTCACCCCGGGTTGGACGCGCCTGCTCGACTTCGAGGACCAGGGCACCGGCTACGACGTCTCCCCCGATGGGAGCCGGGTGGCCTTCCACGCCCTGGCAGTGGACCCCCCCTACACCGACCTTCGCATGGGCGTCTACCTGCTCGACCTCGCCGAAGGCGAACCGCGTCCGGTCGATCCCGACGGGCCGCCCTTGCAGCGCCGTCCCCGCTTCGCCCCCGACGGCACCTCGCTGCTGTACGGGGTGGCCCACGACTGGCCCGGCTTCTACGCCGACCGCATCCGCCTGGTACGCCTCGACCTCTCGACCGGGAAGCCGACCACGCTGACCGAGGATTGGGACCGCTCCCCCGCCGGCTGGGAGTTCACCCCCGACGCGGAGTCGATCGTCTTCGCCGCCGAGGACCGGGCCCGGTGCTCCTTGTTCGTCATGCCTTCCGCCGGCGGAGAGCCCCGGGTGCTGGCCCCCGGAGGATGGGTGCACGGCCCCCGCCCGGCCGCCGGGGGCCGGGTGTGGTGCCGGGCCGAGTCGCTCACCCGTCCCGCCGAGGTGGCAATAGCGGACGAGTCCGGCCGCCTGGAGGTCGTCGGTCACCACAACGACGAGTTGCTCGCCGGGTTGGATCTGGGCGCCGTCGAGGAGGTGTGCTTCCCCGGCGCGGGCGGCGACGAGATCCAGATGTGGGTCACCTACCCGCCCGGCTTCGACCCCGCCCGGCGATGGCCCCTGGTACACGACATCCACGGCGGGCCCCACGGGGTGAGCGGGGACGAATGGCACTGGCGCTGGAACACCCAGGTCTTCGCCGCCGCCGGCTACGTGGTGGCCGCGGTGAACTTCCACGGCTCGTCGTCGTGGGCCGACGAGTTCGCCCGCGGCATCCAGGGAGCCTGGGGGGACCGGCCCGCCGACGACATCCTGGCGGCCACCGACCACCTGCTGGCCCGGGGCTTCATCGACCCGGAGCGCCTGGCCCTCACCGGAGGCTCTTACGGGGGCTACCTGGTGGCCTGGCTGATCGGCCGCACCGATCGCTTCCGGACGGCCATCTGCCACGCCGGCGTGACCAACCTGCTCGGCCAGTACGCCACCGACGTCACCCACGGGCGCCGCCTGGCTTTCGGCAGCGAGCCCTGGGAGGACACCGCCCCCATCCACCGCTGGAGCCCCACCGAGGCCCTGGCCGCCGCCGTCACCCCGACGCTGGTGATCCACGGCGAGCAGGACTACCGGGTGGTGGTCACCCAGGGCCTGGAGCTGTACGGCATCTTGCAGGCCAAAGGGGTGGCGGCCCGGCTGGTCTACTACCCCGACGAGGGCCACTGGATCCTGAAGCCGCAGAACTCCCTGCACTGGTACGGCGAGTTCCTGGGCTGGCTCGAGAGGCACCTCGACCGGCCGATCCCGAAGCCGGGGTAGCCCTCAGGCGGGGGGCGGGGCAGCCCTCCGGCGTCTGGGGCGCGCCGGGTAGGCCCCGACCAGCGCGGCTCCGGCCAGCGCGGCAACCGGGATGGCGAAACGCCACCAGTCCAGCCCTGCGTCCTTGCCGGCGATGCCGACCAGGGCGGTCGCTGCCGAGGACCCCACGAGCAGCAGCACCCCGCCCAGGGGCACCGCCCACGTCTTCGGCATCCTCGTCCGGCGAATGGCCCCCTCGAAGCGGGCGAAGAGGGCCACCAAGAGTGCGGTGAGGAGGCCGAGCACCACGAACCAGGGGAGGCGGCTCCCCCACCACCACCAGGTGCCCGGCTCGACCTTGAACACCGCCCCGTCCCAAGCGGCGAGCCCGGCGGCGGCGGTCAGCATGCCGGCGGTGAGGTGCCACAGGAAGACGGTCATCGCCACCCCGCCGAAGGCGATGAGGCCGTGCCACACGCCCGGCCGGGTGGTGAGGCGCTCTACCGCGGGCCGAGTGCCGCCGATGATGCCGAACTGCGCCAGGCCCAGCACCGCGATGGCGAAAGTCGGCGGGGTCATGTTGGCCGCTCCCTGGCCCGGGATACTGACCATGGCCACCGGGTATAGGCCCGACCAGGTGAGCCCGACCAGTCCGGCCAGCGACCCGGCGGCCAGGGGCCAGCCGGCCCAGCGCGGCACCCCGCCTCGATCTTCACGGTCGGACCACCAGTAGCCCACCTGGTGCACCAGCGCCCAGACGAAGGCGAAGTTCACCCAGCCGATGCCGGGGACCTCGAAGGCGAAACGAGCGACGTCCACCGCGATGGCGGCGGCGGCCAGGGCGAGCAGGGTCCAGGGGCCGCTCCGCCGCCACCAGGCGTGGGTGAGGGGCGCCAGGGCGGTCAGCGCCAGGTACACCGCCAGGAACCAGATGGGCATGGTCGCCGCCATGGCCCCGGCGTGCATCACCCCGGGAGGAACGACACCGCCCAGGAGCAGGATGAGGCCCACCCACACCACGAGCAGGGGCATCACCGGGGTGAACAGCCGCCGGGCCCGCAGGGTGATCCACTCCCGCGGCGACTGGTCCCCCGCGCTCACCCGGCGCAGGGCGCGGGCGTTGGCGTAGCCGCCGGCGAGGAAGAACACCGGCATGACCTGGAACAGCCACGTGACCCACCCGGCGTAGGGCACCCACTCCAGCGAGTTGAGCAGGTCGGTGGTGCCGTCGGGCTGCACCCAGATGGTGACCGCCAGCCAGTGGCCGCCGACCACCATCAGGATGGCCAGGGCGCGCCAGAAGTCGACCACCCGGTTGCGCTCGGCGGGAGTGGCCGCCGCCAGCCGCCCGGTGTACGCCCAGTACTTCCGCACCCGTCCCTTTCCGCCTTCGACCGCATTATCGACCCGGCGGCGCCTCCCTGCCCGGCACCGGGGGGACTCCGCGGCGTAGGCTTGCCCGGACGGGAGGACCGTGCGCGGCTCAAGATCCCGCGATGCCGCCCCCAGGGACCGCCAACGTGTCGGCCGCCTCGGCTCGCGCGCGCGCCTGTGGCTCGGCCTCACCCTCCCCTTCGCCGTGTCCGCCTTCACCCGTTTCCCCTTCGTGGCCGACTGCAGTCACCCGTTCTGGAGTGTGGTGGCGGACCTGGTCGCCCCGGCCTGGGCCCTGGCCATCCTCCCTGTGGCCGGCCGGCTTCGGGCGGCCGCTACCCGCCACGGTCGACCCGCTTCCCCTCCGTCTCGCCGCCGGTCGGCGCGCCTCGCCGGCCGGGCCGGGGCCCGGGCCTGTGCCCGGGCGGCCCAGGTGGGTGCGATCGCCATCATCCTGGCCTCATACACCCGCGAGTGGGAGCGCTTCGGCCGAGAGCCCCAGGCGGCGTGGTTCACCCTGTTGGTGCTGGGCACCATCGGATTGCTGATCGTGCCGCTGTGGTCGATCCGGCTCGAACTCCACCGCCGCGGGGTGGCCTATCTCGACGGCGGCGCCTTGCCCCGGCGGATCGACCGTTTCCTGTTCGCTGAGGCCGAGGGCCGGCCGCGGCGCGCCCCCCACGTGCTCGCCTTCTCCCTGGTCACCCTGGCCGTCTCCTTAACGGTGCTCGGCCAGTACGACGCCCTGCTGCGGGGCATGCACTCCTCCGGCGATCCGCCCGTGGGCATCAACGGCCTGCCCGCCGTCTACGAGTTCGACCTCTCTCGCAAGCCGGCTGCGGTGATCGAGCGCGTGGGCACCTGGCGCGCCTACACCGAGGCGGTCGGGGCGGAGTTCGGGTCGGCCTACGGCGTGGTTACCACGCACGCCGTGCTGGACACGATGGCCACCATCCCGGCCTACCTGGCCGTCGGGCTGACCCTGGCCGGCCTGGCCTGGCGTCACCGTCTCCGCTTCGCCCCGGGAACCGCCGTCCGCCGCGCTTTCGAGTTGATCACCCTCACCGGATTGGTGGTGCTGGCGGCCACCGCGGTCCTGGATGTAGGAAAGAACTTCCTCACCTGGCACGTGATGGATCGAGCTTGGAACGACCCGGATGGCCTGCCCAACCTCAGCGTGCGCCTGCTGTGGGGCTTCTCGCTGACGCGTACGGTCGGCCTGTGGGGCCTGGCCGCCGCCGCCCTCCTCCTGCTGGCCCTGGCCGACACCTCCACCCGCCGCCTGCGGCACGCCCTGCTGGCGACACGAGCCGAGTGCCTGCTGCTCGTGGTGTTCGCCTTCGTGGTGCTGCTGTTGCCCCAGACCGCCGACGTCATTCGCGGCTGGCACATGAGCCACGCCCTGATCACCGTGGGCCTGGTAGTCATCCTGTCGATGGTGCTGCGCTGGACCTCGGCGCGGAACCTCCGCCGGCAGCACCACCACTGGGAGCAGGTCCAGGAAGGCCACACCCCCACCCCGGCGGTGGTGCGCCTGCCGTGGGGCCGCCGACCTCTCGAAGTGGGGCGCTTCCTCGGCAGCCTGGTGATTGCCCTGACGGCGCTCCAACTGGCCCTCACCCTCGGGGGGCTCCCGGCGGGGCGCGGCCTGCTGGTGCCGGCGGGCCTGATCCTCGCCTTCGCCCTCTTCGGGTTGCCTCTCCCCCCGGCCCCGTACCGCCGCGGCGACCGGCCGGTGGAGGTAGCGTTGCGCCGCCGCCTGCCCCGGATGCTCGGGGCGGCGGCCTACCTGATCGTCGGGGTGGCGGTGCTGAAAGCCGCCGCCGCCTCCATGGCGTACGCCCGCCACCAGGACTGGTGGCTGGCCTTCGCCCTGGTGCCCCCGGCCATCGGCCTGTGGCGCCTCGCCACCCGCACCACCGCCGTCATGGGACGCCTCGAAGCCGGTTTCGCCCTGGCGGTGCTCGCGCTGGCGGGGACGGTCATCGCCGTCGGCGACCCCGAGCTCTCGCCCGCTGCTCTGGCCTTCGCCGGGATCACCTTTGCCTACGGGTCCCTGGCCTTTTTCAACTCCTACGACCCGGCCTCCCTGGTGAGCCGGCTCTCCCGCCGCCGGCTCCACCGCGCCTGGGCCCGGCCCTTCGCCGCCGCCGCCGGCCTCGCCCTCTCGGCGACGGTGCTCTGGTTCTATGCGGATCCCATTTCGGTGGCCCCGCGCCTCAGCACCATCGGAATGATCGTGATCGCCACCGTCGCCGCCACGCTTCTCGGCGCCGGGGCGGTGCGCCTGGCCGAGATCAGTCGCCCGCCGCGCCTGCTGGCGGCCTTCGGCATCAAGCGCGCTCCGGTGGTCAGCCTGATGGTGGTCTGGTTCCTGCTGGCCCCCACCCTGGCGAGCCGCCACATCCACGACCTGCGGGTGCTGGAGCAGAGCGGCCGGGCCGTCGCCGGGCTGGGCTTCGAGGACGTCTGGCAGCGCTGGGCGGCGTCCAACCTCGCGGAGCCGAGCCCGCCTGCCGGGCCGGGAGAACGCCGGGTGGTCCCGCTGCTCCTGGTCTCCAGTTCCGGTGGCGGGCTGCGGGCGGCGGCCTGGACCTCCTTCGTGCTCGACTGCCTCCTGGAGGGAGCCCCGGGCGACTCCGGCCCCTGCGACGGGGAACGCCTCGGCGGTTCCCGGGTGGCGCGGGTCGCCCTCTTCAGCGGGGTGTCGGGCGGCTCGCTGGGGATCGCCGCCTACCTGTCGCACGTCGCCGACGGCGTAGAAGGAGCCGGGGGCGGCAACACCTGGGTGGACGAGGCATTCGGCGACGACTACCTGGCTGCCCCCATCGGCTGGCTCTTCTTCCTCGACCTGCCCCGCTCCCTCATCGGCTTCGGCCCCGGCATCGCTACCCGCTCCGACCTGACGGAAATCGCCTGGGAAGCGTCGTGGCCCGACGAGGTGCCCGGGCTGCGCCGGGGCCTGGGCGCGCTGTGGGACGAGGGCTTCCCCGCGGTCGTCTTCAACGGGACGAGCGTGAACGACGGCTGCCGGGTCAACCTGTCCGCCCTCGACCTCGATGGAGGCTCGCCCGACATCCCCACCTGCTCGGGCAGCGACGGCGGCCGGCCGGGCGGTCGGGGCTCTCTGGGAGCCACCCACGACCTGGTGGACTTCCTCTGCCCGGGCGAGGATGTCGCCCTGGCTACGGCGGCCGGCATGGCCTCGCGCTTCCCGGTGGTCTCGACGGCCGCCCGTCTCGCCGCCGACGGGCGGCGGGGCTGCGCCGGGACCAGATCCGGGGCGATCTTCGTGGTCGACGGCGGCTATCTGGAAGGGTCGGGGGCGGGCACCCTGCTCGACGCCTGGGAGGCCCTCCGCGGCCGGGTCGAGCAGCACAACGCCGGTGAGTCCCCGGCCTGCGTGGTGCCCTTCATGCTGCACATCGACAACGGCTACGAGAGCCCCCGGGTCTCGGGCAACCAGGCCGTCCCTCGCGAGTTGCTCGTCCCGGTGCTGGCCGTGGCCAACTCGTCGTCCGGCATCACCGCCGCCCGGGCGGAGGCGGCGCTGGCCTTCGACGCGCCCTTCACCATCCTCGGCCGCGACGTCGACCTCGTTGGCCCTGAGGGCGCCGTGACGAGCCGCTACGTGCGCCTGGTCACCTGGGCCCACCCCGGGGTGCAGGCGCCGCTGGGATGGACGCTCTCGCAGGCTTCCATCAACGACCTGCGCCGCCAGTTGGCCATCCCCGAGAACGCCGCCGCCCTGGCCGAGGTGCGGTCGTGGCTGTCGGGTGAACTGGCCTGTCTGACGGAGTAGGTGTCTGGTGCCCGGGGCAGGACTCGAACCTGCACGTCCCACTGGGGGGCAGCGGAGTTTAAGTCCGCCGCGGCTGCCGATTTCGCCACCCGGGCTCAGCCGTGAGGTTATCCCACCAGCGCCAGCGGCGTGTGCGCCGCGATGCCCACGAAGTCCTGATCGTGGTGCAGCAAGGGCAGGCGCCGGTCGATGGCCACCGCCGCCACCAGGCAGTCGATCAGAGAACGCGGGGTGAAGCCTCCCCGCCGGCAGGTCCGGTAGATCTCGGCGGCTCGCTCGAAGTCGAACAGGGGGCGGGTGGGCACGAAGTGACAGCGATTCAGCATCCGCCGCAGGTCCTCGGCGTGCCGGTCGTCCCGCGCCCCCAGCAGCACCTCGGCCACCACCACGTCGGTGGTGAAGGCATCCTCGTAGAGCAGGGCCTCCGTCATGCCGTCGACCGGCGACCCTGTGGCCCGCAGGTACTCCACCCAGGCCGAGGTATCGATCAGGGCCATGTGCCCTCGAGGCGGTTGCGGCGGATGGCATCCAGATCGCCCTCCCAACCGGTGCCCCGCATCGCCAGGGCCTCCTCGAGGGTCATGGTGTCGCCCACCAGGCGCCGCAGGGCGAAGTGGACCGCCTCCCGCTTGCTGCCCAGCTGGTAGCGGCGCATCACCTCTTCCACCAGGGGTTCGTCCAGATCGATGTTGGTGCGGGCCATAGCCCGACTCTACACCACAATACACCTCGATGTACAGAGCTACACCAGGGCCAGGCGGCGAGCTATGCCGTCGAGCAGATCGGTCTCGGACACCTCGACCTCCGCCCTCCCCGAGCGGCGCAGCGCCTCCGCCGCCACGATGGCCCCGCCCGGCAGCACCGGGGCGCGCGCCGGGTCCAGGGAGGGCAGAGCGGCCATCTGGAGCAGGCTCATGCCGGCGAGGTGCTCCGTCAGGGTGTCGAGGGCGGCGAGTTCCAGACGCGCCCCGTGCACTCGGTCGGGGTCGTAGGCCGGGAGCCCGAGGACTACCGCGGCCAACGCGGTGTACGTGCCGCCAACACCCACCACCGTACCCGGGTCCCCCGGCAGCACCACCCCGGCAAAGGCCTCCGCCGCCGCCCGCCGCGCCGCCGCCAGTTCCTCTGCCGAGGCGGGCAGCGACGGCAGGAACCGCTCGGTGATCCGGCGAGAACCGAGGTCCACGCTGGCGGCATGTGCCGGCGAGGCGGCGCCGAACACGAACTCGGTGCTCCCCCCGCCCACGTCGATCACCAGATAGGGCCCCGTCCCGGCGGCACCGCCCGTCGCTCCCTCGAAGGACAGCGCCGCCTCCTCCTCTCCGGTGATCACCTCGGGGCGCACCCCCAGCAACGCCGCCGCCCGGTCCAGGAACTCCTCCCGGTTCCCCGCCGCGGCCCGCAGCGCGGCGGTGGCTACCACGCGCGCCGCCTGGGCCCCGGCGTCCCGAGCCGTCCGGCCGTACTCGGCCAGCACCTCCAGGGTGCGGACCACGCCCCCCTCGTCGAGACGGCCCGTGCGGTCCACGCCGGCTCCGAGGCCGGTGACCACCACCCGGCGTTCCAGGGGCACTACCCGCCCGGCGCTCACCTCGGCGATGAGAAGCCGGGTGGAGTTGGTGCCGATGTCGCCGGCAGCGATCCTCACTTCGGCTCCCGCCAGCGGGGATTGGGGGCGGCCTTCCCCGCCACCTCCACCACGCACGGGGCGGCGCAGTTCAGCGGTTCCACCCAGACGGCCACCGCCTCCCCCACGGGGTTGTCGTTCCCGGCGGCGTGGTCGGCGTAGTGGGCGTGGAGGCACTTCACCCCCGCCCGGGCGCCCCCCACCCCGCCCGACGGGCGAGCCGGCGGATCGCCCACCAGGGCGGCCTCCCGCTCGGCGGCGTAGCGGGTGTGCGCCGCCTCGAGGCGGGCGCCGAAGGCGGCGTCGGCGGCGGCGCGCCGCTCCATGGCGCCCACTCCCCCGGCCGACTCCAGCCGCCCGATGCGCCGCTGCGCCAGCGGGCAGCACAGCCAGTAGCGGGTGGGGAAGGGAGTACCGTCGTCGAGGAGCGGGGGCACCACGGTCACCGTCGGCAGGCCCAGGGGACAGCGGCGCGCGACGACCGTTCCCGAGCGCAGCGGACGCCCGATCTGAGCCGCCCCTACGGCGGCGTCATCCATCGCGTACCAGATCGCTCCCGGTGAAGAAGTCCCAGAGGTCGCGCCACCACGGCTGCTCCCCGGGGTCGGCCAGGGTCGGCTCCGGCTCCGGCGCGGGGGCCGCCTCCCCCTCGGGGGTAACCACCACGAAGGAGATCTCCCCGGGGCGAACCAGGCCGAAGCGCTCCCGGGCGAGACGCTCCACCTCCTGGTCGGTCTGCAGCACCGCCGCCTGGGCTTCGAGGCGCTCGTTCTCGGCCGCCAGCGCGGCCAGCTTGTCCTGGGCCAGGCTCACCGAGCGGCGGTCGGCGATGATCTGGCGGAAGGGGAAGATGCCGACCACGGTGATCACCACCGCTACCAGGCCGGCCAGGGCCAGCAGCCCCGACACCCGCCGCGCCCCGTACCGCGGCCTCACCGGGCCACCCCCCCGTAGGGGTCCCAGCCGGCGTACCGAGCCTGGCCGCCCAGGCGCTCCTCGATGCGCAGCAACTGGTTGTACTTCGCCGTGCGCTCGCCGCGCGCCGGCGCCCCGGTCTTGATCTGGCCGGCGTTGGTGGCCACCACCAGGTGGGAGATGAAGGAGTCCTCGGTCTCCCCCGAGCGATGGCTGATCACCCGCCCGTAGCCGGACCGCTCCGCCAGTTCCATGGTGTGCAGGGTCTCCGACAGGCTGCCGATCTGGTTCACCTTCACCAGGACGGCATTGCCCACCCCGGCCTCGATGCCCCGGCGGAGGATCTCCTCGTTGGTGACGAAGATGTCGTCTCCCACCAACTGCAGGCGGTCCCCCAGGGTGCGGGTCAGCAGCGACCAGCCCTCCCAGTCGTCCTCGGCCAGGCCGTCCTCGATGGAGACCAGCGGGAAGGCGGCCACCAGGTCGGCCAGGTACTCCACCATCTCGGCGGAGGAGAGCGCTCCCCCGTCGACCCGGTAGGCCCCATCGCGGTAGAACTCCGAGGCGGCCGGGTCGAGGGCGAAGGCCACCTGGCGCCCCGGTTCGTAGCCGGCGGCCTGCACCGCCTCGACCAGCACCTCCAGGGCGTCGCGGTTGCGGCCGAGGTCGGGGGCGAAGCCGCCCTCATCGCCCACGTTGGTCGACAGGCCCCGCCCGGCGAGCACCTTCTTGAGGGCGTGGTACACCTCGACGCCGGCGCGCAGTGCCTCGCGGAAGGTGGGGAACCCGGCGGGCACCACCATGAACTCCTGGAAGTCCACCGCGTTGGCGGCATGCACCCCGCCGTTGAGCACGTTCAGCATGGGGGTGGGCAGCACCCGGGCGGACGGCCCACCCAGGTAGCGGAAGAGGGGCAGACCCGAGGCGCCGGCCGCCGCCCGGGCCACGGCCAGCGAGACGGCGAGGATGGCGTTGGCTCCCAGGCCGGCCTTGTTGGGGGTGCCGTCGAGGTCCCCCATGGCCAGGTCGAGGCCTTCCTGGTCGGTGGCGTCGCGACCCACCAGCAGGGGCGCGAGGCGTTCGTTGACGTGCCCGACGGCCCGTTCGACACCTTTCCCGCCGTAGCGGTCTCCGCCGTCCCGAAGCTCGATGGCTTCGAGCGCCCCCGTCGACGCCCCGGAAGGGACCGCGGCCCGGCCGAAGGCTCCGCCAGCGAGCAGCACCTCGGCCTCGACGGTCGGGTTCCCCCGGGAGTCGAGGATCTCACGGGCCCGTACTTGTGCGATCTGGAACACGGGCCCTCCTTGAGCCACTGAACTTATCACCTACGGCGCCGAACCTCCAGGACCGGCTTCGGCGTCCTTGGCCGCTTCCCAGCGCCGGTCCATCTCCTCGAGGCTGAGCCCCTTCAGGCTACCCGCCTCCTCCATCGCCCGAAACCGGCTCTGGAACCGCCCCGTGGAGCGCCGCAGCGCCTGCTCCGGGTCCACCCCCAGGTGACGCGCCAGGTTGACCACGGCGAAGAGGAGATCCCCCACCTCGTCGGCCTGCCGGGCCCCCGGCGCCAGGACCTCGGCGAGTTCTTCCCGCACCTTGGCCACCACCCCCTCCAGGGCCGGCCAGTCGAACCCGACGGTGGCCGCCCGGCTCTGGAGTTCGTGAGCCCGCGACAGGGCGGGGAGCGCTGCCGAGACGCCGTCGAGCAGCGATTCCCGGCCCTTTTCGGCCTTCTTCAACTGCTCCCAGTTGGCCAGCACCGCTTCCGGGGTCTCGGCTTCCACCTCGCCGAAGACGTGGGGGTGGCGGCGCACCAGTTTGCCGCGGATCCCCTCGGCCACCTCCTCGACGGAGAAGGCCCCGGCCTCGGCGGCCAGGGCGGAGTGGAAGACCACCTGCAGCAGCAGGTCGCCCAACTCCTCCTCGACCTCGACGTAGCCCGCATAGTCCGGCTCGCCGCCGGGAGCTTCGGGGGGCAGGGCCTCGAGGGCGGCCACCACCTCGTAGGCCTCCTCGATGAGGTGCCGCGCCAGGGAGTGGTGGGTCTGGCGGCGGTCCCAGGGACACTCGCGCCGGAGGCGGGCCATGATCTGCACCAGGCCCGGCCAGCCCGGCGGGTCGGGAGCCAGGAAGAGGGAGACGCGCAGCCCGGCGTGGCCGGCGCCCAGGTCGCCGACGGCCAAGCGCTCCACCGTCTCGCCGGGACCGCCCAGGTCGGCCAGGACGGTCACCGGGGCCTCCGGGGGAAGAAGGCGCAGCAGGGCGTCGCGCACGTCGTAGAGCACCGCCGCCGTGTCGACCTGGGCGATCACCGTGGGCAGGTGGAGCAGCAGGGGCTCGGGCAGGCGGCGCCCGTCGAGCACCTGGAGGCCGCGCTCGACCGGGTCCACCCCGGATCGCTCCAGCACCAGGTCGAGGAAGGACTCCCCGGGAGCGATCTCCAGCGGCACCCCGGCCGCCCCCGCCGCCCGGCGCAGCAGGGCCACCGTTCGCTCCCCGACGAGGGCGCTCCCCGGCACGGCGTAGGCCACCGGTCCAGCCGCGGCCCGGGCCATGACCCGGGCCGCGATCCCCTCGTAGGCGTCGTCGAAAGCGGCGGCCTGCTCGTAGAGGTCGTCGCAGGATTCCACCGGCCGGCGGCGGGCCAGTTCGGCGGCGGCGGGGTGCTGCAGCGTGCGCACCACGACCGCCCGCGCGGGATCCAGCAGGCGCCGCAGCACCTCGGCCCCGACCCGGTCGAGGCTGGCCGGGCCCAGGCCGGCCACCAGGATCATTCTGCCGGCGAGGTGCCGGGCGCGTCCGCCTGGGGGGCCCGGATGCCGATGGGGGTCCAGGTCCCGTAGCGCTCTGCCACCCAGGCGTCGACGGACTGCAGCACGCCGTTGAACCACTCCGTCCAGATCTCGCCGATCTCCTCGCCGGAGAGCACCGCCCGGGGATCGGCCAGGTAGTCGTCGCGCGTCGGGGTAGTCCGCTCCGAAACGATGAGCAGGTGGAAGCCGTACTGGGTCTCCACCGGCCCGACCAGGTCGTCGAGCGGAGCCTCCACCGCCGCCGCCGCGAACTCGGGCACGTAGCCGCCGGCGGCCCGGCAGCCCAGATCGCCTCCGGGGGTGCCGGTGTCCAGGGAGACCTCGTCGGCCACGGCGGCGAACTCCTCTCCCGCCTCGAGACGCCCGCGGATCTCCTCGGCCTCCTCCCCGGTCTCTACCAGAATGTGCCGGACGCACACCTCGGTGAGCGTGGCCGGGTCGGCGAAGAGGGAATCCACCGTCTCGGGCGCGGCCAGCAGATGATCGATGGCGGCGTCGCGCAGCGCCAGCAGCCGGGCGTTGTGGACCACCATCTCCCGTGAGGCCCCGGGCACGCCGAGGAACTGGGCGGGGGTCATGTCCTGCGCGGCCATGCCCTCGTCGAAGGTGCGGAGGTACTCCTCCACCGTCGCGGGGTCGGCCCCCGCCCCGAAGTCGGCCTCCAGCGCCTGCTCCAGCGCCTCCCCGGCCATCCGGATGAAGAGGGTCTCCAAGAAGGCCTCGTCGATGGGGAGGGTCTTGGTCTCGTAGAGAGCCGCGATGTCGGACAGGTGGATGACCGTGGCCCCCACCCGGGCGATCTCCTCGTCGCCCCCCGAGCAGGCTGCCGAGCCCAGGCTGAGGACGAGGAGGAGGATGGCAGAACGGCGCAAGGGTTCACCCCCGGGGCGTCAGAGAGGCCACATTGTACGGAGGAAGTCGGCGAGCGCCGTCGCCGGGGACGCCGCCGGAGCCGGGAGGAACAATTCGTCCCGCCGCAGGACGGCGCGGGGAGCGAGGCGCTGCAGCCGCACCTCCTGCGAGGCGCTCAGAGACACCGGGGCCAGCTTCACCTCGTGGCGGAGTTGCACCACCTCGGTGAGGCCTACCCGCAGCGCCTCCACCCGCAGCCGGGCGATGTCGAGCAGCGCCCGGGCGAGCGGCGGCAGCGGGCCGTAACGGTCCTCCCACTCCGCGGCCACGTCGTCCACCTCGCCCTGGGTGGCCGCGGCGGCGAGACGGCGGTAGGCCTCGAGACGCGCCGCCTGATCGGTCACGTAGTCCTCGGGCAGGTGCGCGGCGACGGGTAGGTCGAGGCGGACTTCGGAGGGCGGAGGGGAGGGGGCGCGGCCCGACTCCAGCTCGGCCACGGCGTCGGCCACCAGGGTGATGTAGAGGTCGAACCCCACCGCGCTGATGTGCCCCGACTGCACCTTGCCCAGGATGCTCCCCGCCCCCCGGATCTCCAGGTCGCGCATCGCCAGCTGGAACCCGGAGCCCAGGTCGCCGAACTCCCCGATGGCCTCCAGCCGGCGGTAGGCGTCCTCGCCCAGGGCCAGCGTGGGGGGATGGAACAGGTAGGCGTAGGCCCGCTGGGTGGAGCGGCCCACCCGCCCCCGCAACTGATACAGCTGAGCCAGACCCAGCAGGTCGGCCCGCTCGACGATGAGGGTGTTCACCTGGGGGAGGTCGAGGCCGGACTCGATGATGGTGGTGGCCACCAGCACGTCGTGGGCCCCGTTCCAGAAGTCCAGCATGACCTGCTCCAACTGCCCTTCGTTCATCCGGCCGTGGGCCACGGCGTAGCGGGCGTCGGGGACCAGGCCTCGCAGGCGGGCCAGGGCGTTGTCGATGGACTCGATGCGGTTGTGCACGTAGAAGACCTGGCCCTCGCGCAGCAACTCCCGGCGGATGGCCGCCGCCACCTTCTGCGAGTCGTAGGGGCCCACGAAGGTGAGGATGGGGTGGCGGTCTTCCGGCGGCGTGGTGATCCGGCTCACCTTGCGGATGCCGGTCAGGGCCATCTCGAGAGTGCGCGGGATGGGAGTGGCGGTCAGGGTGAGGACGTCCACCGAGGTGCTCCGCTCCTTGATGCGGTCCTTGGCCGCCACCCCGAAGCGCTGCTCCTCGTCGACCACCAGCAGTCCCAGGTTGCGGAACCGGATGTCTTCGCTGAGCAGGCGGTGGGTGCCGATCACCAGGTCCACCTCGCCGCTCTCCAGGCCGGCGACCACCGCCTGCTGCTGTCGGGGGCCGAGAAAGCGGCTGAGCACCTCCACCCGCACCGGGTAGGGGGCCAGGCGGGTGGTGAAGGTCTGGTGGTGCTGCTGGGCGAGGAGGGTGGTGGGCACCAGCACCGCCACCTGCTTGCCGTCCTGCACCGCCTTGAAGGCGGCCCGCAGCGCCACCTCGGTCTTGCCGAAGCCCACGTCGCCGAAGACGAGACGGTCCATAGGCTCGGGGGATTCCATGTCCTCCTTGACCTCGGCGATGGCGGTGATCTGGTCGGGGGTCTCCTCGAAGGGGAAGGCCGACTCGATCTCCTGCTGCCACGGGGTGTCGGGGGTGAAGGCGTGACCCTCGACCCGGGCCCGGGCCCGGTGGAGGGCCACCACCTCTTCGGCCACCGCCGCCACCGCCCGGCGCACCCGACCTTTGGTGCGCTCCCAGTCGGCGCCGCCCATGCGGGAGAGGCGCGGCGCCTCTCCACCGGCGTAGGGGCGCACCGCCGCCAGCTGGTCGGTGGGCACGTACAGGCGGTCCTGCCCGGCGTAGGCCACCAGCAGGTAGTCGCGCTCGACGCCGGCCACCGTCCGGGCGACCAGGCCTTCGAAGCGGCCGATGCCGTGGCGGTGGTGGACCACGTAGTCCCCCGGCGTCAGGTCGGCGTAGCCCGCCGCCGCCGTCCCCCGGGCCGGCGGCCCCGGACGGCGGTGGGCGCGCCTCCGGCCGGCGATCTCCTGCTCGCCGAGGACGGCGACCTCGTCGGTGACGAAGCCGCGGTGCACCCCGGTGGAGAGGACGATCGACTCCCGGCCGGAGAGCGCCTCGCCGCGGGCGAGGCCCACGCCCTGTTCCGCCAGCACCCGGGCCACCCGGTCGGCGGCGGGCACGCCGTCCATGGCCACCACCACCTGGATGCCCCGGCCGAGCAGGCGCCGGATGCCGGCCGCCACTGCTTCGGCGTCGCCGGGGACGGCGTCCAGGCCGGAGACCGCCAGGGCCTCCTCCCCCGGCCCCGCCGCCAGCGCCGGGGCTTCGAGGACGGGACGTTCGCCGGGGTCGAGCGACAGGTAGAGCGTGGGGTGGCTCCCCGCCTCGGGCGCGCCCGGGCCCCAGGTGGGCGCCAGGGCCGCCGCCAGTTCCGCCTCCTCGCGGCGCAACTCCTCCGACCGCTCGGCGGCGCGCCCCGGGTCGAAGACCACCACGGTGGTGCCCGCCGCCGCCTCGGCGAAGGCACTGCGCTCCGGCGCCAGCCAGGGGAGCCACGACTCCATGCCGGAGAAGGAGATGCCGTCGGCCAAGCGGTCCCAGGTCGATGCGGCCCAGGCCTCCTCGCGGCTCAGGAGGGCCGCGGCCGCCCGCACCACGGCGTCGGGGCGCAATTCGCGCGCCGGGTAGGCCACCAGGGCCTCCAGGCGGTCGGTGGAACGCTGGTCGCCCACCGAGAACGCCCGCACCTCCTCGACCCGGTCACCCCAGAAGTCCACCCGAACGGGGTGCCTGCCGTGGGCCGGGTACACGTCCACCAGGCCTCCCCGAACCGCCATCTCCCCCCGGGCCTCCACCCGGTCGGTGCGGTGGTAGCCGGCGGCCACCAGGGCGGCGCTCAGCGCTTCCAAGCGCAGGTCGTCCCCCGGGTGCACCACCACCGGCCCCACCGGCGACGGGCTCACCCGCTGGGTGACGGCCCGCACCGAAGCCGCCACCAGTCCCGGCCCGCCCTGCGCCAGACGGTGCCGGGCCACCGCCCGGGCCCCCATCACCTGCACGCTGGGAGAGACGTACTCGAAAGGCAGGGTCTCCCAGGCGGGCAGGTGGCAGGCGGAGACGAAGAGCGCCGCGTCGTCGGCCAACTCCTCGGCGTCGCGCTCCCCCGGCAGGACCGCCAGCACCGGACCCCGGGCGGCCAGGGCGGCGGCCAGATAGGCGCGCAGGCCCGCAGGCACCACCAGGCGGCCGGGGACGGTCGGGCGGTGCCGCCAGCGGTCCAGGAGCAGAGCCAGCGGGGGCGGCATGCGAACCCGAAGGCTACCGCCGCCTCAGCCGGGCGGGTCGGGGCCGGTGGGCAGCACGGGGTCGACGAGGCGGGCCCGCACGTCGGGCCGCAACGGCTCGGGCCCCGGGCGGAAGGCGCTCCCATCGGGACGGAGGAAGGTGAGGCGGCGGTCGGGGTGGCCGGCGAGCCGCCAGCCGCCCTCGTGCACCAGACGATGATGATGACCGCACAGGGTCACCAGATTGCTGAGGATCGGATAGTTGCACTTCCCCAAGGCGGCCTCGCCACCACTCGTGGCTCGCTCCGAGGGATCTCAGACGGTTCCTGCCCGCAGGACTGCGGGCGTTGTCACGGCTATCGCCGGCACGATCCGACGATCCGAACCAGGCTCAGCTTCCCCAACCGCAGCCAGTCCACCTCTCGCAAGGTCAGTCCGATCTTGTCGCGAATGGCCGTCGACTCGACAAAGACCTCGTAGTCCAGATCGCAGGCCCCTAGGGAGGGGGTTTCGCCCCTCCAGGCCGCAACCCACTGCCACCCATAGAAGACGCTTTGGGAAGCCCAGACGGGCTGCAGGCCGGCGGGCACCATGATGTCGGAGGCAGCCGGAGCCGGCGACGGCCCGACGAACTCGGCCGCCAGGTCATGGCCGGTCGCGTAGAGGCCCTTGTCAGTGGGGTGGTAGCCGGCGGGCATCGTCACTGTGGACAACAACTCCGAGTGGGTGGCACAACCCGCCAGCAGCAGCATGGCGATGCCAACGATCCCGATGAGGCCGAGTCGCAAACGGGTGTCCATTGGAGATCCCATGCCTGAGGCTAGCGGAGGGACCCTGGAGCGCCGGGCTGAGACTCCACACAGCCGTAAACAGCCCTGCCGCCAGTACCGCGCCGGGTTGCCGAGGTCGGTCGGCCCGCCGTCGGCCCAGTGCACCAGATGATGCAGATGCACCCAGCGGGTGCGCTCGCATCCCGGGAAGCGACACCCCTGGTCGCGGTGCCGGACATTCCTTGCCAGCCAGGGAGGGATGGTGCGGGCGGACCGGCCGATGCCCACGGTGGCGCCGTCGGGCCCCTCGGCGACCGTCTCGAGGCGAGCGTCGCAGGCGAGACGGCGAACCGCCACCCCCGACAGCGCCGGGCCGCCCTCCACCTCGCCGGCGCCGTCGCCCGCAAACAGCGCCTCGGCATCGACGTGGACCACCAGGGTGGGAGGCGCCGGATCGGTGGCGGCCAAACGCATCTCGGCCAGTTCGACCAGGGCGTCGGCGTAGCGGGCGTGAGCGGGGTCGAACATCCCGTTCTCGGGGCGGCGCGGGGAGCGGCCGGCCACCGTCTCGAGCGCCCGGGCCACCAGCGCCCCCTGCTCCGCCGGCAGATACCCGGCCAGGCGCCACTGCGCCCCGCGCCGCTCGGTCCACCAACGCACCGAGCGGATGGCTTCGCCGCCCCGGCCCGACGCCTCACGGCGGCGCCGCGCCTCGCGCTCGAGTTGAGCCGCCGAAGCCCCCAGCGCCTCGGCCAGCACGGCGGCTTCGGTGGCACAGGTGGCCACCTCGGCCGCCGCCCGGACCTGATCCCACGACAGCCGCCCTTCCTCGAAAGCGGCGGCGATGGCGGGCAGGAAGCGCAGCCGGGAGGCCGTCTCGCACCATGCGGAGGCGCTGCCGTACGCGATCCCGAGCCGGGCCACCAGCCAGGCGGCCATAGAAGTGGCGCCGTCGGCGGCCCAAAGGCGCCGGCCGTCGATGGCCGCCACCACCTTGAGCATCGCCCGGCGGATGGCGCACTCGGCAGCATGCAGTTGGGCCACGGCCTCGGTGAGGTCGTCGGCTGGGCACGAGGCGAGGAGTGAAGCATCCATGGCTGAACCTGCGCCCAAGGTATCCGGCGGGTGAGACAGATCCGAGCCGCCGGAGGTGACGCAACTCCACCCCAGGGTGCGGTTCCCTTCCCCGCCGCGGCGGGGTGAGCAGCGGACGGCTCTCCCTTCCCGGTCCAGCGGGAGGGGTTTGGGGGGAGGGAAGCGGAGGGCGCGGCTGAGGTCTGCGTGTTCGGCTTCCCCCTCCGGCGGCTCCCAGAACCTCGCCGCCACCTCCCCCGCTGGGGCGAGGGAGGAGAAGGGGGCTTCCCCCTCCGGCCGAGGGCTCCCCCCTCCCGCCCCAGCGGGAGGGGGTCGGGGGGGGGAAGCGGAGGGCGC
>Ga0194113_10002915_pt1 | contig 23089 bp, 22 predicted proteins | sample TA2MahC200mmetaG_FD_146193 | JGI IMG/M metagenome (GOLD analysis project Ga0194113, IMG submission 146193) | Freshwater microbial communities from Lake Tanganyika, Tanzania - TA2015017 Mahale Deep Cast 200m | ecosystem: Environmental > Aquatic > Freshwater > Lake | place: Tanzania: Lake... | reverse complement strand
TGGCTAACTCACCCTCTTTCTCCAATGTATTTATCCAATCCCTTAAACCTTTGTAAGCCATTTTTAACCCCCCTTTTACTGACGTTATGCCTCTATGCTCGCTAATTCCCTGAGTTTAAACTTCTGAATTTTGCCGCTTCCTGTTATTGGCCATTCCTTGACAAATCTAACATACTTTGGGATCTTAAAATTGGCTATTCTTCCTTTACAGAAGTCAACGATCTCCTGTGGAGTAGCGTTTTCCCCTTCCTTTAGTTCGACGAAGGCCGCTACCACCTCGCCCAATCTCTTATCGGGTATGCCTATAATCTGGGCCAGCTTTACCTTTGGATGTTTGTATAAGAAGTCTTCTATCTCCTCGACCGAAACATTCTCACCACCCACCCTCACCATCTCCTTGAACCTGCCTATAAAACTAAGATAACCCTCTTCATCTAAACTACCCAAATCGCCAGTATGAAACCAGCCATCAGGCTTTAGAACTTTTCTCGTCTCCTCAGGCTTATTGTAATATCCCGTCATTACATTCCAGCCTCTGACGAGTATTTCCCCGACCTGACCTCGAGAGAGTTCCATCTCCGTACCAGGTTTGACAATTTTAAGCTCCACCCCGGGTTGGGGTTTCCCTATGGCACTGACTCTTTTGTCTATAGGGTCTTTGAGATCACCAAAGCAAACGTTGGGCGAGGTCTCGCTAAGGCCATAAATATTGGCTATTTCAACCCCTAATCTTTCATGTAACATCTTCATGAACTCAGGAAGTGCCGGTGCAGCAGCTACGCGAAGTGACCCTAAATCATAATTGCCGAAGTTTTTATGAGCCATCATATCCACAAACATGGTGTCCATTCCCATGAAGACTGTGCATTTTTCTTGCTCTATCATCCCCATGGCGTCCACAGCATCCCAGGATTTCAAGCTACAGACGCTGCCGCCATAGACGAGAGACATAAGTAGAACGGCAACCAAACCACCAACATGGTAGAAAGGTAATGATCCAAAGATAACATCCTGCTCGCTCATCATTAGACGTTGTCCCATGCAGAAAGCATTATAAAGTAAAGCGCCCTGTTTCAGCATTGCACCCTTTGGGAAACCCGTGGTACCCGAGGTATACTGAATCACAGCAATATCCTCAGGCTTAACATTAATGTGACCAATTTCTGAGGTCCCTCCCTGCTTGAGTAGCTTTCTTAAGCTAAACATGCCATCGTAATCTTTCTCGCCGAGGCAGACGGTTCTTCTAAACCGAGGAAATTTTTCAGAGCTCAACTTACCGGCATGTGAGCGAGCGAGCTCAGGACAGGCTTCGTAAAGCATCATAATAAAATCTATATTAAGGAATTTGTCCTGAATGATCAGGGTGCCACTATCAGACTGTTTTAATATATATTCCACCTCATTTGTCTTGAAGCGAGTATTTAATGGGATGATGCAAGCTCCTATCTTCGCTAAGGCAAAGAAACAATAAACCCATTCCAGGCAATTCGGCATCCATATAGCTACGTTCTCACCCTTTTCTACCCCTATATCCAAAAAGGCACGGGCTAAGGCATCCGCTTGTTCCCTTACCTGTTCATAGGAGACTTTTGATTCCTTAAAAATTAAGAAGTTCCGGTTGCCATGCCTTTTTGCTTGGTCATCCAGTACAGCACCTAAAGTTTGTTTAAGTAAATCCATTATTTATCTCTTGCCTCCTCGCGTAAAAATCTTCGAGGTCTCAATTTCTCTTATTTATAAATTCTCCCACAATCGTTCTGGAGATAGCAGAATATCGCGGTTGCCCGAAAATACGATTTGCCCCATTTTCAAGACGTAAAGCTTCTGTGTGACTCGGAGGGCGTATTTAATATTTTGTTCCACCAACAGAATGGAGACTCCCAAAGAATTATTTATCTCACATACTGCGTCAAAGATTTGTTCTGAAAGCGCAGGGGCGAGACCGAGTGAAGGCTCGTCAAGTAATAACAATCTCGGACGTTGCATGAGTATCATTCCTAAGGATAACATTCTCTGTTGACCGCCGCTTAAAGTTCCTGCTCTTTGCCGCTTTCTCTCAGCAAGCATGGGAAATAAAGCAAACGCTGTCTTTAACCGAGCCTGAAACTCATCTGTACGCATATCCAAATATGGAGTTGCCAGAGCCAGATTCTCTATCACTGTTAGACTGGGGAAAATTCCCTGGCCTTGCAGAGAATATGATATGCCATCCTTCACTCTTGCTGCGCTACTGATAGCAGGTTCTCTGCCTGCATATAGAATTTTGCCAGAATGCGCCTTAAGTAAGCCAAAAATCACATTTAACAGAGTGGTTTTACCTGCTCCATTATGGCCCATAACAGTAACAATTTCTCCTTCACTTACGCATAAAGAGACCCCCCTCAGGACAATTTTATTTGGAGGATATCCTGCTACAAGGTTCTCTATTTCTAAGATCATCGGATACCCCCGAAATATATCTCGGCCAACTTGCGGTCCTGGACGATCTGTTTAGGAGGACCTTCTGCAATCAATCGCCCTTGGTCAAGGAAGAAAATCGTGTCTACTGTGCCCAACACGAAGTCCAGATTATGCTCAACCAGGCAGATCGTTTTCCCGTTTTCTGAAAGTCTCCTCAACAATTGACTTAAGGCCTGCATACTTCCCGGGTCCAATCCTGCTGCCACCTCGTCCAACATGAGTACCTCTGCTCGAGTGGCAACCGATCGAGCAATGGCCAACAACTTCTGCTCTGGATAGGAAAGTTCCTCTGCCAGTTCATCCTTCTTATCAATCAACCCTAAGCCCTCCAAAAGATGAAGCCCCGACTCCCTATACTGTTTGTCCTGTTGATATGCTCTTCGGGCAAAAATGAATAGGTTTAGCAAATTTCTATCTTTTTGATAGTCCTGAAGGGCAACTAAAATGTTATCAAGCACAGTCATTCGCCCGAAAATACGAAGATCTTGAAATGATCGGCCAATACCGAGCCTTGCAATTTTGTAAGGGCTGAGTTGCGTCACCTCCTGTCCTTTAAAATAAACTTGACCATGGTCTGGGGTTAAATATTTACATATTAGATTGAACAGTGTAGTCTTCCCTGCCCCATTAGGGCCGATAATTCCCGTCACCTTCCCGGGCATTATGGCAAAGGAAAGATCTTCAACCGCTTTTATACCGCCAAAGCTTTTAGATAAATTTGAAACCTCAAGAATAGGTTTGTTCAAATCCCAATGCTTCACTCTCTCCCCCTCTTGAGAGGAGACGACCATTTGGCGTTGCAATTCTGCTATTCCTTGTTCATCCAATTTGGCACTTTCTTTCCTCGTTAGAACCGCACCAAAACGATACTCTCCGAGAAGCCCTTGGGGCCGGATGAAAATAAGCAGGAGAAGTACAAAGCTAAAAAGAATTACTCGTATTTGTGCAGCAAAAATACTTGCCGCAGGAATAAAACGTAAAGCTTCGGGAAGGGTAATTAAGATGAAAGCTCCTAAGAGAGATCCCCAAAGGTTCCCTGCACCCCCAACAACCACAATGATTAAAATCATAATAGCATCGTGAACGGTAAAGCTAAAGGGGTTAATAAACTGCTGGTAATGGGCGTATAGACTCCCACCCACAGCCGCAAGACCAGCGCTCAGGGCGAAAACGGTAACTTTGTAGCTAAAAACGTTCTTCCCTAAAGATTGGGTGCATATCTCATCCTCACGTATTGCTTTTAAAACACGCCCAAAGATCGAGTGGGTTGTCCACCAAGCTACTGCGAAACATATAGCACACAGGAGCATAGTTAATATGGCATAATTCAATACTGAGCTAAATTTGAAGCCCCAAAATTCAGGCCGGGGAATACCCACAATTCCTCCCTCACCACGCGTGACGTCTGACCAATTAATAAAAATGCTAAATACTACTATCTGGAGACCAAGTGTAGCGATTGCCAGATAATCTCCTCGTGCCTTCCTCATCAATATGATAAATAAAACACCGGAAATCCCCGTGAAAAAAATACTTACGATCATTGCAAGGGGGAAGGCTATCCCCAAATTGACCACCAATAATGCTGAGGCATAAGCACCAATGCCGAAGAACACAGCGTGAGCAAGGGATATAATGCCAGTATACCCCATAATGAGATTATACGAAACACCAAGAATGGCAAATATTGCAATTAGAATCAAGATGTGAAGAGAATAATCTACCATCTTATCCTCGTCCCCAAAATGCCCTCAGGCCTCAGCACTAATACTAACACCAAGATTGCTAAGGCAATCCCTTCTTGCCATCCTGATGAAATATATAGGACCCCCAGGTTCATGGCTAAACCGAAAATCATACCTCCCAAAGCTGCACCCAGGATGTTACCCATTCCACCCAAGATCATGCCAGCGGCCCCCATTAAAACGGGCATGAACCCCATGCCAGGGGTAACAGTTTGTTCTAATCCCCAAATAAGTGCTGCTGGAACTACTAGTGCCGAACCTATAGTGATTGCCATCAAATTTATCTTTGATGCGTCGATGCCAACTACTTCAGCTACAAGTGGCCGGTCAGCAACGGCACGCATCATCCTGCCTCCCTGACTTCGCCGTAAATATAACAGGAACAAACCCATGAGTACCCATAGGGCAAACATCGCAAGGTGCACAGTTGTAAAGGCTAATCCGCCAACTATGAATGTTTTCTTAGGAACTTCTAAAAATATTGGCTCAGGGCCAAAGATCATCGCTAGGACACCCGGGGTACCGAATAGAACAGATAAGGAAGCTAGAAGCAGGATAAAAGGCGAAGCATATTTTCTTCTAAGGGGGCGGTAAATACTGAATTCAATGAGTGCGCCAAAAATGCCAGATAAAGGAATGCTTATCAAGGCCGAAAGAAACCAAGGAAGTGAAAAAATTGAAATAAAAACATAAAAAATGTAAGCACCAACTACGAATACAGCCCCGTGGGCTATATGGAGCGTTCGAGTAACAAAAAAAATTATAGCAAAACTTACCGCTATAAGCGCATATAAACTTCCCTTAGCCAGTCCAAAAAAGATAAGTTGCAGTAAAAGTTCCATCTAAATTGTACTCCCCGCCCATTTCGTTCTCATTCAGTATATCTAGACTATAGACTAAAAAACAAGAAACCTTATTGAGTGAAGTGGATTGATCCGAAAGGATCAAAGTTCAATTTCCTTTAGATCTTTAGCGACCATCAATTGGGGCTCAGTGAGGGCCTGGACTTCTTCCGGCGTCCAACCAGGAGCAACCTCTTTAAGAAGTAGCCCATCTTTAGTTACTTCGATAACTGCTATATCGGTGATGATTAAATCTACGCAATTTGGGCAAGTAAGGGGAAGCGTACATTTTTTCAGGATCTTGGGCTCCCCCTTCTTATTGGTATGGGTCATGCAAATAATGACCTTCTTCGCCGCCACCATGTCCATGGCTCCACCGATGTTGCAGTCTGCCGGGTCGCCCAAAGACCAATTAGCCAAATCGCCCTTTTCCGATACTTGGAGGGCTCCCAGCACTGTCACGTCGAGATGGCCACCCCTCGGGATGGCCATGGCCATGGCATGGTCCATAAAACACATACCGGATTTTGCAGCAACAAGCTGCCCTGCTGCATCGATGAGGTCAATGTCTGCCTTGTCAGCCTCCTCTTGGGTAAGGACATGGCCGTAACCGACAACTCCAGTCTCAGAGTGGAAAAAAATCGTCCGACCTTCGGGGATAAAGTTTGCACATAAGCTACCTATGCCTAATCCTAAATTTACACAATCCCCATCTCGGAATTCTTTAGCCGCCCTCATGGCAATCACTTCCGGCTCCAATCTCGCTTTCATTTTGACTACCTCTTTTGTGGCACTTTTACTATTCGTTTGATAAAGATACCTGGGGTGATGATGCATTCAGGATCAAGCTCACCAGACTCAACAATCTCATCCACCTCGGCAATGACGACATCTCCAGCTGTGGCAATAACTGGATTCGTACACCTCGATGTTCCTCGATAGACTAAGTTTCCAAATTTGTCCGCTTTATGAGCCCTGACAAAGGCAAAATCTGCCCTCAAGGGCAGCTCTAAGATATACTCTTTTCCATTGATCACCCTCTTTTCCTTGCCAACTTCATAAGATGTACCAATTCCGACCGGGGAGTAGAACCCTCCTATTCCAGCCCCTCCAGCGCGTATCCTTTCAGTAAGCGTTCCCATGGGGACTATTTCCAACTCCACTTCTCCTCTTGCCACAGCTTGATCAAGGGGGGCCTTCACTCCCATGACCCGCTCCAACATCGCAAACCAAAGGATTACTTTTTTTACCTGCTTATTCTCGACTAAAATATTTGAAGTAATCACATCCGGCAAAAACCGACCCATCACCCAACCGAGGTTGAAGTTGCCACTGATAATCGTAAGGTTCTTTGCCCCTTGATTTCGCAAAGCTAAAATTAAATTCTGCGGTATCCCCCCAGGTCCTACGATGCTATGTAACATCACCGTAGCACCGTCCGGAATATCGGCCACTGCCTCATCAGCATTAGGATATATCTTATTTAACGTTATTGACCCACCTCCTTCCTTGTCAAAGCTAATTATCACCTCTCACTGCTTACTGCGAACTTAAAAAACAAGCAAGTCTACAATTATAGTTTATGTCCTTATCAGAAAAATTCGGATAAAGCGCCTACCTATATGTTGCAGCTTTTATATATTTCCACATCTATTGTTATTTAGCTCGCTTAAGCATTTCCTCGATAGAAATTGTTTTAACAATCTCGAACTCCAGCTTGCCCTCACGATAGCTTGCCTTTGTAACTTTCATTGCTTTCAGAACCGCATGGTCTGGTAAAAAACGCAGCGTTGTATCATATACGGTTGGGAATTCCGGCTTCTTCTCTAGAGCATTCAGGAGTTGTTCACCGCTATAGATATTTCCTCCGGCTTTCTTTACCCTTTTGATCAGCTCAGCCAAAATATAGACAGTTTCATAGGAGTTGGGCTGCTGCCAAAGCCAAGCAGGATCCTTTTTATACCTTTCCCGGAAAATCCTCATGTATTCTTTAGCGAAAGTATTGGTTGTGGCCGGGTCAACTGTGAGACCAGCTATAAACAAATTGTCGGCAGCTACCCCGATCTTTCTCATTCCGGCTATATCCCCGGGGGTATCAGCAACCGGTAGCTTAATCCCAAGGTCTCTCATCTGTTTCATAAGCGCTGCTCCTGTTGCCCCTACCAATGAAGTTGCAATACAATCGGGCTTCGCTGCTTTAACTTTTGCTAGCTGGACTGAAAAATCAGTAGCGCCTTCAGGGAATAACTCGTCAGCGACTACTTTTCCACCTATTTGCTCCCACCTCGTTATAAAATCCTTTCGAGTACCTAGCCCAAATGCATCATTAGTTACTATAGTCGCTAATTTACGGTGCCCTTGTGCCCAGAAATAATCTACTAAAGGAGGCAATCCATAAGCACCTATTATTTGATTGTTATAAAGGAAAGGCTTTTTCAAAAGATCTGAGCCCGTCCCTCCAATATTGATTATAAGCACTTTGTTCTCAACGGCGTAAGGCTGAGCTGCCAAAGTGATGGCGGTAAAGCTGCTAATTACGAAAGGAACCTTATCCAGGGTTGCCAACTTAGCCATAGCGTTTGCACCATCTTTTGGGTTTGCCTTATGGTCTTCCTTAATGACTTCTAGCTTGAGGCCCTCCACGCCACCTTTTGCGTTAATTTCGTCTACTGCTAAGTCTATCCCTTCAAGAAACTCAACCCCTATCCAAGCCGCCGGGCCAGTCATCGGAAAGAGTGTACCAAATTTATAGACCTTCTCTTTTTGAGCATAGGCAGCAAGGGGGAACACTGCGAGTAGAATCAGCAGGAGAGAAATAACAAATAACAAATTGGTTAAACCGTTTTTTCGCATAACATCACCTCCTATGTTAAATTTAAGCGGTTTTCAACTCCGCTTAATCATCTCTAAAACTTTAATTTAAATTTTCACCTCCTTCCTTAAGGGTAAGATGAGTCCTTTTAAAAACATCGTCACTAATAATTAGATTATCATGTATTTATTCACTTGTCTATGAATACTATTTTATTGGTCGAAATTTAGGGAGTGTGAACTCCTCTGTGATATCTTCAAAAACCACTTCTACCGGCATTCCCACCTTGACTTGGTAAGGGTCGCAGCCAATGACATTGCTCGAAATTATAGGACCTTCGTCCAGTTCAATTAGGGAATACACATAAGGCACCTCGTCCTTAAATCCCGGGTGGTAGACTCGGTGCGCAACACAGACCGTAAATACCTTACCCTTCCCGCTTGCTTTAACCCATTCCATATTTCCGAAGAAAGGCTCGTTAGGATGGTTTCGACAGCATGTCATGGGCCAGTACCAGGCACCACATCTTTTACATCGCACCAGCATAAATTCATGGCGCTTACATGCTTCCCAAAATGGTTTAATGTCTTCATCCACTGATGGTAGTGGCTTATTATAAGGCATCTCTTCTCACCTCCGTAAGATCAAAGTGCTGTGTATCGCACACATCCCAGGCGTAATCATTTCTCCACCATGTCCGGTAACTAAACATATCTCTGCATCTTTAATTTGTCTTGCTCCACCTTCTCCCCTCAATTGGATTACTGCTTCAGCTAAGCCAGTGAAGTCTATTTGGTAGTGTGAGGAGAGCATACCCCCTCCGGTATTGACGGGAATGGAACCGCCTGGTCCAATATTCCCCGCCTCAACAAATGATCCTCCTTCCCCCTTCTTACACCAGCCATAATCTTCTAAAGAGAGAAGCACCTCACCAGAAAAACAATCATAGAACTGGGCTGCATCTATATCCTTGAGCTCAATTCCTGCCTCCTTGAAAGCATGTTCCTTGGCCGTCTCCACAGCCAGTTGTGTATAATTGGCTTTCTCCCACCAAAGCTTTGCCTCCTGTTCGCCAAAACCAATACCCATAATAAATATCGGTGGTTTTTTTAAATCCTTTGCCCTCTCCGCTGTCGTTATTATGAAAGCGGTGCCCCCATCGCTCACTAAACAACAGTCCAATATACGGTAAGGCCAGGCAATAATGGGTGATTTCTCATAATCATCAATAGTAATGGGCCGACCATACATATAGGCAGCAGGATTCAAACAAGCCCATTTCCGTATCGATACCGATATTGCTCCTAATTGTCGTGGAGTTGTTCCATACTCATACATGTGCCTGCTCATATAGGCACTGTGTATGTGCACTGCATCAAGACACCCGAAGGCTGGACCCCATAAACCTCTTTTTTCGTAGTAGGCACCCATCTGATGCCCTCCCATCGGATCTATCTTGCTGGCTGACCATTCATTTAATCCATATGATATAAGCACATACTTAGCAATGCCCATCTCCAGGAGCTTAGCAGCAGCCACAATGGATAAAGTCGCTCCGGCACCCCCCCGGCAAATAGTGAAATAGACTTTAACGGGTAATCCCATTACCCTGGGGAGATAATCTGACCAGTCGTATGTGCCTCCAACAGATCCATCTGCTTTGCTATGGATGCATGCTTCTATGTCTTCTCTTTTTAATCCTGCATCCTCAATAGCCAACCTGGCTGCTTCTACCTCAAAGGCTCGAGCACTAATACCTGGCTGGTGTCCCATTTTGGTAACACCGAGTCCTACAATGGCAAATTTATCACGGAAATCCCCTATACCCATTTGTTAGCCTCCTTTTGGAGATTATTAATTCCCTTAGGTTTATGAGCTAATGAATCCTAAACCACATAAAATTTCATAATTTTGTAACAACATTTTTATGAATTGTCAATAAAAAATTACATAAAAAATTACATTCCTCTCCATTCCTTTGGATAAATACAATGCATTGACGTTAGATTGAGAAAATGCTAAATTTATTTCAGATTTTAGAGATGGCAGAAAATAAAAATAATAACGAAAAACACTTTGTCGAGGGGTTAGATGAGGATTGATGTCCATAGTCATTTTTATCCTCAAGAATATGTTGAGACGATCCGTAAGTTCGATTCTGAGAAGGGAGCGAAAATTACCGGGATCAATTTCCCCTTGTGGAAGTCTGCCGAAGAAAGAATCGAACTCATGGATAAATTTGGAATTGATGCGGAGATTCTCTCCCTTTCTGCGCCCAATGTCTATTTCGAAGATGATCAATTGAGCTTAGAACTGGCCCAAATGACCAACGAGTTCGGGGCTGAACTGTCTCGGAAATATCCTGATCGGTTTGTCGGAATGGCCAGTGTGCCGATGCTCAATATGAATGATGCCGTAACAGAACTTCATCGAGCAGTTGAGCAGCTCGGCTTGAAAGGCGTTGTGGTTGGAAGCAACATCAACGGCAAGCGTCCTGATGATCCTGAGTTTGAACCCCTCTTTGCTGAAATCGAGCGCCTGGGGCAACCGATCTTCATCCATCCAATGTCTCCTGTTGATGGACCTCGATCAGATGAGTATATGCTGACTCCCTTGCTTTATCTACCCTTTGAGACGACAATATGCGTGACCCGGCTGATATTTGCTGGGATATTTGAGAGATATCGAAAGCTCTTGGTGATTCTCCCCCATTTGGGTGGAACCATCCCCTTCCTATTTACCCGCATCGATCTTGGTTTCAAGAGTTATAAGGAATGCCGAGCAAAGGCATCGAGATTACCCAGTGAATATCTCAAAGAGTTCTATTATGAGACAGCTATCTCGTTCGGCAGACCTACACTGCTCTGTACTGCCGATCTTGTGGGGATGGAGCATATCATGTTCGGCACAGATTATCCATTTCAGCGACAATTAAACCTTCCGATCTCAGCCGTTGAAGAGTTGAACATCGAGTCAGAACTCAAGGACAGAATCTTTGCCGGAAATGCAAGGGCTCTATTCAAATTAGCAGTTTGAGAACGCTTAAAATTAAAAGGAGATGCACGATGACAAAGTTTACTATTTTTGACATCCATCAACACGTTGGATCCCTTGATATTGGTGGAAGAGAAGCAGAAGGCAGTGTCTGGAAGAGTGAGGAAGATTATGCTAAGCGGGTTCAAATCTTGGATAAATTTGGTATCCGAGGTGCTGCGGTCATGCCTTCCTCACAATACCTGCGTCCCAACGGCATCCCCGACACCTGCGCCATGAATGATTTAGTGGCGGACTACCGTAACAGATACCGTGATCGATTCCCTGTGGCGATGGGAACGGTGGAGCCCTTATACGGCGAAGAAGCCGGTGTAAAAGAAATTCGACGGATCGCCGAGAAGCTGCACCTAAATGGGGTAGTCTGGCACCACCGCTATCAAGGCACTTTTATCAACGACAAGAGGATGCATGCATTCCTTCGGGTGATGGCTGAATACAGGCTCCCGGCCTTCATTCACATCTTCGCTGAATCGACCATGGAAGCTCCCTGGGGGTTAGAGGCCCTTGCAGAGCAGCATCCACAGGTAACCTTCATCGCCCTCGATGCCTTTTCCGGTTCAACACAGAGCCGGTATATGATTGGAATTGCTAAACGGTGCCATAATGTCCTTTTGGAAACTGGGGTCACCTTTCCCCTGGGCCGGATCATCGAGGAGGTTGTGGCAAACCTTGGCTCAGAACGAGTGATCTTTGGCACCGACCTCTACCTAACTCCATTGATGTATCTTTACCCTGATGTGCTGCACCAGATCCTCGAGGCACCCACACTGACTGACCAGGACAAGCAGAACATCTTATGGAACAATGCCAAAAGACTTTTCCGGCTGGAGGAATAAAGCACCTCCACGTAGACAGGCCTCTGGACAGGAAAGACTATTGGTTCAGCACCATTTCGGCAAAACCAATAATCGCAGCTTTCCCTTTGAGACTCATCATTCTACCAAAATCACTCCGTAAAAATTTCTTTCTTCTTCATGGTTTCGAACCACTTCAATATGAAATCCATTCTCCCTTGCGGTCTTATAGACATCGATGCCACAGGCTTCCATCGAAGGCCGTGCCTCATCTCCATGCTTACAAAGACCGCTCGTGTCGCATTCCTTACAGAGCCGACAGGGACCAGCACCCATACTCCAAGCCTTGTAGTATCCATCGAGAAAAATCTCAATTTCAAGACGAACAATGACTTGGTTGAAATTAAAACCCTTCATCCTCTCCTTATCCCTTGCCTTTTGATATTGGAGATGGAATAAAATGGCCTTTTGGTAAGAATCGATCACCTTCTGGGTCTGATCCGGAGAGGGGGCATAGGGAGGGCAACAGAGTCTCATTCCAAAATCAGGACACCCAAATTGGCATTTCATTCTTACCCATTCCGAAGTGACAATGGAACGAGGATCGATCACCTTTGCTCCACTCATTCCCATCTCTAAAGCCTTTTGACAATAGAAATCCAATGCTTTCATCCTACTCCTCCTCGTTCAATGTATTTGTGAATTGTTTGAGTTACCATTTTCTTCCCTAAGTTTTTTCGGCGGCCTGAGTCGAAGAAGTGAAGAAATCACAATGAGCATTGAAACAATCAAAAAAGAAGCTGAAATTGGCCTATTAAAGAAAATCTTAAAACTTCCCTTCGAGATAAGTAGAGCCTGGCGCAGGTTATCTTCTAAGAGAGGACCAAGGATTAAAGCCAAAACCAAAGGGGCTGCTTCAAAGTCAAAACGCTTCATCAAATACCCAACGACTCCAAAAACAGCCATGACAATTACATCGCCTATGTTATTATTAAGACTGTAAGAGCCAATAATACAGAAGATAAGTATTGCGGGAAAAAGATAGGAGTATGGTATCCTTAAAATCTGAACCCAAACTGGAATTAAGGGCAGGTTCAAGACAAGAAGCACCACATTCCCTATATACATACTCGAAATAAGTCCCCAAAAGAGATTGGGATGGTCCCTTAACAGAAGAGGCCCTGGTGTGATTCCATATACCATGAGTGCCCCAAGAAGCATGGCCATAATGACATTGGTAGGAATCCCAAGACTTAACATTGGAATGAAAGCTGCTTGCGACGATGCATTGTTACAGGTTTCTGGACCTGCAACTCCTTCTATAACTCCCGTTCCAAACTTTTCGGGATGTTTGGAAAGCTTTTTTTCAAAAGCATAGGATAAAAAAGTTGATGAGAGGCCCATGCCTGGAAGAGCCCCGAGGATAAATCCAAGCAAGGTTCCTCTCAAAATTGGAAACTTCGAATTTTTCCAATCCTTTAAGGAGGGAAAAAGATTCTTGATTTTTGTTTTCAAAAAAGTACGATGGATGGGGGTTCCCACATTGATCATAACCTCTGAGATTCCGAAAAGTCCCATGACTATAGGAACAATTCCCAAACCATCCTTTAATGTTAAAGTCCCATAAGTAAATCGAAAGGTTCCAGTATGGGGGTCCATCCCTACAGTTGCCAAAATTAATCCTAAAGGAACCATCATGAGGGCTTTTATAAATGACCCTCTTGAAAGGTAAGTCACCATGGTCATACACATGACAGTAAGGGAAAAAAACTCAGGAGGACCAAATTTTAAAGCAGCACTCGCCAATAAAGGGGCGAGAAGTACTAACCCCATTATTGCCAGGGTGCCGCCAATAAAGGATCCAAAGGCGGAAATTCCTAATGCAGGTCCAGCCCTTCCATTCCTGGCCATTTGATACCCATCCAAACAGGTAACCACTGAAGTGGCTTCTCCAGGGATATTTAACAGTATTGAAGTGGTTGATCCACCATACTGCGCCCCGTAATATATCCCCGCAAGCATGATCATCGCACCTATGGGGTTGATGCGCATGGCAGTGGGGAACAAAAGGGCAATAGCCGCTGCGGGCCCAATTCCTGGAAGGACTCCTACGAGAGTACCCAATAGACAACCAATAAGACAATAAGTAATATTTGTTAACGAAAAAACCACAGAAAACCCATTTAAAAGGGAATTTAGACTTTCCACTCTTGATCTCCCTAAAAACCCAAAATTCCTTTAGGAAGCTCGGCCTGGAGCCAAACCCTGAAAATATAGTAGGAAGCGAAGGTCATGAGTAAGGATGCCAAAATAGTTACAAACCATCCTTTTTTTTCAATAAACTTGAAGAGGAACCCTACAAATAGAATTGTAGAAATAATAAAACCGAGACGTTCAAAAATTAAAATAGAGATAAAAAGGGCAGAAAGGGTGAGGAAAACAGCCTTCCAATGGATTTTCTCTTTCTTCTCCTCTGCTCTAATTGCCTTATTAAACCAGATATCCTGAACGAGCATGATTAAAGTTAATATTCCAAGAAAGATCCCCGACCAAAATGAAATAAAACCCGATCCTGGTTTGTGAAGGGTTCCCAGGTCTAATTTTAAACTCACCATACATACATAAATTGATAAAAGGAGAAAGAAAATTCCTGGATATTTTATTTGCAAACTCTACCCCCAACTTAAAAGTCAAAGCACTTAAATAAATACTTTTAAAAAGGTTATACCCTACAACTTCTGATAGGGAACCCTATAATGGGGGTCAAGGGAGCTAAATAGCCCCCTTGACAAAGGTGGGACAATTTATTTACTGTATTTACCTAAACCTGCAGCTTTAACAATTTTCTCTATACTCTTATAGTCCTCGGGAAATATCTTATTTAATTCCTCCGGCCCCTTATATTCCACCGTATATCCAACATCTTCTAAAGCTTTTTTTACCGAGGGCATCTGCATCACCTTTCGGGTAGCGCTGGCAATTTGGTCTTGGATGGGTTTTGGAAGATTAGGTGGTCCCAAAAAACTGATCCAGGAACCGAGACTCCCACACTCAGGGAATCCTTTCTCTGTGAAGGTAGGGACATCCTGTATAATTTTATCAGTTGTAGCCAAGAGCCTAAATGCTCCACTTTTTACGTGGGGGATAGCCGCAGGATACAATATGACGCTTAAATCTACATGCTTTCCCAGAAGGGTAGTAGCAGCAGGACCTCCCCCTTTGGCAGGAACAGGTGTAATATCCACTCCGTACATCTTTAAGACATTAAGTATGAGATGAGCGGTTGTGCCAACTCCTGGGGTTGAGCAATTTAACGCTCCCGGTTTTTCCTTAGCAAACTTTGCCACGGCATCAAAGGAGGTTAAGTTGGAGGAACTGTGATTTGCTAATATGTTGGGGGACACCCCGTAAGCCACAATTGGGGTGAAATCTTTCAAAGGATCGTAGGGAGCCTCCTTTTCAAGAAAAGGAGCGCTAATCAGAGAACTGTAAGTATGAGAAAGTAAAGTATACCCATCGGGTTTTGAGGTTGAAACAAAAGAAGCTCCTACCATCCCCCCAGCCCCAGGCTTATATTGAACTGAAATAGGGACTCCCAATTCCTTTGGAAGTTCGTTAACCAAAATCCTGGTCGCAATATCAACAGGCCCTCCTGCAGGGAATGGAACGATCAATTCAATGGGTTTATAAGGGTATCTTCTCTCTTGTCCATACGCTATCCCACTCCATAAGGTGATACAGGATAGGATAGTAACCATCAATCCAACGACTAAAATTTTGAATTTTTTTAATTCCATACTCCTTCCCTCCTTTAATTAATCATAAATATTAATGAAACAAAAGCACCTAATTATTAATCTATTTTTGAATTTAGAAATTATTTATCATTTTGTCAAGGCCTCCCAAATGAGAGCTCTGAAAAACGACTACACATTTTCTTAATTCGAATTTTACAGCGGTCTTATTTCAGGAGATTCCCAATAGAATTTTGGGATTTCTTCTGGCCATAAGATCTATTTCTTTATCTGTTAGGCCTGCTTCCATCAGACGACCGACAAATTCCTTCATTGCGGTAACATTATCAGGAAGTTTTATGTTGCCTGCATCCGTACCGAGCACACATCTCTCAGCTCCTACAGCGCGAATTTGTTCCACGATCGTGCCTATAAGTGTTGTGCGGTGAGGAACATCGGTTAGGGCCATATAATCGTGTTCCATAAAAACATGGTCAGAAGCCCAATTCCTCTGGGCGTCAAGTGGATAACCTGGCATGTCTGTGGAAACGCCACAGACCATGACCCTGCATCCTTTCCCTTTGGCACACGTAACAATTGCATCAACCTCTGAAGTGGAGAGATGGCCAGAGGCCAAAAATGAGTCAGTCCCTTTTATGATGTCTATGATTTCCTCGACTTCGGGTATCAAATGACCATGTTCATCCAAAATATAAATTGGTTTCAGTCGTTTTTTATAGGGGAAAATTTTTTGGTCATCGCCGTAAGCATCGAAATGTGCTTTAGAGCTATAAGTTGGCATTTCGATCTGTTTTGTACCTAAGGCTAAAGCAATTTCAACCACAGATGGGCTGAGTCCTCCCACCGCTTCGTTAAGCATAATAGAACCGAAGGCCTTCGTCTGAAAGCCCATCTCATTTATGGTCTCGGCCATCATCGTTGTATTGTAGGTATGATCCAGAAATAAAATACCGGCCATTCTTTCTTCATTAGCAAGCCTAATAGCCCCCAGGGCAGTAAATCTCCGACGTTGGATAGAAGGGGCGGGGTGGACATGAAGATCATACATTCCTTCCAAACTAATCATTCTCATTCTCCTTTCCTTTGGTCTTTATGGCCTCTTCAAAAGGTCACATCCGATTAAAAATTTCTCGGCCATGGCTTTAGTCCGGGTCGGTCAGGATATTTTTCCGCTATGGCTTTTACCTTTGGATGGTCTAATGCTGTCAAATGGCCCCGATCATGTACCAATTGATCTCCCACCCGCCATGTAGCGGTCCGGAGGTCTCCGGTGATATGTAACCAATAGGGATATGCGGGTCTGGGCCACGGTGCTCCGATATGGACGTGAATATTACAGGCTTCAGAATGTGAAATTATGCGGCGGATTAAAGGGTTATCACACTGTTGAGGAGGGACAATGGCTTGAGGATGAACACCCGAGTGGATTTCCGGGAAGTTATAAACGGGATCCCCTATTCGCGCCTCCATCGATTTCAGGAAACGACGCAGGGCATCTGCCTCGTCTCCGCCCTCGATCTTGGTGATACGATTTTTCTCTATAGTCAGGCGAATCGGATTCTTAAAGACAGGTGGAATTCCTATATATCGAGACCACCAACTGAGCATACAGTCAAAGACAACGGTACCGGAGGTATCCGTAATATTAATCGGAGGAAACACCCACTCTGGGAAGGGGCGATAACCTGGGCCTTCGTTACGCCGCCGAGTATAGGTTGGGAATCTTGGATGGCTGGGCGGGGCAATTTTGCCCTCTATGTGTGTGTCCTTTTCATCTGTAATTTGGAACGGCATCCCTCCTTGTCCAAATGGAACACATGCTTGGTAACGGATCTCGGATACGAGTTCGTAGGGCGTCTGCGCCCAGGGGCTGTTAAGAATACCTGGCGTCGTAGCAAAATTCCGACAGAGGATGACATTATACTCTGTAGCGGTATCCTGGATTGTCTTTAACTCTTCGATCGTCAAATCAAAGGAATGATTAATAAAAACGTTGCTCGCCTTCAAAGCGGCCATGAACACCGGTGGAACACGCCAGGCATGCATCTTCGCCGGTTCATCAATCCACAAAATTGAGGGATTAGCGCCACGGCTCTGGATAGCCGCCTGAATCCAGGCGATCGCCTGCGGATCTACCAGGTTGTCTCCTCCATATAGTCCATCAATGTGTGCTGCGAGTACGACCTCCTGCCCAGCTTTAATCTCAGCGCAGTTATCCAGAAGGTCATTGATGGCCAAAGCCGCTCCTCTTGGTATTCCTATCGCCTCCATAATCTGACCCCTCCTCTATCATAAAAGGTTTCAATGACTCGTGCTTTCAATATCTACTGGACAAAACTTTCACCTCAGTATTTAACCACCACCCTTTTGATTGTGTTATATTTCTGAAATTATTCCGTTACCTTCGATAGCCGAAACGTTCTTCGAAGATGGGTGCGATCAAGTTATCTACAGGGACATAGTCATCGGTGAGGATCACAGAGTAGCGTTCTTCCAAGTATTGTTGTAATTGGTCCTGAGGCATGACACAAGATGTCATTTCATTGCCTTTCTCTCTTTTGATGATTTTGATGAAATCGTCCATGTCTAACTTTTTTGGACTTGCCACCACGACGCAAGTACTGATGCCGATGCGCTCATAATCCGAACTGAGAGTAATGAGATGAATATTTCCCTTTCCAAATACCTCCTCCAAGGTTCGGATATAGGAAGGCATAAAGGCCCCTTTTTTGAAACTGTCGATCACATTGGCCAGTAGTAATCCATCCGGCCTGAGAAGCCTCTTCAATTGGATGGCGAATTCTTTTGTGGTCAGGTGATAAGGAATCGAGAGGTCGTTGAAGGCATCCCCAAATATAAAATCGTAACTTTCTTGTTCCTTACAATTCATCACAAACCAGCGGCCATCTTCATTAAAGGAATCGATTCTCGATTTCTCCGAGATCCCAAGATAACTTTTGACCACTCGGGTAATCTCCGGATCGATCTCCACTACATCGATCTGTGCCTTTGGATATTTTGCCTCGATAAAACGAGGAAAGGTGTATCCTCCTCCACCGATGAAGAGGGCTTTAAACGATTGGTGTTTTTTCACATGCCACCTCACAAACTCTTCATAAATCCGAATATATTCATATTCCAGATAGAATGGATCTTTTAAGTCTGTATAGGAGTGAACCAGATGATCAAGGATCAAGGATTCTAAAAGATTTCCATTATTCCCTCTGATGTTCTTTTTTAATTTTATCGTATAGTAATTACTCTCCTTAAAAAAATAAGTCTCTTCATCCAGGGGAGGCTTAAAGGCATAATCATATAACATTTCAAGGGAATGGATTGGAGTAATGGGGAGGTTGATCTCACCTGGCCGGAGGGCCGCATATCCATATAGCCCTACCAAAGGGAGAATGAGAAAGAGGAGGGAGAGGAGTAGAAAAAAGAGGGCTAAGGCTTTTTTTCTGCTGAAGAAACCTCCAAAGACCAAAGCAGAGGCGATGAGGATGATCCCCATTGTAAGGAGAATTTGACGTGTTCCCATCCATGAGATGAGAAAGAATCCTGTGGCGAATGTCCCGAGGATGGAGCCGAGGGTGGAAAAGGCATATATCTTGCCGACAACATTTCCTGTCTTTGCAAGATTATTGAGAGTCAATTTGACCACGACGGGTGAGATCATCCCGAGGAGGCAGGAAGGGATGAAAAAGATGATGGTCGTAATGAGAAGGATTCGGACCATCAAACTCGTCTGAAATTCAGTTCCTCCAATCAGATTGGTGAGGGGTGAAATGGAAAATGCCCCCAAGCCAGAGAGAAAGAGGAGCCAGCCGAGTGTAGAGGACCGAGGATATCGGTCGGCAATCAGCCCCCCCAGGTAAGCTCCAATGCTGATGCCGGCCAGCACAACACCGATGATGCTTGTCCAGGTATAGAGGGAGACTCCCACATAGGGTGCCATGATCCTTCCCGCCACCAGTTCAATGACAAGCGTGCAGAAACTGGCGATGAAGACAACAATATTGGCTTTGATGACCTCTCTTTGCATCTTAAGACCTCTCCATGGAGATTTGTTATTTTAAGCTGTAATTCTAAAACTTATCCGAATGGAGCTCAAGGGCATGGTCAGTTATCCATAGTTCGTAGTCCGTTGCAAAATAAATAACAACTGACTACAGACGACTGACTAAGGACAATTGAATCATTCTCCTTTGAATTTTGGTGTCCGTTTCTCAATAAAAGCGTTAATCCCTTCGAAAGAGTCTGAGGTATGTGCCATACTGGCAATTGTCCTGGCCTCATGCTCCATTTGTGTCTCCAGTCCCTCCATCCAGCCGCCATGTAATAAGCGTTTTGATGCACCGAGTGCCTTGGTCGGTCCGACTGCAAGCTGAGAGGCAAGGGCCTTTGCCTGTGTAATTAATTCTTCATCTGGCACCACACGGGTAACGATACCCAAATCAAATGCCTCCTTTGCAGAGAGCACGCGATTGGTCAATGTTAGCTCCAATGCTGCTTTGAGGCCAACGATACGAGGCAGGAAATAAGTTAAGGAACAATCCGGTGTGAGCCCGGCTCGTGTATAGGCAGCAATGAAACGGCTATTTTCGGCAGCTAAGACAATATCGCAAATACAGGCGAGGCTCATCCCAGCTCCAGCAGCCGCTCCATGGACAGCGGCAATTACGGGCGGGTCCATCCGAATAAAACGTGATATAGCAGAATGGATGTAGGTAGTGATCTCCTTAAGATGATAAGGTAAGTCTTGACTGTGGACCTTGAAATCCTTCAAGTCACCTCCAGCGCAGAAAAGGTTTCCTGCGCCCCTGATTAGTACTGCCCGGATCAATGGATCCTCGTCACATCGGATGGCGGCATGCATCAGATCTTTAGACAAATCTGCGTTCAGCGCGTTTGATGCCTCCGGTCTATTTAGGGTGATGTGAGCAACACCGTCTTGGACATCGAAGAGAATGGTCTTATACTCCATGTCAAGAATACCTCCTTTTTTTGAATCAAGATACATGCATACAAAGATAATGCCTATTCTTTCGACAAGAGTTTAACGAATATAGAAAACTGAGTCAATATAAACTTCCAATAAAATGATCTACTCTTTTAATCTTCGGAGTTCCATTACCACAGGGTTAAAAGGATCAGGACAGGCAACCGTAGTCTTGTCTTTGTCTTCCTCCCATGGGAATTCTCCTCCATACCGAAGCACCCGCCACGAAGGAAAGATTGCATGAAATGCAGAAGGACAGATAGCCCTGGTATCTCCTGACATTCCCAGGATAAAGTCCTGACCCAGATCAAATTCCTGCCCTTCAAAATGTTTAGCAGCGCAGGTTCCTTTGACGGAAACAATCTTTAGAATGACCTTTTCTGGATTTGCCATAGAAAAATCTCCTGCACCTGAATTTCTTTTTTCTCTTAAGTGGATTATCTTTTGAAAAAAAGTTACTGTCAATAAAAACTTGATTCATCAAAGAGGAGCTTCAAAAAGCTTTACAAAGGGGATCTTATAAAATTAAAATAAGTGAAAACGAGAGATGGCAATTCTGAAGATATTGACCCGTGATTTTGTTCTCAGTTTCTTTGCTCAATTTGCATTCTCTTCTGTCTTCTTTATTCTTATCCCCACCATCCCTATCTATCTTTCGAGAGTAGGAGCAACGGAAGCTGAGATAGGAATTCTTGTTGGGATTTTTGGCGTCTCGTCTTTGATCTTCCGGCCATTTGTGGGGAGGGCACTTTTAAAGATTCCCGAAAAAAATTTCATGGTCCTTGGAACCATCCTATATGCCTTTTCTTCCATTGCCTATCTCTTTGCACCCCCCTTTTTCCCCCTTCTAATGGTGAGGGCCGTCCAGGGGATCGGATTGGCTTTCTTTTCAACCGCTTCTATTACATTGATCGCAAATATTACCTCTGAAACCCATCGGGGCCAAATCATCAGTTACTATTATTTATCCATCAATTTCGGCTTTGCCCTTTGCCCTACCTTCGGAATGGTCCTCATCAACCGGTTCAGCTTTGACGTCCTCTTCCTCGTCTGCACCGGTCTATCCTTATGTTCCTTATTCATCACGCTTAAATTGGGGAAGAGCAAGACCCAGCCATTGGAAGATCAACCAATACAGGGGCAACCCTTCCTGAGCCGAGAAGCGCTTCCGCCGGCAATTATGGCCTTCATGGTCAATATTATCTGGGGAGCCCTGACTGCATTTTTCCCTCTCTATGCCCTGAGTTACGGGGTCGCTAACCCCGGGCTCTTCTTCGCCACTTTTGCTATCATCCTTATCCTGGGTCGTGCCTTCGGGGGAAAGATACTGGATATTTATAGCAGGGAGAGAGTGATTTTTCCCTGTTTGATTACTTATATCATTGCGATGTCTGTTCTCGCCTTCTCCACGACCCTTCCGATGTTTATTCTCGTGGCTGTAATTTGGGGAATTGGAAATGCCTTTCTCTACCCTATGCTATTGGTTTATGCCATTGATCAGGTAAGTTCTTCCCGGGGCCCAGCCATGGCGACCTTCACAGCAATGGCTGATTTGGGAACGGGCCTGGGTTCAATGATCATGGGCATCATTCTCCAGTTGACCAACTATCCGGTCATGTTCCTCTGCTTAGCATTCACCGGTGTTATCAATCTCTTATATTTCTATTTTTTTGTTAGGAAAAAAGGAGGGGATCGATATGCCAATCTATGAGTACCGATGTGAAGATTGCGGAAGGGTCTCTGAATTTCTTTTGATCAGAACCGATGAGATCTTTGCCCCTCAATGCAAGCGATGTAAAAGCAAGAAGATGTCCAGAGTCCTTTCTAAGGTGAGGGTGATCCGTTCGGAAGAAAGCAGAATGGAAAGTTTGGCCGACCCATCGAAATGGAGTGACTTCGATGAAAAGGATCCGAAGAGCATGGCCAAGTGGATGAAGCGGATGGGAAAAGAGTTGGGCGAGGATATGGAAGGGATAGAAGAAGAATTGGAGGAGGAGATGGATTCTGAGCAGAGGGAAGATCTCGAGGACTGATTTTACTAAGGAGTCCATAATTGGCAAGACATTGCGTCATTCCCGCCCCGTATCAAGTACCGGGTAAACTCCGGCGGGAATCCAGGAGAAAAGACTGGATTCCCGGTCAAGCCAGGAATGACAAAGTAATGCGAGTGTCTATTCAATAATGGACTCATTTATAAAATAGGAAATAACCTAAATATCAATGAGTCGCCAATTCCTCGTTAAGCAAATCAGAAATGAGCATATGTCCAGGCTTATGGGTGATACAGAGATCAGGTTTGGCCTTCATCACAACAGCTTGGGGAGTCACCCCGCAGGCCCAAAATACCGGGACCTCCCCCTCTTTGATCGTCACGGAATCTCCAAAGTCAGGTTTTCTGAGATCTTTAATCCCAATTATTGAAGGATCACAGATATGAATGGGCATACCGTGAACCGAAGCATAACGGGAGGTGATCTGAACCGCCCGGGTGACTTTATCGAGGGGGATGGGTCTCATCGTTACGACCATTGGCCCATAAAAAATTCCAGCAGGCTTGCAGGGGATATTGGTAATATACATCGGAACATTTTTATTCTCTTCAATGTGGCGGATGGGGATCTTCACTCG
>Ga0194113_10002905_pt1 | contig 23134 bp, 13 predicted proteins | sample TA2MahC200mmetaG_FD_146193 | JGI IMG/M metagenome (GOLD analysis project Ga0194113, IMG submission 146193) | Freshwater microbial communities from Lake Tanganyika, Tanzania - TA2015017 Mahale Deep Cast 200m | ecosystem: Environmental > Aquatic > Freshwater > Lake | place: Tanzania: Lake... | reverse complement strand
GCTGACGGGACACCTTGAAATCCGGCGCTAATGCGCCTATGAACAAGCGACTGCGCGGGGCCTGTTGGGGATCTTCTTCACCTCCCCGCGCGTGGCCGATGGCGTTTCGTTGGGGAATGTGCTATCGTCAAGCGACTCAAGTGTTCGCAAACTCACTCCGTAAATAAGAAGAAGGTTCGGGCCATGGCCGGAAAAATCGGCCGAGGGATAGGTATTCCCAAGACGGTAAGACCAGATATGCGCCATTATTCCAAACCCGGATTCAGAATCGGGTTCAAGAGTGACACGGGCGGTTCGAGACGACAGAACCAGGATAGCTTCTTGGCGGATCCGGAATTGGGGCTCTTCATCGTTGCTGATGGCATGGGTGGGCACAACGCGGGCGAAGTGGCCAGTGAATTGGCTGTACAAGAGATCGCCGGGCACATTCGGAATGACCGCTTTAGGAGTCATGACCCGAAGAAGCTCCTGGAAGACGCCGTGCTTCGGGCAAATCTCGCCATCCTCGGAAAATCGGCAACCAACCCCGAATGGAGCGACATGGGGACCACGGTGGTGGCCGCGCTCTATGCAGGGGATCGCGTAATTATTTGCCACGTGGGTGATAGTCGAGCGTACATGGTCACCAAAGCGACTATCCGACAACTCACCCAAGACCATTCATTCGTCGCGGAATGGGTCAAAGAGGGACTAATAACCGCTGCTGAGGCGCGCACGCACGAAGCGAGACGAGGCCTGTACATGGCGCTTGGAGTAGAAGACGAAATAGAACCTGAGCTCAGTGAATATAAGTGGGATGGCGACTGGAGTCTCTGCCTCTGCTCTGACGGGCTCAACGATGCCGTCGAGGATGATGATATTCGCAAGACCGTTATTGACGCCTCGGATCCTCACGACGCGTGCGATGCGCTCATCCGGCTCGTTCACGAGCGTGAAGGGAGTGACGACGTCACCGTCATACTCGTATGTCAAGCGCCTTGACCCCCAAGCTTCCGTCTCAAAGTTTGCCGGGGTGATCTCCTCGAAATTTTAAGAAAAGAAAGACTGAATTGATCAACGCGCCTCTCCGACCATTATGAACGAGGCCCAGAAGAAAGGATGCTCGTACCCTTTTTCTCTCACCTCCTGTCTGGCCAGCTTCAAAGCCTCCAACCTGCTTTTGCCCTCCTTGATGCGCCTGAACAGGCTGTCAACCAAAGTGACTGACGCGCTCTGTTCCACCGACCATAAACTCATGAGAACACACCTAGCGCCGGAATACTGGAACGCTCTGCCCATACCCATCGTGCCTTCGCCGGAGATCTTCTTCCCAAGGCCCGTTTGGCAGGCCGTGAGAGCAACCAGGTCAGCATTCATTCTCAGGCCGGCCACCTCGCTCATCCGAAGGAATCCATCTGTCCCCGGAGGAACCAAAGAAAGAACCAGGATGGGTTCTTGTATGCCTGGGAGATCTTTGCCAAAATATCCATGAGTGGCGAAGACAACCTTGTCATAGTTGATCAGTCCAGGCCCGATCGTTTTCAGGAATCGCTCTTTGCTGGCCGCCAGCCCGGTGAAACAATCGACGCGGCGGCCATATATCTTAGTCAGACTGTCCGCCAGCTCCGAGGTGAGAGGGAGTCTTGGAATTCCGGCCCCATTTGCGTCGGCGTCTCCCATCACTTTCATAAGTTCTTTGAGCTGGCTTTCATCCAACCCTGTTAGACGTGTTTTCTTCTGGGGCTCCGCGTATCGCGCGTCCCCCGTCTGGAAAACCGGGTCCGCGAAGACCAGGAGTTTGCTGCCGGCGCTCTTCTGCTTTCCATACGTCCTTGCAAGGGTAAGAGCCGTAACTGATTGATAATATGAGAGAGGGTTGCGGTCACCGAAGAATTCAGCCCCAGTCACATACGGAATCTCTCTGTCGGTCACTATCTTGCCCGTGGTGTTTAACGGCAGCATTTCAAAAGGCAAGGCGCCCAAGGAATCGTCAGGCACGATTACTATGGGGCTATCTTTCGGCAAGGAAGGCAACGCGTCTGAGACCAGGAGGTCGTATAACTTCTTGCCGGCGCCAAAGTCGAAAGCTTGCAACTTACCCACAATGTCATCTTCCGCCTTCATCTCAAGAGGCTCACGAAACCTGCGAACCAGTTCATCGATCTCTTTCCTCGATATCGGCTTGAACAGAAATTTCGTAAGATTCTTGCCTTCTGTGAGATATATGATGAGGCCGGAATCGGTTACATGGTATGCGAGCACTCTCTCGTCACCCTTGAGAGCGGTTTGCTCCAAATCCATAGGTTGAGGATATCTGGTGGCCGCGAAAAGAGGATGCTGCTGTCGGAGCGTGCGAATATGCTTGGCCAGCGCTTCTCTGGCTTCCTTGACCTGAGGCTCCAGGGACGCTACGATTTGTTGATTTTGCTCCTCGTAGGCATTCTGGAGGTTTCTCGTCAGAGATGCCAATTGATCCGCGAGCACGGAGTCTGCCTCGCGAACTTCCTGCGGAACATCGAGGCCGGTAAACACTCCTCTCTTGGAGATCGATTCAGCGAAGATCCTGGCTCGGGTATACTCGGACTGCGTGAATGCCTCGATGGGGCGATTCATCTTAACCAGCACGCGGGCCAGACCTTCGTACGGCGCTGTCCTATAGAAGCCCGCAATCGCTACATCGAAGAACGTCTCGCGCTCGGCAGGATCAAGCCCGGATCTGAGATCTTCAGTGAGGTCCACAGCCTTGCCGTAATATTCGGCGGCGCCCGGCAGATCATTCAGGCCCTCACATGCCATCCCCAAACCGGTGTATGCTGTGAAGAGGCTGTCTGCGCTCCTGTTTTTCTCCGCCAACTTCAGAAGTCGCTCATAGTAATCCTTTGCGCAGTTGTAATCGTTCTTCACCAGGCAGAGTCTAGCCTGGGGCGAATAGAGCCCGGTTTGTTTGACGAATGGCTCGGCTTTCTCAACCTCCCCCAGGTCCAGGTGCAAATTGGCTATCTGCGACGCCGCCAATCCTGTGGGCGCTCCACTTTTCTTAAGGATTTCCAGCCCTTGCTCCAAATGCGCTAGCGCCTGGTCGTATTGACCTTGAGCCTGGTATACGCGGCCCAGGCTACTCAGAATCTTTCCTTCTCCGGAGGTAGCCCCAAGCTTTCGAGATAGCTCCAGAGCTTGTTCAAGGAGCTCTGTAGCGTTCCGATACTGGCCTCGCGCGCTGCACAGCCTACCCATGGCCATGAGAATCCGCATTTCCTGCAAGACAACTCCGGTCGATCGCGCCAAAGTGAGGGCCTCGCGGAAACATGCCAGGGAATCGGTATAGCGTCCCCACTGCCCATAGACTTCCCCTTGACTGAGGAGAGCGGACGTTTCCACCCTTTTCTCGCCATAACGCCGCGCCCGTTCCAGGGTTCTCTGGAAATAATCAGACGCCTGTGGGTACTTGCCCCAAGCCAGATAGAGACCTCCAAGTTCCCCGAGCGCTCCTTGCTCAATCCTCGGCTTCCGAGCCCGCTCTCCAATCTTGAGAGCAGTTTCGAGACAAGCGGCCGCCTTGATGTACTGGCCCGTCCTTGCATAGACCTGGCCAATCGCGGTTCGGATGTGTCCCTCGATTTCAAGGTCGCGCAATTCCGAAGCAACCACCAAACCTCGTTCCAGGGCATCGAGAGCCTCTTGGTATTTGCCTTGGAAGATATGAAGCAATCCTAAATTCTCCAGTGTCCACGCCTTTATGGCTTTTTCACCACACTTGTCGGCTATGCGTATCGCTTCAGCAAAGGATTCCACTGCCTTGTCATATTGTCCCCATCCTCTGTAAACCAGCCCCATATTCTTGGTTGCGCTTGCGAGCGCTTTGCAGTTTCCTCCTCTCTTGGCCTCTGTAATTGCCTTCTTATTGTATTCCAACGCCTTCTCAAAGTCGGTGCGCCAGACGTGAATAAGCCCCAATATAACGTGGGCCCTCGAGATGCCGATTGGGTTGTCCTGCTCCTGAGCAATCCGTAGAGCCTCTTTTGCCAAGGAAACGGCTTTGTCCAACTGCTCTTTGTCGCTCCCTTCCCGTGCCAGCCCGTCGGCCTGATCAAGCAAGGTTTTTACTTTCCCAGGTTGGCCCATTTTGCCGGTTGAGGAGCCAGCTCTGGTTTCGGAGCCCTCCCGACCAGAACTTCTTTCCATTTTTTGGAACTGCTTTTCCCATTTCTCCAACTTCATACCCTGCCGCTCCCCACATAGAGACTCAGACGGAAGGATAAGCAATACAAGTAGCGCAAGAATGAGACACTTCACAGGCGTCCCCATCGTCTCCCCCTTATCCCGCGAGCCCCGTTCACCGGACGAACAATCTTCAAATGGATAGCTCGGCCCATAGTAGATCCGTTGATGCGGCAATTGACCATGTCGCACTAAAGAGACGTTCGCTCTGAAAGCCTGTCATTTTTCGATTTCCTACGCATCTGATCGCTTCAAAGAAAGCCTGATCGCCTTCTTGACTCTTGCCGGGCGAAGCATAGTAGATGTCAAGAACCACAATTTTGGCGCCGAATTCAGTCAGTTTCTCCACGATCTTCGTGCTGAGCGCCCGGTCCCACAGCCATTGTCCGAATTCTTTGACAGCCCGGTCATCCATGTCCAAATGGACAAAGTCCGCGGAAAAGCTGCGGACATTACTGACGGACAACTTCCAATCACATACTTTGCAACTGAAGTTAACGAAGAAAGTAGGAAAGACCCAGATTGTCGGGATAACAAGCGCGCGCCCCGCAGCAGCAAAGGAGGCGCACACAGCCACTAATCCCGTTTTTCCGACCGACGAGGCCGGGAGCGCGGTTTTCACGGCAGCCTTTTCCTTTGGTTGTTCGAGGCCGATTGGAAGCTAGGCGTCTGCGGACACGCTCCTATGAACTCCTCTGCCGTATCCATATTGATTTCATTATGCCATTTGCTCGGTTGAGGGTGTAGCTCTTTTTCTTGCGCTCAGAGGAAGAGGCCCCCGTCATTATGCTTTGCGAAGAGTGAGCCGGTGTATGCGCCCTGCGCCAATAGTTTTCTCCGATACGAGGCAGCCTGACACCGCCGTTCTCGTGCAAAGCTCCGGCTTTCGATGGGGTGACGACGCGTGGCGCGGTGCGTTTCGTTCATCCAACGGCATTGCGCTTAGGAGCGGGCGCCGTGAAGGCTTCGGTCTGTCTGTCGTCAGAACCGGTGGGTTCGCCCACGCGTACAGGATGTGGGCATTCCAAAACAGACTAAAGGTCGGGGAAATCCGCCATCCTCAGCTCTGCGCCAATCTTCTTGAGTTCTTGGTTGAAATTCTCCACAAGCTGGCTGAGTTCGAGCTGACGATCCTTGCGATAGAACATGAATAGGCTCATCATATTCCGCCTCGGAGTTGAATCCGCTTCCACCGCTACCCCTACCCTTTCGGCCAAGGGTAGGAGGCTCTCCAGCGCCTCGTCCATGTTCTGGTACCGGTCTGAGGGGTCTTTTCGGGCTGCTTTTGAAATGAAGGCGCAGAACCCTGGTGGAAGGTCAGGGTTTATATTTCGCGGGTCTGGGAGCGGTTCGCTCCGATGGGCTTCGAGCACTTTCCCCACATCCTCGTACGCAAAGGGACGCCGGCCTGTTGTCATCTCGAAAGCCGTAATTCCGAGGGAATAGATGTCTGTCCGTTCGTCCACGGGTTCGGATTCGATTTGCTCCGGAGACATGTAATAAGGGGTTCCCGCGAAATCGATCACATCTTCGCACCCCTTTGGACAGGCCAGGCCGAAATCGACGATCTTAGCCCTGTCCCGCCTCTGCACGAAAACATTGGCAGGTTTGATGTCCTGATGAACAATTCCGTGCCGGTGGGCGTAACGAAGACCTCGGCATACCTGAACAAGAAGATTCAGGGTTCTCTTGAATTCCAACCTGGGCAGGCTATCGAGTATGTCTTCCAAGGAGGAGCCTTCCAAATACTCCATAACGATGAAGACCGTGCGATACAGGTGCTCGATGTCGTACACTCGCACGAGATTCTCGTGGCTGAGACGGGCTATGACTCTGGCTTCATTCTGGAACCGATCCATGAAATCCGGGTCCATGGCCATATCGTGCTTGAGCATTTTGATTGCCACGGGCATGGGAAGCGACGAATGCGCCCCCTTGTACACAATACTCCATCCGCCCTGTCCGATGATCTCGTTGATCACGTACCTGCCGATGGTCTTCTCGGCCATCCGTTTTTGCGAAGAGAAGCGTCGGGTGACGATTTCCGTGAGAAACTCGCGGAGGTCGGAGTGAGCGCGGCACAGCTCCTCGAATTCCAGGCGACCTATACCCCACAGCACCATGTCCACTTCCGCGTGCACGTCGGCGGTGCGCTTCTCACCCGTCAGGATCGCCATCTCACCCACGAGTTCCCCGGGCTTGAGTCGTGATATGATGTGCGTCTCTCCATCTCGCTGCACGCTTACAACGCAGGTTCCTCTCTGGATTAAATAGAAATGGTCCCCGTCGTCTCCTTGGGAGATCAATCGTTCTCCCGCTCGAAGCCGGATCGGAGTCATTGCAAAAATCAGTTGGCTCTTGGCCTCGTGCGGGGTGGCGCGAAGCAGGTCGGTGTTCATGAGGAAATCGAAGTCCTCCTGCGACATAGCGCCTTTCCTGATGCGGCTCCTACGCCTTTCCATTCTGACCTCCGGAACCTCTATTATGTAGCGGAAAAGGATGAAGCGCATGTTCTGCGCGGCATCGGGCAACGCCGGACGGCGCCGCGATCCGGATCCCCCACTGACGAGCCGGCTACAGTGAGATTTCTCGATTACACGCAGAACTCTGTGGCTTGTAATTCAACTCAGGGTGATCGACTCCTCCCGCCCCCTTTGGAAGAGCCCACTTCCAGCTTCCTCTCCCGAACCCTGTTCGAGACGAGCCCAAATCAAGTCCCGCGACGGACCCGCGTCGCGAGGACGCATTCTAGCACAGATCCGCGCATCGTCAAGATCGGTTCTTGCTCCCGGCAGCGACCAACCAGTGATCCCGAGGCAGGGAAATTGCTTTTGAAAACTGAAGGCAGACTTTCAAAGCGTCTTTTCGCTTGACAGTTCCCGTGGAAAATGATTTAGTCTGATACATTATTCTGATTTTATTCGATCTTTTGTACAACTGCATTGTCCCGTCTGCGAGAACTCGACCTGTTTGTGACGGGGGGATTGTAGTGCGTGATTGACGTCCGTGTAGAGCCTTGGACGTTTCCGGAGGGTACGGTACGATGCGCGCGGTTTCCTGCCTGCTTATTGTGACCTTGCTTTTCATCTGGTCCACCGTGTGCCCGGTCGCGATCCTGGCGCAAGACGAATCCAAACCACCTCCCCCAAGTCCCCCACCGAAAGCCGCTCCTAAAGGAGACAAGTCCGAACTGGACGATCTCGAAGGCATCCTCGGCGCCGAAGACAAAATCGAAGCGGCAGTGATCCACCCGTACCGCACCGCCAATGTAGGGTCTGAGGTGAGCGGCGTGATCGATTCAGTCAAGTATGAGGAAGGCGAACGCGTCGAGAAAGACGGTGTGGTTTACGAGATCAACAAGGAACGTTTCATCATCGATGCCCGAAGAGCAGGATCAAAAGCCAAGGCTGCCGAACAGGCGCTGCAGCGCGCAAAGGAAGATCTGAAGATCCAGGAAGAACTTCTCAATCTGGGATCGGGCAAGTTGCAGGACGTTCTGAAGTCCCGCGCTGACGCGGAAATCAACGCGGAGAAACTCAACGAAGCCAGAGAAGACTTGAGGTTGGCTGCCCTCAATCTGGAGGCATGCTCGGTGCGGGCCCCCTTTGCCGGCTACCTCGCGGTTCGGTACAAGGAGCCGTTCGAGCCGGTTGAGCGTCTGGGCAAGCTCTTTGCCGTTGTAGATGAATCCAAAGTTTATGCGGTTGCGAATGTGCCGGAAAAAATGTTGCCGAAATTCAAGCCCGGCGCAAAGGCCGCGTTCGAGCATATGTCGGGGGTCAAGTTCGTCGGCGCCGTGGAAAAGGTGGGAGCGCTTACCGATCCGAAATCGCTCACCCGCAAGGTGTATGTGCTCATCGACAATGCAAAAGGAGACCTTCAGATCGGAACAACAGGATCCATAGGGCCGGAGGAGTAATCATCCTATGCGCAGCGGCTCTCCCAAGGCCCTCAAATTCATTCTGCTTCTTATCGCTTGCTCCGGGCTGGTGGGGTTGCTCTCTTCTTGCAGGTCCGCGTGGGTGGAAAGACTGCGACCTGGCGGCGATCCCTTATTGCATCTGTTCACTCAGGACCACGTGGGTGTTACGCGTTCCGACGCGGCAATGACCTTGATGCACTATCGAGTCAGGCCCTCGACCACCGTCACGGGAAAACGCGAGCTCGCGGTGGAAGAATGCCGAGCATTGGCGCTCCAGAATAACCTGGAACTCCAAGTCGCCCGTCTCGAGGAAATCACGAAAAAGGCAGTCGAATACAGCTCCCGCACGAAGCTCCTTCCTCATTTCATATTTTCCGCGGAATTGAGTAATCGAGACAAAGTTGCCTACTCTTACTCTGATCCATCAGGCCAGGAAGGTCAATTCCCGGAGGCCGGAGGAGGCGGCACTGGTGTGAACGTGTGGTCTACCGGCCACGAACGGAGCACGTGGCGCTACATACTTGAGACGAAATGGAGCCCGACGGATGCGGCCTTGGCCTATTACTTGACCCGCAGCGCGGTGAATGACACGACAAAGGCGTATCACCAGCGGGTGCGTGTCGCGCAAAAGCTTCTGGGCGTGGTGGATGGCGCGTTCTATCGGATCTTGTGCCTTCAAGAGTGCATCCCCATGGCGCGACGCCTCGTTGACGTTCGGGCCGACGTGGCCCGAACCAGGGAGAAGGGCGTAGAAAAGCGTCTGGAATCGCTTGACGATTATCATAAGGCCAAGAAGCGGGTCGTCACTGCTCGTCGGTTGCTGGCCAGCCTTGTCAACGAATTGGAAAGGCAGCGCAGCATTTTGGCTTCAGCGCTGGGGATCTCGCCTGAATACTGTGTGGACGGCGGGTTTGTTCTTGTCGGACCTCTTACCGAGCCCTCGTATGACGCGAAAATGTGCGAATTGGAGCTGCTCGCCGTCCAGAACAGGCCCGAAGCATACCAGGCCGGGTTGAATTACCTGAACTCCGAGAACGACCTGAAGCGGACTATCGTGAAGTATTTCCCCAACGTTACCGGCTTCTGGAGGACGAGCCACGACAAGGATAAGTACATTTTCTACAAAGATTGGAACGAAGTCGGGATGCAGGTCTATTTTGACCTCCTGGACTGGTTGGCGAACTTGAGTGAATCAGCCGCGGTTTCTGTCGCCGCGGACAAGACCCGCCGAGAAATAGGAACGGTTGCGCTGGGGATAACTTCTCAGGTGCGATTGGCCGCGCTGAAATACTACGACTCGCTCGACGAGCTCAGAAGCTCAAATGAATCGCTGGTCAGTTCCAGGAGCCTTCTCAGGGTGGCCGAAGACAGGCACGCGCTGACCACTCTCGAACGAGTCATGGTGGATGAAGCCAAGGCGGATCTTCTCCAGGATCTGATTCGAAGAATCCGAGCCGTAGGGGAAGCCCAGGCTACCCTGGCCGAGGTATACAGCACCCTGGGAACAAACTATAACGAACCCCTGCCTGTAGCCAAACCGCGCTAGGATTGATTTTAGTCCCCGACCCTCCTGCCACCGCCGCCTTATGATAAAACAGGTAACGCTTCAAGTATCCGAGCGCAAATGCCCCTGTATCCCCCTTTAGAAAAGGGGGATACAGGGGGATTTGCGAAGCTATCAAACCCAACTGAGGTTCACCCTTCCCGGCTCGCCTGAAAACTTACAGAAATACTATCAGAAATACTATTCGCCACTTCTCCAGATCATCTGGTATAATTGTTTAGTGTTTAGGCTCTCTAAGGTCCCTGTACCACGATCCACGGCAGGGGGGAATGCAAGCTCGCCCCAAATTCCGACCGGATATCTTGGCTTCCGAGCAAAGGGAGGGAGGAGAGAAGTTCGTTCTCCTGAAGGACCCGGTAACCGAACAGTACTATCGGATCACACCGTTTGAATACCGTCTTCTCAAAACCCTGGATGGAAGGGTAACGCTTGAAGAGGCGCTGGAGCGGCTGAAGAACCAAGGTTATTACTATTCCCCGGAGGATGCTCGACTCATAGTCGGCAAGGCCGCGGAATTCGGATTGCTGCTGGGCACTCGATTCGGCGCCGCAGAGTTTCAGCGACACTTAAGAGACCGTATCTTAAAGGCCAAGAAAGAACGCATGCTCGCCGGCCTATACTTCATGTTCATCCCGGTGCTGAATCCCGATCGGTTTCTGGAGCAGACCCTTTGGCTCTACCGCAAATTAGTGAACAAACGGACAGCCACAGTCGCAGCCGTTCTTGCGCTCGGCGCGGTTGTTCTGGTTATCGCGGGCAGTTCGCGTATTGAGACCGAGTTCCTGTTCTTCTTCAATCTGGAGAATCTTCTCTACTTGTGGGTCACTATTGCAATTACCAAGCTCGCTCATGAATTCGCTCATGCATACAGCGCGAAGAGCTACGGGCTGCACGTGCCGCAGATGGGAATAGCGTTCCTCATCTTCTTTCCTTGCTTGTACTGCAACACCACTGACGCGTGGCAACTTGCGGATCGCAGACAGCGTATGGCCATAAGCGCCGCAGGCATTGTGGCTGAAGGGATGGTTGCGGTTCTATCGGCTTGGTTGTGGTATTTCACCAAGCCGGGAGTCATCAATTCGCTCGCGTTCTATCTCATGGCCGTCTCCTTTATTTCTACGGTTCTCTTCAACGGCAATCCACTGCTCAAATGGGACGGCTATTTCATCCTTATGGATTACTTGCGATTGCCCAACCTAGCCGCCAAATCTTTGAGCTACGTGAAGTATCTCTTTATGAACCGCGTTCTCGGCGTTTCTCTCGTTGCGAATCCGGCTGCGAATCCGCGTGAAGTGTTTATCTTCACCGTGTACGGATTCAGCGCATTTTTCTACAGGGTATTTCTCTATGCCGCAATCGTGGTCGGCCTATATTACCGTTTCGATAAGCTTCTCGCGGTGACGCTCGCTTTCCTGGCCATCGTCGTTTTTGCGGTGCGTCCGGTGGTTAAGGGCCTCGGCAGCATTTACCGGACGAGAGCCGAAGTCCACCCGCGGCCGGCCGGGACGGTCGTTTTCGCGCTCATCGTCGCTCTGGGTATTGGAGTTCTTTGCTTTCCCATTTCCACAAAGTCGGTCTATCCGTGCTTCCTGGATTCGGCGAAAAACCAGAAGCTCACCGTGCCCTTGAAGACATCCGTCAAAGATGTCTTCATTCGTGACGGTATGGCGGTTCACGAGGGGATGCTGCTCTTCACGCTTGATACGTCCCCGCTGGACTTGACGCTGCGCAAGAAAGAGATCGAACGGGAGATAGTGCGGGAAAGGATCAAACAAGCTCTGCTCGACGACACGAAAATCGCGAAAAGCAGAGAGCTGCTTATTCAGTTGAGCCAAATCGGGCACGAAATCGATCTCCTACGCTTGGATTTCCATCGCGCCCAGGGTGGCGTCACCGCGCCCTTCCCCGGCGTGGTCATTAAGATGGATCATCGGCTCCAGGAGGGTTTTCAGCCGGGGGACGGAACAGTGGTGGGTGAACTGAAATCCCGCGGGGAACGTGTTGTCCGTGTCCTGATCCCGGAAAAAGACATGGAGACCGTCCAGGCGGGTCAAAGAGTAGAAGTCTGGTTCCCCACGAGAGAGGGGGTCCTCTATACCGAGGTAATCACGGACATCAAGCCGTACAGCGAGAGCGATCTTTCCGACTCCCCCTTTTCAAGCAGGTTTGGAGGAGAGATCGCTACGGAAGCCCGAGACTCCAAGCGCTTGGACATGCCGCTTGAAGCGCAATATGTCTGTTCTGCGCACTTCTCAAGCAGCGCAGCGGTATTGTTGGGCGCCACAGGTCGATGCGCGGTGGCTTCTCCGCCGAAGAGCATACTCTCACGGGCGATCAGCGCAGCGATTCAAACCTTTAACCGCGAATCGCTCTTATAGGCGGCAGGGAGACTCATGGAACGTCCAGATCGGGCGACGAGCGAACAGAGCATTCAACGGATCGACTCGAGAACGGCCAAGCAAGATCAGCTTGACCCGAGGCAGCGCGTATTGGCGCTCGCTCTGGAACTGTCCAAGCGAGCGGCGGAGATTGAGACGTTGGACGACCTGTTTTTCTTCTTTGTCAATGACCTCCACGTGCTCCTGGAGTTTGACCGCAGCTTTTTGATCACGCACCTGCGAGGAGTTTCTCGATTCACCGCGGCCAACAACCAACCTGTTCTGGAGTCGAAGTCCCGCCTTTTTGCCGCCGTGAATGAGCTGGCGCCGCATCTCGCGGCCTTGAAAAAGGGCCTTTTTCTCTCGGACAGACTGGATGAATTGGATTCACCTTCGCTGGAGATAGACCCTGAGTTCAAGACAGCGCTGCGGGTTTACCTGAGTATTTCCGGATGTCGCTTTTGTCTGTACGTTCCCCTCCTTTATCAGGGCCTTCCCATAGCGCATCTCGTGTTCGAGTTTATGGAGGACAAACCTCCCGAGCAGCTCCACGTCGCGGCCATGCTTCAGTTGGCGCCTTTGTTGGGATCCGTGCTTGCGGAAAAGTGGCTCCTGTCTCAAAAGCCCGAGATGGCGCTACTGCTGGGGCCCCCATCATCCGCGCAGAGATCGGCGCGCTGGCTGGGCCGCCGATCCACCCTCGCGACGGCCGCCGGCCTCTCCGTGCTCTTGGCCGCGCTCCTTTTTTGCCCATTCGAGTACACCGTGGGCGGTGAAGCAGCCATTGTCCCCTGGGACCGCAATGTGGCCTTCTGCAAAATGGGGGGTCTGATCGACAAGGTCGTGACTCAGGAAGGGGCGCGGGTCGCGAAGGATCAGGTTTTGGCAAAGCTCGATCCGACCGAGCTGGATTTCAAGATGGAGACCGCGAAACGGGAAGCAGCCATACTGAAGAAGAAAATGGAACTGCTCACCTTTGAATCGGACACCGACCCTTCCAAGCTTGCAGAGCGCAAGATAGTGGAACTCGAGCGCAAGAAAGTCATCAACGAGTTCGAATACCTCAGGTGGCAGTCTCAGTTCCTTGATATCAAGGCGCCCGCGGAAGGGATCGTGCTCACCCGTGATGTGGAGACGTTAGCGGGGAAAAGGGTGAAAGAAGGCGAGCCCTTCTGCGAAATAGCCGTTCCGGGCCTTCTGGCCGCGGACGTGCTTGTGCCGGAAGACAAGGTGGCTCTGGTGAGTAAAGGCCAACCATTGCACGTGTACCTGAACAACAATCCCCTCAAAGGGTATCGACTCTCGGTCGACGATCCCTCTCCCGCGGCCGAAGTGATTCCCAGGCTCGGAAACGTGTGCCGTGTGCGAGCAAAATTTACGAACGCTCCACCATCGATCAAGGTGGGCATGAAGGGTGTGGGCAAGATCGATACGGGCGCCACCAATCTGTGGACCCTGATCAAGGAAGGATTAGTCGCCCGCTGGAACCGCCTCTCCCTGTACTTCTGATGTCATTCCTTCATGCACGACAAGTTGCGCCAGGGTTACCTGCGCGTGATATAATGGTTTTGTGCCGTCGCTGCCACGCGCGGTTGTGGCGTGACCGCGGAGTGGACATGGTCCGCGGCAGCGCGTGAAACATCTGTCGTCGCAGCAGACGGGCCCCCAGCGCCCTTTCCCCTGGGATTCCTCTACGACCTCGCCGACGGAGTTTTCGAATGAGACTGACCCCCCTTTTCAGGCCGGTCGAAACTGCTAAGAAACCCCCGAAGGCTTTGTCACTCCTTGGATTCCTGACCCGGCTGATCTGGCTGTGCGTCCTGCCGCTTGTGCTCCTAGCAATTTATCTTGCCGTCAACCACGTCCAGACCCTGCAAGTTCAGCTCGACGACGAGGCGAGGGATCAAGTACGCAACGCCGCGACAGCCATCGACCGCCAGATTACTGCACAGATCGCGGCCTTGCAGGTGCTAGGCGCTTCGCCGCTCGTTGATGATCCGCCTCGATTGAACGAGTTCTATAGTGAGGCTCGGGCTTTTCGAGAAAGCTTCGGCGGACATGTCATCCTGGCTGACTTGTCGATGCAAATGCTCTTCAACACCCGTGAACCCTTCGGAGCCCCTCTTCCGAAGTTGCCAAAGCCTAGAGGCCACGCCGCTGCACCGGCAGTACTGGAAACAGGGAACCCCGCTGTTGGAGACATGTTCTTAGGACGTATAGCCAAGGAGCCATTAGTCGCCGTGGTGGTGCCGGTCCTGCGCGATGGGCAAATGAGATTTCTCCTGCTCAGCATCATCGAGACCCGACAGTTTCAGCAACGCCTTGACGACGTGTCTCTTCCCTCCGGGTGGTCCATGACAGTACTCGACGGCAAGGCAGAAGTGATAGCCCACCGCTCGTCGCCGGAAATGCAGGGCCAGCTCGTTGGTGGAGAGTCCCCCAGACGCTTCGACGCCAAGTCGACTGTTTCGCACTGGTCGGTGCTTCTCGAGATTCCAGGCAGCGTCTATCGTGCGCCTATCATCGCAGCTACCGCAGCGCTTGTTATGGCGATCCTGGCGGTCACCTTTGTCAGTGTCCTGGGGGGGTGGCTGGCTGCCCGTGGGCTGTCTCGCTCGGTGGCGGCCATCGGGAAGACGTCGTCGAGACTGGCCTCGCGACCCATGATCGCGGAGATCGAGGCCATTCGGCAAACGTTGATCCAAGCAGGGACGGCCCGGGAGGCAGCCGAATCGACACTGCGAGAAAGCGAGGAGAAATTCTCAAAGGCGTTTCAGAATTCGCCTGATGCCATTACCATTACCGCGGTTGCGGACGGACGCCTCGTCGAAGTGAATGAGGCTTTGACGCGGCTCAGCGGGTACAGCCGCGAAGAAACTATCGGGCGAACATCAATGGAATTGGACTTGTGGGCAAATCCGGCCGGCCGTGACCACTATGTCGCCAAATTGATTGAGAAAGGGCGTGTCCTGAACCTTGACGCTGATTTCAAAACCAAATCGGGTGAGATCAGAACTTGCCTCGTATCAGGAGAGTTTGTAGAGATTCAAGGTGTCCCGCACATATTGGGAGTAATTCGCGACATCACCGAGCGCAAGCGGGGGGAAGAAGCCTTGCGGGCCAGCGAGGAACGATTCCGCCGAGCAGTGATCGAATCTCCGTTCCCCATAATTCTGCACGCTGAGGGCGGCGAGGTGCTTCAAATCAGTCGTTCCTGGTCGGAGATCACCGGCTATGCTCCGGAAGAAATCCCTACCATTTCTGACTGGACCGAAAGAGCTTACGGTGAACGGAAAGAATTCGTTCGAGCAGACATTGAACGGCTCTGTGCCCTCGACCGCCACATAGGAGAAGGGGATTACACAATCCGAACAAAAGACGGAGCAACGCGAGTGTGGAATTTCAGCTCCGCGCCCCTGGGACGTCTGCCGGATGGACGGCGGCTAGTGATCAGTATGGCAATGGATGTGACTGAACTTAAGCGGTCAGAGGAGGAGCGGCAGAAGTTCGTCATGCTGGCCGAAAGCAGCGGCGAATTCATCGGCATGTGCGACCTCGACCTGCAGCCGCTGTATGTGAACCCTGCGGGCGTTCGGATGGTCGGGCTTCCCGACATGGCAGCCGCCTGCCGGGTCAAGGTGCAGGACTATTTCTTCCTAGAGGACCAACCGTTCATCACGGAGGAGTTCTTCCCGCGCGTGATGCGAGAGGGTCACGGCGTAGTGGAGATCCGCCTGCGTCACTTCCGGACTGGAGAGCCGGTTTGGATGTCCTATTACCTTTTCCATCTTCGCGACGCCAGCGGTACGGTCGTCGGCTGGGCCACCGTCAGCCGCGACATCACCGAACGTAAGAAGGCCCAGGAGGAGATCTACAGGCTTAATGCCGAACTTGAACAGCGTGTCCTGGAGCGCACCGCCCAACTCGAAGAGGCGAACAGGGACCTCGAATCATTTTCGTACTCGGTATCACACGACCTTCGGGCGCCTCTCCGGGCCATCAGCGGCTTCGCCGAAATCATTGCGCGGCGACATCGGGCTTCCTTGAACGACGAAGGGCAACGGTATTTCGACAGCATTGTAGAAGCGAGCGCTCAAATGGGTCGTCTCATTGACGACCTCCTGCGGTACTCCCGCCTGGAACGTCGAGCCGTACAGCTCCAGACCATAAATCCGCTCGCAGTTCTTGGCAAAGCAATTAAGACTCTCACGGAACGAATAGCGGAATCGGGCGCGGAGATTGCCATTCCAGAGGACATGCCGGTGGCTTATGGTGACGCGACCCTGCTGGAACAGATCTTCACGAACCTGCTGGGAAATGCCCTCACGTACCGCAGATCAGAAGGAACTCCTCGGATTCAGATCGGCGCTACCGTGAGACATGGATACGTGGTCATTGAAGTGAGCGACAACGGTATCGGGATTGCGCCTGAGTATCAGGAAAAGATTTTCAATATGTTTCAGCGGCTCCACAGTTACGAGGAATATCCGGGCACAGGGATTGGCCTTGCAATTGTGCGTAAATCCGCAAACTTGATGAACGGTCAAGTCTGGGTTGAATCGGAGCTCGGACATGGAAGCCGTTTCTTCGTAAAGCTGATTCAGGCCAAGATGCCCGCAGGGACGGAGTAAGTAAATGCCCAAACCAGCCCATATTCTCTTGGTGGAAGACAACCGGCTCGACATAGAGTTAACACTCGACGCATTCCGCCAAGCCCACGTGGGAAACACCATTCACGTAGCCCGAAATGGCAGGGAAGCCCTAGACTACATCTTCGGCGAGGGCCAATATGAGGACCGTGAAACCTATCCGCTGCCTGACCTGATACTACTGGACCTGAAGCTTCCCGGAATCGACGGTCATAAGGTGCTGCGCCGGATCAAAGGGACGCCGGGACCAAAACAATTGCCTGTGGCCATTCTGACCTCGTCCGAGGAAGAGGGCGACCGGGCACTCAGTTACGAGTGCGGAGCAAACAGCTACCTGACGAAGCCGGTTTCTTTCGAGGGATTCCTGAAGGTGGTAGACAGGCTTGGGGAATACTTGTTGACACTGGACGTAGGTCCGCCGAAGGTCCATGCCTCCGGTAAAAACCAGGGCTAAACCCTTCTTATGCCCTCGGACGCCGAGTTGAAGGAGAAGGCTATGACAACCCCAATCCGTGTCTTGTATGTTGACGACTCGCCCCTTGACCGCCAGTTGGTTCGAGACGTGTTGGAACGGGAACACACCGGCGTTATCTTGACCGAGGCGAACTCCAAACGGCAATTCGAGAAAAGACTGGATGAAGGTGGCTATGACGTTGTTCTGAGCGATTTCAATATCCTGGGATTCGAAGGATTGCAAGTCATTGAGGCTGTGCGAGCGAAGGCCCCGGACATACCGGTCGTCATCGTTACGGGAACCGGCTCGGAGGAAATCGCTGTCGAAGCTATGAAGAAGGGAGCCGCAGATTATGTGATCAAGAGCCCTAGTCACCTCAAACGCCTCCCTCTGACGATTGAAACGGCGCTGGAGAAGAAACGACTTGAAAAGCAACACGAACAAGATGAGCGCCTGCTCAGAGCCAGCGAAGAACGATTTCGTTTGCTCTATGAACATGCGCCCGTCGGATATCAGTCCCTTGATGAAGATGGTCTGTTTCTTGAGGTGAATCAGGCCTGGGTTGATCTGCTCGGGTATTCTCGCGACGAAGTGATAGGCAAGTGGTTCGGGCATCTTGTGGCCCCTGCGTGGGAGGAGCGCTTCGAAACGAACTTTCCGTGTTTTAAGGCGGCCGGAGAAATTCATGGCGTGCAGTTCGAGATGGTCAGAAAAGATGGGTCTACCATTACCGTCGAGTTCGAGGGCAGGATCGGGTATGACCGCGAAGGGAACTTCAAGCAAACTCATTGTGTATTGCGTGATGTGACCGAACTAAGACGCGCGCAAGAGGCCCTGAGGGAAAGTGAAGAGACATTTCGGTCTCTGTTCGAAAACAGTTTTGACGCAATTCTTTTAACCGCCCCGGATGGCAGAGTCTTCAAAGCCAATCCTCAGGTCTGTCGGATGTTTGGATGCACGGAAGAAGAAATCATTGAAGCTGGAAGGGACAGACTTGTCGATACAACTGACCCGAGATTGCCGGTTCTGTTGGAGCAAAGGAGGCAGACAGGAAGCGCCCGCGGGGAACTCAATTTCAAGCGAAAAGACGGCACGATTTTTTCGGCAGAGGTATCAAGTTTCATATTCACGGACTCAAAAGGCCAGCAGAAGACAAGCATGAGCATCCTGGACCTGTCTGTCCGCCAGAAGGCCGAGCGATCACTTCGAGAAAGTGAAGAGAAATACAGGGATCTATATGAGAATTCGCCGGATATGTTCATTTCAATGGATGCGGATTCGGGCCGAATCGTCCAATGCAATGAGACGTGCGCACAAGTCACGGGGTACAACAAGGAAGAGCTCCTAGGTCGCCACATTTTAGACATGTATCATCCTGACTGCAGAGCACAAGCTGAGAGCTACCTTCAGATTTTTCGGAAGACCGGGGAACTTGTCAATGCGGAGCTGCGGGTAGTTTCTAAGGACGGCTCGATACTCGACGTCATACTGAGCTCCAAGGCCGTGACGGACGATCAAGGCAAAATCCTATACAGCAGGTCAAGTTGGCGCGACATCACCGACCGCAAACGTGCCGACCAGCAGCTTCGCGCGAGCGAGGAGAAGCTCAAAAGCATTTTTCGTGCTGCGCCTGTGGGAATTGGAGTAGTTGTGGATAGAGTAATCAAGGAAGCCAATGACTACTTCTGCGAGATGGTTGGGTATAACCGAGAGGAATTACTGGATCAAAATTCGCGTATTGTCTATGCCTCGGATGAGGACTTTGAATGGGTCGGAGCGGAGAAATATAGGCAGATTAGCGAAAAGGGAAAAGGCACGGTGGAAACGCGTTGGCGGCGCAAGGACGGGCAAGTAATAGATGTGCTCTTGAGTTCCAGTCCCACAGATCCCGCCGACCCGTTGCTGGGCGTTACCTTCACTGCGTTGGACATCACCGACCGCAGGAGAGGGGAAGAGTTGCTGCGAGAGAGCGAAGAGAGGCATCGGACTCTGGTTGAGCATCTTCCTCAGCGCATTTTCCTCAAAGATCGTAATTCGATTTACGTATCCTGCAACGCGAATTACGCCGCAGACCTCGGGATCGCACCGGAACAGATCGTAGGCAAGGACGACTTCGATTTCTATCCTGCCGAGCTAGCTAACAAGTACCGTCTCGACGACCAGGCCTGCATGGCAGCCGGAACGGTTAAGGACCTTGAAGACCTCTATGAACTTGCCGGTCAAGAGCGATGGGCTCATACGATCAAAGTGCCGTACCGCGACGGACAAGGACGAGTCATCGGTGTGCTGGGGATCTTCGAAGACATCACCGAGCGCAGGCAGGCGGAGCAAACGCTGCGGGAAAGCCAGGAACGTTATCGGAAGCTGTTCGACGAGTCCAAGGACGGCGTCTACATAACCACTCTGGAAGGCCAATTGATCGAGGCCAACCAGGCCTATTGTGAAATTGTGGGCTATGCGAGTGACGAAATCGTGGGACAGGACGTCCGCATCACTTACGCAAACGCTTCCGATCGGGATCACTTCGTGGGGTCAATAACGAAGACGGGATTCCTAAAAGATTATCCCTTGACGCTCAATAGAAAGGATGGAAAAGAGATCCACTGCCTGCTCACGTCGAGCGTCCGTAGGGCGGAGAGTGGCGCGATTATAGGCTACCAAGGCATCCTGCGAGACGTAACAGAGCAGAGAAGTCTTCAGAATCAGCTTCTACAAGCCCAAAAGATGGAAGCCATCGGCACGCTCGCCGGTGGGGTAGCTCACGATTTCAACAATGTCTTGCAGGTGGCCCTCGGATACTCGGAATTGATACTTGGCGATGAGGAATTACCTCAGCGCTACCAGGCCGATTTGGGAAAGATAAGAGAATCCGCAAAGCGTGGAGCAGACCTGGTTCAGAGACTCCTCACTTTCAGCAGAAAGGTGGAAGTAAAGACTCAGCCGGTCAGTCTCAATCGCCGTGTTCGTGAAATGAAGAAAATGATCGAGAGAACCATCCCCAAGATGATTCTTATTCAGCTCGTTCTTGCCGAGGATCTGGCCACGATCAATGCTGACCCAACTCAAATTGACCAGGTTCTCATGAACCTTTCGGTGAATGCACGGGACGCAATGCCGGAAGAAGGCAAGCTCATAATCGAAACTGCCAACATTTTTCTCGACGAGGAATACGCAAGAACGCATTTTGACGCCAAGCCGGGCCGCCACGTTCTCTTGATGGTAACGGATACCGGGTCTGGGATGGACAAAGACACTGTGGAGCACATCTTCGAGCCCTTCTACACGACTAAAGGAGTGGGTGAAGGAACCGGCCTGGGACTTGCCATGGTCCATGGGATTGTCCAACAGCACGGAGGCCATATCCGGTGTTACAGCGAACCAGGCCAGGGGACTACATTCAAGATCTATTTTCCCGCCCTGGTTGCGGATGAGGCACAAGAAGGAAAGGATGCGAGAGAGATGCCGCGGGGTGGGTCAGAGACGATTCTTCTCGTCGATGACGAAGAAATCATTCGCGATCTCGGGTCCAGGATTCTTGCCAAGGCCGGGTATAGAGTGCTGTCGGCATCTAACGGTAAAGACGCTCTGAAGCTGTACCAACAGCGAAGGGATGAGATTTCCCTCGTGATCATGGATCTCATAATGCCGGAGATGGGTGGAAAACAATGCCTCGAAGGTCTCCTTAGCCTCGATCCCAAAGTCAAGGCGCTTATCGCGAGCGGATTTGCGATTGATGGCCCGACCAGAGAAACCATCGAGGCAGGCGCCAAAGGGTTTGTCGGAAAACCCTTTAACATGAAGCAGCTTCTGGGGACTGTCCGGAAGGTGTTGGATGAACCGTGACCGAACCGAGCGATCGGTTCGGAATAAGCTGAATCGTGTGGGAAACTAAACCGTTAGTAAATCCGCATTAGGCCGGCCCTACGCGTTGCAAGCCCTCCCCCGCGAGTTTGTTCTTGATCCCCAGGATCTGTTCCCCCTCCGGGAAGGTTTCCCGGGTCTTCTCGTCAAGCGTCTTCCCTATGGATTCCACGTAATCGGCCGCGGCCTGAAACGCTGTTCTCGCGTGGGTTTTCTTGCCGAGCTTTTCGTACGCGAGTCCCAACCCTACGGACGCGAGGTATTCGTACTTGGCCATCGCCGCTGACTTTGCGGCAGCCCCCAGCTTTGTGAACTCCGTGACCGCCTTTTCCGGATCCTCTTCCAGGAGGAGGCGCGCCCTTGCATAGTTCAACAAGAGCGCGTCCGTCACCTGGTCCGCGGTTATGAGATTCGTAGCCACTTCGAGCGCCTTTCGGGCTCTGCTCAGGTCTTCTTTTCGCTCTGCGCGGGCTTCAGGGGAGTCGCCGGAAGATCCTTTTCCCAAGCGCGCGGATTTCTCGACATAGAAGAGGACCATCCGACACGCGAATTCTCCGTACGGCGCGCCAATAGCTCGCCGGATCTTGAGCGCGTCACGATAGTATTTCAGCGCGGGATCGCTGTGACCCTTACGAAGCAGGTCGTTGGCGAGATCGAGCATGGTGAGGCTGCGGAAGTACGGATCCTGAGTCACTCTTTGGAGTCGCGCGGCCAGCTTGTAATCCTTGGAGGCGTCCTCGAACTGGCCCACATACTCCCTCAGGTTCCCTCGCTTCTGGGCCGCGGCGCCTTCCAGCTTGCGGTTCCCGCTCTTGACCCCGATTTGGACCGCATTGTCCGCGCATGTCCGTGAATCGTTCAGGTTGCCCTGATCTTTGAAGATGAAGCCCAAGTTGTGAAGCGCCCATGCCTGGCTCGTGAGCGCGCCCACTTCGGTGGCCATGTGATGGGCTCTCTTGAAGGTCTCGATCGCTCGCGCGTATTCGCCTCGCACAACACTGACCAGGCCCAAGTTGTTGAGGGTATCGGCTGCAAACTGCTTCATACCGCGGCTCTCCGTAATGACTAGAGATCCCTGATACGCCTCGCGAGCTTCCGTGTAATTCCCCGTCCGTAACCGGATATTGCCCAGGTTATTTAAAGCGACCGCCTGCCCCCTCAGGTCGCTGATTTCTTTCGCTATCTCCAGCGACTTGGTCTGAGCCTTCAACGCCGCCGGATACTCGGATCGCGCCTCGTAAATGAAGGCCAGGTTGTTCAGCGCCGTAGCGACACCTTTGCGATCGCCGTATTTGTTGAACTGCTCCAGGGCCTTTTTGAAAGAGTCCTCGGCGATGCCGTACTCCTGCTTCATCATGTGCGCGAGGCCCGTGTTGTTGTTCAGAAGGGCCAGTTGCCGCGGATCCGCTTTTGGCGGCAAGAGCCGATTGGCTACTCCAAGGCATTCCAGGCATTCGTTGTACAGACCCTTGTACGCCTGAATTGCGCCGGTGCTGTTGAACATCTCGAAAAGAGCCCCGGTATTCCTGAACTTCAGGAACACGCTCCCCGCATCTCCGTACAAATCCATGGATTCCTTGTACTGGCTCTGTTCAGCCAGGATCCTTGCCCTGGCCTGCACGACCGTGGCGCGTTCGTTGTCCTTCTTGAGTTTATCGAAGAGCGACTCGGCTTCGCGAAAATGCTGGACCGCTTTGTCGTACTCGGCCATTTCAAGGTTGGCCCGTCCGAGATAGTATGTGGCCACAGCCTTGCAATAGGCCTTCTCTGCGCACGCTTCTCGCATGTTATTGAATACGATGATCGCGTCCATATATTGGCCTGTCTCCAGGAGTTTTTCTCCGCGTTTGTTCAGCTCGCGGGCGCGAGGCAGATTGCTCGCCCACACGGGAGACGCTCCACTCAGCCGAAAAAGCGGGTAGGCCAACAAAGCTGATGCGATGAACTTCAGGCGGTCGCGCATTGTTACCCTCCGAACAGCTCGGGGTTTTTCGCTCGGAAAATCTCCCTGTATCCCCCTTTAGAAAAGGGGGAGTCTTGAGGAACTATCCTTTAGAAGAACAGGAGGATCGCTACATACCCTTTTTCCCATAAGCCGGGGGATCGCTA
>Ga0194113_10002897_pt1 | contig 23167 bp, 21 predicted proteins | sample TA2MahC200mmetaG_FD_146193 | JGI IMG/M metagenome (GOLD analysis project Ga0194113, IMG submission 146193) | Freshwater microbial communities from Lake Tanganyika, Tanzania - TA2015017 Mahale Deep Cast 200m | ecosystem: Environmental > Aquatic > Freshwater > Lake | place: Tanzania: Lake... | reverse complement strand
ATACCGACTTCACGGTGGCTACCGGGAAGGTCTTGGCCACAACCCCCAGGCTGATGTAATCCGTGATCCGGCTGCCTTTGGGGAGTTCTGCAAGTGTCCGTGCCATCTGCGGTCCTCCTGTCATAGCTTGACACAGGATACCACAGAATTAATATTAAGTGAACAGTATTGCTTTTAAACCCCCCTTTGGAAAAGGGGGGCAGGGGGGATTTTCATCGCTGGAGGGTGCCAAATATCTGCTATTCCCGTTTAGCCTGCGCCGGCACAGGCGAGACGCCTGTGGCACTTGTTTGATTGCGAACTGGTATCAGTGGTGCGCCGGGCGCACCCTACACTTTCTCCAATGCCAGGTTGATCAGGATGTCCAAGAGGTCCGGGAAGTCGATGCCCGCGGCCTTGGCCCCCTGGGGGAAGAGGCTGGTGCCGGTCATGCCGGGGATGGTATTGGTTTCCAGGACAAAGATCTCCTGCTCCCGAATCATCATATCGGTGCGGGAATAGCCCCGGCAGCCCAGGGCCTGATGCGCAATGAGGGCGCACTCCTGGGCGCGTTTGGTCAGTTCCGGGGAAAGTCTGGCCGGGCAGATTTCCTCAGTGGCCCCGGGCCGGTACTTGGCCTCGTAATCAAAAAAAGCGTAGGTGCTGGCCGGGATGATCTCAACCAGGGGCAGGGCCTGCAAATTGGCGTTGCCCAGCACCCCGCCGGTAACCTCGGCGCCCTGGATGAATTCCTCCGCCAGCACCCGGTTATCCAGGGCGAAGGCCGCGGCCAGGCCGGTTTGCAACGCCTCCGGCGTCCCGGCTATGGAAATGCCGATGCTGGAGCCTTCGTTGACCGGCTTGATCACCACCGGCAGGCCCAATTTGGCCTCGATTTCTTGGGGACTGGGGGCCTTGTCGCGGTGAAAGGCCAGGGCCGCGGGTACCCTGAGCCCGGCCATTTGATAGATGGCCTTGCTCAGTTCCTTATTCATGGCGAGGGCCGAAGCCAGGATCCCGGAGCCCTGGTAGGGGATCTCCAGGAGGTCCAGGAGACCCTGCAGGGAGCCGTCCTCCCCGCCCCGGCCATGCATGATAATGAGGGCCGCGTCCAGCTCTTTGGCTTCCCGCACCAAACGCTCCAGGTCCGTCAGGGGATCGTAGCGCCGGATGTCGTATTTGTCTTTGTTGAGGGCCTGATAGACCTGGGCGCCGCTTTTCAGCGAGACTTCCCGCTCCGAGGATTTGCCCCCGGCAATGAGGGCCAGCCGCATTTTTCCCATGATTCCCTCCGGCTAAGAAACAGCTATCAGCTTTCAGCAGTCAGCTTTCAGCCAAAGACCACGTTTCATTCCAAGGCTGTCCTGAAAAGTTTGTCGTAGGGTGCGCACCGCGCACCATTGCCTCTTTTCCCATTGACCCGGAGCAAATCCAGAGGAGTCAGGCGCAAGGAGGCAAACAACTTGTCCTCCAGGGCCCGGCTCTTGACTTCCGTAGCCTGGATGCGGGCCAGGGCCTCGGGAGTGCGGCCGTAGCGCATCTTGAGGTCGGCAAAGCGGACCGTCAGCGTGACCACCACTTCGTGAAGGACGCGCTTGTCGGCGTAATTAACCACCTCGGCCTCCCGCAACGGCCTGGGGTCCATAATGTTGGCGTCGAGATGGACGTGCTCCCGGACCACCTGGGCCAGGTGGGGGTAGCCCAACTCTTCCAGGATGCCGGCCCCCAACTCGGCGTGGTTCGTCAGGGTTCCCAGGCACTGGGTCTTGCCCAGGTCGTGGAGGAGGGCGCCGGCCGTAACCAAGGGCAGAAACAGGTCAAAACCGGCCTCCGCCAGGGCCTCGCCCAAAAAGCGGGCTACTTCCATAACCTGGAAACTATGCTCCCGGATATTGGGGAGCATGCCGTGGGCCTCCATAAGCTCCAGACATTGATTATGAGAAGGGAGGAGGATTAAGTCCAATGCTGTTCACTTAGCACCCGAGCTTTCAAAAAATCCGGGAACGCATTTATCAACGACAGGGAGAAAGTGATTAATTCCTCCTCACCCTAACCCTCTCCCCCATTGGGGGAGAGGGAATAAAGAAGGATATCCGGTAATTCTCCCTCTCCCCCCGGCGGGGGGAGAGGGCTGGGGTGAGGGGGGGCATCCTCGCCCCAGCAACCCATCGAAATAGCCAAACCTTAAGTGAACCGTACTGGGATTAAGTCTCGTTTCTCCATGATCTCATGTTAGGGCGTCCATTCTGCTCGCCTTTTCCCCCGGGTTTAAAAATGGTTCAGGTTTTAGTAACCAAGACCACCGCGTAAGCCGCCATGCCCTCGCCCCGGCCGGTGAACCCCAGGTGCTCGGTGGTGGTGGCCTTGACATTGACCTCGGCCGGCGTCAAGCCCAGGATGGGGGCCAGGTTCGCCTGCATCAATGGGATGTGGGGGGCCAGCCGGGGCTCTTGGGCCACGAGGGTGGCGTCCACATTCACCGGCTGGAAACCCCGGTCCCGGACGATTACAACGATCCGTTCCAGGAGGATGAGGCTGGAGATGTCTTTGTAGGCCGGGTCCTTATCCGGGAAATGGGTCCCCAGGTCGCCGGCCCCCACCGCGCCCAGGAGAGCGTCGCCGATGGCGTGCGCCAGGACGTCGGCGTCGGAATGGCCCAACAGCCCCTGGACATGCGGGATTTCCACCCCTCCCAGGATCAGGGGGCGGCCGGGCACCAAACGATGGGCGTCATACCCCAGGCCGACTCGCATGCTTTTTCCTCCGCCGCATTGAAAAGATGGCCTCGGCCAGCAGCAGGTCTTCCGGGGTGGTGATCTTGACGTTAAAGGGCGAACCGGGAATGACCGCCACCGGCTGCTGCAGTTCCTCCAGCAAGGAGGCCTCGTCGGTACCGTAGAAGTTGCGGCTGTAGGCCTCGGTGAAGGCGCGCCACAGCAGGGGCGCCTGGAAGGCCTGGGGGGTCTGAATCTGCCAGATGTCCTGGCGCTCCAGGGTCTGATGCACCCTGCCTTCGGGGGTCACTCTTTTCAGGGTGTCCTGGGACGGCAGCCCCAGGACCGCGCCCCCGTGCCGCTGGGCCGCGTCGATGACCCGGCGGATCTGCTCCGGGGTCACGAAGGGCCGGACCCCGTCGTGCACCAGGACGATTTCCAGCTCATCCTCGTGTTGCAAGGCCTTGAGGGCGTGATAGACGCTGTCCTGCCGTTCTTTGCCCCCGGGCACCAGGCGCAGCACTTTCTTGAGGTTGAAGGGGGCGATGACCGTGTCCTGGCACAAGTCCAGATCTTCGGGATGGACCACCACCGTGACCTCCCGGATTTCGGGCATGGCCTCAAAAATCTTTAAGGTGTGGGCCAGGATGGGTTTCCCGGCCAGTTGGAGATAGGGCTTGGGGATGTGGTGCCCCATACGTTTTCCCACCCCGGCGGCGGCGATAATCGCGGCAATCATGAGGGGCGCGCCTCTTGTGGTCCCTGGCAGGAGACGCGACCGGCCCGCCCGGGCAGACGTTGAGAGTTGACCTGCGCCACCGGCAATATGCCCGGTTCCCGGAGGAGTTCCCGGGCCCAGTCCTCCAGCCGGAAAAACTCCACCCGCCGCTCCCGGCAGCGGGTCAGCAAGCGGGCGAACTCGCCCAGGAAGGGGCCGCCTTCCATCTCGGCGTGGATGGTGAGAACCTGGGGGAGCCCCCCTTCCAGGCGGGAGAGGACCAGGTTGGTAAAATCCTGGGCGCGGCAGCCGTGAAAGCCCAGGAGCTCATCCAGGGTGGGCAGGGTGGTGGGAATTTCCAGGACCGGGGTCGCCTTATCCCCGAAGGCGGGGAAGAACGGGGCGGCGCCCCGGGTGTCACTGGCGTAAAGAAAATTCCGGGCCGCCAGAATAGTGCGGCTGCTCCAACTACACTGCCACCCGGGAGCGGCGAAGGCCGAGGCCGGCCGTCCCATGAGCGAGGTGTAGGCCGCCTGAGCCCGGTCAATCTCCCGGGCCACTTTTTCCAAGGGAAGGTTGTAAAGGTGATCGTGCCAGCGCACGTGATCGAAGCCGTGCAGTCCCACTTCGTGACCGGCCGCGGCCAACTGCGGCGCCAGGTGCGGGGCGGCGGCGCCGATTTTGGGGCCGGGGAGCAGGGTGCCGTAGCACATGGTCTTGAAGCCGTAAAGGGCCGGAGCCCGGGTGCGCCACATCTTTTCCAAGAAACCTCGCTGCCGGAAGATCCGGAAAATGGCCCGGCCGGAATGGTCGGGCCCCAGGGCCAGAAAGAAGCTGGCTTTGACCGCGTGGGCCTCCAGCACCTCCATAAGGGCGGGCACCCCCTTACAAAAACCCTCCAGGGTGTCTACGTCGACTTTGATGGCTAAACGCGGGGCCACATTATCTCCTGCCGGGTTTGGCCGGTAGGGGCGGGTTTAAAACCCGCCCCTACCCTTACGGCTGCTCCGTCTTGGCCTCCTCCAGGAAGGCGTCCAGGGTGATGGCAACCGACGTGGTGAGGTCGGTAACCGGTTCCCAGCCCAAGATCTCACGCGCCTTGGCGATGGAGGGCTTCCGGCTGGTAATGTCCTGGTAGCCTTTGCCGTAATAGTCCTCGTGGGGGGTCTCGACGATCTCTGAGAAGACTCCGTCGTTCTTATGGTCCGGGTGCGCCTTGAAGAGGTCTCGTAGGAGATGCGCCAACTCTTTTACCGAAGCCTCGTTGTCCGGATTGCCGATGTTGAAGATCTGGCCGTCGGCGGCGCCGCCTTGGTTTTCGACGATCCGCATCAGGCAGTCGATGCCGTCCTCCACGTAGGTGAAGCAGCGCTTCTGGTAGCCGCCGTCCACCAGCTTGATGGGCTCCCGCTGGAGGAGGTTGAGGATGAACTGGGTCACCACCCGGGAACTCCCTTCCTTAGCGGCGTACAGGTCGTCCAGCTTGGGCCCGACCCAGTTGAAGGGCCGGAACAGGGTGAAGCGGAGCTGGCCGGATTCGCCGTACGCCCATATGACCCGGTCCAGGAGCTGTTTGGAGCAGCTGTAAATCCAGCGCTGCTTGTGGATGGGTCCCAGCACCAGGGTGGAGTCGTCCTCGGAAAACTCCGCCTCGGGGCACATGCCGTAGACTTCGGAGGTCGAGGGAAAGATGATGCGGGTGCCGTACTTGACGCACTGGCGCACCACGCGCAGATTTTCCTCAAAATCCAGCTCGAACACCCGCAGGGGCTGCTTGACGTAGGTCATGGGGGTGGCGATGGCCACCAGGGGCAGGACCAGGTCGCACTTCCGGATGTGGTATTCGATCCACTCCTTGTTGATGGCGATGTCGCCTTCCAGAAAATGGAACCGGGGATGGTCCATGGACTCGTCCAGCTTGTTGGAGTAGAGGTCCATGCCAAAAACCTCCCAGTCCCGGGTGGTGAGGATGCGCCGGGTGAGGGCGTTGCCGATGAAGCCGTTGACGCCGAGAATCAGGATTTTCATGGGTGATGTCACTCAATCATAAGGGAATTATAATCATGGTGGCTGCGCCCACCCTACTGTGCAATTGTAGGGGCGGACCCGTGTGTCCGCCCTGATAAGGGCAAACCCGCGGGTGCGCCTCTAGGAAAATCGATGCCCCGCCAGGTGTTCCCAGGTGGCCAGCACCGGCCCTAAAAATTCCGGCTCGCCCTCCCATTGGGCCTGGGTGATGAGAAAGTGGCCCGCCCCCGTGGCCACCAGCAAGCCCTCTCCCGGAACCGCCGCGGTCACCTGGCCGGGCTCAACCGGTTCCGTAACCGGGGCCGCCATGATCTGGCCGGCCCAGACCAGGAGCTTCCGGCCCTGGAAAAAGGTAAAGGCCCCGGGGTAGGGATGGGTCACGGCCCGCACCAGATTATAGGTTTGCCGGGCCGCATGGCGCCAGTCAATGAGACCGTCCGCCGGGGTGCGGCCGCCGTAATAGGAGGCCTGGCTGTGATCCTGGGTCAGGCGGGGGGCGGCGCCGGCCCGCAGCAACGGGTAAGTTTCCCGCAGCAGTTCCGGGGCCGCCGCGGTCATTTTGGCGAACAGGGTCACGGCCGTGTCCTCGAAAGTGATGGGAACGCGCTTGACGCCCACGATGTCGCCCCGGTCGGCTTTGGCCTCCATGTAGTGCAGGGTCACCCCGGTTTCGGTCTCGCCGTGGACCAGGACCCAGTTCACCGGACAGCGGCCCCGGTAGCGTGGGAGCAGGCTGCCGTGGAGATTCAAGGCCCCCAGGCGGGGGAGATCCAGGAGCGGCTGCTTCAGCATGTGGCGATAATAGCATGAAAACAGCCAATCCGGTTGTAAAGCCTGCATAGCGGCCACGAAGGCCGGGGCATTGGGGTTGGCCGGCTGATAAACCGGCAGGTAGTTTTCAAAGGCCAACTGCCGCACCGAGGCGAACCAGATCTCTTCTTTGGGGTCGTCGCCATGGGTGACCACCGCAACGATCTCGTCGCCCCACTCCCGGCCCAGCTCGATCAAGGCCTTGAGGCAGGCGTAGCCGATATTGTGGTAACCCATGAAGATGATGCGCATATTATTTCCCGGCTACTCCACCGGCAGTTATTATATCAAGCGCGCCAAAATCTTTGAGACCGGGCGGGTGCAGGCAAAACCTTCGTCAACCACAAATGTCTCACCCCAGGGGAGGAAAAATCCCCCCTACCCCCCCTTTTCAAAGGGGGGGGGGTTAAAAGTCCCCCTTTATTCAAGGGGGATTTAGGGGGATTTGAAGTTTTCACGGCAAATCCTGCGGTTTTCAGGCCTCGGTTTTCGTTCTTCATTATACCGGATTTTGCCGGAGGGAAAAGGAAAGAGTTGCTTTATGACTCAGGCCCTAAAGTCTGGCGGATGACGAAGCGGGGGCGGCCGCGCACCTCCCGGTAGATGCGGCCCACGTATTCGCCGATGAGGGCCAGGCCCAGGGTGTTGAGGCCCACAAAAACAAAGAGGATGGCGAACAGGGTGAACACGCCTTCCACTTCCGGCCCCACGAAAATCCGCCGGATGAAGAGGAAGAGTCCTAAAAAAAACCCCAGGAGGGCGATGGCGACCCCCATGAACCCCACCAGATGAATGGGCAGATTGGAAAACCCGGTCATCAGGTCGAAATTGAGGCGGAGGAGTTTGATCAGGCTGTACTTGGACGTGCCGCGCTCCCGCTCGGCGTGGCCCACGGGGATTTCCGTCACCCGGTGGGAAAACAGGTTGGCCAGGGCGGGGATGAAACTGGAGGATTCCTGGCACCGGTTGATGCTGTCCACCACCTCCCGGCGATAGGCCCGGAGCATGCAGCCGTAGTCCCGGAGTTTGATCCCGGTGACCCGGGACATGACGTAGTTCACCAGTTGGGAGGGGAGCCGCCGGAAGATGGAGTCTTGGCGGTTCTCCCGCCAGCCCCCCACGGTATCGTAGCCCTCATCCAGCTTGGCCACCAGCCGGGGAATCTCCTCGGGGGGGTTTTGCAGGTCCGCGTCCAGGGTGACCATCACCCGGCCCCGGGCCGCCTGAAACCCGGCGAAAATGGCCTGGTGCTGCCCGAAATTGCGGTGGAATTGCAATGCCCGGATGTACTGGGGATATTGCCCGTTCAGGTCGGTCAGGAGCTGCCAGGAGCGGTCGGTGGAGCCGTCGTCCACAAAGATAATTTCATAGGGCCGGCCCATGGCGGTGAGGGTGCGGACCAGCCTCTCCCCCAGTTCCCCAAGATTGTCTTCCTCGTTGAACACGGGAATGACCACGGTAATCTCCGGGGCAGGCGTGGGCTTGCTCAAGGGGAGAACCTGGTTGGGCATGGCTCCTTACCTTTTATGCCGACTGAGGGCCTATCGTTATGATTCACCGATTATATGGTAAAAAACAAGCCATATCTTGAATACCGACGGTGTTAAGTCCCCCTTTTTTAAAGGGGGATTTACGGGGATTATCAAGCGCTTATTTAATCCCCCCTGCCCCCCTTTAGAAAGGGGGGGAGAAAAACCCCAATTATAATGCCACATTAATGGTGAAACGCCGCACCAGGAAAAACTCTGGCCGGCGGCCAGGGACGGCCGCTCCACCGCTTCTGATGCGTTGGAGGGGGCAGGCTCGGCGCCCGCGGCAGTTCCAAGATAATGGTGCGCAGTGTCTACGAAAGACTATTCGTAGGCTCTCTTATGAAAAAACCACCGGCGCGTGTGGACCGGTGGCCCCAAAGGAGGCGCGCAGCAGGCCGTAAGCCGAGTTCTGTCCCGGGTTGCCCCGGTGATGATCATTCCTCTAGGACCCCGGTTGCCCGGGGCCTCCAGCGACCTACCCGGGAGCTTCGGGCGGGCCACCCTCAAACGCTCCCCTATTTGGTCTTGCTCCGGGTGGGGTTTTCCAAGCCGGCGATGTCGCCACTGCCGCTGGTGAGCTCTTACCTCACCTTTTCACCCTTACCGTGGACGTACCACGGCGGTCTGGTCTCTGAGGCACTTTCCCTGGGGTTGCCCCCGCTGGGGATTACCCAGCACCCTGCCCTGTGGAGCTCGGACTTTCCTCCGGCGGCCGAGTGCCGCCGGCGATCATCTGGCCTGCTGCGCGGCCCTGTGGGGTTAAAACCTGATAACCACTCAAAAGACTATGTTTGTCATTCTGAGCGCAGCGAAGAATCTCTGTTTTATAACCGCCGAGATTCATAACGAAGCTACGCTCCGTTCAAATGACATGAATATTTATAGTTTATTGACAGCAACTTTATAAAATTTTCGGGGCGCACTGACACCTCACCTCTTAACCATATTTTACCTCACGGGCGTGTGTTGGTCAATGGCCTGGTTGGCCGCCTCGTCGGCCAGGCGGTTTTCCTCCCGGGGCACGTGGGCGATGGCCCAGGCCTCAAACTTTTTCAGGGCGTTGAGAGCTTCGCGCCACAAGGGGATGAGGTGGGTGGCTTTTACCCGGTAACGGCCGTTGATTTGCTTCACCATAAGTTCGGAATCGGCCAGGACTCGGAGTTGCTTCACTTTCAGCCGGCGGGCCTCTTCCAGGCCCAGGAGCAGGGCTTGATATTCCGCCACATTGTTGGTGGTTTCTCCCAGGTAGCGGCCTTTCCTGGCCTGCAGCCGGCCCTGGGGATCAAAGAGCGCCATCCCCGCGCCGGCGGGCCCGGGATTGCCCCGGGAGGCCCCGTCGCAGTGAAGGCGCCAGAAACCCTCCCCCGGGTCCCGATACAGGTCGGCGACTTCTCGGAACAACTCCTGCAAGGCCTCGGGCGTCAGGCGGAAACGCTCCCGAACCCCGGGGAGGTCCAGTCCCTGGGCCAGCGCCGCAAAGATGGCAACCCGTTTGTCCAACGGCTCCCCTGGCCGCCTCAGGAGGACTGGCGTTTGGTAGCGCCTGCTTCCACCACTTCATCGGCCCAGTAGAGAATGCGCTGACAGTGAGGGCACTGCAGGATCTCCAGACCTTTCTGCAGGTCGATGAACTGTTGGGGGAGAATGTTCATGTGGCAGCCCAGGCAGACGCCCTCGTGCACCGGGCAGATGGCCGAGCTGTTGCGGCGCTGGCGAATGAATTCATAGCGTTTCAGGAGGGGCGCGGGGACGACTTTGCGCACCTTCTTGCGCTTTTCCTCCAGTTCGGCCAGTTCCCGCTGCAATTTCGCCACCTGGGCCGCCACTTCTTGCCGCTGCTGGACCAGGATGGCCTCCTGCTCCTCCATCTGCCCGATATGCTCGGCGATGAGGCGGTTCTGGGTTTCCATGAGATCCATGAATTCCAGGAGCCGGGTCTCCCGCTGGTCCCGCTGGTCCTCTTTAAAGGCGATTTCCTTGAGCATCGCCTTGTATTCGATGTTGCTTTTGATCTCCATGAGACGCTGGCGGCTGTTTTTAATGCCCTGCTCCATGTCCGCCATTTCCAGTTCCGTGTCCCGGCGCCGGGCCTTAAGGTCCTCCAACTCCTGGAGCCGGGCGGCCTGGGCGGCTTTCAGCTCTTCCAGGGCTGCCTCGCCGGCCTTGAGTTCTTCAGGGAGCCTTGCCAGCCCCTGGGTGACCTCCTGGATCACCTTGTCGATTTCCTGAACATCGATGAGTCTACTTAACTCCGTCAGCAAAGTTCAACCTCCGCATTTCGTCACGCTGTTTGGCGCTTTTCCCCCGACGGCCAGGACGTTTTGGCCGCCGCCATCAAGAAAATTGGTTACAGTCATGGTTAACCACAAGAGAGTCTCCTCACCGGTAGCAGCATGGGGGGGGCTGGGTGGCCGCCACCATGACGTCGAGCCCGAATCCCGCCTCCTTAAACAGCTCACGCAGCTGCCGGGCCCAGGGCTCCATAAACACCACTTCACTGGCAAAATGGCCCACCGCCACGACGGCAAAGCCTTCGGGGGACCCCGGCGGGACCTGGTGATGACGCACTTCGCCGGTCAGATAGATCTGGGCGTCCCGGCTCAGGGCGTCGGCCAGAAGATCGCCGCCGCTGCCGCTGCACAACGCCAGCCGCTGCACTTGCTGGGGCGGGCGCCCCCAGACCTGTACGGTTTCCACCCCGAAAATCTCTTTTGCCGCCGCGATCACCTGGGAAAAGGACCGCGGTTCAGACCAGGCGCCGATGCGCCCCAAACCCAGGGGGGTGCCGGGATGCCGCACGGGATAAAGATCGTAGGCCACTTCCTCATAGGGGTGGGTCTCTTTCAGACGCGTCAGGGCCAGGGGCAGCAGGGACTCGGGGGCCAGGATTTCCAGGCGAACCTCCGCGGCCCGGGAAAGCTGTCCCGGTTCCCCCCTGAAGGGCCGAGCCCCAGGCAGGGGACGATACGCGCCCTGCCCCGGGGAGACAAAAGAACAGTGGGAATACCGGCCGATAACCCCCAGGCCGGCGTCCCCCAGGGCCTGGCGCACCCGGTCCTCGTAGCCCGTCGGGACGAACACCGCCAGCTTGTACCAGGGGTCCCGGGTGGTGGGGGTCAGGACCTCCACCCCGGTCAGTTCCAGTTGTTGGGCCAGGTAGTCGTTGAGTCCGCCGGGGGCGATATCCAGGTTGGTGTGGCAGGATACCACGGCCAGCCGGGCCCGGAGCAACGCCGCCAGCAGCCGGCCGCCGGGGCGGTCTTCCCGCACGTCTTCTAAGGGCCGGTACAGGAGGGGGTGGTGGGTCAGGAGCAGCTGGGCGCCCCGGTGGCTGGCTTCCGCGACCACGGCCGGGGTGGCCTCCAGGGCCACCAGGATGGCCTCGACCGGCTGCGCCGGGTGCCCCACTTCGAGGCCGCCCCGATCCCCGGTCACGGCCCACGCCGATGGATAGCGGCTTTCCAGCAGGTTGACGATGTCTTGTAGCGTTGCGCTCATAGAACATAAAAAAGGGGTGCGCAGAGAGCACCCCCGGGGTTAAACCCCTGTGAAATCACGGCTCTATCTCGTTCTCGCAAAATACCCGCTGCTCCCGGATGCCTGGTGGGCCCACCCGGATTTGAACCAGGGACCGTCCGGTTATGAGCCGGTTGCTCTAACCGCTGAGCTATGGGCCCGCGTCTATCAGCCATCGGGGGGCATCCCTTCGGGTCGGGCTGATCTTTTTCGGCCTGCCCCCCAAAATAAGTTATTATAACTCTCCTCCTTAATTGTTCAATAGGGAACCCCCGCCGGGGTCAAAATCATGTCTCGATAAAACTTTTCAGCCGGGTGCTCCGGGACGGATGCCGGAGCTTCCGCAGGGCCTTGGCTTCGATCTGGCGGATGCGTTCCCGGGTGACCGAGAAGTCCTGGCCCACTTCCTCCAGGGTATGATCGGTTTTTTCGCCGATGCCGAACCGCTTGCGCAGCACCTTCTCTTCCCGGGGCGTCAGGGTGGACAGCATCTTGCGGGTCTGGTCCGCCAGGTTGAGGGTGGCCACCGCCTCGATGGGCGTCGAGATTTTTTTATCCTCGATGAAATCTCCCAGGTGGCTGTCTTCTTCGTCGCCGATGGGTGTTTCCAAAGAGAGGGGCTCCTTGGCGATCTTCAGGACCTTGCGCACCTTCTCCAGGGGAAACTCCATCCTTTCGGCAATCTCTTCCGGGGTGGGCTCCCGGCCAATCTCCTGGACCAGGTAGCGGGAGGTGCGGATCAACTTGTTGATGGTTTCGATCATGTGGACCGGGATGCGGATGGTGCGGGCCTGGTCGGCGATGGCCCGGGTGATGGCCTGGCGGATCCACCAGGTGGCGTAAGTGCTGAACTTGTAACCCCGCTCGTATTCGAATTTCTCCACGGCCTTCATGAGCCCGATGTTGCCTTCCTGGATCAAGTCCAGGAACTGCAAGCCCCGGTTGGTGTACTTCTTGGCAATGGAGACCACCAGGCGCAGATTGGCTTCCACCAGTTCCCGCTTGGCCTTTTGGGCCTGGTACTCCCCTCTTTCCGCCTTTACCAGGTTGGCCAGCAGACGGCTGGCCGGCATTCCCACGACGGTCTCGATCCGGCGCAGCTGCCGCCGGCACTGGGTCCAGACCTCCTCCAACTCCGCCAGTCGCTCGGGAGTCAGGGGCCGGGGCAAAGCCGGGGGCGGCCCGCCATTTTTCAGCTCCCGGCGCAGCTGGCGAAACCGGGTGGCCGACAGGCTGGCGGCCCCGAGACTTTTTTCAAGCTTTTGCTGACAATCCCGGACGATATAGCCGAATTGGCGCAGCCGGTCGAGAAGGTCTTCCAGGCAGTGACGCTCCACCCGGAGGTTTTTTAAATGCTCCACCATGCGCTGGCGGTGGCCGGCAATCTTCTGTTCCAGATGAAAACGGGCTTCGTCTTTCGGGGGCAGGGCCGCAACTTCCTTCATCGTCTGCCGGATTTTTTCTTCCTGGGTGCGAAATTTATGGATCAATTTCAGGACGCGGGTTTTTTGGGTGGGCAGGTCCACGGCAGGATCATCTTCACCGAAATCATCCAGGGTGTTCTGCGGTGACAGCTTTTCCTCCTCCAGCCGGTTCACCAGCCCCATGATCTCGTTAAAAGTGAGGGGCATCTCCATCAGGGTGTGGAGCACCTCTCTTTCCCCCTCTTCAATGCGCTTGGCGATCTCCACTTCACCTTCCCGGGTGAGCAAGGAGACGGTCCCCATTTCCTTGAGGTAGAGGCGCACCGGATCGTCAAATTTAGCGGCGCTATCCGCTTCCAGGCCCAAATCCCCCTCGCCGCCGTTCAGGTGCGACTGCGAGGCCCGGGCCATGCTGGAGGCCTCGGGCGGGGGTAGTTCCAGGTCATCGAAGATCATGATGTCCTTAAGCTGCGCGTTAAAGAGGTGCTCGGGAGAAATGGAGTCGTGCAGGTCATCCACGGTGGTCAAGTTGTCATCATCCCCCATAGGCATGATATCCTGAAAGCCGTCCATCCCCATTACCTTATTCATCCATTCTCTCCTTTTGCTATAAAGCCGATAGATCTTTCAGTTGCTGATCGATTTCCCGCCACTGAACCTGCAAGGGCACTTCTTCGTCATCTGAAGCGTTTTTAAGCCTTGCCTTCAGCCTGGCCCTGGCCTTCTTAAGGTGCTTTACCCTAAGATCCCGACGCCAGTCGGCGGCCAGGAAGTCTCCCGCCGGACCGTCGGATTCGTCCTCCTCTAAGGTCAGGGCACAGATGTGCTGCCGCTGGATTTCTCCTGCCGCCTGCTGCACCAGGAGGCCATGATCCAACCTGCCGTGTTCCCGATAGCTCCTAATAAACAGGTCCAGGAGGCCTTTGAGTTCCAGGTTCTCGAACTCCTCGGCCCACTCTTCCAGCTCCTCCAGGGTAATGGCCTCCGGGTGGCCCAGGACCCAGCGGATCACGGCTTTTTCCAGGCTGACCGCCAGGTTGGTCCGGGGGTCCAGCCGGGCCGCCGAGATGGGGGCCAGGGAGGTGAGGCTCTTACGCAGCGCCGCGGCATCCACCCCCAGCCGCTCGCTGGTATTCCTCAGCCACAGGTCCTGCTCCACCGGGTCCGTCAGGGCCTGAACAAAGGGGCGCAGTTCCGAAAGGACGGCCACCCGGCCTTCGATATCCAGACCGTGGGTGGCGATGAGGTCTTCTAAAAGGTAGCTGAACCAGGGCTGGGCCTCGTCCCAGGCGGCGCGGAACAGTTCCGCCCCGTGGGCCTGGGCGTAACTGTCCGGGTCCATCCCCGCCGGGAGCGGCAAGGCCCGCACCGCCAGATTTTCCTGGGCGAACAGGGGGAAGGCCCGCTTCATGGCCTGGGCCCCGGCCGCGTCGCCGTCATAGACCAGCACCACCTTTTCAGCCAGGGCCTTGAGCAGCCGCACCTGCTCCCGGGTCAGGGCCGTGCCCAGGGTGGCCAGGACGTTCCCGATGCCGTGCACCTGGAGGGCAATGAGGTCAAGATACCCCTCCACCACCAGGGCCACCCCGGTGGCCCGCAGGGCTGCCGCGGCCTGGGGCAGGCCGTAGAGGGTGCGCCCCTTGGAGTACAGCAGGCTCTCCGGGGAGTTGAGGTACTTGGGTTCGCCATCGCCGATGCTCCGGCCGCCGAAGGCGATGACCCGGCTCTGCCGGTCGAAGATGGGGAAGATGATGCGGTTCCGGAAGCGGTCATAAAAGCCGCCCCGGTCCCGGGGCGCCAAAAGCCCCACGTCCTGGGCCAGGTCCAGGGGGATGCCCCGGTGCTGGAAGTGGCGGGCCAAGGTGTCCCAGGCATCGGGGGCATAGCCCAGTTGAAAGGCCCGGATGATCTCCGGAGTGAGGCCCCTTTTGGTCAGGTACTCGCGGCCCGGCTTGCCTTCCGAACTCGCCAGGGTGGCGGCGTAGAAGCCCGCGGCCGCGGCGTTGGCCTCATACGCGGTGGTGCGCTTTTTGGCCTGCCGGGCTCCTTCCGGCCCCAAATCCTTGAGGGATACGGGGATGCCGTAGCGCCGGGCCAACTCCTGCACCGCCTCGGGAAAGCTCAGGCGGTGGTAGTGCATCAGAAAAGAAAAGACGTTGCCGCCGACGCCGCAGCCGAAACAGTGAAAAATGCCCTTCTCCGGCGCCACCGTAAACGACGGCTTGGTCTCGGAATGGAACGGGCACAGCCCCGAAAGATTTCTCCCCTTCTGCGTCAACTTGACATACTGGCCCACCACCTCCTCGATGGAAGCCGCGTCTTTGATCTCCAGGAGCTTGTCTTCAGGGATAAAAGCCATTTTAGTTGCCAGTAGTCAGTAGTCAGTAGTCAGTGGCCAGTGGTCAGTAGTGGGGCGGGCGTCCCCGCCTGCCGTCCTTTATTTCCCCTCCCCTGGTGGGAGGGGGTAGGGGGAGGGGGTAAAAAGCCGCCACCCCCACCCTAACCCTCACCCATCAAGGGGGAGGGAACTTATCCCGGTGGCACAGGCTTTCCAGCGTGTGCTCTTTGTTGGTTATCCCACATCTTATATTGCTTAACCAAATTATTTAGGGACTCTCTTATCAGACCAAGAGTATCTTTTAAAAAGCGCTCTTCTATGATTACGAACCCACTCATTGAAGAAACGCCGACTTTTTTCTTTTCCAAGTTCGCTATGCTTTGTTTTGTCTTATCGTTAACCATTTCTATGCGCCCATTTGCATGAGCAATTGCGTGTCTAAGCACAGAAAACATCTTAATTCTCTGCCATGCTTCATCGTCAGAATAAAGCGGAAAATCTATGACGTCCTTATAATATTTATTGGCCCTTTCAAAAAAATCACCCTTTATGTCATTAATGGATATTGAAGTCCCTCTTTTTTTCTGGATAAGTTTTGCTATCTCAATTACCGCTGATTCATAAACAGCATATAACGAAACCAAGAAAGGACCACGAAAAAATCTAGGTATTAAAAATTCAAGGATGTAATCTAATTCTTGTTGTTCCGCGTACCATTCTGGATCTTCGGGAGTTAAGTTAAGTTTCTTAATATTTTGCCGTGATTTTATTTTTTCAAAAGCTTCTTTATTTCTTATCTGCTGCTCGATGAGATTCAAATGATCCTCAAGAGCGAATAGCTCTAATTCAATTTCAATCAATCTGAAATCGAGAGTTCTGTAATCGAGAGTAGGGCTATCCATCTTTCTTCCTCATTCCCAAGTGATAGTTTACGTTTTCCCTTTTTTGTTGGCTGCCCTTATCGCCAGCCCGTTGAGGATGAGGATGAATAGTCCTGCGATTACCAACCCGAGTAAATTCTCAGCGAGATTCCCGCCAGGCCCCATACACAGGAAATAAAAGATTAAATTCCATAAATTGGTTAAGATTTCCATTGCCAACGTGATTAAGATTTCCATCGCCGGTTACTCATCCTCGACAGGGAAGAATAAAAATACCTCATGTGTTTTGAAAGTGTTATCATCAAAACGCATAGCGCAGTAGGGGAGTAGTATTGGTAGATATTGCTTTTTCCCCTCGTTCCCAAGTTGCACTTGGGAACGCCTTTTTTGCGCCAAGTTTCGCCTGGCCAGTGGTGGGGGGGCGTCCCCGCCCGCCGCCTTAATGGCGGGCAGTGCCCGCCCTACATTACTGCTTGGCCAGTGGTGGGACAGGCCGCCATGCCCGTATTTTTCATGATGCGCGGTGCGCGACCTACACTCCCTTTTCGCCCTTTCCCCTTTTTCCCTTTTCCCCCTACTCCTTCAAATCCACCACCGTCACCCCGGGGTTGGCGTCGGCGTGGAGTTCTTTTACCAGGCCGTGGTGTTTCAGGTGGTCCCATAAGGCGCGTTTCAGGCGGCCGGTGCCCACCCCGTGGATGATGTCCACCTTCTCCTGGCCGTGGAGCACCGCCTGGTCGATGAGCCGGTCCACCAGGGGCAGGGCCTCGTCCACCCGCAAGCCCACCAGGTTGAGGCTGGGGAACCACGCCGGCGCCCGGTGAAAGCCCGAGGCCGTGCCGCTTTTGATGGCTTTCCCCGCCTCGCCCCCTACCGGGGTGACCTCCTCCGGGCTGACCCGGAGATTAACGTTCCTGGCCTGGACCTCCAGGCGGCCGCCTTGGATATCGGCGGCCACAACCTTGCCGGTCAGACCCAGGGCCGGCAGGAAGACCTGCTGGCCGGGCAGAAACCGGGGCGCCGGGGCCGGGGCCGGTTCAGGCGTCAGGTCCGCCAGCAATTTCGCCTGGCGTCCGGAAAATTCCTGGCGCAGCTTACCCCACGGCTCAATGCCGTCGTTGAGCCGCCGGACAATCGCTTTAAACTCGGCCTCGGCCTCCTTGATGCGGGCCAGAGCGGCGCTCTTGGCCTCGTTGACCAGCCGGGTGCGCTCCGCTTCCAACTCGGTCTGCCGCACTGCCAACTCGTGGTTGTGCCGGTCCAGTTCCGCTTCCCGCCGCTTGAGTTCCATCTCCTGGTGGGCCAGGTGCTGCTGGGCCGCCTCCACCGAGGCCAGGAGCCGGTAGGCCCGGAGTTCGTCGGTATTGAGGTAGCCCTCGGCCATCTCCAGAATCTCCGGGGCCAGTCCCATTTCCCGGGCGAGCTTCAAGGCGTTGGAGGCCCCCACCACCCCGTAAGCCAGGCGATAGGTGGGCCGCCTGGTCTCCTCGTTGAACACCACCGACACATTCGCGAAGCCCTCGGTTTTTTGGGCAAAACTCTTGAGGATGGGCAGGTGGGTGGTGGCGGCGCCGTAAGCCCCCCGCTGGTAAAAGGCATGGAGCAGGGCCAGGGCCAGGGCGCCCCCCTCGGTGGGGTCGGTGGCCGTGCCCAACTCGTCCAGAAGGATGAGGGAGCGTTCCGGCAGGTCGGCGAGCATCTTCAGGGCCCGCTTCAGGTGGGCCGAAAAGGTGCTGAGGCTCTGAGACAGGTCCTGGGGGTCGCCGATGTCGGCTTCGACCGCGGCAAAGGGGCACAACTCGCTGCCCTCGTCCACGGGCAGGGGGATGCCGCTCTGGGCCATCAGGGTCAAGAGGCCCAGGGTCTTCAGGGCCACGGTCTTGCCGCCGGCGTTGGCCCCGGAGATGATGAGAAAACGGTGCTCGGGGGTGAGCGTCAGATCAACCGGGACCACGTCCGGGGCGGAGCTCAGCTCCCGCCGCTGCTGCACCAGGAGGGGGTGGCGGGCCTGGCGGAGGTCCACGCCGCCCTTAGTCCGCCAGATGGGTTCCCGGGCCCGGAACTCCTCGGCAAATTTGACCTTCGCCTGGATGGCGTCCAGTTCGCCCAGGGTTGTGAGGGTCAGGCGAATTTCGTCAAGATGATTCCGCACCAGGTCGGTGAGCCGGCGCAGCACCGCCTCTTCTTCCCGCTTTTCCCGGTTGTGGAGGAGGTTCAAAGCGTTGTTGTGCTCCACGATGGCCAGGGGCTCGATAAACAGGGTGGCCTTGGTCTGGGACTGGTCGTGGATGATGCCGGGAATGACGCCCTTGTGGTCGGCCTTGATGGGGATGACGTAACGGCCGTGGCGCTGGGAAATGAGGGGACTCTGGAGGGCGTCCTGAAAGGCCGGTTGGAAAAAGTCCCGCTTGATCTGGCGGTTGACCCGTTCCCGGGTGTCGGTCAGCTCCCGGCGCACCTGAGCCAGGCCGGGGCTGGCCTGATCCAGAATAAAGTTGTGGGGGCTGATGCACTGTTGAATGACTTCCGCGAGGGGGGTCAGGTCCCTGAGTTTATCGGCCAGGGCCGAAAGGCGCGGGGTCAGATCGCCCCCTAACCGGATATAGTGCCTGAGATGCCGGGCCAGGCGCAGCACCTGCACGACCTGGTTGAAGGCTTCGGGGGGCAGTAAGCTGCCCCGGACGGTGGCCTTGGCCAGCCAGGGGGTCAGCAGGGGGAAATCGGTGAGGGGGAGGGGGCCTTCGCGGTACTGGAGTTCGCGCAATTCCTGGATTTGCCGGAATGGCGCCTGGATCTGGTGCAGATCAGCGAGGGGCTTGAGCGCGCCCAGGAAATCCCGCCCCAGGTCAGAGACGGCGTAAGTCTGGACCACCCGGAGAAGCTGAGGAAACTCCAGGGCGGTCAAGGTTGGCTCTGGCATAGCACTCCAGGTTTCCGTTTAAGGGTGGAAGGTCTATGAACCCAGACGCTGCTGCGCGATCTCTCGAATCACCTTGCCATCAGCCCGGCCGGCGAGTCGGGCCATGGCGTTTTTCATTACTTTTCCCAGGTCGTTCGGGCCGGTAGCCCCCAGTTCAGCGATGACCGCAGCTACCTCGGCGGCCATTTCTTCGTGGCTCAGTTGGGGTGGCAAAAAAGAGAGGAGGACACTGAGTTCCTCCTCTTCCTGTTTGGCAAGTTCGGGGCGGCCGGCCTTAAGGTACTCGGCTATGGCCTCCCGACGCTGCTTTACCTGCGTATTGACGGTTGCCTGCAGCTCGGCTTCGGTGAGCGGACGTCTAACGTCCACCTCGCGGTAACGGATGGCGCTCTTCAACAGCCGCAAAGTGGACGTCGCCACCGGTTGTTGGTTCTTGACGGCCTCTTTGAAGGCCTGATCCAGCCGCTCGTGAAGGGAGATCATGACCCCTCTATTTTACGCAGCTTCTTCAAAGCCCGCTTTTTGGCCGCCAAAACCTTCTTTTTCCGCTTAATGCTGGGCTTTTCGTAATGTTCCCGTTTGCGAATCTCAGAGAGAATCCCGGCCTTTTCGCACTGTTTCTTGAAGCGCTTTAAGGCGACCTCGAAAGGTTCGTTGGGTTTTACCCTGACGCCGGGCATCCATCTCGCCTCCCCCCATTGTCAGATAACACCTGTCGCCCCAGCCCTTTTGGTGTACGCTAACCGGATTATTCCAATTATTCCAAAAGATTGGTGGGGCCGACATGGTGGTCAGGCTCGAAACGGTTATTGTTTATCATTTATTTCAAAACTGTCAAGTGATTTTGTGTGGAAACTTAAGGTGCACGGGAATTTCTCCGCTTCATAAAAATATTTCACCGCAAGTGGCGCGGGTTAGCGTATTATGGCGCCATTATCTAATAAATTTAGCCCCGGGGGGAGGTATGCGGCGCCTGACAATTTGCTGGTTGGCGTTTTGGCTGCTGGCGGCGGCGGGCTGTGTCACCGTCAAGGTGAGCCTGTTCGAAGAGCCGGGCCCCTTGAAGGAAAAAACTATCTCGGGCTACGGCCGGGACAAGATCCTGCTCCTGGAGGTCGCCGGAGTCATCCTGGAAGGGCCGCACCGCCTCCTGGGGCTGACGAAAGGGGTGACCTCGCCCAGCCGGATCAAGGAAGAACTGGAAAAAGCGGCCCAGGATGACCGCGTCAAGGCGGTGGTCTTGAAGATCAATTCCCCGGGAGGCACCGTGAGCGCCGCGGATGTCATTCTCCACGAACTCAAGGCCTTCAAGGCGACCAAAGCCGTGCCGGTGGTGGTCTGCCTGCAGGGTCTGGCCACTTCCGGGGGCTACTACGTGGCCCAGGCCGGGGACGCCATCATTGCCTATCCCACCTGCATCACCGGTTCCATCGGGGTTATTGCCATGAAGTTCAACCTCCGGGGGCTGATGGACAAGTTCGGAGTGGACGACGACGTCGTCAAGAGCGGCACATGGAAGGATTTCTGGTCCCCGTTCCGGCCCGCCACCCCGCAGGAGAAGGAAATGATGCAGCACGTCATCGATGACTTTTACCGGCAGTTTGTGGACGTGGTGGCCCAGGGGCGGAAGTTGAGTCTGCAAAAGACCCGGGAAGTGGCCGATGGCCGGATCTTTACCGCCTCCCAGGCCCGGGACTTGGGTCTGGTGGATCAGTTGGGCTACATAGACGATGCCCTGGAGTTGGCCAGGGTCAAGGCGGGCCTGGACGGCCCCAGGGTCATCGCCTATCACCGCCCCGGCAGCTACAAACCGACGGTTTACTCGTTAATGCCTGATCTGGACATGGCGGGGCCCCAGTTCCTGTACCTCTGGTGGGCCGGAGGCGCCTGAGGCCAGAGCCGCCAGACCGGCCCGGATGAATTTTTTCAAGGTCTGCGCCCCGCAACCGATAAGGAAAACAGGGGGACAGGCCGGTTTACCGGGAAGGGGTCGGGAAGTACAGCCCCATTAGTTATGGCGAGATGACGGGTCTTTACTTTGGATGAGAACCAGATTATACTGATTTCTAACTTTCTTGCCACGCGGTCTGAGATAGGTAAAAGATAGGCGCCTGATCAACGGGTCTGAGGTGGTGGCAACCTTACCATCTGCCCCCGGGGCTTTCGGGAAAGAGGGGGTATTAGTGGACCAACCAGATGATTTGTTTATAAAATAACATGAAGAAACCGAAGAAACCGGGCCCCGGCAAAGATGCACCGCCAGGCAACCATCACGGCAACGGCGCGCCGAACTGGGGCCGTTGCTGTCCCCGTTGGCCCGGAGCCTCGAACTTGCAGAGGAATGAAAAGTTGATGGAGCAGGTCCGCCAGATTATCGCCGCAACTTCGGAGGTCCGCCCGGAGAAAGTGGAGCCGCTGCAGGAGGCCGTGGCGTCCGGGACCTACGAGATCGATGCCCGGAAGTTAGCCAATAGCCTCATCACCAAAATAATCCTGGAATCCTGATATCCGGGCGTTTCAGCCCTCGCGTCTTCCAGTCTACGGGTTCTGCCCGGCTCAGTCACGACCCCCGACCCGAAATTTCCATCTAACCGCGGCATTATCTCTCATCCCGCCGTAGCGTGTGCAGGCGCTCCCGCAGCCGCGCCCCGGCCTGATCCACTTCGGCCACGGTGGTGGGGTAGCCGACGCTGAAGCGCACCGCCCCCCGGGCGAGCCCCAAAGGCACGCCCATGGCCGCCAGCACCGGGGAGACGGCCTCCTGGCCGGCGTGGCAGGCCGAGCCCAGGGAAGCGGCTAACTCCGGTAGGCCCGCCATGAGTTCGCCCCCGGAGATCCCCGGGAAGGAAACGTTCAGGGTGTTGGGGAGGCGCTCCGCCTCCGGGCCATTGAGGATCAGGCCGGGGACTTCGGCTAAGAGCAGTTCATGGAGGCGGTCCCGCAGGCCTTGCAAGTGCGCCGCGGCGCCGGGGGCGCGCTCCCGGGCCAGGCGGCAGGCTGCTCCCAGGGCCACCACATACGGCACGTTTTCGGTGCCGGCCCGGCGGCCCCCTTCCTGTGCGGCCCCGTGGAAGAGCGGGGTAAACGCGGCGCCGCCCCGCACGTACAAGGCCCCGACGCCTTTGGGGGCATAGAACTTGTGTCCCGCCACCGTGAGGAAATCCACCCATAACTCGTCCACGTCCACGGGGATTTTGCCCACGCTCTGGGCCGCATCGGTATGGAAAGCCACCCCCGCCCCCCGGGCCAGGGCGCCGATCTCCCGGAGGGGCGCTAGCGCCCCGGTCTCGTTGTTGGCGTGCATAAAGCTGATCAGGATGGTGTCCGGGGTCAGGGCCCGGCGCACCTCATCCGGGTCCACCCGGCCGGCGCCGTCCACCGGCAAGATGGTGAGGGAAAAACCCTGGGACTGCAGATAGCGGCAAGGGGCCAGCACCGCCGGGTGCTCCGTGGCACAGGTGATGATATGCCCGCGGCCGTGATGCTGCGCCACGCCCTTGAGGACGGTATTGTTGGCTTCGGTGGCCCCGCTGGTGAAGACGATGGCTTCGGGCTCACAGTCCAGCAGAGCGGCCACTTCGCGGCGGGCCTGCTGCACCGCGTCCCGGGCCTTGAGCCCCAGGGGATAATCGCAGCTGGGATTGCCGAATTCTCCCGAAAGAAACGGCTGCATGGCCCCGAAGACCTCCGGGGCCACCGGGGTGGTGGCATTGTAGTCCAGGTAGATCATGGGGATTTCCCTCAAATTTTCAGTTAATTATAAGGCTAACAGATTGACATTTAAATTAAAATATTGCTATTTTAAAGTAACCAATTTTTTCGTTCAATTTTATATTTCTGTAATTGTAAGGAAGGATACCCATGGGAAGAAAAGATCTTATTTATGTTGGAAATTATCTCACTGGACTTCCAAACGAGTATTGTACTGTTAAGAATGACGGTTTCGTAAAAAGTCCAAAATTCCCTCCCCCTTGATGGGTGAGGGTTAGGGTGGGGGTGAAATAATTAATATCTTCGACGAGTTATCTTCCCCCTCCCCTTAATCCCCTCCCGCCAGGGGAGGGGAAAAAGACTTTTTACGAGGTCATCAAGAATGTCAATTGCGATGTCGGGGAAAATGATTTTATTTTTTTTATACTCAAAAACGACGGGTAATCCTTTAGTTGGCCTGACAGACTAGTGCCATGTATCATTTATAGTTTCGGATAAAGGTGCTTAAGCCTTATCCTGGCATCGGCTGTAGAGAAACGCCAATTTATTTTTGATTGCCGGTTGTTACGGTCATTCTCCCAGGCGGCGATGTAGTT
>Ga0194113_10002895_pt1 | contig 23170 bp, 20 predicted proteins | sample TA2MahC200mmetaG_FD_146193 | JGI IMG/M metagenome (GOLD analysis project Ga0194113, IMG submission 146193) | Freshwater microbial communities from Lake Tanganyika, Tanzania - TA2015017 Mahale Deep Cast 200m | ecosystem: Environmental > Aquatic > Freshwater > Lake | place: Tanzania: Lake... | reverse complement strand
AAGATGGGTCAATGCAAAAAGAGACAGGCCCAAACTCTTGAAATTAAGATTTTCAATTTTTGCTAAACTATAAAATAGATTTTGTATGAAGCCTGAAAAGAGGAGGAGAATGTCGACGGATAAAAAGCGATGGATTAATATCGTACTGTCTCTTATCGGCATTGCTATTGTCATTTTATATAGTATCTGTGAGGAATCATGCAGGTATCTGCAGGGTTCTCTTTTCAGCATTGACCTAAAATATCTGGGAATCTTCTATATGGGGATGTTAACGGGCTTAAATTTTTTTAAAAAGGGGACAATCTTCTTACTATTCCTTTCTCTCGGCATGGGAGCAGAGTTATATCTGATAGTGTTTCAAATAAAGACCAGTGTATATTGTTACTACTGCATATCGTTTGGTGCGATTATCATATTGCTCTTTTTATTGAACTTTGAAAGAACGAAAAAGGTACTCATAACTATTTCTTTAGCTATTGGATTTATCCTTTTCTCATTCTTGTTTAAGGGAGCGACTACCCCTGTGTATGCAGAAGATTTTCTCATGCCTTCCTTTGGTAATGGTCAGATAAAGGTAAGATTATATACCGACTATTTCTGCGGACCATGCAGATCTCTCGAACCTCAATTAGAGGACATGATTAAAGATTTAGTCAGAAGGAATGTTATTACCACCACCTTTATTGATACACCAATTCACCCACCTCATACGAACCTCTATGCAAAGTATTTTCTTTACATCTTATATGAGAAGAACGACTTTGTTCACGCACTTCGTGCCCGGGCTTTTCTCTTTGAAGCAGCAAAAAACAATATAACTGGAAAGGAAAAATTAGAGGCCTTTCTGAAGAAAAAAGGGATAAGGTTCAAACCATTTGATATAAAGCCTACGTTGAGCGTTCTAAATAGTTACCTGCAGGGGGATACAATCAATGCAACACCTACCTGTGTAATCTACAGGGGAGGAAAGAAGGATACATATACAGGCCCTGCTAATATCGTAAATGCCCTGCGCAGTATCCATTGAGCATATGTATAAGAAAATCCTTGCTGCAGTAAATGAGTTTACCAATTCAGAGATAGCAGCACGATATGCAATAGCCCTCGCAAAATCCTGTCAGGCACGTCTTTCCCTCATCTTTGTTGCAGAAAATGGAATAGACATGAACACACTCAGACACGCAGAGTCTGCCCTTGAAAGGCTTTTTGTGGATGCTCATAGTCAGGGTATTGAAGTGGAGAGCATTACCGAAAATGGTGACCCCTTTCAAGAAATACTGGCGATGGTAAAAAAGGATCATACAGACATTGTATTCGTAGCAACAAGGAGAGAAGATGTAACAAAACGCTTCTTCGTAAAAACCCTAGCACGGGATTTTATGGTAAGACTCCCTTGTTCTGTTGCAATGGTGCGGGTGGTGCGCATGGGGAAAACTCATCCCAAGAATATCCTTGTCCCTTTCAAAGGTCGCATGACGAATCTTGAAGAAAGGGCATATTTCGTTGCAAAACTTGCACAGATATTTGATTCTACGGTAACCCTTTTCCACTCCCCAAGACCGATCACAAGTTTCTTCCATGGTGAAATACAACTAAAACCTGCCCAACGTGAGAAACATATTCCAAAGGATGTTGAGGAATTCATGAAATACTTAGACAGATACAAGATAATACATGAAAAAAGAATAGGCCACGGGAGCATTGCAAGATCAATAACAATAGAAGCTGCTCAGAAAAGGAACGACCTCATTATTATGGGAGCAAGTGAGAGAAGCCTCTTCCGGAGCATCATGAGTGGTAATCCTGTAGAGAATGTACTCAGAGAAACCCCGAGCAATTTGATAATTTTAAGGCCACACTCTGTAATAGATGCACAAAGGAATATTAAAACAATCAAGTAATCCCCCCATGCCCCCCTTTAGTAAAGGGGGGTGAGGGGGGATTTGATTCATATGAAAATCCAGAATCTGTCAAGGGAAGAGGTATTAAAAAGCCTTGTTTCTTCTGAACAAGGACTTTCTGAAGAAAATGCCCGCAGACGACTCCAAGAATATGGTCTCAATGAGATAAAAGAGGTCAGGAAAAGACCTCTTTATCTGAAATTTCTCTCACAATTTACCCATTTTTTAGCTATCCTGTTGTGGATTGCCTCTGCACTCTCTCTGTTATCTGAATACCTTCACCCTGGTGAGGGAATGCTCACCCTCGGCATTGCAATAATAGCAGTAATATTTATCAATGCAATCTTTACATTCATACAGGAATACCGTGCAGAAAAGGCGCTTAAGGCATTAAAGAGGCTATTGCCTTTTTATGTGCAGGTTCTGAGAGATGGAAAAGAAATAGAGATTCATGCGATAGAGGTCGTACCAGGTGACATTATCATGCTTTCAGAGGGTGATAAAATCCCTGCCGATTCAAGACTCATAGAAACCGTTGAACTGAAGGTTAATAATGCACCGCTCACCGGTGAGTCTGAGCTTATGTTAAGAAATCACGAACCGTTTCAAGGAGAGTTTATCGAGAGCCCTAACATCGTCTTTGCTGGAACAACAGTGGTAAGTGGTTCAGGCAAGGCGATTGCCTTTGCAACGGGAATGACAACAGAGTTTGGCCGTATTGCACACCTGACAAGTGCTGTTGAGGCAGGGCTCAGTCCACTCCAGAGGGAGATTGTAAAGGCAACAAGACTTGTAGCTACAATAGCTGCAGTGGTAGGTATATTCTTTTTTTCCTTAGGCTTTGTAATTGGAAGGAGTTTCTGGGACAACTTCATCTTCGCAATCGGCATAACAGTTGCGCTTATTCCAGAAGGCATGCTTCCAACAATGACACTCTCTCTCGCCATGGGAAGTCAGAGAATGGCAAGGAGAAAGGCATTGATGAAAACCCTTACCTCCGTTGAAACACTTGGTGCCGTTACTGTGATATGCACGGATAAGACAGGTACACTCACACAAAATAAAATGGCTGTGACAAAAATATGGTCTAACAACACAATAATTGATGTTCAGGATTTAAGAAAAGAGAATGTGTTTGAACTATTTAAAATAGTCTACCTCTGTAACAATACACGTGTTATCGATGGACAATATAAAGGAGACCCAACTGAAGTTGCGCTCCTGAAGGTTGCAAGGGAAACTATCGGTGATTTCAGTGCAGATAGGATAAAAGAGATACCCTTTGATTCAGAGAGGAAAAGGATGACTACGATTAATATAATCCCCCCTTCCCCCCTTTACCAAAGGGGGGCAAGGGGGGATTTGTTGCCTTTAGAAAAGGAGGGTAAGGGGGGATTGTATGCTTTTACAAAAGGTGCTACCGAGGGACTTTTCCCTTTATGCAGTCACGTGCTTCTCAACGGAGGAAAGGTCCCTCTCGATGAATCTCTCAGGAGAAATACCATAGAAGCCTACCATTCTTTGATGGATATGGGGTTAAGAGTCCTCTCTTTCGCATATAAGGAAATAGGGGAAATGCATGATATGCGTTCGGAAATAGAAACTGGCATGGTCTTTGTGGGATTGATTGGTCTTGAAGACCCACCAAGGCCAGAGGTACCAGAAGCAATCAGAAAATGCAGTGGTGCAGGGATAAAGGTAATCATGATAACCGGTGACGGGAGTAGAACCGCAGTTGCTATCGCAAGAGAAATAGGGCTTGTGATTGGAACCCCCGTTGTCATTGAAGGCCATGAATTTGATCAGATGAGTGACGAGGAACTGAGGGGAAAACTCTCAGGGGAAAAGGTTATATTTGCAAGAATGACACCAAAACACAAGATGCGGGTTGTCTCTATTTTAAAAGAAGAAGGCGAGATCGTTGCTGTAACAGGAGATGGAGTAAATGATGCACCTGCACTTAAAAAGGCAGACATTGGAATAGCAATGGGAATATCAGGTACTGATGTGGCAAAAGAGGCATCAGATATGATTCTCCTTGATGACAATTTTGCAACTATTGTGAATGCGGTTGAGGAAGGAAGGACAGTCTATGAAAACATAAAAAAGTTTATAACCTATATCTTTGCATCGAATATACCAGAGGCAGTACCGTATCTTACCTATATCCTGTTCAGAATTCCTCTTCCGCTTACCGTAATCCAGATACTCGCTGTTGACCTCGGCACTGATATGTTACCTGCACTTGCACTCGGTGCAGAAAGGCCTACCCCTGGAGTTATGAACCAGCCACCAAGAAAATTGCAGGAGAGGCTTTTGAACTTTCCATTAATTGTCAGGTCATATCTATTTCTCGGCCCTATAGAGTCTATTGCATGCATGTTTGGATTCTTCTATATTTTGTATCATGGTGGATGGATATGGGGAACAATGCTCCCCCCGCACGATATTCTTTATCTGCAGGCAACAACAGCATGTCTTACAGCAATAATAATTACACAGGTAGGGAATGTTTTTGCGTGTCGTTCATCAAGGGAATCTATATTGAGTATAGGTCTTTTCTCAAACAAGCTTATATTCGGAGGAATCCTGGTTGAAATCCTTCTTCAGTTGTTTATTGTTTATCATCCAATCGGGAACAAGATTTTCGGAACAGCACCTCTCAGCCTGAATGTATGGCTAATCCTCATACCATTCAGTATCGGGTTGCTTGGAGCAGAAGAGTTGAGAAAGTTTTATGTCCGACGGAAAATCATGAATCATGGATAAAATCATTATTCTCCTTGGCCCTACAGGTGTTGGAAAGACCGGTGTTTCAATCCTCCTTGCAAGGGCACTCAATACTGAAATAATCAGTGCTGATTCAATGCAGATTTACCGATATATGGATATCGGAACATCAAAACCATCACCTGAAGAGAGGGCCATGATCAAACACCATATGATTGATATCGTGAATCCATGGGAAACCTATAGCACAGGGAAATATATCGAGGCTGCAATACCTGTCATTGATGGACTTTTTAAAAAAGGGAAGATTCCAATTGTGGTTGGTGGCACGGGTCTTTATATCAAGGCAATGACAAGGGGTATCTTCAGCGGACCTTCTGCTGACTGGAGATTAAGGGAAGACCTTCTTTCTATGGAAAATGAAGAAAAAGGATCACTGTACAATTACCTGAAAAAACTTGATCCGGGGACTGCAGAAAAAATAACACCACATGATACACGAAGGATTATAAGGGCATTAGAGGTTTGTCTCAGGAGCAATATGAGCATGTCACAGATGCAGAAAACACTCACCCAACCACTTCCCTGCGAATTTATAAAAATAGGTATACAGAGGGATAGAAAAGAGCTATATAGGATGATAGAGAAAAGGGTTGATGAGATGATAAACACAGGACTGGTTGACGAGGTGAAAAGAGTTGTAAATCTTATAACAGGGCCCGGACTTTGGAATTCGAAGTTGTCAGAAATTAACTCATCACTTATCACTCATCACTCATCACTGCCATCCATGCAGGCAATTGGCTACAAAGAGATCACTCTGTATCTTCGTGGAGATATTACCTTGGATGATGCAATCAGGCTTCTCAAAAGAAATACAAAAAGATATGCAAAGAGACAGTTTACCTGGTTTAAAAAAGAAGAGGGCATTCACTGGATAGATATAACAGGCATCCATGACAATGAGGCCATATTCAATCTCATTTTTGATGTCCTCACTCATGTTTCGCCATTCTTCACTCGCTACTGTTTTTAATTGGTTCTTGCAATCTTAAGAAAAATACTTTATGTTAAAAAGGAGAAAGGATTATGAACGGTACCAAGAGCCAGAATCTTCAGGATAATTATCTGAATCAGCTTCGAAAAGAGAAGACTCCTGTGGTTGTGTATCTTATGAATGGGGTAAGGCTCAAAGGTATCATAGAGGGATTTGATAATTTTGTAATCCTTTTGAAAGAAAATACCCACCTCCTCATTTACAAACATGCTGTATCAACGATAGTACCTGAAAAGGATATAGACACAAGATTTGAAGAGAGGCAATAACCCAAGGAATCCCCTTCCCACAGTAGATCTCATCATAGAATATAATGGAGGTATTCTTTTAATAAAGAGGAAGAATCCACCCGAAGGATGGGCACTCCCAGGGGGTTTTGTAGACTATGGAGAAAGTCTCGAGGCTGCTGCTGTACGTGAAGCAAAAGAGGAGACAGGACTCGATGTGGAATTAGTAAGGCAGTTTCATGCATATTCTCAGCCGGGAAGGGATCCAAGGCACCATACGATAACGATGGTTTTTTTAGCAAAGGCAAAAGGCAGAGCAATTGCAGGCGATGATGCCAAAGAAATTGGCGTATTCAATAAAAATACCCTGCCTGATAAAATAGCCTTCGATCACAGAGATATTCTGAATGATTATTTCACCAGGAGGTATTAGTTAGATGCTCAGGGCGATGCGTAAGTATGCGAAGTTTTTCTATGTATTTCTCTTTATGGTTATCATATCTTTTGTATTCTGGGGGATAGGAACTGTGGATAAAACAGGCAATGGTGAAATCATTGCAGAGGTCGGGGAATACAAGATAACGAGAGAAGAATACTGGAAGGCCTACGACAACGTGTTCCGTTTCTACAGGGAGGTCTATAAGGATAAGTTTGATGAGGAAATGGAAAAGAAGATGAAACTGAAGGAAAAGGTTTTAGATTCATTGATAGATGAGCGGGTACTCCTTATAGCTGCGAAAGAAGCTGGTATGACAGTCAGCGATGAAGAGCTCAATGATGCAATCACAAGGGAACCATTCTTTATGAAAAACGGAAATTTTGATAAAGAGACATATCTGAACAGGCTGAGACTGAACAGAATAACTCCAGAGACATATGAGAACCTGAAACGGCAGGAGCTTATACTCAATAAAATGAGGCGGTTCATATGGCTGTCTGTTGACTTAACAGACACCACTGCCACTTTGAACCAGGTCTCAGGAGATGAACAGGTTGTGAAGATGCTCAATGAAACAATGCTCAATGATAGAAGAGATAAGGCAGTAAAGTCCTATGTTGAAGGTATGAAAAAGCAGATAAAAATCAAGATTGATACTAAGCTCATTTCATAAACTACTTAACCACAGAGAACACAGAGATTTAAATGAGTTCACAGAGAAATTGATTCATGGTGTCCAAAATAAGAGATGCTTTGTTTTGCCCAAGGTATCTTGAAAACTACAAGATTTTTATAGTAGCATTAGTGAACTACTTATTATTTTTTCTCTGTGCCCTCTGTGGTTTATTGATTTATAAGTTTAACCTGTGCCGAAGTGGTGGAACCTGGTAGACACGCACGTTTGAGGGGCGTGTGGGGTAACCCGTGCGGGTTCAAATCCCGCCTTCGGCACCAGTAATCCTACTTCCATCTAAGTTGTAGAGATGCTATTACAGACTGGTCAGTTAGGTTTTTAACCTCAAAAGACCTTTTGTAACCAAGGGCTATTTCTACATTCTTACTCAACTTATAACTGAAAATACCGATGGCTACAGTCTGATTCCGGAATCCTGATACAACGCCTGATTGTAGTTGATGAATTCTAAACGCCTCGCCTCTGAATGTAAGTTTTTCTGGCATAATGCGATAAACAAAACCAATAGAAGGGGTTAGATCTTGTTCTACGGGTAAATCATTTATTGCATCAGATAACCACTTAAGCTCTTCAGGGACAAGTCCCGAGGGAATCTTCTTTTTACAAATCTGATATGAAAGCCCAGCGCTTACATCAAAGCCTGTAGCCAATGCATAGGCATACTTCATACCCAACCCTCCCCCATACTCAAGATAGCCTCCTCCGCTAGGGAACATGGAAGACTTTAAATATGTAACATTTAGTGCGGCATTAATCATCAACTCTATAAGGGACTTCTCTGCATACCACCTATGTTTATAATAGGGAATAAAAGATGCAAATTTAAACTCAGAGTTTAGATTGTCGTCCACATCTATTTGACGATAAGGAATTGTAATACCAATCGAGTATTTTAAATTTTCTCCAAATTTATACTCGTAGTTAACGAGTCCACTGCTTCCTTTTGCATTGACCTTGTCTTTACCGATCTCCATGAAATCATACTGTCCTTTAACTATTACATCTTTTATACTTACAGGAATAAATGCTATATTTTTATTTTCCGCTGAACTTGATGGCGAAGGAGATATGACAGTTAATAATTGCTGATTATTAAATGAAGTATTCGTTGCTCCACTGAAAGAGGTTTCAGGAGAGGCACCAAAAATTGCCATAAGAAGGTTATCTTTATTATCTTTCGCCCAGTTAATAAGGCCGGTCTTTGTTCCGCTAAAGGTAAGGGTTTTCCCTCCGCCTACTACCATTAAGTCAATTTTGTCGTTGTTTGCAAAATTGTTTGCAATTCCATCTATATCTATAATGGTAAAAGTAACTGCTGCATTATAGACAGTAGCAGTCATTTGCTGCCCGGGGGTTATTGTTTTACCTACTGAAATGTTTCTCCATATTTCCTCCCAACCACCTGCTTCAGTATTTTCGGCAACTAAAAATGCATCAATAGTGATTAATATGATTACCAAAGTTAATACCTTTTTCATATCATACCTACCTTTTTTTCTAAAAAATAACATATTATTGCGACATAAACAAATATTTTTTCTTCAGGGAATTGTGTGGATATATGGTCAAGATAAAGCAGATCAATACAAAGAGTTAAGTAAGATTGATAAGAATTGCAAATAATACGAAAATATCAATAAAGAAAACCATATGCTTACGTTGTATATTGTCATTCTGGCTTGTCCAGAATCCTTCTTCTGAAAAGCATATTATAGAAATAAAGCAACTGAAAGAAAGATTCCGCACAAGTCGGAATGACAGACAGGTTTTTATGTCATTGTTGTTATATTATACACAGGAAAGCCTTAAAAAATGAATATTATAACCACTAATCGCAATGAATAATCGCAAAAGCCTTGTACAAAGGAATATAATTTTTCTGGCCGTTTTCAGTATAGCAATGGGACTCCTTGAAGCAGTAGTGGTTGTTTACCTTAGACAATTATACTACCCGGAAGGATTTGGTTTTCCTTTAAAGGCAATGGCTCGTGGAGGATTCTGCCTCGAATATTTAAGGGAAATTTCAACCATTGTTATGATTATCACAACGAGCGTAGTTGCAGGGAGAGCGACATATGAAAGGTTCTCTTATTTTCTTTATTGTTTTGGTATCTGGGATATTTTCTATTATGTTTGGCTAAAAGTGCTGTTGAACTGGCCCCCATCATTGTTGACATGGGATGTTTTATTTCTTATACCGGTGGTATGGGTCGGGCCTGTTTTAGCACCAATAATCTGTGCTATTACTCTAATCATTTTCTCTGGATTTATTCTCTATTTTCAGAACAAAGGATATCCAGTCAAGATTAATTTATTGGAATGGTCATTAATGTTTCTGGGTGCTTTGGTCATTTTTCTCACCTTTATTTGGGACTACTCAAAGATAATTATACAGGGGGGATTTCTTACGAGGTTTTCATCATTAGCAACAGACTACCCTTTTCAAGAGATCATCACAGGTTATGTTCCGACTACTTATAATTGGACTCTTTTTGTTTTGGGGGAAACTTTGATACTTAGTTCTTTAGTTATTTTTTTTAGAAGAATAAAATCAAGCAGAATTACCTGATGGTGTAAATGTCAGCATTCTGCTTGATTTAAGCTCACTTTTTATTTTTATCTTTTTTTTCATGATTTGAAAATGTACTATAGAGTTGATTAAAGGTAAAACCAATGCAATCAAAACTTGCCATTGTCATAACCCTATGTGGATGGCTACTTTTTGCAGCCTGGCTGGCTTATGATTATGCTGAATATCAGGAGCGTATGATTATCCATATTTTCAAACCACCGTATAGCTTTGAAAACTCTGCCTTCTATATCATGGTGATCCTCTTCCCGATCATCTACTCAGTCATAGGGTTTCTTGTGAATGAAAGGGCAAAGCTCTTTGAAAAAATTAAGGAATCTGAAGAAAAATACCGTAGCCTTTCACTTTTTGATGAACTTACCGGACTACACAACCGTAGAGGATTCTTTTCTCTTGTAGAACAGCAATTTAAGATTGCGAATAGGACAAAGGAATGGTTATTACTGCTTTTTGTCGACATAGATAATTTACAGCAGATTAATGATACGTTAGGGCACAATGAAGGAGATTGGGCATTAATTGATATAGCAAATATTTTGAGATGGACGTTTCGTAAATCAGACATCATAGCACGCATTGGCGGAGATGATTTTGCAGTTCTTGCGACAAAACCATCGAACGGCATTACACAGCTACTTGCAACCCGCTTAAAGGAAAGTCTCAAAAGCTTTAATATCAAAGGTTCTCGCCATTATACGCTTTCCTTAAGTATTGGTTTCGCACGATATGACCCTGAAACCCCTTGTTCTATTGAGGACCTCTTTGCCCAGGCAAGCGCTACCATGGGTGAACAGAAACGAACAATGAATTAGCTTTGCTCAAGTAACAAAAGGGGAGGGAAAAGTTGACTCTGTCCCTGAAACCTGCTAAAGTTGAAAAGACAATACAATGTATCAAGAAAGGAGAACACTATGGATGACGAGTATAAAAAAATTGCAGCAGCTTTTTTAGTAGGTGGTGCGATTGGTGGCCTTATTGCACTTCTATATGCACCGAAATCAGGCCGGGAAACAAGAAAGGATATTTCCAGGACAGCACGGCGCATTAAAAAAGAAACAGTGCATTTAGTTGAAGACGCCATTGAGAGTATCAATGATTTTGCCAGTGATGTTAAGGATAAGATAACAGACATCGTTGAACAAGGCAGAGATCTGTCTGACGATGCGAAAAAGGAGATTATCAAGAATCTCGAACATGGACAGCACGTAATAGAACGGCAGAAGAAAAGGGTTATCGAGGCTTTAGGGCTCTAACCCAACTTCCGCACTTTTTTCATAGAAAACGGGCAGTCCACAGAAGTCACATCTGGAGGCAATTGATTTTAAAGGATAATTTCACAGGCATTCATTAAAAAAAGGTAATGTCAAAAGTTTCATGAAAAAAGAGGAGAAAATATGAAACCACAGAGGGCACAGAGTTTTTCTCTGTGTTCTCAAAAAAGAATTTCCTTTTGATATGTAATATTTTCTCTGTGTTCTCTGTGGTTAAGTTTTGACAATACTATTAAAAAAGGAGGGAGAGACTATGTCTTGTAAACCAAAAGGTGAACCATGCGGGACAGCGAAAGAGACTTCCAAAAAACAGACAGCAAAGAAGACGAAGAAGTAAATCAGGGGCGCCATGCTATGGCGCCCTCCCCTATCCTTTTTTCACTCCCTCGCGGGCAATAGCGATCTTACCGGTTCTGACAAATTCCTTGATGCCCATTGGTTTGAGGAGTTCAACAATTGCCTCTATCTTCTTTTCATCACCAGTAACTTCTATTGTATATGTCCTCTGACTCGAATCTACAATCCTTCCCCTGAATATCTCCGCGAGCCTGAGGACCTCTGCCTTGTCTTCCTGTTTTGGTGCAACCTTTATCAAAACCATCTCACGCTCAACATGATCAAGCTCAGTCATATCTATTACCTTTATAACATCTATGAGCTTGTTGAGCTGCTTATTTATCTGTTCGATTATCTGATCATCACCGGTGGTAACGATCGTCATGACCGATATCTGCGGATCTATCGTTTCCCCAACAGAAAGACTCTCAATGTTATACCCCCTGCCACTAAAAAGTCCGGCAATCCTTGAGAGTACCCCGAATTTATTTTCAACGAGTAGTGAGATTGTATGCCTCATTTCACCGCCTTCAGTTTCTTTTCTGTTTTCTCTTTCTGTTCTTCAAATAACATATGATCTATTGGTGCACCAGCAGGCACCATGGGAAATACCTTTTCCTTCCAGTCAACGACAAAGTCCATGAAAACAGTCCTCTTTATCCTGAATGCTTCCCGTAAGACAGGCTCAACCTCATTCGGTTTTGTCGCCCTTAGTCCAACAGCGCCATATGCCTCTGCTATCTTAACAAAATCAGGGACACTCTCATCAAGCTTTGTATGAGAGTACCGTTCACTGAAGAATAATTCCTGCCATTGCCTCACCATGCCCAGGTACCGGTTATTGAGTATTGCAACTTTCACAGGCAGCTTATTGATAACAGCCGTTGCGAGTTCCTGAATATTCATCTGAATGCTTCCATCTCCTGCTATATCAATCACAAGCTTATTCGGATGTGCAAGCTGTGCGCCGATAGCAGCAGGGAAACCATACCCCATAGTACCTAGTCCTCCAGATGTCAAAAGTGTCCTCGGTTTATCGAATTTATAGAACTGGGCTGTCCACATCTGGTTCTGGCCAACCTCGGTTGAGATTATTGCATCTCCCTTGGTGAGTTCATAAATCTTTTCAACAACAAACTGGGGTTTTATAATCTCATTGCTATATGTATATGTTAAGGGCCTTTCCTTTTTCCATGCATCTATCTGCCTCAGCCAGGCATTGCGGACCTCAGCCCATTGTTCTTTCATATCTTCTTTTAAAACCTTGTTTAAGACAGTGAGAACCCTTTTTACATCCCCAACGATAGGGATATCTACACGTACATTTTTCCTTATCGAAGTCGGGTCAATATCTACATGGATTATCTTTGCATGGGGTGCAAAGGCATCTATCTTACCAGTAACCCTGTCATCAAACCGCATACCTATTGCAATCAGCAGGTCAGACTCCTGTATGGCCTTATTTGCATAATAAGAACCATGCATTCCAGGCATACTAAGAGAAAGTTCGTGGGTTCCAGGAAAAGATCCAAGTCCCATCAAGGTCATTGTTACAGGGATATCGGTAAATTCTGCAAGTTCTCTCAGTTCCCTTGCCCCGCCAGACAGTATTACTCCGCCTCCGGCAACGATAACTGCCCTCTTTGACTTTGCAATGAGATTTGCTGCCTGGGTTATCATCCATTTGTTGCCTTCATATGTCGGGTTATAGCTCCTGATATTCACCTCTGGCCATGTGAACTCTGCCTTTCCTGCTGTTACATCCTTTGGCAGGTCTATCAGAACAGGACCAGGTCTGCCCGACGTAGCAATATAAAATGCTTCTCTAACGATCCTAGATAAATCTTCTACATTTTTTACAAGAAAATTGTATTTTGTACATGGCCTCGAGATTCCAACAATATCAGCCTCCTGAAATGCATCATTGCCTATGAGCAATGTCGGCACCTGTCCGGAAAATACAACGATCGGAATGGAATCCATCGAGGCAGTTGCAATGCCTGTTACAGTGTTGGTAGCTCCCGGGCCTGAGGTAACAAGCACTACACCTGGTTTCCCTGTTGACCTTGCATAGCCATCTGCTGCATGAACTGCCCCCTGCTCATGCCGTGTAAGGATAAGCTGGACATCCTTGTTGTCATAGAGAAAGTCAAAGATACCAAGGACGACACCACCGGGATAACCGAAGATATGCTTTACACCCTCTTTCTTAAGAGATTCAACAAAAATTTCAGCTCCTGTTATCTTCATAAATCGTTTTAACCCCTTTAGTTCACCTGTAAAAAACCTTTACTCTTTCATGTCATTCTGGCTTGTCCAGAATCCTTCTCTTTAAGAAAGATTCCCGACAAGCGGGAATGACGTTTAATGCTCATTACAAGACGATTTTTATTTTTTCTATGAGTCGACGTGATAACTTATTCTTCATTATAGCATGATTGCACCTTTGCCTGCAGAGCTCACCATCTGTGCATACCGCGAAAGATACCCTTTTGTTATCTTCGGTTTAGGTGCCTTCCATTTCTTCAATCTCTCTTGAATCTCTTTATCTGAAAGCAGCAGATCAATTCTCCTTTTCGGTATATCTATCCGTATTCTGTCACCATCCTGAATGATTGCTAAAGGCCCGCCTTCCATTGCTTCAGGAGATATATGGCCTATGCATGGCCCCCTTGTGCCTCCCGAGAACCTTCCATCAGTAATTAATGCGACAGATTCACTCAGCCCCATCCCGGCAATCGCTGCTGTTGGAGATAACATCTCCCTCATCCCCGGGCCTCCTTTTGGCCCCTCATATCGAATAACCACGACATCACCTTCTTTAATCTTGCCGTCAAGGATTGCCTTCATCCCCTCTTCTTCCGAGTTAAAGACTTTAACTATACCCTTAAAACTCATCATCTTTGGGCTCACAGCAGACTGTTTGACAACAGCACCTTCTGGTGCAAGATTCCCACGGAGTATGGCAATCCCACCCTCTTTATGATATGCCCTGGTAAGTGGCCTTATAACATCCTCATCTGTAATCTCCGCCGAATCTGCTATCGAATGAATACTTTTACCACTCACCGTCATCGTATCATGAATCCTTGATCCAAGCCTCTTCAGAACCCCCGGTATCCCTCCTGCGTAATCGAGGTCTTCAAGATAGTTCCTTCCTCCTGGAAGCATATCGCAGATGTGTGGTGTTTTTCTGCTCAATTCATCGAATGTCTCCAGTGGAAGATCAACTCCTGCATCATGAGCTATTGCTGGAATATGAAGGACAGTATTCGTTGACCCTCCGAGTGCAAGGTCAACCATGATAGCATTCTCGAATGCCTTTCTCGTCATGATCTTCCTCGGTGTTATATCCTTTTTTATCAGTTCAACAATCTTCCTGCCGCTTTCAAATGCCATCCTTCTCTTTTTCGATGATACAGCAAGTGCGGTTGCACAACCAACAACGCTCATTCCAAGTGCCTCTGTTATACATGCCATTGTGTTTGCGGTATACATACCCTGGCACGAACCAGCACCTGGACAGGCACATATCTCAAGGTCTTCAAGCTCTTCATCATTTATTAAACCTTTTTTGTATTTCCCGACTGCCTCAAAGGTATCATTAACAAGGGAGAGCCTTTTCCCTTTGAGATGGCCTGATAGCATAGGGCCTGCTGTAACAACTATTGACGGGATATTTATCCTTGCTGCAGCCATAAGCATCCCGGGGGTAATCTTGTCACAATTTGTAAGGAGTACAAGACCATCAAATTGATGAGCTTCTGGAATTGCCTCAACTATATCAGCAATGAGTTCCCTTGAAGGAAGAGAATAGTGCATCCCCTTATGTCCCATTGCTATCCCATCACATATACCTGGAATCCCGAAAAAGAAAGGGTATCCTCCACCTGTATGTACGCCCTTTTCTATGAACCGTTCGAGATCGCGCATACCAATATGGCCAGGGATGATATCGGTAAAACTTGTTGCTACACCAATAAAAGGCTTATCCATCTCTGTCTTGGGCATCCCTGTGGCATAAAGAAGTGCCCGGTGTGGAACCCTCTCCAGACCCTTTTTAATAATTTTGCTCCTCATGGTTGATTGCCTTTCCCTAATTTGAATGGATCTTCTTATATGCTCTTATGAGTTCTGCCATTCTGTCCTTCCTGATGAGTTTCTGCTTCTGTATCCTTTTCCTTTCTATCTCTTCATCAGAGGTAAGATAACGTTTGCTGTCAATCTCTGCAAGAAGCGTCTCGAGATTTTGGTGTTCTTCTGTCAGCCTTTTGAACTCCTCATTTTCCTTTTTTAAAAGCTCAACAATCTCGTGTTCTTTCAAGGTCACCTCCTGTTTTGGTTTTATTATTTCTTTAAAAATTAGCCACAGAGGGCACAGAGAAAATATTTTTAACAGTTTGTAGCCGCAGGCTTTAGCCTGCGTTTTAAATAATAATGAATCCACGCAACCTAAAGGTTGCGGCTACAACCATGTGTAACTTAGGTTTAAAAATGTTGTCATTATATCCCTTCAGTAATTCTTTCTGCAAGCTTATACGAATTCTCTATACAGTCATTCACGCCTATCCCACGATAAGAGTTCCCTGTTAGATAGAGCCATCTATATCTGTTCACTATTTGATCCATGTCTTTTAGCCTTTTCACGTGGCCAACAGGATACTGCGGTATTCCCTTCTCATGCCTGTAAATCTTAACAAAATCAGGCTGCGTTTTTATATCCATGATACCTTTCAGTTCATCCATAACAACTTGTATCAGTCTGCCTTCTTCCTGCATTGCAATTTCTGATGCCCTCGCGCCTCCAAGCATGCTGCGGAAAAGCACATAACCCTCCGGAGCCCTGTTCGGAAAAATATTTGAATCCCAAAGCGTGCCGAGTATTTTTCTCCCTTCCCTTTTTGGCACAAGGAAACCAAATCCATCAGGTTGTTGTATTTTCCCCTTCTTGTACCCCAAACATGCAACGGAAATTGCAGGATAAAAAATACCTTTCAGAATGAGAGAAATATCTTTGTTCAAATTGTGCATCATCTCAGATGCAGCATGTGCAGGTGCTGCGATAACGACTGCATCTGTTTCAAAGATTGAATTATCGGAAAGATATAAAATATAACTGCCACCTTTTTTGTCAATTGATACTACTCTGCTCCCTGTCTTTAACCTTTCTCCAAGGCGATCTTTGAGACCATTGATCATGACCTCCATGCCATCATAAAATGAGGTGAGAACTCCGCCAGGTCCAGGCCCCACCTTATCTTTAGTTCTGAGTTCTGAGTTCTGAGTTCTGAGTTTTCTTTCTCTTTGGAGTTTTATCATTGCCTTTATAAGGCTGCCATATTTTTGTTCAAGTTCATGTATCCTCGGGAAGCAACTCTTAAGGCTCATTGTCTCAGGGTCTCCTGCATAGATGCCCGAAGCCATCGGATCTATCAACTTCTCATATGCCTCTTTCCCAAGTCTCCGCCTTGCAAATTCAGCAAGGGTTTCATCGTCTTTTCTACCCTTCGGTGCAAAGATTTCATAGAGAATCCTGAATCGGCCGCAGAGGCTCAGGAGATTCGAAGAGAAGAATGCAACGGGTGATTCAGGCAAGAGATGAAGTTTTCCTTCAGAAAAGATATATCTCTTTCTTGCCGCATCATTGCTCCTTAAAGGGGTAAGCGCAAGCTTGGCAACGAGTTCGAGTGTCCTCGGTCTGTTATCCAGGAAACCATTCACACCACCTTCACAGAGAAAACCATCAACTTTATCGGTCCATATCTTTCCGCCTGGCCGCTTTTCAGACTCAAGGACAATAATGTCTAAAGAAGGTCTTCTCTCAAGGAGGAAATAAGCTAAGGAGAGACCCGAAATGCCTCCACCAACAATAACGATCCTCATTTTTTATCGTTTATACGAGATTGCTTCGCGTTGCTCGCAATGACAAATCCCCCCACCCCCCCTTTACTAAAGGGGGGTTAAGGGGGATTATTTTTCTGTCATTGCGAGGAGTCCGCCAAAGGCGGAGGACGAAGCAATCTCTGTCCTTTATGCCCATCCGATTTCCTTGATGTTTTTCATCACGATGTTTTCCAGTGCCCTGATGAAGGTAGGATGGGTATTCAATGATTCTGTCCTTTTCAGATTCATCCCTAATTTTTCTGCCATATCTTTATATAATATATCTATCTCATACAAGGTCTCAATATGGTCTGAGACAAAGCTTATCGGAACTACAAGGATATTCGTAACGCCGCCTCTCGCGAGCTCTTTCAGTTTTTCATCTGTTGAAGGTTCAAGCCACTTCACCGGACCGCTTTTCGACTGATAACTCAGATGCCATTTCATTGGTATTCGTTTGTTAATCTCTTTAATAGTTTCCATAGTCTGATGTACATACGGATCGCCTTCATCTATAAAGCTCTGTGGAAGGCTATGGGCACTGAAAAGCACGTGGACATTGAGTTCTGAGTTTGGAGTGCGGAGTGCGGAGTGAGTAATCCCCCCTCTCCCCCCTTTAGTAAAGGGGGGTAAAGGGGGATTGAACGATTCAAGACCTTTTTTTATAACATCAACAAGTGCATCTATATAGAGCGGATGTTTAAACCAAGAAGTCACACAGTGAACAGTGAACAGTGAACAGTGAACAGTGAAAGAAGACTTATCTCTTGCCTCTCGAGGGTCAAATGAACTATTTATCTTTGAAATCTCATTTCTATCTGGCTGATAAATCCTTATCATGGCTTCCTTGAATTGTGCAAGTGATGATCCTGTTGTCGCGATGGAATACTGTGGATATAGGCTTAAGGCAATGAGTTTCCTTATACCATCTTTGAATATGACAGGGATAACATCATCTATAAGGGGATGCCAGTATCGCATACCAATATATACCTTAAAAAATAGTTTGGAGTTTGGAGTTTGGAATTCGGAGTTCTTACCCCCCCTAATCCCCCCCTTGGCAAGGGGGGGAAAAAGGGGGGGTGGCTTCTGCTTTCTGCCTTCTGCCTTCTGATTAAGTGCTTCCTCGAGTGCTTTTGCCTGAGCACTGGTAATATCAAGTATCGGAGATTTACCACCTATAAGACTGTAAAATTTTTCTGTTTTTTTTGATCTGAATTTTGCTATGAGCCATGCCAGCGGTTTCTGCATAAAAGAAGGTCCGAGTTGAATGATCTGTCTGTCTGAAAAGAGGTTATAAAGAAATAGCCTCACAGCCTGAATGGAATCAGGGCCACCAAGATTGAGCAGCATTACTCCTATAGTCTCTTTATCAGTTGTATCTCCGTGCATTACCCCTTAATAGATTAAACCCACATGAGCCTTCGGCTCACAAAGGGACATGAAAATATAACACCCTCCCCACCCCCTCCCATCAAGGGAGGGGAAGTATGAGAGGCAGTCCCCTCTCCCCTGGCGGGAGAGGGCAAGGGTGAGGGGGTATTTTCGGGACAACCTATTGTTTCTGTCCGAATTTGTGAACTGCCTCAACCATTGCGATTACATTCTCAACAGGCGTTTCTGGCAATACACCATGACCTAAATTGAATATGTGACCTTTCGCATACTCACCTTTCCACAATATATCCTTTACCCGTTCCTCAATCATCTCCCTTGGAAGGAAAAGTGCACATGGATCAAGGTTTCCCTGAACAACCACCTTCTTACCAAGTTTCTTTATCGCATCACCGATGTCAATTCTCCAGTCAATGCCAAAAACATCTGCACCTGCCTTCTTGATCTCTTTCAGAATCCCTGCACAATCATTCACAAAATAGATTATGGGAACCCCTTCTTTCTTTAATTCAGCAATTGCCTTCTTCACATAGGGAAGGACAAAATTTTTATAGTCAACAGGGGTAAGCATGCCTGCCCAGGTATCAAAAAGCTGGATTGCCTGTGCGCCTGCCTTTATCTGGGCGGAGAGATATGGGACAATCGTTGCAGTAATCTTTTCCAGAAGGAAATCAAACAGGCGGGGATTCTGAAATATCATCTTTTTTGTATGCAAAAAATTCTTTGAGGTTCCTCCCTCAATCATATAAGTAGCAAGTGTGAACGGAGCGCCTGAAAACCCTATCAAAGGCACTTTATTGTCGAGTTCTTTTTTCAGAATCCTGATCGTTGCAAGGATAAATGGCATATCTTCCTCTGTATCCGGAATACTGAGCCTGTCAACAGACGCCCTGCTTCTTATCGGCTCACTGAGAACAGGTCCCTCTTTATCAGAAAATTCAAGACGCATGCCCATTGCTTCAACAGGGATAAGGATGTCAGAAAAGAGGATGGCTGCATCAACCTTGAGAATATCAACAGGCTGAAGTGTAACCTGTGCTGCCAGTTCTGGAGTCTTACATAGCGTGAGGAAATCAACATTGGCTCGCACTGACTGGTATTGAGGAAGGTATCTGCCTGCCTGTCGCATGAGCCATACAGGGGTATACGATACTTCTTCACCACGACATGCCCTGAGGAATGTATCGTTCATAAAACCTCCCAAAATAGGACTATTTTCTTTTTCTCTTTCATTTCCAATTTCTTACTTCTTATTTCTCATTTTACGTGGCATATATCCGCAGAACGGCTCTTCTTCAAGATAATCGCCATGCAGAGCATATGCCCTTGCCCGGCAACCTCCACAGACATTGATGAATTCGCATGAGCCGCACTTTCCTTTATAACCTTTAAAGTTCCTGAGTTCCTTGAAGAGGGTTGAGGTTTCCCATATTTCGTTGAATGACTGTTCCTTGATATTGCCGGCAGGCTTCGGGAAGTAGCTGCAGGGGAGCACGTTCCCATCTACATCAATTAGAGCGATGAGCTGCCCTGCAATACAGCCCTTTGAACCGCCTGTAGAGAATTTCAAAGTTCGCCTTTTAAATTTATTCCCTTCTTCTCTTGATTTCTGTAAAACAATCCTGTAATAATGCGGAGCGCATGTAGGCCTTACAAGCATGTCCTTTTCGTTCTTCTCCATATGATAATGCCACTCGAGGATTTCCTCGTAATCCTCCTTGGAGATAAGCTCGTTCATGATCTCCTCGCCTCTCCCGGTCGGTACTATCATGAACATATACCAGGCAGTTGCACCAAGTTCCTTTGCAAGATTATAGACATTCGGAATCTCTTCTTGATTCCTCTTTGTAAAGGATGAATTGATGATGAATTCGATTCCATGTTTTTTAAAAAGCCTTGCAGCATTTATTGTCCCGGCAAATGCACCCTTCTGATTCCTGAAATTATCATGGATAACCTCTTTCGAACCATCAAGGCTGAGGGAGACTATCCTGATTCCTGATGTTTTTATTCTGTCGCATATCTCATCAGCAACAAGGGTTCCATTTGTGGCAAGGCACATCCTCAACCCCTTCTGGGTGCCATAGTGAGCAATCTCAAATACATCATGTCTGAGAAGTGGCTCACCACCAGAGAGCACAATAACAGGTTTTGCATAAGTGGTAATGTCATTAAGGATTCTGAAAGCCTCATGTGTTGGAAAATCAGGATGATTTTTTACTTCTAATTCAGATGATGAACGGCAGTGGATGCACCTGAGATTACATCTCCTCGTAATCTCCCATGCAATCCATTTTGGTACAAATTCCATTTCTATACCCTTGCCTCTACTAATTTTCCATTGTCCCCAAATAACTGCCGCGGCAAAAAAACCCTTCCTTCGATTGCATCAAGCATGGATTGAAATGTTGACGGATTGAGTGCAGATATTGCAACTGCATCGTAGCGATGGGTAAGATACTGTACCTCTTCAATATCCAATTTATCTGTTTTATTAAAGACAAGGAGCCTCTGCTTTTCAAGCAAATCAAGCTCTTTGAGAATATTTTCTACAGACTTTATTTGCTGTTCAAAACGCGGATTCGATATATCAACAAGATGCAGTAACAAATCAGCATCCTCGAGTTCTTCAAGCGTTGTCTTAAATGCTGCCATCAGATCCTTTGGAAGGTCTCGTATGAAACCAACCGTATCAGTAATAATAACCTCTCTTTCACGTGGGAACCTCAGTCGCCTGCTTGCGGTATCGAGTGTTGCAAACATTTTTTCCTCAACAAAGAGATAACTTTTTGTAAGTGCATTCAGGAGCGTTGATTTCCCTGCATTGGTATACCCGATAATCGAGATAATCGGAATGCCTTTCTGTACCCTCTTGTGTCTCCTCTGTCGCCTTGCCTCGCTAAGAGATTTTAGTTCTCTTTCAAGCAGACCTATCCTGTCACGTACACGTCTTCTGTCCACCTCGAGCTTCATCTCTCCAGGACCTCTTCCACCTATCCCGCCCATCAGACGGGACATCGCTGTTCCCTTTCCCGTCAGCCTCGGAAGCCTGTATTTAAGCTGTGCAAGCTCAACCTGCACCTTACCATCTTTACTGTGTGCACGTCGTGCAAAGATATCAAGGATAAGCTGTGTGCGGTCAATTACCTTGAGCTCCGTATATTCAGTTATTGCCTTTATCTGGGATGGGTTGAGATCCTGGTCAAATATGAGAAGTGTTGCTCCCTTATTCATGGCATTGATAATGAGTTCTTTCAATTTGCCCTCACCCATCAAGTATTTTGGATTTATTTCCTTTGGCCTTTGAATAATAGCATCAAGGACAAAGACATCACTCGATCTGGCAAGATCCTTGAGTTCTTCGAGAGAATCTTCCTGTTCATATCTCGGCCGTGTCGAAACACTCATCAATATCGCCTTTTCTCTCCTGTCCTCATGGCTAAAGATCCTCCGACGTTCCATCTCTTCTTCAAGAGACTCGATAAAGGAACGGAAATCAAACTCAAAACTATAAAAGTCTTGAGAATGTAACATCTCAAATTGTTTTTCTGCACCCTCTGGCATCAGATAAGCCATATAGATGCTTCCCGGAAGCCCTTTCCTTACTCCTATCGCAGCAATAAGGTCAAATCGAAGGAGTGCAAGATCCGTAAGGTCATCCTTATTCAGGGATTCTTCATTCAGGTGGGTATGTATCAGCCTGAGACCTCTTAACGGTTTTCTCCCCAGAGGATAATCCTCAAGCCCGGGGAGAAGGATTCCCTTTGCATTGCCAACAATGACATGCGTTATGGTACCATTCCTGTCTATCAGTATTGCAATCTGACGACCTATTTCAAAAGAAATTTCTGTGAGATACCTTGCGAGTTCGTGGGAAATGATATCGTGGTGTACCTTTCTCCGATAAATCCTCTCGATTAAGTTAAGGTAGCGGGCTTTCAGTCCTGATAAATTTCCGTAAAGTGCTGGTATTTATATCCTCCGATTGCTTATATTATAGCATATTGCAAATAACCAATCACCAAACAAAATGAGCAATTATCAATACAAAATTATCAATGAACATTTACATGAATGCTGGCTTTCATCTCCGACTTTTAGTCGGGGAGCTTCACTAGGGAGTTCATAGGTAAGGTCACGTTATATGTCATTCCCGCTTGTCGGGTCGGAGCGACTCTCAGCGAAGTCGGTACGACTCGATTCCGAGACTCGTATCGAGAATCTTTCTGAACGATTCTGGACTTCGGCGTGAGCTCAGTCGAACGACAAGCCAGAAGGATTGCGGACTGATCCCTGACAAGCAGGGACAAGAGCCGCAATGACAGAAATCATCGAAAGGATGTGATATTACTTGTGGTCTTATTATAGTCAACGCACTTAATACTGTTACATTGTCATTGCGAGCCCGAAGGGCGTGGCAATCTCATTCACTTGAGATTGCTTTGTCGCTCTGCTCCTCGCAATGACACTTCATCTAATGCGTTTATATTAGTAACATGATACATGATAATTGATTGAGGCTCTTGCAAAAGTCTTGAATTTTCATGTAGCCGCAAACTTCAGTTTGCGTGTTTTTTTTGTTTTCAATGCGTTACAAACGCAGGCTAAAGCCTGCGGCTACCAAAGACAGGACTTTTGCAAGAGCCT
>Ga0194113_10002892_pt1 | contig 23183 bp, 16 predicted proteins | sample TA2MahC200mmetaG_FD_146193 | JGI IMG/M metagenome (GOLD analysis project Ga0194113, IMG submission 146193) | Freshwater microbial communities from Lake Tanganyika, Tanzania - TA2015017 Mahale Deep Cast 200m | ecosystem: Environmental > Aquatic > Freshwater > Lake | place: Tanzania: Lake... | reverse complement strand
GACCGGATTGGGTATTTTGAAGGACAGGTTTAAAAAGGAGAGAAGCCGTCCACGTCACGGGGACGGCCGGCTTTCACATAGGTGCTCCCTTGCTGCCTTTCTGCCTTGCTGCCTTTCTGCCTTTCTGCCTTTCTGCCTTCCTGCCCTTCTGCCTTTCCTCCTTTCGCCCTTGCGCCCTGCGCCTTGCGCCTTCGCTTTCTTCACGCCGGCGCCGGGACGACCCGCCGTCCGGTGCCTTGCTTGCCCCGGTGTCATCCTTAAAAGGAATCCGCTGCCCGAAGCGACCCCTTTTGACGACATTTCCGGCCCGGCGAGGCCCGCGGGCACCATCGCTCCCGCGCCTTTCTCCTTTCAGAAAAGGTCATATCCCCCGAAGTCAATGGTGAGACCGACCATGCGGAGAAGGACCGTTCTTTGGGGGATTGCCTGGCTCCTGGTGGCGGGTGCCGCGGCCCCATTGCTCGATTGCGCCGGGGAGGATTCCGGCCGCGCCGGACGGACGACGGCCGCGGGAGCGGACCGGTACACGATGTTCGGGGGCTGCGTCGAGAGGACCTCCCTTTCGGAATCGCCCGGGCCCGGGACGGACGCGCCGCTTTGGACCGCCGCTGTCCCCCTCGAGACCGGCGGCCCGGCGGTGGCCGACGGCCGGCTGTTCATCGGGGCCAGCGACCAGCTCCTCGCGTTCGACAGCGAGACCGGGGCGCCGCTTTGGAACTTCACCATCTCGAAGGGGCGGGTGACCACGCACCCCCTGGTCACCGACGGCCTGGTGGTGTTCGGCGCGATCTGGTCGGACGGCTACCTCTATGCGCTGAATGTGGAGACCGGCGAGGAGGCCTGGAAGGTCAAGATAGGGGAGATGTACACCACCTCCCCGCTCTCGGCCGGCGGTGTCATCTACGCGGGCGTGAACTACGGTTCCGTTTACGCCATCGATCCCGGGAACGGGTCGATACTGGCCAACCTCGCGCCCGGGGCGAGCGTGTACATGCACAGCTCCGTCGCCTACCACGACTCCGTGCTCTACTGCGGGCAGAGCGGGGGCGGGATGTTCGCGGTCCGGGTCACGGACGGCCGCAGGCTCTGGACCTCGACGAGCAGCTATCCGGACCCTTCCTCTATTGTGTACTCCGGCGGCCGGCTGTTCGTGCACGCAAGCGGCAATGTCGCCGCCGTCGACCCGCTCACGGGGCTCGAGCTCTGGCGGACCTACGTCGGCGGCGGGCACTGGAGCGCCATCTCCGCCGCCCCGGCGGCGGCCTTCGGCCGGCTCTACGTCGGCACGCAATCGGCCGGCGGCTCCGGCGGCGGCTCGGCCGCGTTCCACTGTCTCGCCCAGGAGACCGGGGGAAAGGTCTGGAACATCACGCTCGACGGGGACATCCTGTCCACTCCGGTCGTGGCCTCCAACGGGATAGTGTACGTCACCGCCAAGAGCTTCTACGCGCTGGACGCCCTGACCGGGAGCGTCCTCTGGACGGTCGGCGGGGGCGGCTCCCGGGCGCAGGCGGCGCTGGCGAACGGGACCATCTACCTCAACTCCGTTTCCGGCGTCATTGCCATCCGGGACCGGCCCGCCCCCGACCGCACAGCCCCGGGCCCGCCCCGGGAGCTTGCCGCCCGGGCGACCGCCGGCGGCATCTTGCTGGACTGGTTCCCCCCGGCCTCGGACGGCGGGGCGCCCGTCACCGCCTACCGCATCTACCGGGGCAACGGGAGCGCCGGCAAGACCCTCCTGGACTGGACCGGCGCGCTGCCGGGCTACACCGACGCGCTCGCCACGAGCGGGGCGACCTATCATTACTGCGTGACCGCAGTGAACGTCATCGGGGAGGGCAACTTCTCAAACGCGGCGAATGCGACTGCGATCTCGAACGAGGACCTTACCGGCCCGCTCGTCCGCTTCACCTCCCACACCAACGGCCAGACCGTCGACCGGTCGGCGATAACGGTCTACGGCTACGCTTCCGACGACAGCGGGGTCGACCTCGTCGAGGTCAGCCTGGACGGCCTGACCTGGGTGCGCTGCCAGGGCACGACGCAGTGGAGCGCCGACCTGGTGCTTCGGCCGGGGCGCAACACGATACAGGCCCGGGCCGAGGACTCCCGGGGGAACGTCAACTACACCTGGCTCACCATCGATTATGTCTCGTCCACGACCTACCCGGAGATAGCCATATCCTCGCCGCCTGACGGCTCCAACCAGACCGTTCCCACGGCGTGGGTGCGCGGCACCGCCTGGGGCCCCAACGAGCTGTCCGTGGTGGAGCTGAGCCTGGACAATTCCCGCTGGACGCGCTGCTCGGGCCTTTCGGACTGGTCCGGGAACATCACCCTCTCGCCCGGGTCCAACACGATCTACGCGCGGGTGCGGGACGTCCTGAGCCGGACGGCGACCGTCCACATCCACGTCGCCTACCGGACGAGCGAGACCGGCAAGCCCAGTATAACGATAACCTCCCCAAGGGAGGGCTCGACCACGACCACCTCGAGCGTGACCGTCCGGGGGAACGCATACGACGTTTCCGGGATCACTCGGGTGGAGATCAGGGGGCCGGGCGACATCCGCTGGACCAACTGCAGCGGGACGACCTCCTGGACCGGCCGGGCATTGCTGCTTCCCGGCCGGAACACCATCCGGGTGCGCGCCACGGACGGCGCTTCCCAGGCCAACCAGGCCGAAGCCACCGTCAACGTAACGCTCGTGGAGGTCGACCATCTCCCCCCCTCGGTGAGGATAACCAGCCCGTCCGACGGCGACCGCTTCGCCTCCTGGACCGTGCGGGTGAGCGGGACGGCCCGGGACAACGTCGCGGTGACCCAGGTCGTGGTGTTCACCCGCGACGGGAACCGCCTCGCGACGTTGGACAAGGACAACTGGAGCTGCGAGGTCCCCATCGTGGAGGGCCCCAACGAGATAATCGTCCGGGCGTTCGACGCCCAGGGGAACGTGGGAACCGACTCGATAGTCGTCTACTATGACGAGAAGGCGGGGCCGCGCCCGTCCTTCTGGACGCTGATCATATTGGGGCCGCTGGCCGCGGTGGCGGCGATAGTGGCGTTCTTCGCCCTCTTCTTCATGAGGTCGGGGCCGAAGGCGCCGAAGGGGCCAGAGAAGAAGGAGCCCGGGCAAGACGAGGGGGCCGCGGAAGCGGCGGGGCCGCCGGAGGCCGTCGCCATCCCGGTGCAGGACGACACCATCTGGAGGAGATAGGGGCGGTTCCGAGGATCCATCCGGGCCAGTCGGACACCAGGCATGAAAAAAACTCGCTTCGCTCGTTTTTTTCAGGCCCGGAGGAGCAAGCTGCGCTTGCTCCTCCTTGCCGCACTTTTCTCAATGCCGTTGGTGAAGAAAAGGTGCGGGCCCGGTGGGACCGCAATGCGAATCAATTTGCGGCTCGCTACGCTCCCGCAAATTGACGATTCGTTCGACACATCCTCTCGCCGGGTCGGATGTGTCGAACTATCGAATCCCACCGGTCCCGCTTCTGGGCGATGGGTGAAAGCGGGCCCGGTGGGATTCGAACCCACGTCTTAGACTCCGGAGGCCTAAAGTATATCCGAGCTAGCCCACGGGCCCTTCAGGAAGAGGGGAAGTGCGAACTGGTTCATTAAACCTGCGGGAAGGCCCGGGGCTCAGATCCTGAGAACCTTCCCGTCCACCTCCACCCTTGGTCGCAGGATTATGCCGTCGACGTGGATGCCAGCGCGGGTGTTGCCACCGAAGGTGGAGTTGTCGCCCAGCGCGAGGTGCACGGTCCCGATGGCCTTCTCGTCCTCCAGCGGGTTGCCGATGAGCCGCGCCTTCGGGTTGAGCCCTATGCCGAACTCGGCGAGGTTGTAGGCGTTGTCGGGCGTGTCCAGCTTCGCCCCGGCGCCCTCGAGCATCCGGGCGAAGGCCCTGGCCTGCGTCCCGCCGGTTATCTCCCGGGCCAGGCCGTTGCGCACGGTGATCCTGACCGGCCTCTTCAGGATGCCTATCCCGGCCAGGGCGCCGGTGACGACTATGACGCCGTCGGCCGTCCCCTCGACCGGCGGGACGAAGAGCTCCCCGCCGGGGAGGTTGCCGAAGTCCCCCCGGTTGTGCAAAAGCCCGGAGTCCGCGACCCACTTGCGCCCCTCGACCGAGAAGCGGATGTCGGTCCCGTCGGGCGAGCTCACGTGGACGAAGGTGGCTTCACCTATCTCCCTGGCCAGCCTCCCGGCGTGGCGCTTCACCTCCCGGAAGTCGGCGGTCATGCCGCCCCGGCTCATCATCTCCTCCGTTATCATCGGCATCGTGGCGATGCGCGCCCCGGCGAGGTTCGCCTCCTTCCGGGCCTGCGTGTGGGATATCGAGTAGGCGGTCGGCGCGATGACGACGTCCGCGGTCCTCATTATCGCCGCCACGGGCTCCGGCGGCTCCTCGCCGTGGCGCGACCTGGGAAGCATCTTGACGAGGATGGCCTCCGCCCCGGCCTCCTTGGCGGCCCAGTGGACCGCCTCACCGATGTCCTCCTTCAGGATGTCAGTGACCACTACGGTCCTCTCCCCCTTCCTCACCCTGAGACAGGTCCTCACCGCGGTGCGCGCTCCGGCCAGTACGCTCATCGAAATCCCCCCCGAACCAGCCCGATATAACGAACTACACCCTACTTAAAGAATTCGATGGCGCAGGGCGCAGGGCGCAAGGCCGAAGGGTGAGGGCGCAAGGGACAGGGCGCAAGGGATGCGTGGAGAAAAGGGCCCGTTCCCCCTTGCGCCTTGCGCCCTGCGCCTTCGTCCCTTGCGCCTTGCGCCCTGCGCCTTGCCCCTTGCAAAGGAATCACTTCTTGGGTCCCGCTTCCTTCCTGAACTCGGTGTAGCCGCATTTCCCGCAGGAGGTGCGGTCTCCGTGCACGGCGAGGAAGATTCCCGGCCCGCACTTGGGGCACCAGGTGTTTTTGCGCAAGACCTTGCCGTCCTTGACCGTGTAGTAGCGGGCGATGGTCTCCTTCTTCGGCCCGCCCTTGCCCTTGCCCTTCTCGGCCATCCGGGAGCCCCCTACTTCTTCTCGGCCGCGCCCTCCTTCTTGGGCGCCGCCTTCTCGGCCTTCGCCTTTTTCTCCTTGAGCTTGTTTCGCACGAGCGTCCGGTCGCGCTCGACCCGGAGGGCCGTCTCGCGGGACTTGTAGACCTTGGCGTAGCCCACGCTCTCGGGCTTGCCGAACCGGGCCTTGATGTTGTCGATGATGACGTTCTCCTTCTTCTCGTTGAGGATGGCGGAGAGCTTCTCTCGCGCGCTCTCGCGGTCCGGGGACCTCTCCTTGACGTGGGCGATGCGGAACCGCACCTCCGTCCTCCCCAGGAGCACGTTTTCCTTCTTGGACACGACCAGTATGTCCATCGGGCGTTCCTCCCTCAGGATGCGGTCAATGTGGTGGGGGTATATCTACTTAATCGTCGGATGCCGGGCGCGCCCGTCCTTCCAGCCGTTGCGCGGCGAAAGCATCCTCAGGAGCCTCCGGGCGCCCGCGCGCCCGGCCTTGTTCGCCGTCACCACCACTATCCCGCGGCCCGGCATGCCGTAGAGCACCTTCGCCCCGTCGGGGGCCAGCAGTATCGCCGGTATCGCGGCGAGGTCCTCCTCGCCCTCCACCTCGAGCAGCACCTGCCCGCCGGTGTTCACCTTGAACATGGCGGTCTCTAGCTCCGCCCAGAGCTCCTTCGTTATGGTGGCCGGCGGGTTGCGCGCCCGGGCGCGTTCGCCTTGGAGCTCACCGAGCCTCTGGCGGAAGTCCCGCCGGTCGTCCCGGAGCGTCTTGTAATCGAAGACGGCCAGCGCCAGCCTGTAGCCGGCGTCGGCCAGCGTGAGCGTGACCATGTCCCCGACGGCTATCAGCGTGTCCGTCCGCCGGACGTGGAGCACGAGGTCGCTTTCGGCGATCACGGGGCCCAGGGGCTCCCGCATGTCCTCACGGGCCGATTCCGGCAGCGCAAGATGGGGGCCGATGTCGTCCAATCTGGCACCTCACTTCTTCGAGAGGCGGCGGATCCTCTCCATGACGTCGTCGAGCTGGGCCACCTCGGGCTGGTAGTCCGGCCGCTCGAAGCGCGGCCCGGTGTCGGCGGGCGACGGCTCCAGCCGGTATGGGGCCGGTGCCGGCTCCTCCCCCGTATAGGGACCGGTCGCCGGCGGCTCGTAGACGGGTTGCGGCTCGTACGCCCGGGGCGGCTCGTACGCGGGGGGCGCCTCATAGGCCTGCGGAGGCTCGTAGGGAGGCGTCGCGTAGGTCCCGGGCGGCCGGGACTCCCCCACGGGAAGGGCCTCCACCGGCTGGGCCTCGGCGGGCGGCCCTGCTTCCCGTTCTCCGGTCGGCTGCCAGGCGTCCCGCTTCCGGCTGCGGTGCACGGCGTACCCGGCCCCTCCGGCGACGGCTGCTATTATGACCGCGAGCACGATGAATGCCAGCAGCCAGGGGAACTCCCCGCCGCCGGTTATGGGGTCGTCCGGCGGCGGCGGCGGCGGTGGCGGCGGCGGGGGCTTGGGGAGCTCCAAAAGCTCGAGCTTGAGGAGCACGAAGTGGAATACCGACGCCTTGCCCTGGGAGACGGCCTTGACGGTGAAGGTGTAGTTCTCCGCCGGGGTGGTGTTGAGGGTGGTCAGGAAAAGCTCCAGGTGGGCGGTCTCGTCGGGCCCGAGGTCGAAAGTCCCGCAGGTGTAGACCGCCGACCAGCCGCCGGGAAGGTTCAGGGTGACCATCTCGAACGTGTCGTCGCCGTTTCCCAGGTTGCGCACCGCGACGGAGAAGCCGGCGGTCCCGCCCTGCATGACGGTCAGGTTGGGCGGGGCCGCCTGCACCTCCACCCTGTACCACTGTATTATGGTGACGTTGAATATCCGGCTGACCACGTTGCCGCCAGAGCCCGACGACGTGATGTTCACCGTGTAGGTGCCGGCCAGCGTCGAGGGTGGGTTGGAGACCACAAGGTCGAACGTCTGCTCAGAGCGCGCCGGCAGCGCCACGGCCTGGCGGGCCAGCGTGGCGTTCCAGCCCGTCGGGGCCTTGACGCCGAAGAACACCGTGTCGTTGCCGTTGCCGTCGTTTCTGGCGGTTATGCGGTAGGTCAGGTCGGCCCCGGCGGCCATCTGGTCCGTGGGGCTGTCCACCGTGAGCCTGGTGACGTACGACTGGCGGACCATGGCCCGGAACCGGTAGGACTGGGGGGGCGTGTGGGAGGAGCGCGCCGTGACGTTCAGCGTTACGCTGTCGTTGGCGAACGCCTTCGCCGGGATGTCGATGAACATGGTGAGGTTCATCCTCTCCCGGGCGCCCAGGGTGAACTCGGACATGGAGAGCTCCACCGGCCAGCCGGGCGACTTGCCGACCGTCACGTACGAGATGGTGTAGCCGTCCTTGCCGTTGCCGGGGTTGACCAGCGTGAAGTTGACCTCCACCCTCTCCCCGTTTTCCACCTTGAAGTCCGCCGGCCGGTCCGTGGTGAAGTTCATCCCGAACACCTGGCGGGCCCGGGCGGTGAGGTTGACGGTCTGGGTGTAGGTGGAGTTGCCCAGGGAGGTCACCGTGACCCGGGTGGTGTGGTTGACGCCGGCGTCGGCCCCGGCCGGCGGGACGAGGGTGTAGTACATCTCGAACGAGGAGGAGCGGTTGATGGGGACAGTGGTCGCCGTCAGGTTCTCGGACCATCCCTCGGGGGGCGCGGCGCCCGTCCGGTTGACCGAGAACGTGTCGTTGGCCGTGCCGGCGTTCTTGATGCTCAGGAAGAAGTTGGCCGATGAGCCAGGGTCCACCTCGACGTCGGAGGAGGTGACCACTAGCACAAGGCCGTGGTAGAGGACGTCCAGGGCCACCTGGCGGGCGTTGTTGCTCTCGTTCTTCTCGCGCACGAGATTGGCCGGGTCGACCTCCACCTTCAGAAGGTACTTGCCCCGGGAGGCCACCCATTCCGTGGATATCTCGGTGGTGGTGTTGGCCTCCAGGCCCGGCAGGGTGATGTTCTCGATGGTCTGGCCGTTGATGCTGAAGCGGCAAAGCAGGCTGCCGTTCACGGGCAGCGTCCCGTTGTTGCGAACCGAGGCCGTGAAGCTGACGGTCTCGCCCTCAATGATGTCCTGGACGGAGGCGGCCGGCCCCTCCTCGACCCTGACGTCGACGAAGTCGAGGCTCACGTCGATGTCGCCCGAGAAGACTATGGCGTAGTCCTGCGGCCCCGAGGGGACGTTGGTGGCCGAGACCTTGATCGTCCAGGTGCCGGGCTCCGGCCTCCTGATGAAGAAGCCCTCAAGGTTGTTGAGGTCGTCGGGGTTGCCTCCGGGGCGCGACTCGCCGTTCGTGAAGTTGTTGCCCCAGTAGGTCAGGCCCGAGGGGCTGGTCAGCTCGAGGTCCAGGTCGTTGACGAGCTTCCGGTCGGCCGCCGCCGTGCCGGGAGGGTCGGTCCACGCGAGCATCACCTTGAGCGGCGAATCCTGGCTCATCACCGTGGCGTTGTACATCATCTGCTCTCCGGTGGCCAATGACACCTTCTGGTCCTCGGAGAGGACCTGGTAGCTCTCGTTGGAAAGCACCGTCCGGGGGACGTTGATGCGCCCGAAGCCCTGGCCCATGCCCGGGTAGGTGTAGGAGGGGCTCATCGGCTCGGCGCCGTTTGCGAACAGGGCCTTCATCAGGGCCGGGCTGGGGGTGAGGTCGTAGTTGTCCCGGTAGTACTGGACGACGAGCGCGGCGGCGCCGGCGGCTCCCGGCGCGGCCATGCTGGTGCCGTCGTGGGTGGTGTACTGGTTGGCGGTGGCGGCCCGGCACGACGTCACCTGCGCGCCGGGCGCCATGACGTCGGGCTTCCGGCGGCCGTCGTTCGTCGGGCCGTTGGAGCTGAACGACGCTATCTGGTCGGGCGCAAGCGGCCGGTTGTTCCCGGTGGCGCCGATGGTGATGACGTTCTTGGCGGTCGCCGGCTCCCGGATGCCGCTGAACGCCTCGTTGCCGGCTGCGAAGATGATTATCATCGACTGGTTGCCCGGGGAGGACGAGTTGCAGTCGCGCACCGCCCGGTCGTAGGAGATGGCCATGCTGCCGTAGGTGCCGTGCAGGGAGCTCTCGCCCCAGCTGTTGGTGACGATGTCGGCGCCGTTGTCTTGGGCCCACCTTATGGACGCGCCGTTCTGCGCCTCGGTGGCTATGCCGCTCATCGAGATGCCCTGGATGCCGATGAGCCGGGCGCCGGGCGCCATGCCGGCGTACTTGCCCCCCTGGCCCTCGCCGGTCCCGAGCACCGTGCCGGCGACGTGCGTCCCGTGGGCGACGGGGTCGGTCCACTGCCCGCCGCCCAGGTAGGCGATGTAGGCCACCTTCTTGGATGACAGGTCGACGTGGTTCCCGTCGATGCCGGTGTCCTGGACGCAGACCGTCACGCCCCGGCCGGTGGCGATGCCCTCGAACTGGGAGTTGTTGTAGCTCCAAAGGCTCTGGCCGTTGCCGGTGAAGTTGCCGTCGGGGGACTGGCGCACCTTGAGTATGAGGGCGCCGTTGTCGTTGAGGATGTCCGGGGGGTAGATGGGATCGATCCACTGGACCTCCGGGAGGAACGCGATGGACCGGGCGAAGGCGACGTCGGCCAGGATGCGGATGCCCAGCCAGTCGCGCTCGAGCACCCGGAGGCCCAGCGCCCGCAGCTGGAGCTCGAGCCCCTCCGGGTCGTCGAAGAACATCACGTTCAGGAGCATCTCGCCGCGCTCTTGGGCCAGCGCCGGGTGGAGCTTGTAGCCGGGGTGGTAGGCGCCGGTCCACCGCACGAACGGGAGCAGCTTGACTGCCCGCTCCAGCGCCGGGTCCATGCGGACTATGAAGGCGTGGTCGGGCAGGTACCCGAAGAGCACGGCGCCGGTCTCGGCGACGGCCTGCTTCCACTGCTCCCTGACCGGCCCGGTGAACTGGACGATTCGGTACAGGCCCGCATCGGGGGACCGCAGATCGTCCGGGACGGGCGCGCCCTCGCGGAGGGGGTCGAACGTGCCGGCCTCGAGATAAAGCCGGATTCCGGGGTCCTTTTCGCCCGTGTCCGCTCCCGCCGGGATGCCCAGAAAACCCGGAATCACGAAGAGCATCGCCACCCCCAGAACCGACGGCCGGAAAGCCACCCTGCAACCCACCATCAACAGTTAGCCTGTACGGATATTTAGCATTATTGTTACGTAAATCGAAATGTCATTTAAGGACCTTGTCCAGGCTACCGCTGCGGTACCCCTCCAGGTCGGCGGTCACGTAGACGAACCCCAGCCGGCGCAGCCGCCTGGCCACCCTCTCCAGGGTGCCCTTGCGCACCAGCCGGGGCACGGCCTCCGGCTCCACCTCTATCCTCGCCACCGCCCCGTGGTGCCTCACCCTGACCTGGCGGAAGCCCAGCGAGCGGATGTAGGACTCCGCCCGCTCTATCTGCCGGAGCTTCTCCTCCGTTATCCGCTCCCCGTAGGGGACGCGGGACGAGAGACACGCCGACGAGGGCCGTCCGGCCACGGGCAGCCCCAGCGAGCGGGCCAGGCGGCGAACCCCGGACTTGGTCACCCGGTGCTCGATGAACGGGTGCAGCACCCCCGCCTCTGTGGCGGCCCGGATTCCCGGCCGGTGCTCGCGCGTGTCGGAGAGGTTGGCCCCGTCCGCGATGTGGGGGATGCCCAGCCTGGAGGCAAGCTCCCGGAGCTTGCCGGCGAGGCCCCGCCGGCAAAGGTAGCAGCGGTCCGGGGGATTCCGGCAGAACGCCTCCTCGGCGAGCTCGTCGTGGGTGACCACGATGTGGCGAATCCCGATGAGCCGGGCTAGCCGGCGGGCCTCGCGCAGCTCGGCGGCGGTGAATGTCTGGGAGTCCACCGTGACGGCCACGGCGCGGTCGCCCAGGGCGTCGCGGGCCAGCCGCGCCAGCACCGCGCTGTCCACGCCCCCCGAGAAGGCGACGAGCAGCCCGCCCGTCGCGGCCAGCGCCCGGCGCAGGCGGGCCATCCTCCTTCCTGTCGCCCCGTCGCTCATGTCCGGCCCGGCCGGTCCCGGCTACTTGCGGCGCCCGAGCACCAGGAGGGCCAGCGCGATGCCCGCAAGCAGCAGCAGGCCCTCGAAACCGGGGGACTGCTGCGGGGGCTGGCTCCTGACCTTGATGTTGACCTCGCTGGAGACCGTCTCCTTGCCGTCGGTGACCTCGCAGCGGATGAGGTGGTTGCCGGATTTAAGGGTGAGCGTCAGGTCGGGGAGCGTCCCGATGACCACGCCGTTGTCGGTCCAGGTGTAGGCCAGCGTGTCGCCGTCGAGGTCGGAGGCGGTGGCGAGCAGCCGGACCCTCGCCCCGTAGCCGAACACCGCATTGTCCAGGGGCTGGTCCAGCGACAGGACGGGCTTGCGGTTGACGTCCGTGACCTTGATGGTCCAGGACATCTCGACGCGGCTGGGGCCGTCGGTCACCACCAGCGTGAGCTTGTGGGTGCCGGCGGACTTGTAGTCGGCGCTGTACTCGAACTCGGGCCCGTCGGCGTCCTGGAGCCGGTTGTCCAGGGCCCAGGTGTACTCCAGCGGGTCGTTGTCGTTGTCCACCGCCTCCACCGTGAACGTCTGGGACTCGCCCTCGTTCAGGTTGACCCCCTTGGTCGAGGTGGGCGAAAAGCTCTTGATGTAGGGCTGGTCGTTGATGTTCTCGACGGTGACGTCGGTCCGGTACTCCGCGGTGAGGCCGCCGGTGTCCGTGGCCGTAAACGTCACCGGGACCTTGCCGGCGAAGTTCTGGGCCGGGGTTATCCAGAAGCTCCAGTCGTTGTTGAAATCTATGGTCAATTTGGAGCTGTCGTACTCGGCCGTGAAGGTCAGGGGGTCCCCGTCGATGTCCCTGAAGAGGCTTCCGAGGCTCCCGGAGCTCTCGTAGACCGTGTCCTCGTCGAAGGTGATCCTCTCGAGCGTCCCCCTGACCTGCGGGGCGTCGTTGACCGGCCGCACGATGACGTTGACTTCGACCGCCGCCGCCGGGGCGATGCCGTCGCTCGCGGAGAACGTCACGACCTCCCGGCCGTTCCAGTTGGGCACCGGGGTGAGGGACACCCGGGACAGGGCGTCGACCGACACCATCAGGTGGGCGCCGGCGATCTCGTAGTTGATGGCCAGCGTCTCGAAGCCGTCCAGGTCGGTGAACACCTTCGTCAGGTCCAGGCTTTTGTCCACGGTGTCCTCGTCCATCACGACGTCCGGCACCGCCGAGGCCGTCGGGGCGTGGTTCGTGTGGACCACGGTCACGTTGACCAGGGTCGCCAGGGAGTACTGGCCGTCGTAGGCCGTGAAGGTTATCTGCTCCTTGCCGGTCCAAAGATCGGGTGCTGTGAACGTCACGGGGTGGGGCGAGCCGGTGCCTATCTGGACCGATATCCGGTCGTTGCCGGAGGCCGTGAATGTGAGCGAGGAGTCGACGTCGCCGAAGATGTCGTCGAGCTTGAGCCCGGTCTTCTGGCCGCCCTCGACCATCGAGAAGTCGGGGATGTACTTCTTGAGAGTGGGCGGGTCGTTGACCGCCGTGACCGTCATCGGTATGTCCACGTGGGCGGCGTTGGCGTTGTACGGGTCGCGGGCGAAGAAGCGGATGGTCTCCTGGCCCGTCCAGTCCTTCTTGGGCGTGAGGGTGGCGGCGCTGCCGGCCAGCGTCACGTTGATATTGTTGGCCCCCGAGAACGAGTAGGTCAGCGGGTCCTGCTCGGGGTCGCCGAAGACGGTCTTGAGGTCCAGGGAGGTGTACTTGGTGTCCTCGGGGAATGAGATGGGCGCGGGCTGGCTGGCCACCGTGGGCTGGTTGTTGGTGATCTCCGGCATGCTCGTCACCTGTATCGACTGGACGACCTCCATGCTGGTCTGGGACTGGACGTAGGCCACGACCCCGAGCCGGGCCTTGGTCCACCCGCCCCCGAGGGTCCCGGTGGCGGAGAACTGCTTCGTGCTGCCCTGGCTTATGGAGAGGTCCTCGCTGAAAAGGACATCGCGGGGAGTCCAGCGCAGGTTGCCGTTGTTGTGCACGATCTGCAGGTCCTCCACGACCACGGCCTTGACCTTGAGGTTGTTGTAGCCGGAGACCGAGTCCACGGCGGTGACGTTGACCCCGGCGTAGGTCACGCCCCCGTTGATTATATAGGCGCCGAGCTCGAGCTTTATCGGCGAGGTCGCCGGCCGGGCGTCTATGCGCGCCTTGTAGTTGTTGAGGAGCGTCTCGCAGTAGGCCTGGGAAGAGCCGCCCACCTGGATGGAGACGCCGTCGAATATTGCGGTCGGGTAGGCGGTCACGCCGTACCAGTTGATGACCGCGTCCGTCTCGGCGGTGCCGTACTGGTCGTTGTTGGTCGGGTGCCATTCGATGGCCGTGAAGCGGCCGGGGAAGTAGCTGGCGTTGTTGATAATATTGTGGAAGGCGTTGTCGGAGGCCGGGCAGTATACGCACCAGGTGGCGGTGAAGAGCTCTCCCAGGACCGCCCGCGGGACGGCCCTCGGCGCCGAGGCGCCCTCGTCCGTTGCGCCGGCCAGGCCCAGCTGCATCGCGGATGCTATCAGAATCAAACCCAGGAACATATGCCTTGCGTTTCTCATCCTCTCAGTCCTCCTCGACCCTCAGGTCCTGCTTCTACCTTATACATAAGTATATTAGTATATAACCGTAATCGCATATCATACCCATTTATGCATTTATGTATCGGTCCGATACCATCATTTTTAAGTATATATGCGGCAATGGATGGGCGATGAGAGCCAAGTGGTCCGCCCTGTCGGCCCTCGGCCTGCTCGTTCTCCCGCTGGCCTTTCCAGCCCCGGCCGCGGAAGTGGACGTCGTGGGCCTATACCATGAACCGGACAAGGTGACGAAGAACGACGAGGTGATAGTCTACCTCGAGGTCGATGATTCGTCCAATATTTCGGTGGTCTACCTCGTCTTCTGCATCATCGATCCGCCCGTCTGCTCCCAGGCGTTTCGAATGACGTACCAGGGCGACAATACATATTCCTACAAGATCGGCAAGTTCAAGGAAGGCCAGGACGTCAAATACAACATCACCATCGAGACGAAAGACGGCAACCGGACCCTGAACGCGGAGAACCACTTTGCCGTCGTCCCCGCGGGAACCGACGGGGGCAACGGGAACCAGAACAACACCACCGACGGCACGGACGGCACCGGCGGGAAGGACGACCCCTCCCGGATGTACATGGTGTACGTGGTCGCGGGTGTCGTTGTCATCGTCGCGGTGGCGGCCTCGGCGCTGGTCATCGTGCGCAGGAGAAGGAAGGGGGCGTAGCGCAGCGTGGACCGGAAAAGGGCACTGGCGGCCGGGGCCGTCGTGGCCGTGGCGGTGGTCATCCTCTCCTACCTGGCCTATGTCTTCCTGACCCCGGTGGAGAAGTCCCCCGCCCCGGATTTCTCCATAAACGATGTCTACGGGACCCCCTTCGACCTCTCGGAGCAGAAGGGCAAGGTGGTCCTGCTGGAGTTCACCGCCATCGAGTGCACCGGCTGCAAACTACTCTTCCCGAAGCTGATCGATATCCGGAATAGATACGGCCCCGAGCTGGTGATGGTCTCCGTCTACACCTATCCTTTCGAATCGGAATCCGATGTCCGGAACCATCGCGAGTCCAAAGGCGCCAACTGGACCTTCGCCCGTGACCCGGGGAACCTGCTGGCTCTGTACAATGCAGCGCCGATACCCAAGACTTTCATCATAGACAAGGAGGGCGATATCATATTCCAGGCAAGCGGCGACCTTGCGGCCTCCGCGCTCACCGGGCCCATCGACGCGGCCCTGAAGGGCACCGCCACCTCCTCCGTGTCAGTGGGGTCGGCGTTCCTGTCGGGCCTGGGCCTGGGGGGATTGGCGCTCATGGCCGGGCTGGTGTGCTTCTTCTCCCCCTGCGCCTTCCCGATGCTCCCGGGATACATGACCTACTACCTCAAGGGCTCGGAGTCCGGGACCTCCTACCGGAAGGCAGCGGCCGGCGGCACCGCGGCAGCTTTGGGGATATTCCTGGTCTACGGCGTCATAGGGCTGGTCGTGGCGGCGGTCGGGGGCAGCATAATCCCGTACATGACCGTACTCCAGCCGGTCATCGGCGTCATCCTCCTCGTCCTGGGGGCCCTGCTGCTCCTGCCATTCACATTCGTCAGCGGCCGCTTCCTGGAGAGGATCCAGAAGGCGCAGGAGGGCCGGGGGTTCCACTACGGGCTCTTCCTGTACGGCGTGGGCTACGGGGCGGCCTCCCAGGCCTGCACCGCGCCGGTGTTCATCGGGGCCATCATCGCCGGCTTCCAGACGGGCTCCGTGCTCGCCGGCGTGGGCGTCCTGCTGGTCGCCTGCCTCGTGGCGCTGTTTCTGATGATAGGCGTGACATTGCTCGTCGCCGGCTCGAAGAAGGCCATCCTCAACCGCCTGAAGGCCTCGACCGGGGCGCTGAAGAATCTGAGCGCGGTGGTCATGATCATCGCCGGCGTCTATCTCGTGGTCGAGTACTGGCTCGCGTTCGGATGAGGGCGCCCTTCGCCTCGCGCCATGCACCTTTGTTATAAAAGCCGTTGCCCTTCGGGCACAACGAATGGCTCGCTACGCTCCCATTCATTGTGGATTCGGATGACCTCGCAAGCTCGGTCATCCTCGCTCCAAATTGCCCCGCAATTTGTCGCTTCGGAGGACGCTCCCTCTCGCCGGGCCGGGAGCGTCCTCCTCTCCAACGTCTTTCCATGCATTTGGTGAAAAGCCGTTGGAGGGGATTGAACCCCCGACCTGCTGATTACGAATCAGCCGCTCTGCCACTGAGCTACAACGGCGCTGCGTAAAATGGCGATAATGGGTCAAAGGATAAAAAGGTAATCATCGAAGGAGGCACAGGGCGCAAGGTCCTTGCGCCCTGCGCCTTGCGCCTTGCGCCTTGCGCCTTATGACAACCTTTATCAATGATTACGCGGCTTCTTCCCCCGCATCCACGCGAGGGAAACCGATGAAGCCCACCCAGACCATAACCGTCGTCGCGACGCTGCCCGAGAGGCTCCAGCCCCTCCAGGAGCTGGCCCACAACCTGTGCTGGACCTGGAACCACGAGGCCATGGACCTCTTCCAGCGCATCGACCCGGAGCTCTGGGAGGCCACGGGCCACAACCCGGTGAGGATGCTCGGCGTCATAATCCAGCCGCGGCTCAACGCCCTCGCCCGGGACGAGGGGTTCGTCGCCCAGCTGGAGAGGGTGGTCCGGGCCGTCGACGGCTACATGGAAGGCGAGACCTGGTACGACAAGACCCACGGCAAGCCCCCGGGGCCGCTCGTCGCCTATTTCTCGGCCGAGTTCGGCGTCACGGAGTGCCTGCCCATCTACTCGGGGGGCCTGGGAATCCTCGCCGGAGACCACCTGAAGTCGGCCGCAGAGATGGGCATCCCCATCGTGGGCGTGGGATTGCTCTACCGGGTGGGCTACTTCCACCAGTTCCTCAACGAGGACGGCCTGCAGGGCGAGACCTTCACCCCCAACGACTTCTACGACATGCCGCTTGAGCGCGTCTGCCCCTCCGGCGACCGGCCGCTCCTGGTCGACGTCCAGTTCCCGGGGCGGACCGTCCGCGCCCAGGCCTGGCGGGCCCAGGTGGGGCGCGTGCCGCTCTACCTCCTGGACACCGACGTCCCCGAGAACAGCGAATCAGACCGCGGCCTCACCTGGCAGCTCTACGGCGGGGACTCCGAGACGCGCATCCAGCAGGAGATGCTCCTGGGAATCGGGGGCGTCAGGCTCCTCAAGGCGCTGGGCCTGGCGCCCACCATCTACCACATGAACGAGGGCCACAGCGCGTTCCTGGCGCTCGAGAGGGCCTTCCAGTTCATGCCTGAGCACAGGCTGGGGTTCATGGAGGCGCTGGAGCTCTCCCGCGCCGGCAACGTCTTCACCACCCACACGCCCGTGCCGGCGGGCATCGACGTCTTCCCGCCCCAGCTCATGGAGAAGTACTTCCGCGCCTACGCCGACCGCTCGGGCGTCGGCTGGGACCGGTTCCTCGCGCTGGGGCGCCAGGACCCCGGCAACCCCGGGGAGGGCTTCTCCATGGCGGTGCTCGCCCTCCACACCGCCGCCACGACCAACGGCGTCAGCCGGCTGCACGCCAGGGTCTCCCGCAACATGTGGCAGGGCGTGTGGCCCGGGGTTCCGCCCGAGGAGATACCCATCATGGGCATAACGAACGGCATCCACCACCGCTCCTGGATCTCGAAGGACATGGCCGAGCTCTACATCCGCTACCTGGGGCCGCGCTGGCTGGGGGACCCGTCGGACCACACCATCTGGCAGAACGTGCAAAAGATCCCCGATGAGGAGCTCTGGGGCACCCACTCCCGACGGCGGGAGCGACTCGTGGCCTTCGCCCGCCGCCGGCTCAAATCCCAGCTTCGGTCGCGTGGCGCCTCGCCGGCCGAGGTGGCGGCTGCCGAGGAGACGCTGGACCCGCGCACCCTCACAATCGGGTTCGGCAGGCGCTTTGCGACCTACAAGCGGTCCACGATGATATTCTACAACCCCGACCGGCTGGCCTCGATACTGAACAACAGGGAGAGGCCGGTCCAGCTGATCTTCGCCGGGAAGGCCCACCCGCGCGACGGCCCCGGCAAGGACATGATCCGCCGCATAGTCCAGTTCGCCCGGAAGGAGAACTTCCGCCACCGGCTCGTCTTCCTGGAGGACTACGACGCCGCGGTGGCGCGCTACCTCGTCCAGGGCGCCGACGTCTGGCTCAACACCCCCCGGCGCCCGCTCGAGGCGAGCGGCACGAGCGGAATGAAGGCGGCCGCGAACGGCGCCATCAACCTGAGCGTCCTCGACGGGTGGTGGGACGAGGCCTACCGGCCCGAGGCGGGCTGGGCCATCGGCCGGCCCGGGGAGGAGTTCCCCGACCCCAATACCCAAGACTCCCACGAGGCCAACCACCTCTACAAGATCATCGAGGAGGAGATAGCGCCCCTGTTCTACGACGTCGGGCAGGACACCGTCCCCAACGGCTGGGTGCAGAAGATGAAGTCCTCGATGGCGTCGGTGTGCCCGTTCTTCAACACCAACCGCATGGTGCGCGACTACCTGGACCGGATGTACCTTCCCGGGGTGCGCCGGGTGGAGGCGTTCTCGGCCGGCGGCTTCGAGAGGTGCCGCCGGCTCGCCGCCTGGAAGGCCCGACTGCGGGAGGGCTGGGGCGACCTGGGCGTGGACCGCATCCAGTCGAGCCCCCAGGGCGAACTCACCGTCGGGACCAAGGTGGAGGTCCGCTGCCGCGTCCGCCTGGGGCGGCTGGCGCCGGGCGATGTCTCGGTCCAGACCTACGAGGGGCGGGTGGACCCCAGCGGCCACATCGTCGAGGCCCGGACCGTCGAGATGGAGAAGGCCCACGCCAACCAGGACGGCACATTGACCTACGCGGGCTCGTTCGTCGCCTCGGAGGCCGGCCAGTACGGCTTCACCATACGAGTCCTGCCCAAGAACGAGGACCTCACGGGGCCCTTCGAGCCGGGATTGGTCTTCTGGGCGGTGTGAGGGGGGAAGGCGCAGGGCGCACGGCACAGGGCGCAAGGCGCACGGCGCAAGGTGCGAAGGCTCAAGGCGCATGGCGCATGGGTCAGGGGACGGCGGCGGATTACGATCCCATCGTCGGAACATGCCCGGGGGTGGGTTCTCCGGTCCGAACGTATCCCGTTTGTGTGCTGGAAGAATGCTCTGCGGCCTTGTCGGTTTCCGATGGAACCTCTCGGCGTTCCCTGCGCCCTCACCTTGCGCCTTGCGCCTTGCGCCTCCGCCCCTTGCGCCTTGCGCCTTGCGCCTCCGCCCCTTGCGCCTCGCGCCTTGCGCCTCCGCCCCTTGCGCCTTGCGCCCTGCGCCTTGCCCCTTTTTTCTCTCGGTGCTCGTATACGCGAAGAGTTTTCCGAGGGCCGGCTCATTCCCGGGGCCGCGGGGCGATAGTTAGGTATTAATATACCTGCAATCATAGCATAACCATCATTTAGGACCGCTAATCAATAAAAATGCTTATAATATGCTTTTAAGGAATTTGGGTATTTGTCATGCAAATGAAATACGGTCGTGGGCAGAGACAAAACATATTTGTACTACGGAGCCCATCTGGAGGGCTGCAATGACGAAAGCGATGTCCTCCCTGAGAATACCCGAAGAGCTCGCCGAGTTCTTCGAAAAGCTCGCCGCCGCCCATTCGGACCGGTTCCCCACCAAGGCCGACGCGATGCGCGCGGCCCTGGAGTTCTACCGCGACTTCCTGAGCGGGGCGCCCGGCATCGAGCGCCACATCATCGAGAGCTTCCAGTCCGCCGACCCATGCCTGAAGCGGATGGTGCTCGACATCCCCAAGGACCACTACAACAACCTGCGGGAGATCCAGCACATGGGGCGCGGCGTGAGCGTCCCCGAGATAATCCGGACGTTCCTGCGCAGGTTCGTCCGGCAGGAGAGCAAGGCGGTCCTCCGGGAGAAGGAGGAGCTGCGCCGGGCGCAGGAGCTCTCCCGCGCCCACGACAACGACCTCAACCTGCGCGACACGCACCTCACAAGATGAGTATCATCGCCGGGGGGCCTGGAACCACCCGGCAACTGGCAGGACCCAACGCAACGGAAGGGATGGGATGATCGAGAACGTGGTGAGCGGTGAGGCCGGGCCTTCTCCGGAAGCGGCGGACCCGGTGATCGTGGTGACGGGCATAGGCGGGGCGGGGTGCAACTTCGTCCACAGGATAACCTTGGCTGGCGTGCGGGGCGTGACGACGGTAGCCGTCAACACGGACCGGATGCACCTCGAGATGGTAGACGCCGATAAAAAGCTCCTCATCGGGAACGACCGCGTCCACGGCACGGGCTGCGGCTCCGACCCGGAGCTGGGCCGGCTGTGCATGGCGGACGCCTCGGAGGTGCTGGCCGAGCAGATAGGCTCGCCCGACGTGGTCTTCATAGTCACCGGGCTGGGCGGGGGCACGGGCACGGGCGGGGCCCCCGCCGCGGCCCGCATCGCCAAGGCGACCGGGGCCATAGTGGTGGGGGTGGCGTTCATGCCCTTCCGGTCCGAAAGGACCCGGCGGGCCATCGCCCGGGGAGGGCTGGAGGAGTTCCGGCGGAGCTCCGACGCCGTGATGGTGATGGAGAACGACCGCCTCCTGACGCTCGCGCCCGACCTTCCCATCGGCGAGGCGTTCAGCATGATGGACCGGCTCATCGCCGAGCGCATCTCGGGGGTGCTGGAGATGATGTCGCTCTCCACGAAGCTCGTGGAGACCAGCCGGCTCCTCGAGGCCCTCCCCGAGCAGGGCATGGCGATGCTCTCCTGCGGCGAGGCCATCACCTGCGAGGCGGTGGACCACCCTTTGCTGGAGCTCGAGTGCGCGGCCGGGGCCGCAGCCTCGGGGCCCGGGGCAAGGACGCTCGCCGAGCTCTGGGTAGAGGAGGCCCGGCAGGGGACGCTCCACATGCCCCAGACCAACGTGCTCGTCGGAACGCGAAACGACCCCGGGGGGAAGCGGGTCGTCCCGATAGCGGCCGGGTTGCCCGTTCTCGCGGCGGGGCCGCCCGACCGCGCGCCGACGCCATCCCGGGGCGGAAGGCAGACCGTGCTTCTCTCGGGGCCGTGGACGATATGAACGCCGGCCCGGCCCATGCGCCTGCCAGAAGGGACCCCTACTCGTTCAGCCTCAAGAAGATAATCCAGGATGTGGAGGCGCGCACCGGCCGCAAGTTCTCCGGCCCGGAGCTGGACGCGCCCCATCATGCCGAGCCGCGCTACCCGCGCCAGACCCGCCAGACCAGCCTGGAGGGCGGGGTGCCACCGGCGGCATCCCCTTCTCACTTTGACACAACCAAGGGGGCAGGGAGGGCCGCGCCGGGCAGGCCGGCCCGCCAGCGCACAGGGCCGGCCTCCGGGCGGGGGGAAGACATCCCCACCGTACCGGCGCTTCTTCCGCAGCCGGGGGGCTGCGACATCGGCCACGTCTCGACCGTGCTCTCCCTGCTCCCGCAAATCCCCAGGCTGGGCGACGAGGCCTTCCTCTTCCTCTACCTCAACATCTCGGCCGACTTCGAGCGGAGGTTCGGCATACAGGGATGGTACGATCGCGTCCTCACGATGGCGGCGCAGGGCCGAAAATAGTTTCTCCTCCAATCCCCGTTTCTCCCCGGCCCTGCGCCATAAAAAAACGGGGCAACAGGCAGCGGGCAGCGGGCAGCAGGGGGCAGCAGGCAGCAGGGGGTAGCAGGCAGCAGGGGGCAGCAGGCAGCAGTGGACGACGGGCTCCGTCCCGTCACCGCTGCCCGCTGCCCGCTGCCCGTTGCCCCCCCGCTGCCCCCTGCCCGCTCCCCGCTGCCTTTTGTATGGCTTTGGATATGACCCCCATCAGGGTGAAGAACTCCCATTCGGAGAGCACGGCGCGGCCGAGGATGCGCCTGAACATTATCTCGGTGTTGGCGCGCTTGTGGGGGGTGTAGTCGATGGCGGCCAAAAGCTCGGAGAAGCGGCGGTTCACGACCTCCTTTTCGAACCCGGAGGCCTTCTTGGGGACGTGGACCCGCGACTTGGGCTGGAATAGCTCGTAGAGGATGATTGCCACGGCATGGGAGATGTTCAGCACCGGGTAGGTCGGGCTGGCCGGGATGTGCACGAGCAGGTCGCAACTGGCCAGCTCCTCGACCGAGAGGCCGTAGTTCTCCCGCCCGAAGAGCAGCCCCACCCGGCCGGTGATCCGCCGGATGCGCCGGGCGAAGTCGGCGGGGCGCACGAAGTTGCGCAGGTGCTTCTTGTCGTGCCTGCTGGATATCCCGGAGGTGCCGACGATGTAGTCGATGTCATGCAGGGCCCCGTCCAGCGTCTTGAAGAGCCCGGCCGCGGCCAAAACGTCCCGGCCGTGCATCGCCCGCTTCCAGGCCTGGGACCCGAGCTTGGGCGCGTCCACCAGCCTCAGGTCGGACACTCCGAAGTTCTTCATGAGGCGGGCGATGAGGCCGATGTTGCCCTGGAACCTGGGCTGGACGAGCACCACGGAGAACTCGAGGCTGGCCGGGGCCTTCTCCTCCCTGTCCTTGGTGACCTCCTCCCGGGCGACGGGCAGGGGGCGCGACCGGGTCCGTTTCACGGCCTGCAAGGTGTCAACCGACAAATCCCAAGCACCCTCTCGATGCCCCACAACCATCGGCGTGACAATATTTATAGCATTTGGCACGCCATCTCGGCCCGATGAGGCTCGCCCTCAAGTTCGGCTACGACGGAAGGAGGTTCCACGGCTTCGGGCGCCAGCCGGCCCAGCGGACCGTCGAGGGGGACATAATGGAGGCCCTGCGGGGCCTCCGGATACTGGCGGCCGGCGCCCAGCCGCGCGCCATCGGGTACGGCGCGGCCTCGCGGACGGACGCGGGCGTGAGCGCCATCGGCAATGTCTTGGCGCTGGACACCGACTTCCGCAAGGACGCCCTCCTGCGCGCCCTGAACGCCCGGTTGGAGGACATCTGGTTCCACTCGCTGGCCGGGGTGCCGGACGGTTTCCAACCCAAGCATGCCAGGATGAGATGGTACAGGTACCACCTCATGTATGATGACAGCGCCGATTTCTCGGCGTTCAAGAAGGCGCTGTCCCTCTTCGCCGGAGAGCACGACTTCACCAATTTCTGCCGGCCGGAAGGCCGCCCGGCGGTCCGGAGCATCCGGAAGGTGGCGATGCGCAAGACCGGGCAGTTCATAGCATTGGATTTCTTCTCGCAGGGCTTCCTCTGGAACCAGGTGCGGCGGATGGTGGGGGCGGCGCTCGGAGTTTCGCGCGGGGAACTGAGCCTCGCCGGGGTGAGGCGGGCGCTGGACAGGCCGAAAACGAAGGCGGACCTGGGGCTGGCACCCGCTGAACCGCTGATCCTCATGGATATTGCATACGATTTCCATTTTACCGAGGATGCGGGCGCGATGGAACTGGCCCGGCGCCAGGTTGTCAAGAAGCGCAAGGAGGCGGAACAGACTTTCATTCTGGCGTCCTATCTTATAAGATGACCACGACCCGCCCTTTTTATGCAATTTCATTTTCTAAGCTTGGGCAAAGTTGCCTCCAACCTAAATACAGGAATGCGCATGGGCATTGGAGGCATGATCATGGATCAGCAGACCTACCTGAGGATGAAGGAGAAGAACGTCGACACGCGTCTCCTCAAC
>Ga0194113_10002891_pt1 | contig 23194 bp, 24 predicted proteins | sample TA2MahC200mmetaG_FD_146193 | JGI IMG/M metagenome (GOLD analysis project Ga0194113, IMG submission 146193) | Freshwater microbial communities from Lake Tanganyika, Tanzania - TA2015017 Mahale Deep Cast 200m | ecosystem: Environmental > Aquatic > Freshwater > Lake | place: Tanzania: Lake... | reverse complement strand
TTTCAACGCTTCGAAACAAACAGCCATCAAGGGCTTTCGCTGAAAAATTGCTTTTCTATTCGCTACGCCAATGAGTCGAAATCCCCCGTCAAGTCTCCGTTCAGAACGATAGGGAAACTGAAGGTTACTAAAGGTAATGTGGTTTAATTACTCATTACTCATCACTCATCACGTTTGCTTATCTAACCGGACGGTTTTTCCCGTCTCAAAGCGGATAGTTTTCTTATCTTCTTCTGAAAGTTGTTGTCCGAGACGAACAGTTTTTGCCATTTCTAAAACTTTTGTGCCTAACTCGCTGTCGCCGGCGCTTAATAAGACCGTCCCAACTCGTTGTAGTTGGTCAGCGGAGAGGTTTTCTGGCTTTTGCGCCATGCGCCATGCTGCTATTCGTTCTGCGATGTTCAGCACAGCAGCATTGACCTGCCGCGTCAATGAGGGGTCACTGGAATAATTTAAAAGAATATCCGTACGGACTTTCTCGTTCATCAATCCTGCCATGGGCAAATCATACGATATTTCTACTTGCGCGATGCGATATTGTCCCGCTTGACGCGGCGGAACCATTAGTTCAAACAAGAGTCTTTGTCCGTGGTCTTTGGAAATCTCTCCTATCCGAACAGAAACGGTTCTATCATCGGGCGCGGCTAAACCAAGTTGGGCGATGTCGGGAATGGTGCGATGCACGCGCTCCATTGTGACATCTTTGGTGAGACGGAAGGTCACTTCGGAATTTTGCGCAGCTATCGCCTGAAGCCATCTGACTTCTCCTTGAAATACACCGGTAATTACACCCGGGTCTTTGAGGAATGTGGAACTGCCACCGCTGTGATTGGCTATCTGGCTGAGTAGTTCCGCGTTCCAATCATCTCCTAATCCCAGCGCGTTAATGGGGACGCCTTTGGTTCCAGATTCCTTTGCAAGCTCTTCGCATTTATCCTCATCGCCATGAGTTTGCCCATCAGTCAAAAGCAAGACGCGATTTACTTTGTCTGGGGCAAGGTTTTTAGCGATTTCATCCAAACCCGCTCTCATGCCTAACGAAATCGTTGTGCCGTCATCTGCGTCAATGCTGTTGATAAGCGATTTTAGATTGGCTTTATCCGTTACAGCCTGGCTGGGCAGAATGACATCAACGCTGTCATTAAATATCGTTACAGAGATGATGTCATTCGGCTCCAATTGGTCAATGACAAACTTCACCGCTTCCCTCAAATCTGCTATCTTTTTGCCACTCATAGAGCCGGAGTGGTCGAGCACTAAGTTCAGATTGATGGGCATTCTGCCGGTAACAGATTCGCCCGCCACCTGGACATCCACCAGCGCATATAATTTCTGAGGCTCCTGGGTGACGGGCACGTAGTTTTTGCTTAACGTGCAGTTTAAACTGACTTCTCCTGCCATGTTTTATTCCTCCTTGTGGGATACCACTGATAGAATAAACGAACGCGGAGGGGAAATTATATCTGGTTCTTTGATATTTAGTGTGGTAAACTGTCTATATGATGAGTAATGAGTAATAAGTAATGAGTAACAATCATTCATTACTCATCACTCATCACATTTCACCTGGTTACCACACTCGATATCGAAGCGCCTTATATCTTATCCGCGTGCGTCCATTTAATCTGTGGTATCATTCCAACATTATTTCCGTAATATCTGTTTTTTTACCAGATTGACTTGAAGCTTCCTCTAACTTGACAATGATTACGGCGATATTATCCTCGCCGCTGTTTTCATTCGCTGCTTGGATTAATTTTTCACAAGCGGTTTGGGGATGGCTTTCTGTGCGGAGAATTTCCGCAAGTTGTTCATCTCGTACCATCTCCCACAATCCATCGGAACACAACATCAAGCAATCACCCGGCTTGAGACGCTGGACAAACGTATCCACCTCGATATCTTGGTCACTTCCCAAACTTCGATAGATTTCTGATTTTCTTGGGTGTGTATAAATCTCCTCCGGCTTTGCCATGCCGATGGCAATGAGGCGCGCTATCAAAGAATGGTCTTCGGTTAATTTTTTCAAGCCCTTATCCGAAAACAGATATGTCCGACTATCCCCGACATTGGCGATATAAGCCGTGTCTGCGATAACCGCAGCGGCGGTGATAGTCGTACCCATATTCTCACCCACCGTTGACGGGGAGGTGGAATTGGCTTTATAAATAGCACTGTTGGCTGCTTGAACAGATTTGCGTAATGCTGACAAAACCGCATCTGCTTTTGGGGGTTGAATATCTTCCGAAGAAGAAGTAAATAATATCTCCTCGGACAGTTGTTTGGAGATTATATCAATCGCCATTTTGCTGGCAACCTCGCCTCTGGAATGCCCACCCATCCCATCTGCCACTACATAGATGCCCATTGGGAATCGTACCGATTTATAAATCGATTCTGAGCTTATGACAATCAAACTGTCCTCGTTTGAATCCCGTACTTTACCAACATCTGAAGCTTTTCCAACAGTTAAAGACAATCTGCCTTTCCGTTCTCTGGCAGCTTGAATTTCCTCATCCGCTTCCCGCAAAACAGAAACCAGTTCTTCAGCTTTTTGATATTTCCCTGTCAGTGCATTTTGAATCACTTCCTTCAATTCATCCAAACTTTTGTAAAAAGTTTGATCAAAAAAGGCAAGCGGCAGAATTGGTTTGGTAAAGCCGCTCCCCTCTACTTTTATTCCAGCGCATACAGCTAAAGTTCTCCCTAAAGCGTTTAAATCTTGTTGTTGGAGCGCGGCTTTCTTTTCATCATCCATCTCTGCGCCCAGAGTACCGTAAGCCGAAGGCGTCGGTGAGCGAAGCGAACCATAAGGCGGAGCCGTTGGTGAGCGAAGCGAACATGCCTGAAAATCCACGATTTTTGGAATGCCTTGCGCATCAATGAGGACACGCTCCGGTTCAATTCCAGCCCCATATACACCGTTGGCATGAAGGTTCGCGATGGCTTCGCTCAATTGCAGCGCCCGCAGGAGAATCGGCTCTTCTTCCGCTAACGGCTGAGATTCCGCCATCGAATTACCAATTACCTCTTCCACAGCAAGATAAGCGCGTTCTTCTTGTTCAAAATAGTTGTAAACTTGCGCTACACATGGATGCATCATATCCAATGGAACCAATTGTCGCTCATTATCAAATGGGTGGTTTGCGACAAGCCCCTCCTTCACCAGAAGTGATAAGCTGGCGCCACAATTATTGCAGTATGACTCTACAGAATCGTTTTTAGCGTCACATTGCTGACATTTCAAGAATACCGCGTGATAGATGTTTATCTCCGCTTCAGATTTTAACAAATCCACAATTTGCAGTGAATCGTTTAACACGGTATCCTTTGCTAAAGGCGTGAGTGCTTCAGCCGAAGGTTCCGAAACGACTGGGCTGGCAGAGACGCCCACCCCTACCTCCGACACAACAGCTTTTTCTTGCTCATCTACTTCCTCAATAGTGACTTGTGCTTCTGTCTCTTCAGCTTTGACTTCTTCATCGGATTTTTCCTCCGGTGGAGATAGCGGTTCTTCTTCCTTCTCTTCCACTATTATTTCTTTAACTGGTTCAGGCGGTTCTTTCTGCTGTTCGGCTTTTTTCTCTTGTTCCACCTTCGCTTCCTGAGAAGTATCCGCCGCAGGTTCCTCTTTTTTCATGGACTTTCCACAATAGTTGCAAAACTTTGCCCCTTCACGGTTTTCCTTGCCACAATTAGGACATTTCATGTTCTATGCCTCCTTTAATTCAAAATGCACTTAAGCCTACGAATCAATTCGCAGGCTAAAAGGCTAAAGTCGTCTAAAAGACGACTGAAGCTACGGTATTAGTCCACTTTTAGTGGACTTTAGCTTCTCAGCCTTGAACTTGAGTTCAAGGCTTTTGTGACGCGTAAATTACACGAAAAATCCATTAAGTTGATACGTATAGTGCATACTTACCCTCCTCCCAAACCATCTTCTTGAAAATTTGAATCAACTTTTGCTCAATTCCCTCAACCGCTCTTGCGCTTTTGTTAAGGTTCCATCAAGCGAAAGCGCCTGACGGTATCGTTTCATCGCCTCCTCTTTTTGTCCCAAAGCCTCGTAAATAAGCCTTAAATCAGAAAAGGAAACGCGCTGCGAATAGCTGTCCGCATCTCTTTAGCGCTCTGCCACCGGTCTTCAGGGCGCAAGCCTAACGCCTTCAGAATAATCCCTTCGGCGCGTGCTGAAACCTGCGGGTTACGCGTCTTGATAGAAGGCAACGGAATATTCTTTGTCAAACGCGAGGTGGATTCAGGGGGCGCCTGTTTTATCAACAATTCGTAGAGCGTTGCTCCCAGCGCATAAATATCAGACCGGCCGTCCGTTTGAGCCGTCCCGTATTGCTCAATCGGGCAATACCTGGCCGTTCCTATTGAAATCGTATCTCTTATTTTCCCCGGTTTGTAAGAACGGGCGATGCCAAAGTCGAGCAGCCGAACAACGCCATTTGCCGTGAGTTTGATGTTCGAGGGTTTCAGGTCACGATGGATGATGGGATTGGGTTTTTGTTCGTGTAGATACGACAGGATTTCACATAGTTGTTCCGCCCATGCCATGACCCGGTTTTCGGTCAGAAAGCCTGGGTTTTTAACAAGGACATCCTCCAACGTATCCCCTGTGATGAACTCCATTACCATATACGGTTTGCCGTTCAAATCGAAAACATCGACTAAAAGCGGCAACCCAGGATGGCGAAGTTTTGCTAAAAACTCTGCCTCTGAGCGAAACAAACGCAACGCGTCAGCCAATTCTGCTTGACTCGTAGAGCCACCTAACTTCATTTCTTTCACTGCCCGGCGAACGCCTTTGTCATCGTGAGCTAAATAAACCCACCCCATCGCCCCGCCACCTAAAACCTTCGTGATTTTATATCGACCCTGGAGCAACGTACCTGAACGCAACAGCCCTTTTATCGAACAGCCGCAGTGATTGCAAAAGTTGGCGTCTGGATTTTTTATGGTTTTGTTACAGGATGGACATTGCACTCCCGTTCACTTCCTTTCATAAATTCAAAAACTAACAAGGAAAACACAGCACAACACTACGAAACGTCCCTCCCGTGCTGAAATACCCGCATGGCTCATCATTCTCTCTTTTCTCCAAGGCAAACTTTTTAGTAAAAAGTTTGATTAAAAAAAAGCCTTGCGAACAATGATGCGTTCATACGGAGTAACAATTTCATTCTCACGAACTGAAACATTCAAAGCGGGCTTTTCCAACGAAAGCACCAACTTCCCTTCCACGATGTTGACTTCCACCTCAATAGTTGGTTTCGCCCGCTTCTTTTCGATTTCATCCCATAATCGGAAAAAGGTAGAAGCTTCCATTTCGTCTGTGCCGTCTGCCTCCCGCTCAATAAAACTCTCAATTACGGTTCCAAAGTTCTCATCGGTCAATTGTTCTAACGTTTTATCTTGCATTGTTATTCACTCCTTGTTGGGAAATAGGCTGGGACGGAGGGCAATATGCGTCCATCATGTAGAACATCAAACGAGGTTGAGTTAGATTGCTGACGAACTAAATGGAAACAAGGTCATAGCGGTTGTTTGGTTTCTCAGCAACACGGCAGCACAGGTAAATATATTGATATTGCCTATCTGTCCAAAGTCTTGGTCGAGAGTGACGAAAGAATTGATTTTATTCTGCCTGGCAAGTGCAACATGGTATGCATCCGCCGAATCAACCCCATAGGCTTCCATAAGTTGAATTGCATCGTCGTTGACAGAGTACGTCAAATCTGCATCCAGTACGATAATCAATGGGTCGGCGTTCAACAGTGCTTCTATCCGGCGGATTTCCGCAATTGCAGTTGGGACATAGGATTTGTCTGTACGAAGCAGTTGACGCCAGTCCATTCGTTGTGCTACCGCGTGTGGACGATAAATCCCACGTAGGATAATGTGACGTAACTCCTCAAGGACAATCGAAGTAATAACCATGATAACCTGCTCTACCTGCATCCTGCGATGAAATGCATCACATTGTCCCTGTCTTAACGGATTCGTAATTTGTCCATAGAGTTCACGGATATAAGAGGTATCCATCCAAACTTTTCTTTTCTTTTAGAAAAAGAAAAGAAAAGTTTGGTCTTCTACCTCGTCCCCATGTTTCAAGCCCATTTGTTCAATGATGGTTTTCGGTATCTCAAGATGTCCATCAGGGAGAAATTTTCCAATGTAATGTGTACTTTGGGCTAATTCCGATGCCACTTCCTTTCACCTCCCAAGAATGATACCACAGATTCAATTGACGGACGCGGATAACACAACATCTATTATCCGCGTCCGTCCATAAAATCTGTGGTATCTAATTTTGCCTGTTGAAAATGGCAAGTCCAATTTGAATCCCAAAACGTTGCTTTTCCATAGCCTTTTTTGAATTCATAAATGCAAAAAAACAAAAATTCATTAATTCACCTAAAAACTAACGAGGAAGCCGCAGCACTACACCACGAAAACCGTAGAAGAACCTGAACTCGGGATTATACCTGTAGCGGATGGCAACGCGCACAATGCCCGGATGGAAATTCCACGAACCGCCACGCAACACGCGCCAAGTTCCACTTGACGGGCCTTGCGGATTGCGAGCAGGGCTGTATCGGTAGTAGTTTTCATCATACCAATCCGCGCACCACTCCCACACATTCCCCGCCATATCCATCACTCCATAGCGACTTGCGCCGGCGGGATAACTGTCGACAGGCGTCGTTGTCCCCGGTCCACCATCCCGTGAGTTGCATTTGTTTCCGTCCCACACATTGCCCCAAAGCCAGATTCTCCCATCAACGCCCCTTGCAGTTTTCTCCTACTCAGCCTCGGTAGGCAATCGCTTCCCCGCCTACTTGCAGTAGGCATTAGCATCGTTCCAGGAAACATTGACGACAGGTTGTTTCTCTTTGCCTTGCGTGTAATGTTTCCGCCAATCACCTTCCGCCTTGTAGCCTGTCGCTTTCACGAATTGCTCAAACCGCGCGTTGGTCACCGGATACTTGTCAATGTAAAAGTCATCTAAATAAACGCGATGTTGGGGTTGCTCACTGGCGAACCCTTCTCGCTTCCAAGCGGGGAATTGGAGCAGCAATTCATTGATTTGTTCATCGCTTGTGCCCATGAGAAACTCGCCTTTGGGTATGAGAAGCATCTCCGCGCCATCAACGGGGGAGATGATGGTAGATAACAAGGGAAGTAAGGCGTCACGAACTTCTGCGACAGTTGGATACCTCTGAGTTCGGTCAATTTGCAAGCATTTTGCCACAATGCTTTCCATATTTCCACTGACGGCTGGATTTATCGAACGTAAAGGCGGAAACATAAAAGGATCATTAGCAGGGTCTCGTTGGGTAAGTAACTGATGGATTGTAGCCCCAAGGGAATAAATGTCACTACGGGCATCAGTTTGTCCTGTTCCATATTGTTCAGGGGGAGAATAACCAACTGAGACAAAGTATTTCGTATCCTTTGTTGCACTTGCTTTAAATTCCCTTGCTATGCCAAAGTCTATCAATTTCAGCCGTCCTGTCTGCGTAAGCATTATATTCGCAGTCAGGTTGGGGCAAAACGTCGAGTAATTCATCAAAGCGGCAGGGTTGCGTCTCCCCGTTAATCACATTACATGTCTGATGCTTGCAATAAGCGCTTGATGAAATCATCAGCGGAATTGGCGTATGATTTTAACGTTGGGGTGGTTTTTGGAGAAGCTTAAAAAAGTAGTTTTAGCGTGCATTGTCACAAGCGATTCGACCGATTCTATGCGGGATCCCCCTTTTTCTGCCTATTATAGCTTGACTTTGGTAAATTGACTCGTAGTCCAAGATTCTATCTTGGTTTGGTGGAAACGAGCCAACTTAGAAAGTTGGGCTACAAGTGCATCTCCTTTTAATTTACCAAAGTCAAACTAATTTCACACCTGTAATTCTTGCAATTTCAGAGTCTAATGCTCGCAAGTCATTTTTGCTTAACCGCCGCACATCATTTTTGCCGACAATTCTTACGATATCGGCGATTTCCTCTGTTGCTGCTTTGATGAAATTCGCCACCTTCACCGCTGTCTTGTCTGGATTCAAACGTTTCCTCAGTTTTGGGTCATGCGTGGCGATACCCTGGGGACACGTTCCAGTATGACAAGGGCAATTGTAGGTACAACCCATTGCAATTTTTGCCGCGCTGGCGATGTACACAGCCTCCGCGCCCAGAGCAAGAGCTTTAGCGAAATCTGCTCCGGTTCTAAGCCCGCCTGCTGCTATCAAGGTCATATCCTCTTTCATACCATGTGTTTCCATGAAATCGGCCATTTTCGGCAGTGAATATACTAAAGGCAAGCCGACGTGGTCTTTGGTAAATACAGGTCCAACATCAATACCACCCTCGGCACCGTCAATTACCAATACATCAGGACGGACATTGTTATCCAGCATGGCTTGTAAGTCGGCTTCTATATTTCCACCAACCATTTTTAAAGCAATCGGCACACCACCGGTTAATTCCCGTAGAGCTTCAATCCGTTCGCTTAGTTCTCTCGGGGAATTTATATCCGTATGCCGAGCCGGGGATATTGCCTCTTCGCCGGGCGAAATACGTCTGGACATAGCAATTTCAATGGTTACTTCGTTAGAGGGCAGATGACTACCCATGCCCGGCTTTGCGCCTTGACTTAATTTAATTTCTACCATATCTGCTCGCTTCAAGGTATCACCAAAAGTGCCAAAGCGACCTTGCGTATACTGAAGCACATATTTCTCCGCCTCCCTCCATTCTTCAGGCAACATCCCCCCTTCGCCAGAATTTGTCGATGTACCTGCCATTTTCGACGCCTTCGCCAGCGCAATTTTGGCTTCTTTTGACAACGCGCCGAAGCTCATCCCAGAAATCATAATTGGGGTTTTGAGTATCATCGGTTTTTGCGCTTTGGGGCCAATAACGACTTCTGTATTCACAGGCTCTTCTTCCAACAACGGAAATTGCGCTATCATCGCCGGCAGAAACACTAAATTATCAAAGTTAATAAACTTTCGTGTCGTGCCTTTGTCTTCCAATAGATAATGTCCTGTATCTGCCGCATGGCGAATTTGCCTACGAACTTTGAAATTCCAATGAGAAAAATGGTCAGCTAGAGCATCAGGATTTAGTGTGAAAGCCTCATCTAAATTGCGACGCATAGAACGGAAATGAAATTCTGAGGAAGGCGGCCCTTTGACGCTAAATTTACGCAACAAATATTTCCATATATTCATACCTTTACTTCCTAACTGGAAATTTCCTAAATGTTTCTTCTTTTTTACAATATGTATTGTTAAATATGTTTTGGAGTGCGTCATTCTCTGCTGACCTGTCCCGAGAATCGGGATGCACATGCAGAAGCAGAGACTTCTGCACTCCAGATTTCAGAATTTATTTAACAGTGTACTCAGGTTATTTTATCTTCTGACAATTTTGCGCCAGATGTTTTCTACTATCAGAGCAATTCTCTTTCGGTTCGATTTGCTCAAGTACAGGCTCTACATTTACAATTGCCTACATTGAAAGTGTTTCATTGTAGGCAATGTAGACAATTTTAATTGCTGTAGGGACAATACCGTTTTAATCCCAACAGACTGGCAATTCCAGCGATAGTGCATCCGAATAGGATATATTCTTTGCCATATTGGTTGACCAGTTTGAGAATCTCATCCGTCGAATTGTTGACAATTGTCGAGCCGGTAGCAAGCACTAAATCGCTTTGCTGGATGAGCTTTGCTGTATCTTTCTCACCATCCCAAATTTCGACACCGTGTTTTGTCGTTCCTATTCGTTCAACATCCAAATCCGTCACCCTCAGGTTTCCAGCGCCAAAAGCCTTTGCAAGATGTTCCAACATGGCGGGTTGATATCCAATTAGCCCTACTTTTATGTTACCCATAAGCCCGCTTCGGGCGTTGGTGAACTCATATTCGTGCAAAATCATGTCTGCGAGTTCTTCAGCGCATTTTTCCGGCGCATCATCCTTACAATGCTGAGTACCTTCTGACAATCCTAAATATCGCGTGACGGCGTTCAAGGTCGAGGCTAAAATGGCTCTATGGAAATTGCTGTCCAAAGATAGCTTCAACACCTCTTGAAGACTGCCTTGAAACTCTCCTGGATTGTCTGTGAAAGCCTGGCCGAAATGTTCTCTAAATTCCGCTTGAATCATAACCTCTTTGCCTTTGATAATTGGAAAATCCTCTCTTTTGGGATGTCCAATGGCTTGTTCAGGCGATAACTGTTTGGCGCGGATAGACACCTGTTCTGATAATAACGAATGTTTGTCCACCAAAGCGGCTAAATTTTCTTTCGCTTTTTGTAGTAGTATCATAATATTTTGGTTGCTCTTTTAGCGTTCTCCTCTGTACCTATGACGGCGGCCTCTTCTTGCTGTTCTTGATGTAGGATTGTCAATTCTCTCCTGGGCATCTCGGCCTTGACTGGCCGAGGAAAGCATGCTTCTTATCACCGAACCGAGAATTCCCCATAACGCAGTAATCTTTTCTCGAATCAGACTCGGTAGTTCTCTTTCCCAAGTTTCAGAATAAGTTTGATTAAGCAGAATACCTGTATTGGGTATTATTGCCCTGGTTAAAGATTCGTCGGAAGGCGCAGCCTGCGGCGGAGTAAACTGGGATGGTAATTCTTTAGTTGATGATGGAGTTGTTTGTCTGGCATCGCCGGTAAACAACCTCACTTCGCACCTTTGGATAACAGTTATAGCATCATGGGGACATTCATTTTCGCAGGCTCCACATTCGAGGCAGTTGTCTGTTTCTAATTCGATTATTTTTTGAGGGCTTAAACTGATAGCCTCTACCAAACAAACCTCAATACAAAGTCCGCAACCAGTACACTTTTCTTTATCAACTTTGGCAGGCATTCTAACACCTCCTCGGTTGCGTGATTCTTTGCCTCTGTTAAATTAACTTATACTTTGACTTTGTTAGATTTCCGCGTAGCCTATGGATTCTATCTTGGCCTTTACAAAATACAGCCAGGCTGTAGAACGTGTTCGCTTCGCTCAGTAGTTTACGAAGTAAACTATCAGCCTTGCTCGTTCTAGCGGCCGATCGAAACGTGCAAGGCTGTCTGTTCTATAGAGTTAAGAATTTCTGCCGACATGAACTAATTTTTCTGTTCCCTGTCAGAAGGAAAGAGCGCAATTGCCTCGACTTCCACCAACAATTCATCGCGGCATAAATGAGCTTCTACGCACGTACTGGCAGGAAGCGGGGCTAATCCCTGTTCAGAATAGAATTGAGTTCGAGCTATATTAAATTTATCATAATCATGCATATCTTTGAGATAACACGTCGTACGAACTACATCATGCCAGGTAGCACCTTCAGATTCTAACAATGCCGTAATATTATTAAATGTCCGCTGCGCCTGGGCGAAGAAATCTCCTTCATGAACTGACTTGCCTTCCTCGTTTACACTGGCTGTACCCGATATGAATAACATGGTCACTCCGCCAATATCTACGCGCATACCGCGCGAAAAAGACGATGGTTTAGCGTAATGGTATGCTTCGTTTAACACTTTGGGGGCATGCATAGGTCTCTTTGATACTTGAGTAGCCTTATCACCAACATCAATGCTCATTTTTTATTCTCCTTATAGTTTAGGTAATTTTGATTATTAAAGTTTGCTTTTCACCACAAAGCATGTTTAACGCAAAGTCGCAAAAGCGCTAAGACGCAAAGACAGAACCCGTGGCGACTTGGCGTCCCCTCTCCTCTTGGGAGGGGTTGGGGGTGAGTAGAGGGGCAGGGGTGGGTGCGTCTTGGCGTTAAAAAAGATACAGTTTATGCGTCAAAACTACCTAACTAATTTTACCAATGTAACTTTTCTCTTTATATTCCGCCACCATTTTTTCATCCAATGGATACCTGCCGTAGTTCTTTCCCGCTTTCACCATCGCTTTGTAATTTTCCGGTTTTACAGCAGGATGGATGCTGTTTGAAGAAGCCAGAATATGACCGCCGCCGACTGCGGCTTTGGCAATAGTTTCTTTGACGGCTTCTATCACCTCTTCTACGCTTCCTCTGGAAAGCAGTTCACCGCAATCTACATTGCCGGCCAGGGCGATTTTGTCACCGTAAAGTTCTTTTACTTTCCCGATATCCATCCCCGCTATTGGCTCCAGGGGGTCAAGCGCATCGATGCCTGTATCGACTATCATATCCATTATCGGCCACAGATTGCCATCTGTGTGTTTGATGAAGGGTACTTCCTTTTCATGCGCTAAGTCTACCATTTCCTTTATATACGGCAAGCAGAATTCTTTAAAGTGTTCCGGGGACATTATCGGCGCTTTTCTATGAGCGTAATCATCTCCTGTCAGGGCGATATCTGCGCCCTCGTCGATTGCTCTTTCCAGCACCCGCTTTTTGTAGTCAATGATTATCCTTGCCAGTCTTTTGGCAAATGCTGGATTTAAAACGTAATCCAGCAACAGGTTATCCATGCCACGCAGGTAATGGGAAAACTCAAATGCGTCATGTCCCAAAAAGACTATCGCTTTTTCGCCTTTGAACCGCTTTACAGCCCTTTTTAGGTTATCCAGGCGGTAATCAGCGTCCGGGTCAGGCGGCATCCATTTGTCAAGGTCTGATTCTGTTTTTATGGGATGTTCGGTGGGATAGGGAATACCGTTTTCTTCAATTCGCCAGGTAATTCCCCATTCGTCTAAAAAAGTTTTTTCGTTGAAATATTTTTGCGGCCGGAAGTTTTCAAAAATGGTTATCCCGTCTAAATCTTCTTTCTCTACGAAATCCTCGTAGCTGATAGCGCCATACAGAGCTTTTATCACAGGTTCATTTACTATCAGTTCCCAGATGGGAACTCTATCTGGCTCTTCTCGCCTGAGCGCCGTCATTATTCTTTCATAACCGTTCATTTTTTACCTCAACTTCCCTTTGAAGTATTGCGTAGTGATGAGCGATGAGTAAGTCGCTTATCACTCATCACGTTTCACGAAGCAATTATATTCCCAATAATTCAGCGATAGCACCACCCAGAACCATAGCTTCGTCATTCGGATTCAAATTCAACGTCCGAATTTTATCAAGTTCGGTGCGCGCAAACCCTATAGTATCGGGGGCTTCATAGGGGCCATCAGTTCCGAAGATTACTCGATTGGAACCAACTTGATGTACCGCGTCCGTGATTTTTTTCGGCATGACGACGCCGCTGACATCAAGGAAAATGTTGTTGTGAACCTCCGCCATGCTGATAAACTTATCTATAAGTATCTCATCCTTACAAAGATACTTTCCTAAGTGAGCGACGATTATTTTCGCTTCGGAAAAATTCTCCGCCATGCGTTCGACAACATCGTATCTTCCTACACCATCTATCAAACAGGGAACACCACGCTCAGAAGCAAGGTGGAGAAATGAATTCATAACCTCTTCCGCCGGGACACCATATCCGAGATGAACTTTCATTCCCCGAAATCCAAGCTTTGAGACAGCTTCGTCAATTTCATCAAGGATAGCTTTTTCGTAGCTGGAGTCAACATTGACATAAGGAATTAGCCTATCTGGAAATTTACCAACCGCTTCCTGCGCCATTTCAAGCGAATGCTTTGTTGTAGTCGATATTGCAAACACGACGGACTTGCCGATTCCCACCGCGTCCATAGTGTTGATTATAGCCTCCGGGCTGTATTCTGTGCCTTTAGCATCTCCATGCTTCAAATGAACATGAGAATCTATTATCATCTAAAATCCCTCCCTATATTGAGGTATCAACAAAAGCGAAGGTGGTCTTTTTAGCTGGTTTGTCGAAGGTGATAATAAAGTAATTGAAGAAACTCTCTCTACCGAGTATGAAGGGAACATTTTCTTTGACAAAACAGATAGAGATGTTTATTTGAACGCTTATTTCCCCAATAAGGATATCTACATCATGCACCCTTCCCTCTACTATACATTCTTCTTTTGGAGAAATGCCTCTGAGGAACCGCTTTTCACCATCTTCCCATTTTTTGCCCAACTTACAAAAGAGACTATAAGGGGCCATCAACAGGTCAGCTCCACTATCCACAAGGAAGCGGTATAAATAGAAGTCTGTAACTTCCTTGACAAAAACCTTGATGGTAGGCCGATAAATCGTCTCACCAGTTGGCATTGTGAACGGTGTCCAGTCCTTGGTGAACATTAGTAAATCACCACCAACCTTGGGTCATCAATATAGCTTATACAAACTTTCTGAATGCCTTTAACCTCAAGTTGTCGATAGAGTCCTCCCAGTGACTCACTGGAGGCGATAATCTGTCTATTCTTAGTAGCGATGTATTTTCCCCCATGCTTGGCTAATTCTTCAGCGCTGAGAGAGTTAAACCATCTTTCCTCCTCCTCGCTGATTAACTCTAACAACTCTTTATCCTTCAACTCCACTTTTATTGGTGGCTTTCTCATTGACTTGTCCTCCCTTCTCTGGGAAAAATATAGTGGGAATACCGGCGTCTACATTCAATCGACCCTAATAAACTCCATACTCCTTTACCAATTCCATCACCCGGCGATACTGGTCGAAACTCACATTATTCGGCACTGAGTGGTCAGAATGATAGATATAGCCGCCGCCCTTCTTGGCAAGGGAAATTTTCGTCTTAATTTCGTTTTCGATTACAGCAGGGTCAGGGTGAACCATTGCTCGAACATCAATGCCACCCATAAACGCTAATTTGTCACCAAATGCTCTTTTCAATTCTATTAAATCCATTCCCGCCTTCACTTCTAAGGGCTGTAAGCATGTCAGCCCGTCCTCAATAAAATATGGGATGAGTTCTTTTACGCAACCGCAGCTATGTAAAATTACCGGCATTCCCTGGTTTTTGAAATAATCGAAGAGTCGCTGAAAGGTGGGTCGGAGTTGTTCTTTGAAGTGATGAGGTGAGAAGAGAAGACCATTACGGTAGCCTAAGTCGCAGGTAAGCCAGGCTCCGTCAAATTCAAAACCGCCTTCCTTCATAATTTCGTACATTCCGATGGCTAAATTTGCGTCGGTTTCGTACATATCGCGTATCCAATCCGGCTCAGTCGCAATGGCAATGAGCAGTTGCTCTGTGGCCACATAAAATTGGAGTTTGTCATAGCCTACCATAACGGAGTAGCAGGTGAAGATGCCATCTTCCCGAGCCTTTTTGCATCCTGGAAGTCCTATTCTCCACTCAACTCGTCCAGTTTCCAAGATAGATTCCTCGCCTCGTTCATCCTCGGCAGACGCAGCTAACCACTCTCCCTTCCAATCCACCCTATCCTGGCTTGGTGTCAGCCGCTCTTTTATCCTCTCCCAATCATCTCTGTTCTTGCAAGGATAATCAATGATTTCAGGAGTGGTAGAGTAATCTTTGTGGTCGCGCCTTAGCCCACCGTAGGGAGTTGTGTTGATGATATATTCGCCGGTCTCCTCTACGACCTTTACCGGCAGCATAGGTGAAGTATCGGCGCCGAGGCGAATCAGTTCAAAACCTAAGTATTCGGCTGGGGAGATATCAATTGGAAGTCCCTCCTTGTGCCAACGGTCGATAGTCGCCACCCAAGGTGAGTCGTGGATTGGCACTCTGTCGGCTTCTTCGTGATTCAATGCCAATAAAATTCGTTCGCGTGCAGTCATTTTTAGTCCTCCTGGCATTAAACCAAACTTTTCTTTTAGAAAGAAAAGTTTGATCAAAAGAAATAATAGGAATTAAAGTATGCCGCTGCCAAAACTGCGAAAGGTGAGTATCCTTTTAAACAGCGGTACTATTATAACAAAAATCAAAACCAATGTGAAGATTAAAGAAAAGCAATTAAAAATTTATTTGCGTTCCGACATGATTTTCAATAAAATTGCTACCAAACGCGTCGAGGAACATTACCGAAGCGCGCATGCCAGTGCAGTGCGACGTCGCTACTTTTTTAACGCCAAAGCCCAAAAGAGCATCTATCGTTCTTTTTATTCTACATTTATCCGCATGTAGCAGATGAGTGCCGCCGATAATCATCGAAATTTTAGCCTCTCCTATAAGTTCGTTAATCTGCTGAAGTGTATTTACTACTCCCGCATGCGTGCAGCCCAGTACAACCAGAATGTCATTGACATCAGCTTTGATTATCAACGCCTGGTCGTCTAACAGAACATCTTTCTGAAGTTTCCCATTGCGCATGACACATAAATCATCGCTAATCGGCTCAAAATCAGTTAGCCGCTTTATCTCACCTGTGGTCATGATATTATCAGCAAGCGATATAGGTTCTCGACTGAGATGAAAAACGGCGCCTTTGCTTTCTAATTCTGCCTTTTTGTATGGAATGCCAATGTACCTATCGCGTTCTTTGCCTTTGGCGTACTTGGGGGCAAAAACATCAGGATGAGCATATACCTCTACTTTGCCTGTTCGCGATAATAGTTTTTTTAACCCACCCGTATGGTCATAATGTCCATGGCTCAGAACAATTTTATCCACTTTGGACAGGTCAATCTTCAAAACCTTGGCATTGTAGAACAATGACCGGAACTGTCCAGTATCGAAAAGGATATTGTTTTTGCCGGTCTCAATAAGTATTGATAAGCCATGTTCTGCAAGCAACCCGGGTTTGGTTGCGGTATCTTCTACTAAAGTTGTGATTTTCATATATCTCCCCTTTAATGCGCTATAGTAAGGAATCCTGGCATAAGTTTCGCCCATAGGGCTTGGTTCTTTCAGCCCAGACATTTATGTCAGTGCTTGAATTTAGGCAAATAAGCGAATTCTTAACCATTTGGCTAAAGGTCGTGTATACTTATTGGTAGCTGAATTCTATTTTCGTCTTCACGCAAACGTACAGCATAGTTATTTTTTTCTATCGCCTTTCGGGTCACTTCATACATCTTCCGCGCCGAAATGCGTCTGACGATGGATTCACCGATGACGATTTGTATTTGTGCGCCGGCGCGAAATAGCGGCGCGTCCATGCGGTTGAAATCATAAGGACGAAGCATATTGTGGAGTTTTGTGGGCAGCGGCTTGTTCACGCCATTTTCGTCGATGATGGACGCATTTTGAATTTCCCTGAAGCGGACATATTCTGGGGCAAGCCATTCCTCAATCGCCTCAAACGTCGTATTGTTATTGTGTGGGACACCAAGGAGCAAAATCTGGGCGTCAAGTTCTATGAACTTGCGAAATGGGCTTTCCGCGCCGCACGGGGTGACAGAATGAGTCGCGGTCAATTCTTTGGCGAACCGACCCAAGGCGCAAACGGAATCGGTGAGATGATGGCTGCGGTACGTAGTACGCCTGCGCAGGGCTTCCGTGATTGCACCCAATTCCGAAGGCGAGTTCCGCACATCGAAAACGGCTCCATCTTTCCCCAACGAGTATGTCCCCGCCGGCATGGCCACGGTTCCATCAGAGCCAACGGCCTCCAGCAGCGCGTCAACGACCGTCTCAGTACCACCTTCAACATACCCAAAGCGACTCAACGACGAATGGCAGTAAAGGATGTCACCTCTCTGAACGCCAACACGCCGAAAACCTTCGACTAAATCCGCCTGAGTTACATGCCGGCAGGTTCTCTTTCGAGTTTCAATATCGATCTTTTCCATAGTCTGATTTCTCCATATGAAAATTTATCACGATATAAGATTGCTTCGCTTTGCTTGCAGTGACGAAGAAAGAACCGTCATTGCGAGGAGCGCAAGCGACAAAGCAATCTCATGATAAACAAGGGTGAGGAATCTATACCAGGACTCTATTTTTACACGAGTTTTTCAGTTATCAGAAGATAAGGCGTGACTTTCGTGACCGTTAAGAGAAGAGTTAACCGCAGAAAACGCAGCGAAGACGCAGAGCACGCGGCGAAAAAAGAGTGAGAGAACAACCGCTGCGTTCTCCGCGCCGCCGTCGCGAACGCTGCGGTTAACAGAGGATTAGACGCTAACTGAAAAAGTCGTATTTTTATTGCAAATTCATCATCATCGTGCTATAATTATCAATTATGACCAAGAAATTGAAGAATGAAGAATGATGCTTGATGATTGAACAAGGAGAGGAGCAAGAGAGATAGAGGGCTAGAGGGCAAGGAAGAAATTGCCCTCCTGCCATTTTGCCTTCTTGCCTCCTCACCTTTGCCATCTTGCCTCCTCCAGTCAATCTTCAATCTTCAATCTGCTTGACTAAGGAGACCATTATGAAAAAACGTATTGGATTCATCGGTTTAGGTATTATGGGCCGACCGATGTGTAAAAATCTGATTAATGCCGGATATTCGCTGGCAGTGTGGAATCGCAGTAAGCCGGGGATTGATATTGTCGTTGGCTATGGCGCGACAGCAGTTGACTCTCCCAGAGAGGTCGCGGAGAAATCCGATGTTGTCATTACAATGGTTGTCGAGTCATCGGATGTTAGACAGGTAATTCTCGGACCAAACAGTGTTATTGAAGGTGTTAGACCGGGAATGACAGTTATCGATATGAGCACCATTTCACCGAAAGTAACCCGGGAGATTGCTAAACAATTAGCCGAAAAAGATGTTCGGATGTTAGATGCCCCAGTCAGCGGCGGCGATACAGGCGCTAAAGCGGGGACACTCTCCATTATGGTGGGCGGTCCAGAGGAAGCCTTCAAGGAATGTTTACCGATTTTTGAAGCGATGGGTAAAAATATCATTCATATCGGCCCAAACGGCGCCGGGCAAACGGTGAAACTATGCAATCAGATCGGGTGTGTCCTGAATATTCTGGGGGTATCTGAAGCACTTGTATTAGCGGCGAAATCAGGCGTCGATTTAAAGAAAATGCATCAAGCCGTGAGCGCAGGCGCCGCAGGCTCGTGGATGATGACCAATCTGCCGCCGAAGATTATGGCGCGGAATTTTGAGCCGGGTTTCATGGTCAAACACCAACAGAAAGATTTGCGCCTGGTTATGGAAGCCGCCCAGGATTTGGGAATATCACTACCAGGAGCTAGTTTGGTACATCAACTTTTCCATTCGGTAGAAGCTGATGGCAATGCTGAAAAAGGAACTCAGGCATTGATAACCGCGCTGGAAAAATTGGCCGGTGTTGAAGTCAAAGGTTGAATAAATGGTTAAGGGGTAAAAGAGGCAAGGGGGCAAGAGGGCTAAAAGGCAATTGCCATCTTGCCGTCTTGCCAGTTTGCCATTTTTTATTTAAGCGCGCCCCAGGTAGTCGTAAGTTTACCACGCGCATTGACCGCGAAAGATTCAGCGGACAAAACAAGAGTTTTCATCTCTTCTGGCTTCTTGCCGAAGACAATGGTATGGTTGCCCCAACCTACCCAGCCTGTTTGTCCTTTAGCGTTTTTGTCGCTGTCGTTGGCAATCATGGCGAAAGCGATTTCCATTCCGGCGTTAAACTTTGTGCCCTTCTTTGCAACGATTTCGTTAGGCATTCGCCACTCGAAAAGTGTCTGCTTCACCTTTTCATCTCGTTTCATCTCAATTTCCGCGTCCCCAAGGAAGGGACCCGTTTCTTTTTGCCATCCATCCCTGATGGAGAAATTGTATAGATGAGTCGTGGCGTTGGGCCAGCCGGCTTTAATCTTCCCCGCGGAAGTGTCAATGGCTATCTGAATCCCATCGTTTGACCAAGGATCGCCCCCTTCAGCGACATATTCGTCATCCGTTACTACAAGCGCAAAGTACAAATTGGTTTCGTCGTAGGCAATCTGCAACTCAGCACTAAGGTCATCTTTACCATCCCAGGAGCCACCCAAAGGTTCCCAAGTTTCTTTCCCCATGACCAGAACGTATTTGGAGAATTTCCAATCTTTGAATTCCGTGTCAATTTTAATTTCAAAATTGCCGCGGTTCAACACCGTATATTTATCTTCTTTTGCCGCGTCGATTTCGTCTGCATTAACATTTGAGAACAACAAAAGGGCTATGAAGCCAACCATAATCAACGTGCATAAACATTTCATTTTTTATCCCTCCTCAACAGGAAAGGAAGGAAGGGAAGAAAGCGGTCAGTTTCCCCCCTTTCCTTCCTTTACTTCCTTGCCACGCCCTTACAAAATGATACTTCGAATAACTTAGTGTTTGAGTTCTCCCCAGGTTGTTGTCAGTTTTGAACTGGCTTCAACTACAGTTGGGCCTGCTGAAGAAAATGTGACCAGGCCAGTTTTGTCACCGTCTTTACCGAAGACCGCGGCATGTGGTCCCCAACCACCCCAGCCTTTCTGACCGGGAGTATCAAAATCGCCATCATTAACGCAAACGCCAATACCAATACTCATATCCGCCGCGAAAGCCGCTAAACCTAATAACTCGGGAGCGAATTTGGCTTCGTAGAAAGTTGTTTTTGCGCTATCATCACGAACGATGACCACATCATCAGTAGTCATGCCAGCACCTGCAACCTTCTCGTTCCCAAGTATGATACCGTCCTGCGTATCATTGAGCGCATAGTTGTAAAGGTATGTTACGGTTGTTCTACCGGCGTCAGCAAATACAAGCTGCACGGCGTCACCATCCCAGAAGCCTGCGGCCTTATGTTCATGCTCGTCGTCCACGACGTAAATATAAACATAGAGCGCTTTTGGGTCCCAGGCGAAGGCAACTGAAACTGTTTGGTCAGCCGGGCCATTCCAGATGCCGCCACTGTATTCCTCGAAAACAACCCACTCATCGCTGGTTGTTCTAAATTTAACGTCGGTGAGTGTTTCGATGCCAGCCCAGTCGGAAGCATCACCGTCCACGGAGATGCTAGCCAGCGGGGCAACATAAGTATCCGTTTCAATCCATTCCCCTGCCTTCGCTGAACTGAGAAACATCAGCGTCAGGGCAAACAAAGCTGCTGCTAAAAAACCTCTTTTCATGTTTCTAACTCCTTTTTTATAGATTCTTTATAGATTCTTACGAGTTTTGCGATTAAACGACTGAAGTCGTTACTACAAGGGAAATTATCAATTGTAGTAACGAATTTATTCGTTTCTGATACTGATTTTACCATTTTATCATCCTCACTTCAAGTACCTTTTTTACTTTTCGGTGATTTTTTTCAGGGTTTCGGTAGTAGAAAATCAGACAAACGGTATACTTGCGCTGGATTGTCGTAAAATACAGCTTTCGCCACGTCAAGCGCGATAGACTCTGAAATTAAACCTTCCTGTATCATTTCTGCCAGGACGATAGCTACATTCTGGCGCGCCATCTTTAAATGTCCGTAGACCGTTTCGACATACTGCAAATCATCGCCGAAACCAATAATCTTGTTGTACGGTGCCATCTGCAGCCATTCTTTGAGCGCGTAGCGGCAGCCGATTGGGGAGATTATGTGAATCCAGGACATATCAAGGTAAACGTTTGTGAAGGTTTTCGCTAAGACAGCCCCTTCCCTTAGATACGGATAACCAGAATGCGAAAAATCGAATCGTGCATTTGGAAAAGCTCTTAGCAGGTTGACTATGGGGGCGGGACTTGAACCTTCCAAACCGCCGTAGTTTCCCGCCCGCATGCCAAGATGAAACTGAATAGCGAGGTCAACATCAGAAGCTGCTCGACAACATTCAAAAACGAGATAATCTTCCAAAAGGCGTCCCTCTTCGGATTCTAAACCTGTATAGTTTCCCGTAAGCATCGCACCGAAAACCTTCGCGGCATCAGCGGCCTCTCTCTCTAAAAAGTCCATACGCCGGTGGTAGGACTGAGACAGCTTGATTCCTGCTACCTTTGCTTCCTTCCACTTTTCACAGACTTTTCTAAGTACCTGAATGTGCTCTTCAAGCGAACCAATACTGACGTTGTAATCCTTTTCGAGAGCAGCAATTTGGCCGCGCGAATGAATCATGCTAAACCTATTAAGACGTGGAAGCGGCACAAATAGTGTTTTATCCACATCAACTAAGTCATCCATGTTCATCAAGCTGATGGCAAGGTTACACTTATCCTTGAGTATCTTTTTATAGAAACCGGGCTTGCTGTTCTGGCGGATTGCCTCCGAAATTGGACCGACCGTCTCGCCCGTCAATTCGGGAAAGCCAAAAAGGTCTCGGATACTTTCGATTATACATTGCGAATAACCCGTCAGCCGAATGCTTTTCCAGTAAGGCTCAAAGAGTTGCCAGCGTTCTGCAAGTGGAAGCCCGGGTTTCAAAGCTTTGTCCCGAACGTCAGGAGGCATACCAGCCGCGACTAAGTCAGCCGCGGGATATGCGTGCTGGAAGAAGACAAGCGCATCAACGTTTTGCGCAAGACGGGTTTGTTCATCAAAAAGATGTGAATGTGAGTTGATGCAGGGAATTTTCGATATTTCAAAAAACAATTCATTAGCAAGTTTGTTTAACATCATAAGTCTCCCAAATATTTGTATAGCCTTAGACGTTTTTGAGAGTGTATTAGTTTATAATTTTTTTGAATCCATTCGAGAGCTGGAAATGTCTCTATGGGACACCAGAGGAGGATATAATCCATCGGCTCCGGATATGCCTCCGGATGTATATCCCCGGTTCCGCTCTCAATCTCGCCAATGGTGTTGAAGGGGTTCATAGATAGTTTGTATTTTAGCGGAAAATATCCTGTTCCCGCCTCGTAGTTATCCAATTCTATCGCGCCTTTAGCAGCGCAATAGTAACCTGCCGCGTGAAGGTAAAGCCCGATTCTTGCGGACTCTCCTCCATGGTTGAAGCTGATTGGCAGGATGGTTTCATTTTTGCCCACAAACGGTATACCGGAGTTGTATTCATCCAGCCCATCGTTTAAAATTTTGTAATAATATGTCGTGAATCCGAGATGTATTAATATCAAAGCGACGGCAACCGCCCCCACAAAATATTTCACTGGTCGCCAAAAGCGTGAACTCAGCCACGGCAGGATGATTATAAAAGGATAAAGGTTCAAACGCGTGGTGATGAATCCGCCTCCGGACATCCCGTCCGGCATGTAAAAGTAAAGGATGAAGAAGATGACTGCTAAAAGAAGGAAGCCGTCATTCAGCGTGATTCTAAGTTGAAACAGCTTTTCACTAAGAGCGTGTCTAAAAATTCGTTCATGGGAAGTTTGTAGTAACGACTTTTTAATTTGAAAAATAAACAGTCGTTTTTTCCTTGGTAGCACCCGCAATGAACGACTATTTATTTTTCATTTTAATTTCCGACACTTTCTTGCGTAAGTCGTTTCATTTAGGGTAAAATAAAAGTATTGAAAAAAAGATTATCTGAAAGTGATAAAATAAATCCAGTTTTCATCGG
>Ga0194113_10002890_pt1 | contig 23196 bp, 23 predicted proteins | sample TA2MahC200mmetaG_FD_146193 | JGI IMG/M metagenome (GOLD analysis project Ga0194113, IMG submission 146193) | Freshwater microbial communities from Lake Tanganyika, Tanzania - TA2015017 Mahale Deep Cast 200m | ecosystem: Environmental > Aquatic > Freshwater > Lake | place: Tanzania: Lake... | reverse complement strand
CCGGGACGCGGACCAGGACATGGAAGTGATTGGACATGATGCAGTAGGTGATGACCTCGAGGCCGCAGAAGGTGGCCAGGCGCCGGAGGAGCCTGACCAAGGTTTCCTTGCCGAGGTCATCGAGGAGGCGTTGGGCGCCGACGATGCGGGAGACGCAGTGGTAGACGGCGGTGCGCCCTTTGATTTTGATGCGGGTTCTTCTCACAGATCGGCTGGAGACTGCGCACAGAGGTGTCAGTTGTCAACAATTATATTACTGTCATATTGATTACACGAATCCTTGGCGACGTGGCTGCCGCGTGCGGGGTTGGGTGATACTCGGCAGACGCCTCCTCGCCGTTGACTCGCCGACCGATCCATCCACAATGCCCCGATGCAACCCGGCATCCCAACCGGACGTCGCGCCCCGAGTCGCTCCCGGCGCGATTTCCTACGGGCGTTGTCCGCCGAAATGGCCACAACGACCCGCCCAGGCGGGTGGACTCGGCGCCTGCTCGGGCTCGCCGCGTTGCTGTGTCTCGTGGTGGGACTGACGCGCGTCGTTCCTCCACCGGCACTCGGGTGGGGAGCTTACGGCTTGTTCCTGACCATCCAACTGCTGATCGCCCTGGTTCCGTTCGCTCTCGCCGCCGTCAGTCTGACCGCAGCCGGCTACACCCTCCGCTGGCTTGCACACCGCAGCGGACGCGCAGGCCCAAGCGTGCGCTGGCGTTGGTGGGCGCCGGAAGCGGCGATCGCCGCCGGCGCGCTCACGGGTGCCTGGCTCGCCTGGCACCCGCAGGACACCTATCTCAACCCCGAAGGCAGCGAACGGCTAGCGTTCCGGCAACCTTCGTTGTTGGAAGGACCACTGGGCCTGCACGCCTGCTCCGACGTCTTCGTGCCCGTAACCGTGACCTATACAGACGCGGCCGGCCGCCCCCTCGATCAGCGCGCCTGTGAAGCCAAGGAAAGCACCGCCGCCATGCGGGTCATGAACCGAGTCATCCAGTGGAGCGCCAACGCGCCGGGGCGCGTCGTGGTCATTCTGCCCGCGACCGGCATGCACTTGTTCTTTCCGGAACCGCTGCCGGCCGAGGCCCTCCCCACCCAACCCGCGATCGATGCCTATTTGAACGGCGAGCCCGTGGCGGCCGTACATCGATTGTGCGGTATGCGCGCATGGCCGGCGAACTCAGCCCCCGGCGGGACCCCGGATGCCACTTCACGGTTGAACCCACCCTAAGCGGCTGACAAACTCCACGGATGCGGAGCATAAGTGAACAGCCGAGAGGACTGACCGGGACGGAGTGGCTGATCTGCAGCCTGGCGGCGATCGGATTCGCGTTCGACATCTATGAGCTGCTGATGGGGCAGTTCGTTTTTCCGCCGGCTATCGCCGAGTTGACCGGGGCGCGGCCGGGCACACCCGAGTTCCAGAGTTGGGTGGGTCGCTTGTTCTATATCCCGGCGCTGGCGGGGGGTGTGTTTGGGCTGCTGGGAGGCTGGCTGACCGATCGGCTGGGACGGCGGCGCGTGTTGACATGGAGCATTCTGGTCTACGCCATCTCGGCGTTTCTGGCGGGCTTTTCGACCTCGATGACGATGCTGCTGATCCTGCGCTGCACGACCTTTGTGGGCGTGTGCGTCGAGTTCGTGGCGGCGGTGGCGTGGCTGGCGGAGTTGTTTACCGATGCCAAGCAGCGGGAGAAAGTGCTCGGCTACACGCAGGCCTTCTCCTCCGTGGGCGGCTTGTTGGTGGCGGTGGCCAATGGCCTGTGCGTCCGTTACGCCCTCGACTTGCCCAGCATCGACCTGTTCGGCTGGTTCGGCGACCACATTAAGGACCACCATGCGCCCTGGCGCTACACCCTGATGTCCGGGCTGATCCCGGCGATCCCCCTGATTCTCATCCGCCCGTTCCTCCCGGAGTCGCCGGCCTGGGCGCGGAAAAAGGCCGAGGGCAAACTGAAACGGCCCCGCCTGAGCGAACTGTTCACGCCGGAACTGCGCAAGACGACCGTGGTCACCACGCTCATGTTCGCTTGCGCCTACGGCGCCGCCTTTGGCGCCATCCAACAAGTGCCGCAAATGGTCCCCGGGTTCCTCCAAGTCCAGAGCCGCTTGGCCGGCCAAAGCCCGGAGGAACAGAAACTGATTCGGCAAGCGGCGGCTGCCAACTACGGCAAGGTCCAGGAGATCGGCGGTCTGACCGGGCGCTGCCTTTTTGCGGTGCTGGCGGTGTACATCGTGAGTCGACGCCGCGTGCTGCGCCTCTTTCAGGTGCCGGGCCTGCTCCTCATGCCGGTGGTTTTCGCCGGGGTCGCCACGCATAACCCCACGCTGTTCACCCTCGGCGCCGGCCCCGGCACGGAAGTGACCCTGTTCCACCTGGGCATTTTCCTGGTCGGCTTGGTGACCGTGGCCCAGTTCAGTTTCTGGGGCAATTACTTGCCGCGGGTCTACCCCATGCACCTCCGTGGCACCGGCGAGGGTTTCGCGGCCAACATCGGCGGCCGTTTGATCGGCACGTCCTTCGCTTGGGTCACCAATGCCTTGGCCGCTTCAACCCTCATGCCGGGCGCCAGCGCCCCGGCCAAGATGGCCTATACGGCCGCCCTGATCGGCTTCCTGGTCTATGCCGCCGGTTTCGCCTTGTCCTTCGCCCTGCCGGAACCCAAGGCCGAAGCCCTGCCTGAGTGAGGGAGTGAGCGCGCCGCCAGCCAAAATGACTGGCCACCGTACCGGCGCCACCCTATGTTCGACCGTCTATGTTTGAGACGACGAAGCTCCAGTGGAACGCCGTGGCGGAAAAACTCTCCCACCTGCGGAGGTTTCTTTGACGTCCCCAGCCGCCAAAGACGCCTCGGCGAACTGGACGCCGAGATGGCCAAAGAGACCTTCTGGAACAGCCGCGAGCAGGCCCAGAAACTGATCGACGAAGCCAACGCCATCCGCCGCAAACTCGATCCCCTCCTCGGCGCCGAGCGGCAACTCGAGGACTTCCGGGGCATGCTCGAACTGGCCGAGTCCGAACCCGCCTCCGCCCAGGCGCAACTCCAGCAAGAACTCGAGGCCGACCTGGGCAAGTTCAGCCTCGAGATGGACGCCCTCGAATTGCGCGTGCTCCTGAGCGGGCCTCACGATAAGAACAACTGCATCCTCACCGTCAACGCGGGCGCCGGCGGGACGGAGGCCTGCGACTGGGCCAACATGCTCCTGCGCATGTACCAACGGTGGGCCGAACGCCGCGGTTGGGACGTGGACGTCACCGACGCCTTGCCGGGCGATGTCGCCGGCGTCAAGAACGCCACCATGACCATCGCGGGCGAAAACGCCTACGGCTTCTGCAAAGCCGAACGCGGCGTCCACCGCCTGGTCCGCATTTCCCCCTTCGATGCCAACAAACGCCGCCACACCAGCTTCGCCAGTGTGGATGTGATCGCAGAGATCGCCGAGAGCGGCGAGATCGTCATTCCGCCTGCCGAACTCAAGATCGACACCTACCGTTCCGGCGGTAAGGGCGGCCAAAACGTCAACAAAGTCGAGACCGCCGTCCGCATCACGCATGTGCCTACCGGCATCGTGGCGGCCAGCCAAAGCCAGCGCTCCCAACACCAAAACCGCGCCAATGCCCTGAAGCTGCTCCTCTCGAAACTCTATGCCCTGCGCGAGGATCAACAAAAGGCTGAGCTCGAACGTTTCTACGGCGAGAAAGGCACCATCGGCTGGGGCAGCCAAATCCGCAGTTACGTCCTCCAACCCTACCGCATGGTCAAAGACCTCCGCACCGGCGTCGAGACCGGCAACACTGACGCGGTGCTGGACGGCGCCTTGGACGACTTCGTCAACGGCTGGCTTCGCGCCGGCTGCCCCACCAAGCGCCTCCAAGGTGTTAAGGACGAGGACGAAAACTGATGAGGGCGCAGGATAGGCGACCGTATGTCCATCCTCAGCACCATTGTCGACCAAAAACGGCGCGAAGTGGCGGACCTGCCGCCCCACCCCGTCACCGTCGAGCGACTCCGCGACGCCCTGCGCCAGCGGGGCGGGTGCCGCGACTTCCTCGCCGCCCTCCGGCAACCGCGCCGGGGCGACGTAGCTCTGATCGCCGAGGTGAAGAAGGCCTCGCCCTCCGCCGGCGTGATTTGCCCGAACTTCGATCTGGTCCGGATCGCCCAAGCGTATGAAGCCGCCGGCGCCTCCTGCCTCTCGGTCCTGACCGACGAGCGGTTCTTCCAAGGCTCGCTCGGTTACCTGGAGGCCATCCGCGCCGCGGTTCGTCTACCCCTCCTACGCAAGGACTTCATCATCGACGAACGCCAAATCCATGAAGCCGTCGCCTGGGGCGCCGACGCCATCCTGCTGATTGTAGCCATCCTGGACGACGCCCCGTTGCGGCACTTGCTCGAACTCGCCACCCGCGCCGGACTTGCCGCCTTGGTCGAGGTCCACGACGAGGCGGAACTGGACCGCGCGCGACGTGCCGGGGCGCAACTGATCGGCGTTAACAACCGCGACCTCAGGACCTTCCAGGTTGACCTGGCCACCACCGAACGACTCGCCTGCCGGCTCGGCGCGTCCGGCGCAGACTGCTGCCTGGTGGCCGAAAGCGGCATTCAAACCCGGCGCGACGTCGAACGCTTGGCGCGGTGCGGCGCGCGGGCGATCTTGGTGGGCGAGTCCTTGATGCGCCCGGGCGATCCCGCCGCGAAGATCGCCGAACTGCTCGGGCCGAGCGCTGAAGCTCCCCACCCATGACTGTGCAGGTCAAGATCTGCGGCATCACGAACCTGGCGGACGCCCAGGCGGCGGTCGCGGCGGGCGCGGATGCTCTGGGCTTCATGTTCTTTGCCGGTAGCCCGCGCCATCTCGGCGTGCCTGCCGCTGCCCGCATCGTCGCGCGCCTCCCGAACCACGTCGCTGCCGTCGGTGTGTTCGTCAATCCCACCACCGAGGAGGTGCGTCGAGCCGTGGGCGAATGTGGGTTAGAGGCCCTCCAGTTTCATGGCGAGGAGGCGCCCGACTTCATCGCCCGCCTGCAAGCGCTGGACCTGTTCGCCCGACCGCTCGCTGCGGCCGCTCGCGCCAAGACCTTCAGCCTGCCCACCCAGCCCATCCGCACCATCAAAGCCTTTCGCATTCGCGCGGCCGCCTCGCTCAGCGCCCTGTCGGCGTTCGCCACCGATCTCTGGTTGCTCGACAGCTATGTGCCCGGCACGCGCGGCGGCACCGGGGCGCGGTTCAACTGGGACCTTGCCCTCGAGGCCAAAGGCCGCGGCCGCCCCATCATGTTGGCCGGCGGCCTCACGCCCGAAAACGTCGCCACCGCCGTGGCCAGCGTCGCCCCGTTTGCCGTGGATGTATCGAGCGGCGTCGAGGTAGCGCCGGGCAAGAAGGAGCACGCGCGAGTGCGGGCCTTTGTGGCGGCGGCCAAAGGTTCTACAACGGCCTAGCCGGGTGGCCTCGACGCTCGACGCGGGGCGTGACGCTCCGTATTTTCGCCCGCATGAATGCGATGGCAAACCAGGCCTTGCCGGATGCCCTCGGCCATTTCGGCCCGTACGGCGGCCGCTTTGTGCCGGAGACCTTGATGCATCCGCTGATGGAACTCGAGGCCGAGTACGGCCGGGCGCAGCAGGACCCGGCGTTTCAGCGCGACCTCGAGTATTACCTGCGCGAGTTTGCCGGCCGCCCCACGCCCCTCTACCTGGCCGAGCGGCTCACGCAGGAGTTAGGCGGCGCCAAGATCTACCTCAAACGCGAGGACCTGCTTCACACCGGCGCCCACAAGATCAACAATTGCTTGGGCCAAATCCTCCTGGCGCGCCGCATGGGCAAAACGCGGATCATCGCCGAGACGGGCGCCGGCCAGCACGGCGTGGCCACCGCCACCGTGGCCGCCATGTTCGGCCTCCAATGCGTCATCTACATGGGAGCCGTCGATTGCGAGCGCCAAGCCCTCAACGTCTACCGCATGAAGATGCTCGGCGCCGAAGTCGTCCCGGTCCAAGCCGGACAACAGACGCTCAAGGAAGCCATCAACGAAGCCATGCGCGATTGGGTAACCCACGTCCGCACCACCCATTACATCCTCGGCACCGCCTACGGCGCCCACCCCTATCCGGTCATGGTCCGCAACTTCCAGCGGATCATCGGCGACGAAGCCCGCCGCCAGATCCTCGAGCAAGCCGGGCGGCTGCCCGACCTACTCATCGCCTGTGTGGGCGGCGGCTCCAACGCCATCGGCCTGTTCTACCCGTTCCTCGGCGATCCCAACGTCCAAATGCTCGGGGTCGAGGCCGGCGGTGAAGGCATCGTGCCCGAGAAACACGCGGCTCGTTTCCAAGGCGGCTCGCTGGGCGTGCTCCAAGGTACCCGCTCTTACATCCTCCAAGACGAACACGGCCAAATCCAGCTCACCCATAGCGTCAGCGCCGGCCTCGATTACGCCGCCGTCGGCCCCGAGCACGCTTGGCTGCGGGATCAGCAACGCGTGGCCTACACCTACGCCACCGACCCGCAAGCGCTCGACGCCTTCCTCCGGTTGGCCCGCACCGAAGGCATCATCCCCGCCCTCGAATCGGCCCATGCCCTCGCCGTCGCCATCGCTCGCGCTCCCACCCTGCCACCCCACACCCTCATCATCGTCAACCTCTCCGGGCGCGGCGATAAAGACGTGGCCCAAGTCGCTGCCCACATGGACCACCCCTCGCCCGCCTGAGCCCAAGCTCCCCCCTCCCTCAATTCTGCAGCGCGATGCCCGTATCCGCTGCCGACCGGCCCGCCCCGGCGGGGTTGGCGGCGCTGGCCGCCTTCGCCGCGGCAGCGCGAACTCGTTCCTCGGTCGCCAGCAGATTGAGCCGGCGTTGAGCGGCAAAGGCCTGGGGCGTCTGGCCGAACTCGCGCACCAACCGCTCGAGCAGGGGCCGCGCGCCCTGCGGATCGTGCAGGCGCCGCAACCGCCAGGCCGCCATCAGGCTCAACCATTGGGCCCGCCGTCCCGGCGGCTGATCCGGCAGCTCCATCAGTAGCTCGAGCTGGGCAATCGCCACCTCCGCCTGGCCCAACTGCTCCGCCAACACCCGCGCAAACTCCTCCCGCGCGAGGCTATCGTTCGGGTCGCGCTTGAGCTTCTCGACATAACGGTTCGCCGCGTCCGCCGCCGCTTGCCGGTCCATAGCGGCGACCACCGGCCGATCCTCCTCGAGCTCATCCCCGAGCGCCGGCAACCGCAAGGGCCGGGCCACACGCCGCTCCCGCAGTTCCTCGGGCGTGGCGGGCAACTGATCGATCCGCATTTGCGCCATGCGGGCAAAGTGGGTGCCTGGAGCCCGCTGGAGGATCTCCTCGAGCGCGCCCCGCGCCCCGGCGGGGTTGTCCGCCAACTTGAGGTGCCAATCCGCCAACCGCTGGCAGGCCAGCGAGACCTGCAGGGCGGTCGTTCCCGGCTGGCGGCAAAGGTCGCGAACGGTCTGGTCGGCCGCCGCCAACTCGTTGAAATGATTCGCATAGAGATCGGCGAGCATGACCCAGCCTTCGTAGTCGTCCTCGCACTTCTCGAGCTCGGCCAACACCTCGGTCTCGGCTTCGGCGTACTTGCCGAACTTAAGCCGAGCCATGGCGCGGGCGTAACACACAAACGGTTTCTGCTGCTGCCGTTCCAGCATCGGCAATGAACCGTGGATCACCGGCACCAGCCAAGCCAGACAGACCAAACCCAACCCCGACGCTCCGGTCGCGCGAAACGTCAACCAAGCCACCGGCAGCAGCGGCAACAGCCAAAACAGACACACCACGGTAAATTCTCGCCCGTGCGCCATCCGACGGGACAGCCGGGCCAGAAGCCAAGCGAAGGTCACCGCCCCCCACCACGAACTGAGGACCAACAACGCCGGCGCCGTGATGCGCAACAGAGCCGACACCCAGTTGGCCCCAGCCGCCTTCGCCACCTCCGCCTCCGCCAACAACGGCGGCAAGCCCGGCAACAGACCCGAGTTGAGCAGGATCCAAACCAGGGCCGGCGCCGCTAGGCCCCGCACCGTCCAGGACAGGTATTCCTTGAGGGCACCCCGGTCGCCCGACCCGGACACCCGCTCCCAGTAGTAATGTCCCACCACCGGAGCCAACACCAGCCCCAGCAGAGCCACGCCGAAACTGACTGCGCCGAACATCATGGCCAGAGGTCTGCCGTGGCGTCACCCTACCCCTCCGATCCCGACATTAGAAGCGCGAAGGGCGCGCCAGCCCTGCAAGATTTGCTTCGCCTCCGCACCCGTCACGCACATACTCCCCCTCCCATGAAGTCGATGACTGGATACGGCCGGGGCGAAGGCGTCCACGACGGCTGTAAGATCACCCTCGAGGTCAGCTCCGTGAACCGCCGTCAGTCCGAGCTGAACCTCAGCCTGCCGCGCGATTTTGACCCGCTCGAACCGCGCATCCGCGACGAGATCAACCGGCACGTGGCACGCGGCCGAGTCACCTTGCGCCTCACCGTCCAGGCAACCCGAGATCGCGCCGCGGGGCGCGGGCGGGTGCACCGGAGCCTGGCCGCAGCCTACGCGCGCGAACTCGGCCGCCTGGGCCGCGAACTCAAGCTCGCCGGCCCCCTAACCCTCGACACCCTGGTGCGGCTCCCCGGCGTGGTCGAGGCGGCGGAGCCTGACGACGATGCGGAAGCCCTCTGGCCAGCGATCGCGTCGGCGCTAAAGACCGCGCTGGCCGCCCTGACGCGGATGCGCGCGCGGGAAGGGGCCCATCTGGCGCGCGACTTGACGGCCCGCGTGACTTCGATGCGGCGTTACACCGCCCAGGTGCGCAAGCGCGCCCCGGACGCGGCGCGGCGCTACCGCGAGCAGCTCTTGCAGCGCCTCCGGCAGGCTGGCCTCGAGGGACTCGACCTCAACGACGAACGCCTGCTCAAAGAGGTCGCCCTGTTCGCCGATCGCTCGGACATCTCCGAGGAGTTGACCCGGCTCGAGAGTCACTTCGGGCAGTTTGACGACACACTCGACTCCCGCCAACCGGTCGGGCGCACGTTGGATTTCCTCGCCCAAGAAATGAACCGCGAGCTCAATACCATCGGTGCCAAGGCCAATGACGCCGCGATCTCGCGCGCCATCGTCCATCTCAAGGCAGAACTCGAGAAGTTCCGCGAACAGGTCCAGAACGTCGAGTGACCCCAGCCGCCACCCGTGTCTCGCCTATGAGCCCAACCCAACCGGCCCCGGTCTTGTTCCTGATCTCCGCCCCGTCCGGCGCCGGCAAGACCACCGTCTGCGAACAGTTGGTCGCCTCCCAACCCGGCCTCGCCCGTGCCATCACCTGCACGACTCGCCCGCCGCGCCCCGGTGAACGGGACCGCGTCGATTACTACTTTCTGTCCCCTGCCCAGTTCGAGGCACAGGTCGCCGCCGGCGACTTTCTCGAACACGCCACGGTCTACGGCCATCGTTACGGGACCTTGCAGCGCGAGGTATTCGAGCGGTTGCAGGCGGGTGCAGACGTCCTGCTCAACGTCGATGTCCAGGGGGCGGCACTGATCCGCCGCCAGGCCCAAGCCGAGGCCCGGCTCGGACGCTCGCTGGTGACCGTCTTCCTCACTCCGCCCTCGCTCGACGTGCTGGCCGCGCGCCTACGCCAGCGCGCTACGGACTCGGCCCAGGTACTCACCCAACGCCTGGCCGCCGCCCGGGCTGAACTCGACCATTGGCAGCACTTCGATTACCTGGTCATCAGCACCACCATCCCGGAGGATTTCCGGCGGGTCCAGGCCATTTACGTGGCGGAGAAACAGCGCCAAACCCGGTCCCAGGCCCCGAGCTTCTGAGTCGCTTGCAGGTAATTGTGGATTCGCCAACCGGCCGGCGCTAGGCTTGGGGCAAAGCAATGAGCGCCGGCAAACAGGTCGTCCTGGGAGTCACCGGGTCCATCGCCGCCCATCGCGCGGTGGACCTGGCCAGTCAACTCACCCGCCAGGGTTGCGCGGTCACCGTGGTCATGACCGCCGACGCTCAACGGTTCGTCAGCCCGGTCCCTTTCCAAGTCCTCTCGCGTCACCCCGTCGTCACCGACCTGTACGACTCGGCCGGCGACTGGCAGCCGGCCCATATCCGACTGGCGGACGATGCCCAATTGCTCCTCGTTGCGCCGGCCACGGCCCATTCGATCGCCAAGCTCGCCCTAGGCCTGGCGGACGACGCCTTGAGCTGCATCGGGTTGGCCTTAAACCCCCAGGCGAAGCTCCTGATCGCGCCAGCGATGAATGGCAAGATGTGGCTGCACCCAGCCACCCAGGCCCACGTCGCCACCCTCAAGTCGAGGGCCGCCGAGTTCATCGGACCCGAGGAGGGACTCCTCGCCTGCGGTTACGAGGGGATCGGCCGGCTCTGGCCGGTCGAACGGATTGCGGAGCGAGCCTTGGCCCTGCTGGGTTAGGCCCCATGCCCTCCGCGTTGTCACTTCAGGCGCCGCCCCTGCTCCCGCACTGGGAGCGGTTCAAGCAACTGCTGCGCCTGCCTACCATGCCCTCGCTGGACGAACACCAGCAGGAGTGGCGGATCTTCATCTTCGAGCGAGACATCGGCCTGCTCGTGAAGGCGGTGGTCCTGGCCTCGCTGTTCTACTTCTTCTACTGGTCGGACTCGCCCTCCCACACACCGGTCAGTTACGAGATGGCCCTCGAGGAGGTGGCGTGGTCCTTAGCGCATCGGATCATCCAGTACCTGTTCATGGGCTACTTGGCCGTGAATGTGGCAGTGGGGTTCCTACTGCTCGGCATGCGGCAGGTCTCCCGCGCCGTGGTGCAATGGACCGTCTTCGGCGTGGCGTTGATCGATGGCCTGTTCGTGGGCGCGCTGGTGGTGATCACGGGCGGCCTGCGCAGCCCCTTGTTCTGGCTGTTCCCGCTCCTGATCCTGCGCAACTGCGTGAGCGTGTCCGCGGTCGTCCCCCAGATTGGCCTGAACCTGTTAATGTGCGGCTTCTTCGGCGGCGGCGCCTTGGTCGAGGCCACCATCGCCAAAATGGACAACGCCTCGGAGTGGGGCGCCAGCCCCGCTGAGGCGGCCGCGTGGGTGTTGCCGAGCGAGTTGGGCTGGTCCTTTCACCTGCGGGTCTTGCTCTTGGTGGGGGTGGCGGTGTGGTCGTACGGCCTACAGGTGCTGCTGGATCGCCAACAACGCCGGCTCGAAGAACAAAACGAGCTGGCGCTGCGCCGCGAACAACTTCAGCTCTCCGGCCGGCTCGCCGCCGAGATCGCGCATCAGCTCAAGAACCCGTTGGCCATCATCAACAACGCCTCCTACACCCTCCAACGCACGGTCAAGGAGGGCAAAGGCACCATCACCCAACAGATCAAGATCATCCGTGAGGAAATCGAGCGTTCCGACCGGCTGATCACCGAGCTCATGGGTTACGCCCAGTTGGTCGAGGGCCGCGTCGAGAAGCTCGACGTGAAAGAGGAACTCGAACGAGCGCTCCTGCAGGTCTTTCCCCCCGCCGTCAAGTTCGAGATCGCCGTGCACCGCCACTACGCCCCTGCCTTGCCGCAGCTCCTGGCCCAGCGCAACCACCTGGCCGAGGTCTTCGTCAACATCATGCAAAACGCCCGCGAGGCCATGAACGCCCAAGGCACCCTCTGGGTCCGCGCCGAGCATGGTCCCGGGCACTCGGTGATCATCACCATCGCCGACGACGGCCCCGGCATCCCCGCCGAATGCCTCGACAAAGTCTGGGAGCCTTACTTCACGACCCGGGAGAAGGGCACCGGCTTGGGCCTGGCGATCGTCAGACACAACGTCCAACTCTACGGCGGCAAGGTCCAGGTCGAGTCTGAGCTTGGAAAGGGGTGCCGGTTCATCCTAGAGTTCCCGGCTCGAACCGTGATGCGATTGCGTCGATGAAGATGAACCTGCCACCGCTGCTGCTCGTCGATGACGAACGGAACATGCGCCTGACCCTGGAGACCATCATGGCCGGGAGAGGGTATGAGGTGCGTTCCGCGGAGTCTGCCGAGGAGGCACTCAAGCTCCTGGGCCAAAACGAGTTCTTCATGGTGATCACCGACGCCCGCCTCGGTGGCATCAGCGGTTACGAACTCCTCAAGACCGTCCGCACCCGCTGGCCCAATGTGCCGGTGCTCATGATCACCGCCTACGCCACCCCCAAACTCGCCGTCGACGCCATCAAGTCGGGAGCTATCGACTACCTGGCCAAGCCCTTCGAGCCGGATGAACTCGTCCACGCCGTTGGCCGGTGCGCCGAACGCCACCGGCTCCTCCAGGAAAACGCCGCCTTGCGCGCTCGCGCCGGCGAACTCTACGGTCTGGACGAAATCATTGGCGAGTCGGCCAAGATGAAGTCGCTGCGGCAACTGATCCAGACCGTCGCCCCCACCAACGCCACCGTCCTCATCCTGGGCGAGAGCGGCACAGGCAAAGAACTCATCGCCGGCGCACTCCATTGCCTGAGCCAACGACGCAACCAGAACTACATCCGCATCAACTGCGCCGCTATCCCCGAGACCCTGCTCGAGAGCGAACTCTTCGGCCACGAACGCGGCGCCTTCACCGGCGCCATGCGGCAGAAGGCCGGACGCGTCGAGGAAGCCGACGAAGGGACGATCTTCCTGGACGAAATCGGCGACATGAGCCGGCCCTTGCAGGCCAAGCTGCTCCGCTTCCTCGAAGACGGCACCTTCACCCGCGTCGGCGGCAACCAAGAACTGAAGGTCGATGTGCGCCTGATCGCCGCCACCAATCGCGACATCATCCAGGCCATCAGCCAAAACCACTTCCGCGAAGACCTCTTCCACCGCCTCAACGTCGTCCAGTTCCAACCCCCGCCGCTGCGCGAGCGCGGCGCCGACATCCTCTTGCTGGCGGAACATTTCCTGAAGCATTTCCGCGTCTCCATGAACAAGCCCGTCAAGGGCATTAGCCCCGTCGCGCAACAAAAACTCCAGGCCCACCACTGGCCCGGCAATGTGCGCGAGTTGCGCAACGCCATGGAACGTGCGGTCATCCTCGAGCTTAGCCCGGAAATCCAAACCGACAGCCTCCCGGACTTCCACCTCGAGACCCGGCTGCGCAAGCCGGATGCCAACGCCCTCGGCGGCCAGACGCCCCTCGAAGAACGACTGGCCAACTACGAGCGCGATCTCATCGTCAATATTCTCGAACAGAACCACTACAACCTCACCAAGAGCGCCGAACAACTCAAAATCAGTAGGCACGCCCTCCGCTACCGCATGCAGCGCCTCAACGTGGTCGCCGCCGACAACCTGGACGAGGACAACGCCAACGCCCCCCTCAAGCAGCCCGGCGCATGAACCCCTTCCTGGCTCAATCCATCCTCGATCCGGTCCCGCCGCAAACCTCCCCCGGCGGCGCCAAGCTCCCGGCAATCTTCGGCGACGTCTTGGTCATCATCGCCGTCGCCCTCCTGCTGTTGGGCCTCCTGATGCTCTGGGCCAAATACCTCCGCCCACGCTCCCGAGACTCCTCCCGCGCCAGCCACACCCGCACCCTCGCGGAGGACACGCCGGAACCCGAAGCGGACAACCACCATCGCCGCCGCCGCCGGCACAAACGCCGCCGCCGCGACCATCGCAGTCGCAACCCGACGCTGGCCGAGACCGGGGGACTGCCCGCCCCCCGCCGAGAAGACCAGGTCCCTCCCTGGATTTGAACCACGCCGTCAGCCAGTCCATCACGCGAAAGAGCGCGTCGAACCTGGCGCTGGCCTTCGTGCTCCTTCCCCGCCCGAAACGCGCCGCCATGGCCGCCCTCTACGCCTTCTGCCGGGAGGTAGACGATGTGGCCGATGACGAAGCCCCTCCACTGGAAGCGCGGCGGGCCCAACTCGCCGCCTGGCGCCACGACGTTGCCGCCGCCTGCAACGGCGGCCAACCCCGCTTCGCCGTCAATCTCGAACTGCAGCCCGTCATCCAACACTACCGGCTCCCCTTCGAGCACTTCGACCAGTTGATCCGCGGCGTCGAGATGGACCTGGACATCAAACGGTACGCCACCCTGGCCGACCTCGAACAGTACTGCTACCGCGTCGCCTCGGTCGTCGGCCTGCTCAGCATCGAGATCTTCGGCTACCGCAACCCGGCTTGCCGCCCCTATGCCATCCACCTCGGCCGCGCCTTACAACTGACCAACATCCTCCGCGACGTGCAGACCGACGCCGAACGCGGGCGCATCTACTTGCCGCTCGACCAAATGCACACCTGCGGTGTCCGCCCCGAGGACGTCTTGGCCGGACGCTACTCCGAACCCTACCGCCAATTGGCCACCTGGCTGGCGGAGCAGGCCCGCAGCCACTACCGCGCCGCCCGCGCCACCTTGCCCGCCGAGGACCGCCCGGCAATGATCGCGGCCGAGTTAATGGGGGCGGTCTATTGGCAACTGCTGCGCCGGCTCGAGGCGCGCCAGTTCGACGTGTTCCACGGGCCGCCTCTGCGCTTGAGTCGCCTCCGCAAACTCGCCCTGATCCTGAGCACGTGGGCACGCCTCCGCGCCGGCGTCGCCACGCCCAGCTATGGCTGCCCCTGAGACCTCCCCAGCCCTGGTGGTCAATGCCGACGACTTCGGGCAGTCCTCCGCCATCAATGCCGCCGTCCGCCAAGCCCATGCCGAGGGCATCCTCACCACCGCCAGCCTCATGGTCAATGGCGCCGCCTGCGCCGAGGCCGTCGCTATCGCCCGCGACCATCCCCGCCTGGGCGTCGGTCTGCACCTGACTCTGGCCGGAGGCGCCGCCACCCTGACTCCGCGTGAGATCCCAGGCCTGGTCAACGCCCACCGACAATTCCGCCAGAGCCCCGTCCGAGCCGGCTTGGCCTACTTCTGCCGCCGTTCGCTCGAGCCCCAACTCGAAAGCGAAATCCGCGCGCAGTTCGACCGGTTCCAAGCCACCGGGTTGACCCTGGACCATGTCAATGGCCATCTGAATCTGCACTTGCACCCCACCGTGCTCCGCTGGCTTTGCGCCCACGCGCCCTCGCTCGGTTGTCCCGGCATCCGGCTCACCCGCGACCCTTTCTGGCTCAACGCGACCCTCGCGTCCGGCCGCTGGCTCTACCGCGCCACGCACGCCCTGGTGTTCGCCGCCCTGGCGGCGTGGGCCCGGCCCATCCTCCAACGCCACCACCTCCGCCACACCCACAGCGTGTTCGGCCTGCTTCAGAACGCCCACGTGACGGAGGAGTACGTGCTTGGGTTGCTGCCTCGCTTGCCCGCCGGTGCGTCGGAGCTCTACGCTCATCCCTCGACCCACCACGCCCGGCACGAGCTCGATGCCTTGCTCAGCCCGCGCGTCCGCGCCCAACTCGCCCAACACCGCATCCGCCTCATCCGCTATCAGGATCTCTAGTATGATCAAGTTCCTCGTCATCCTGTTCGTCTCGCTGATCTTCGAGAGCATCGGCGTGTTGTTCCTCAAAGAAGGCCTCACCCAAGTGGGCCAAGTCCGAAAGGTCACCCCGGCCGAAATCGTCCGCGTTGTCAAGACCGGCGCCACCAACGGCAAGATCTTGCTCGGCGTGTTCTTCGAGGCCCTCTTCTTCGCCGGCCTCCTGATCTTGATGTCCAAAAGCGACGTCAGCTTCCTCTGGCCCATGACCTCGCTGAGCTTTGTCTTTGCCACCCTCGCCGCCCGCATCTTCCTCCACGAGTACGTGAGCGGCGTCCGCTGGAGCGGTGTGGTCCTGATCGTGTTGGGAGCCGGACTCATCACCTGGACCGAACACCGAAAACCCCAGCAGCAGCCGGCGCCCCCCCTCACTCGGCTGCCGGCCCAGACCCCATGAACCGAGTCAGCACGTCGGCCAATCCCACCGCCGCCACGCGAAGCTGACGCCCAAAGACCATCAGGCCCGGCACGGCCGCCGGCCGGCGCACCAGCGCCCACGCAAGTCGCACCGGACTCACCCGCAACCGCCGCGTCAGCAGCCGGTTGAAGTCCAACGGCAAATCCTCGCCCGCCGCGTCCGAAATCACTCGTACGGTGGCGCTGGGCACACCCAGCCGCCCGCAACACTCACGAATCGCCGCCGATTCCATCTCGACCGCGTCCGCCCCGGTAGCCCGCCACAAAGCCGCCTTCTCAGCCGCCCGGATGCAGACCCTGTCCGCACAGTGGAACCGAGCCGCCCGTGCCCCCGCCCGGGTCAGCGCCTCCCCTAGACCGCCCGCGCCATCCGCCGCGAATAAGACCGCCCCGCGCGGGTGCACGGGGTCGAGCCCCCCCGCAAATCCGCTCGACAGCACCCATCGGGGAAGCGCGCCGCCCAGCGCCCGGCGCAGCGCCCGCTCCGCATTCCGCCGCCCCATGCCCGTCACGAGCACCTCGAGGTCCGCGCGCCCACGCACCCGCTGTCGAAACGGGCCTGCCTCGGTCTCGACCGCGAAACACACCAGGCAACGTCGGGGTTGGCGAGCCATGCTCATAACCGCCAAGCCTCACCGGCGCTGAATCAAGACGCGAAACGCCCGCCCAAAGTGATCGGGGTGAATCAGCGTCTGCAGTTGCCGACGCCGTGCGCTCGTCCATTCCGGGAACTCACGGGGCGCCCGCCAAGTCCCCTCCGCCACCCGCGCCAAAAAACTAGCCTGGGAAGCCAACTCCTCCGTCTGCAACCCCTCGCTCCGACCCGCCTGCTCGACCGCGGTGAAGTCCACCGCCGCCGTCAGATCGCAGCCGCCCGGTTGCTCGAGCACATCGCTCACTAACCGGTGCGACCGGTAGCCTCGTAGCGTTCCTCCGGCCCGCGGCGGCGTGAACCGCTCCCACCAGGTCCACCCATAATCCAACCCGACCAACCGGCCCCGGGCTAAGCGGCGCGCTGCTGCCCGCCACCAGCCTACCTGCTCCGGGCCCCACTCGAGCGTGAAACCGTCCGGCAACACGGCCATTAACTCGCCGGGCACCACCGGCGGATGCCGACCATCCCCCCCCGCCTCAAGCCCGCCATCACCACCGGGCACACCCCCAGGCGGTGCGGAGATGGCCGCCGAACCCCGCACCCACACCAACCGATCCCCCTCCCATCCCACTAACCACTCGCGCCAGGCCCGCTCCGCCGCGATCCAACCGAAGCGCCGGACCGGCAGTGCGTCGAGCAACTCATTGGCGAACACCACCCCATCCACACTCCGATCCTGCACCTCCTCCCACCCGCCCCACCACCGTACCTGGGGCGCAAAAGCGTCCAACCGCGCCCGCTGCCGCGCCCGCCGTCGCGCCGAGGGCTCCACAATCCAGTACTCGCAGCCGGTCGACCACCGCGGCTGCCACCCGCGCAGATAGGTTAAGATGTCCTCCGCCAACCGCCCATCGTGGGCGCCTCCCTCGACGATCCGCCACGCACCACCCCCCGCCTCCGCTTGCCACTGGCTGAACTGCCAACCGAGCAACTCGCCCAAGAGCGGTCCGACGCAAACACTGGTTAAGTAATCGCCCGCCCGCCCGATAGTATCCGTAGCGCGCTCATAGTAGCCGTGCGCCGAATGGTACAATGCCAGGCCCATGAACCGGTCGAACGGCACCGGACCGCCCGCGGCTATCTCGCGCCGCAACATCGCCGTCAACGCCTCCGCGGCGGTCGAGAGGGCAACCGGGTCGGGCGGGGATGGCGGGGCATGGCCTGGGACGGCTGAGTTCATGGGCGCATCGCGCGGAACCGTTTATGGCTAAGATCGACGCTTTCTTCAATTTTATGTTGGAGCAAAAAGCCTCCGATCTCCATCTGGCCGCAGGCAACCCCCCCATCCTCCGCATCAACGGCGAGCTCCATAAACTCGATTATCCGCCCCTCGACAGCGACAAGCTCAAGGCGATGCTCTACGAGGTCACGCCCGAATACAAAATCAAAGTCTACGAGGAGACCGGCGATGTGGATTTCGGTTACGAAATCCCCGGCGTGTCGCGCTTTCGTGCCAACTTCTTTAACCAACGCAGCGGCGTGGCCGCCGTCTTCCGCCAAATCCCCTCGAAAGTGCTCTCCTTCGACGACTTCGAGGCCCTCGACGCGCCCCTGCCCCCCGTGCTCAAAAAGCTCGCCATGCTCCACAAAGGCCTGGTCCTGGTCACTGGCCCCACCGGCTCCGGCAAGTCCACCACCCTGGCCGCCATGATCGACTACGCCAACCAAAACCGCCGCGACCATATCCTCACCATCGAAGATCCCATCGAGTTCGTCCACGAAAGCAAAGGTTGCCTCGTTAACCACCGCGAGGTCGGCGTCCATACCCGCACCTTCGCCTCCGCCCTGCGCGCCGCCCTGCGCGAAGACCCGGACATCGTTCTGGTGGGCGAAATGCGCGACCTCGAGACCATCGAACTGGCCCTCACCGCCGCCAGCACCGGCCACCTCGTCTTCGGCACCCTCCACACCCAAAGCGCCGCCAAAACCGTCGACCGCATCATCGATGTCTTCCCCGCCGACCAACAAAATAAAATCCGCGCGACCGTCGCCGAATCCCTCCGCGGCGTCGTCGCCCAAAACCTGTTCCGCCGCACGGACCGCAAAGGCCGCGTCGCCGCCCTTGAAATCCTCGTCTTCACCACCGCCATCGCCAACCTCGTCCGCGAAGGCAAAACCCATCAAATCCCAGGCATGATTCAGGTGGGCAAAAAGCTCGGGAACCAACCCCTCGACGACGCCATCCTCGAACACTTGCGCATGCGCCGAGTCGGCCCAGAGGAGGCCTATGAGAAATGCCTCGACCGCAAAAAATTCCGCACCTTCCTCGCCCACCCGCCCGTGGACGACGAGGGTTAACCTCCGCCTAGGGGCCACGGACCATGCGCCGTAGCGAACTCGACCGTCTCCTGGGCACCATGCTCGACTCCCAGCGGGAGGTCTCCGACCTCAACTTCACCGTCGATCGCCCGCCTCAGGTCGAGTCGTTGGGCGAGCTCTACCCCGTCGCCACCCAACCCGCCATCGACCGCCTCACCCCGTTCCAAACCGAGATGGTCGCCCTGAGCCTCATCGGTCCTAATCGCCGCCTGCTCACCGACCTGCTCGCCACCGGCTCCTGCGACCTCTCATATACCCTCGCTGGCCGCGCTCGCTTCCGCGTCAACGTCTTCTCCCAACGTGGCAATTACTCCGTCGTCTTGCGCCGCCTCAATACGAAAATCCCAACCCTCGCCGAACTCAACCTGCCTCACACCTTCCACGAGGTCGCCCGCGAAAAGACCGGCCTCATCCTGGTCACCGGCGCGACCGGCACCGGCAAATCCACCACCTTGGCCGCCCTCCTCGACGCCATCAACGAGACCAAGGCCATCCACGTCATCACCCTCGAAGATCCCGTCGAGTTCGCCCACCACCACAAACGCGCCACCTTTAACCAACGCGAAATGGGCAATGACTTTGACACCTTCGCCAGCGGCCTGCGCGCCGCTCTACGCCAAGCACCCAAGGTCATCCTCGTGGGCGAAATGCGCGACCGCGAAACCGTCGAGATCGGCCTCACCGCCGCCGAGACCGGTCACCTGGTCTTGAGCACGCTCCATACCATCGATTCGGGCCAAACCATCAACCGCATCTTGGGCCTCTTCGAACCCGAAGAACAAAAACAGGTCCGCCTCCGCCTGGCCGACACCCTGCGCTGGGTCATCACCCAACGCCTGGCCCCCCAGGTCGGCGGCGGCCGCCTCGCCTTGCTCGAAATCATGGGCTCGAACCTCCGCACCCGCGACGCCATCGTCCATGGCGAGGAAGAAGGCCGCACCTTCTACGAGATCATCGAGGCCAGTTACCCCTTCGGCTGGCGCACCTTCGACCAAGCCTGCCTCGAGGCCTACGAACGCGGCGCCATCGCCGAAGATACCGCCCTGGCCTACTGCAGCCGGCGCGGCCCCACCCAGCGCGGCATCGACAACATCAAAAAGAAACGGGGCGAATCGACCACCTCGATCACCAACCTCATGCTGCGCGCCGACGACCACCGCCCCGCCGCCCCGCCGCCCCCTACCCCGGCCCCGAGCCTGCGCCTCAGGTAGCCATGAGCCCGGAACTCGATTTCATCGGCCCAACTGACCGGCCCGCCCTGGCCTTGCTCAGCACACCCGAGTGGCTCGCAGCCGCCAAAACCGCGTTGCTCGACGCCGGCTACAAACTCCACGCCCCTAGAACCCACGCCGAGTTCGCCAGCCACTTCGCTCAAATCCAATACCAACTCGTCATCGCCGAACTCAGCTTCGCCGCGCCGGCCCCCGCCGAAAACCTCTCCCTCCTCAACCTCCAATCCCTCCCCATGAGCCAGCGGCGCCATGCCGTCCTCATCCTCCTGGGCGAACCGTTCCAGACCCTCGAACCCCTCGCCGCCTTCCAACATAGCGTCCACGCCGTCGTGCATCCCGCCGACCTCCCCAACCTCGAACGCATCATCCAAAAGGTCGTTGCCGAAACCAGCCTCCTCTACAGCGTCTACCACGGCGTCCAGGCCCAACTCGCGCGCGGCCTGGACTAGACCCCCATCAGATGTAGTACATCTTCGCCTTCTCCGCCCCGTGCTCGAGCAGATCCTGAAAACTGAGCTGATCGGCTGCCCCTTCTACCTGCTGCTTGAGCGTCCCCCAGGCACCCCGCAACTCCGCCGGGCATTCCGGGTCGTTCAACGCCGGCGCGTCCAACACCTCGCCATGGATCGCCCGCAGTAAATCCCCAAAACTCACCTGCGCCGGCGGACGCGCCAACAGGTAACCTCCAGCCTTGCCCCGCACACTCTTCACCATCCCTTCCGCCTTGAGCTGAACCAGGATCTGCACCAAGTAATTGGCCGGTACCCCCGCCTCCGCTGCCAACTCCTCCCCCTTGCGCGCCTCCCCCCGCGGGTAAGACCGCGCCAGACTCAACACCGCCCGCGCCGCATAATCGCTCTTCACCGAGAACTTCACCGCCCCCACAGTAGGTAGCCCCCAGCCCCCACGCAACGAAAACGGCGCCCGCCACTCCCAGCTCGCAAACCCCAGAACCTGCGCCGGCGCGCCCGGCCGTTTCCTCACAACGCCGCCAGCGGCAAGACCACCCGCACCAACCCCGGCCCACCGCCGGCCGCCGACTCGATCTCAAGCCGACCCTGATGGGCCCGAACGATCCGCTCCGCCACCGTCAGCCCAAGGCCAAGCCCAACCACCTTCGTCGAGTAAAACGGCTCCGTCGCCCGCCGGGCGCTCTCCTCCGAAAACCCAGGCCCGAAATCCCGCACTTCCACCACCGCCAGGCCCCCCTCCGCCCCCTCCGTCGTCCGCCGCACTGCCACCTCGACCTTCGGGGCGTCCGGCGCCGCCTGCAACGCATTGAGCAACACCTCGACCATCGCCTGCTTGAGCGCTTCCCGATCGCCCGCCGCCGCAACCTCGCTCACGCCAGGGGCGAAGCGCAGCTCGGGCACCCGATCCGGAAAGTACCGCCGCGTCTCGATGAACGCCTCCTCGACCAAACCCGGCAGCCCCACCGCCGACGCGCTCACCGCCGTTTCGCTGGCCAAGTGCAACATCTGGTTCGAGAGCCGCTGGATGCGCTGCACGCTCGTCGCCATCGCCCGCGACAGCGAAGCCAAAAACTGAGCGTCGTTGCCCCGCTCCTCGATCATCTGCTGGTGCGCCGATAACGGCACCAGCGCATTGCCAATCTCGTGCGCCAGATGCTCCGCCATCGACTTCACCAACCGCAAATTCGACGCCTGAATCTCCATCGCCTGCAACCGCTCGTGTTGCGTGAAATCCTTGATCAACAGCAGCGCCGCCGCCGGCGCCTTCGCTGCCCCCCGCCGAAACGGCAACACCTCGACCCGAAAGACCTGCTCGGACGCCGCCGGCGGCCGGTACTCCCCGCTCACCGTCTCCGCCCCGCTCTGCAGGACCTGGTACACTAGCGTCCCTATCGCCTGCGGTATGTCCGCAAACTGAAGCTCTCCCGCCGACTCCCCACCCAAAAACAACCGCCGCGCACTTTGGTTGGCGTGCAACACGCTCAAGTCTTGATCCACTACCACGCAGCCGCTGCTCAGTTGATCCAAAATGTCGCTCGTCATCTGGTACCCGACTTCCAACCGCTCGTGACGCCACGCGTTCTGGATCGCCCGCCCCAACTCCTCCAACAACTGAAAGACCACCGCCAACTCCTCCGCCCCAAACACCCCCCCGCTCAGCGGTTGGTCGAACACCGCCACCCCAAGAAACTCCCGCCCATCCGTCACCGGAATCGCCACCCGCCCCCCAAGCAGGCCAAACTCCCGCACCGCCTCCGCGTCACCCGCCGCCTGCGCCCGCTCGAACAACAATATCCGACCGAACCGCTCCGCGTATCGGCCAATGCCTCCATCCCGCGACAACGCCACATGCGCCACCAACTCGGGCGCCATACCCTGCGCACACAACGGCTCCAGCCGCCGGTCCGGCAACTGACTCGGGTCCGCCCCGAGCCCCAGCGGCGGACGCCGCAAAAAAACGGCCGCGCGGTTGACCCCCAAAACGCCCCGTATCCGCGTCAGGAACTCCTCGAGCAACCCCCGCGCCGCCAGACTCTGCCCCAGCAGCCTCGAGTGCAACCGGAGCCTTTCCAGCGCCGCCACCGGTCCCGCCGCCGGCCGCGGCGCCGCCTCCGCCTCAGGCTCGATAACTGCACCCGCACCCGGTCCCACCTGCCAACAACGCTCCAGGAAATGCCGAAAGGCGGACGCTCGAAGCGGCTTGCCCAGCAGATAGGTCGCCCCCGCCAGCCACGCCTCCTCCTCCCACTCCCGCTCGCGCGCTTCCGCACACACCAGCACCGGACAGTGCGGCAACCGCTGCCGGATCTCGCGGATCGTCCGGACCGGCCGGACATCCGTTAGGTCCGCATCCAAAATGCACGCATCGATCAGCCCGGTCTCGAGCAACCGATCCGCTTCCCGCAAATCCCGAAAGCGTAACACCCGATACGACCCATCGCCGAGCGCAACCCGGACCGCCTCGGCTAAACCGGGATTCTCCGCCAAGACCATCAATGTCTTCACGCCCTCAACTCATTCCTTTGGCAGGTCTTGGTTCTGCTCGCTGGGGAAATCCACCTCCACGGTGGTACCACACCCCTTTCCGCTCCTTACACCGAACGCACCGCCGTGAAGATGCACTATCTTCCTCGAAATTGCTAGTCCCAGTCCATAACCGCCCACCGTCGCTCCCTGGCTCTCGGTGGTGACCTACGGC
>Ga0194113_10002878_pt1 | contig 23231 bp, 18 predicted proteins | sample TA2MahC200mmetaG_FD_146193 | JGI IMG/M metagenome (GOLD analysis project Ga0194113, IMG submission 146193) | Freshwater microbial communities from Lake Tanganyika, Tanzania - TA2015017 Mahale Deep Cast 200m | ecosystem: Environmental > Aquatic > Freshwater > Lake | place: Tanzania: Lake... | reverse complement strand
GCCCCCTGTGCGAGCCTGGGAAAATGTGGTGCCGACAGACAATCGCGCCCTCACAACTTACTGATTTTACATTACTTTACATTATTGACTGTAGAACTTGGGTATGAATGATTTAGGGGATGTGAAGAGAGGGGATGGAAAGTTTCTGGGGGGCCATGGCCAAACCAGAACCTAAGCCCCCATAATGGTATAATTATTTCCCCTGATTATTTTTTCCCCAGCCGCTTTTCAAGTCGGGATAAAGCCCGGAGGACGCCCACTTTAGGGTTATAGCTGAGGGCCGTGCGGTAATGGTCAATCGCTCCTTGAAGATTGCCTTGAGCCTCGGCCAACTCCCCCAGTAGTCGATATGCTCGTGCCTGCTCATACTCATGCACTCCGGCCATTTTCAAAATCTTATCGACAATGTCCTTTATTTCCTGGGCTTCACCCTCGGCTATCTTCTCCTTTTCCTTGCCATAAAAAAGTCCGTACGCCAAATCAAGAAGTTCGAAGGGAGAGCCATGTTCCAGAGTATTTTGCTGCCAGGCCTCTTCCACTTCCTTCGGGTTCAAGAGGACACCAGCGAAATTATACCGCTCGGTGATCCCTTTTTTATGTAGATGAATCTCATTGTCGATTAGGGAAATCTCGTCCGGGTTTAGGTTGCCCTCCACTTTAAACAGCAGTTTTGCGGGGGAAGTGGAGAGAACAAAGGTCATGCAGTCATCCGGTTCATAGGCAGGATTACTTAAGGTGGTGCACCAGGCAAGAGCGCCGTCTGGGGAAAGACCGCATTTATTTAGATTGGCCCTGGTATGGTGCCCGAATTGGGTCCCATACCGATTAATAATATAAAAGGTGCCCTTCAAGCCATCGCCGAAAAGCCAGTCATTAACGGCCACAGTGCCGTTATCAGCCACCACCGCGTCATTGGGGCGTTCGAAATCTTTTTGCCAAACCATACGATAATCTTCCAGCAATACTACCCGGCCATACCCTTTACTGCGGTGGCCCCCACTGGCCCCACCCCGGTAATCCGAGTCCTGGCTACCAACCATGTATCTGTCGTTGGGAGAGCGGGCTCCTTGCCCGAAGAAGTCTAAGGAGCGAATAGTGAGAAAGTCGCGGGACAGTTCGATATCAGGGAGAGGGGTAGGATCGGAGAGGCCAACTAATTTAACTTCCACCAGCGGTTCCGGCGGAAGTGTTTTCTTGACTCCCTTCGTGGTGCGCAGCCCGCGCATCAGACCCTTTAAGAAGGGAGCAGCCAGAAGGAGGATGACACCCGCGACAATGAGTATTCCCAGGTCCAATCTTTATAACCTCCCTTCAGGTCCAGACCATCCACCTTTTCCTGAATAAAGACATCCCCGGCTATCGATGTATGGGCGTTGCCGATAATCCTCCTTAAAGTCGGCCAGGTCCATTCGGATTTAAACCAACGGATGAATGCAATTCCCAGTAGCTTGGTATGGGAAACTTTTGGGAAACTTTTATCAAATTGACTTTTGGTGGGAGACCTCTGATTTTATAACTTGCTGATATCATTGGTGCCTGGGGCCGGACTCGAACCGGCACGGGGCGAACCCCGAGGGATTTTAAGTCCCTTGCGTCTACCCGTTCCGCCACCCAGGCCGGCAGTTATGTCGGCATGTCACTCAATAATGAATATTAATTCGGGATATCCTTTGTCGAGGATATTCATGTTTATACATAAAGTCGTAAAAATTTGCCCATAGAATTGTCTAATAAATGCAGCCGCAGGCTTTACCGTGAAAGTCCCACGGTGACTAAAAACCTTGAAGGTGTAGCCGCAGGCTTCAGCCTGCGCTGAAGGCTCGCTGCTGCCCAGCGTTTTACATCTTTGGGGTGGCCCTGAGCGTTTAGTGTAAAGATCTCTGTTTTGCAGGGGCGGGTTTGAAACCCGCCCCTACGGTAGGGTTTTCATCCTCGGTGGCCTCGTTGGGGCCATGAGCATTTGGCCTGCGCCCAGTGATTGCCGGGCGCCGACCACCCAGGCTGAAGGTGCAGGGGCGATGATAAGGCACCGCCGGAGATGGAAGCCCCTTGCCAGGCGCTACCCTTCAGCTCAGGCTGAAGCCCGCGGCTGAAATTTCAAGATGTCTGGGCACCGGGGGACCTTAATGGTAAAACCTGCGGCTACATTCATGCCGCAATTGGATACACTGATAATTTATGACGCTCTGTATTTAATAGGAACAGCACGCCGGGGAGGCGTTCGGGGACGGCCGCCCTGCCGACCCCTGAAAATCTACATGGTTCGTTTCGGCCTTAACGTTATGATGTTTCATGCAAAATAACCACGCAGGGCAACGGCCGCTCTTGCAGGAGCCTCCTTCGGTACCCAAAACGACTTGGGCCGGAAACATTGTAATCAGGTTGTCGGTGCAGGGTAAAGGGAAATCTCGTCAAGGGGAAGGGCCAAGCGGTTTCCCAGGCCTGCGGATTATGTTACCGGGGGGATGGTCGGGGCACGGCGAGCCGCGCTTACCCCCGCGGTCCGCCCAAGTTATCCCCCTCCAAGCGATAGTCCCCGGAGAGAAAGGCGTGGGCCAGGGCTTCCACGCTCACCTCGCCGGTCATGAGCATGTCCATCTGGCGGGTGAAGATGAGGAGTCGCCCCAGCAGTTCCAGCTTTTCGGCAATGACGGCGCCCGGATATTTCTGGAAGCGGGCGTCCACCCGGTCGCCCTTGACGTCGACGGCGAAGTCCAGGGCCACCAGGACCACGGCGATGGACCGGGCCCGCCGGTTGCGGCGCACGTCGTCGGCGGCCCCCCCCTTGAAGGAAAAGGTGATGTAGTTCTTGTTGACGGTGTCGCCGCAGTAGGCGTCGATGACGCAGTAATGGTAGCCCACCCGGGAGCTGAAATTGAGGTACTTGCGGGAGACGATGGCATAACTGCGGTCGCCGAAGCGTTCCTGGGCCGGCGGCGCGGAGAGCCACTGTTCCCGCATCACCGAGAACAGGCCGGAGAGTTGCACGGGGCGCGGCTCCAGCCCTCTGAGGCCCTGGAAGGTGAGGCCCTTGAGCAGGGCCTGGAGAGGCGCGCAGACCACCATCTCCTCCGTAATCTCCTCTTTGCCGGCCGCGTCCGAGGTCAGCCCCTCTCCCAAGTCGATGAGGAAGAGGTCCAGGGGGATGGGGGCGCACAGCCTCACGGCGCCTCCGCCCCGTTCGGTCACCAGGTCGCTGACCCGGAACATCTCGGTATATGAGATTTCATGCACCAGGCGGGCGATGTCATGGAGGCTGCGGCAATTTTCCGGTTTGAACTCCGGCGCTTTGGGATCGACCAGGGTGAGGGGCACCATGAGGTTCGCCACCTGTTTCAGGATCTGGTAGACGGGGGTGTCCCGCATGTGAGGCTGCCGCACCTCTTTCAGGGCCAGGAGTTCCGGCACCCGCCCCCGGTACACCCGGCCGGCGTAGGCGTCCACCGTCACTTCCTGCCCCGGGGTGAGGGCGCGGGTGGCGGTGTGGGCGTCCAGGAGGGTGGGGACCCCGAATTCCCGGGCCACTGCGGCCATGTGGCCGGCCACGCTGCCCGACTCGGTGACGATGGCCTGGGCCCGGGGCATGACCAGGACGAACTTGGGAGAGGAGTGGCGGGCCACCAGAACGCCCCCCTCGGGAAAATGGAGCAGGTCCTCCTCGCCGTGCACCAGGCAGGCCGGTCCGCAACCCACGCCGGGGCAGGCCACCGCCGCCCCCTCGAGCAGGACCGGATAACCCGGCAGCGCCGGGGCCGCAGACTCACCGTGAGTCCGGGCCTCCAGATGCAGGGGCCGGGTCTGGAGGACCAGGAGACGGCCGCCGGGGTCCAGGGCCCATTCCACATCCTGGGGGCACTGGTAGTGCTCTTCCAGGCGGATGGCGTAGTCCGCCAGGATGCGCCTCTGCTCGGGGGTGAGGCAGGGCGCCTCCTGCATGGCGGGGGGCACGGGCGTCTCCCTCAGGCCGCCCTGAGGGCCCGCCTCCAGTTGCACGGGTTTTGAGGAGACGTGCGTTTCCAGGAGGGTGCGGGCCCTGTCCTTGGCCACCACGTAAGTGTCCGGGGTGATGACCCCGTCCACGGCGTAGGGGCCCAGCCCGAAGACCGCGGTGATGACCACGTGGTCTTTGAGCACGTCGAAGGGGTGCCGGGAGTACATCACCCCGCTGGCCACGGACGGCACCATCTCCAGGCAGGCCACGCTCATGGCCGAGTCTTCGTCCCGGACGCCCTTGTGGAGGCGATAGGCCAGGGCCCGGGAGGAATAGAGGCTGGCCACCACCTCCCGGTAGGCCGCCAGGAGTCTTTCCCGGGGCACGTTGAGCACCGTCAGATACTGCCCGGCGAAGGAAAGCTCGCTGTCTTCGCCGATGGCGCTGCTCCTCAGGGACACCAGGGGCGCCGGCCGACCGGTGGCGGCGGCCTGCGCCGCCAGGGCGTCATAGGCCCCCAGGATGGCCGATTCCAGGTCCGGAGGCAACGCTGCGTCCAGAATCAGCGCCTGAATCGCTTCGCTGAGTTGCCGGATGCTCTCCGGGTCCAGGGCTTCCATCTCCATTTTGCGCTTGTTGATTTCCTCCACCAGGTCGTTGGCCGCGAGGAAATCGGCGAAGGCCCGGGTGGTGATGGCAAAGCCCCCGGGCGTAGGCAGGCCCACCCGATTGACCACTTCCCCCAGGTTGGCGTTCTTGCCCCCCACCCAATCCACCATCTCCTTGGTGATCCGGGAGTAGGGCAGGACCCAGGCCGCGGGCCGGCTTTCGGCGCCGCTCTCCAGCACCGCCTGGATGCGGCGGTTCAGGTCCTCCAGCACGGCATAAAGGGCGGGGTGGCGATGCCCGGAGAGCACGTCCAGGCTTTTCACCATCCGAAAGGCGTGGAAAGCGGCCCGGGTGGCCTGGGAGCGCACGTAGGACATGCCGAAGACTTCCCGCCCCTGCAGCTTTTCCTCCACATCGGTGATGAGATTCAGGAGCTGGGAGTTGGAGTCCAGGAGATCCCGGAAGAGGGCGTACTTGAAACGGAAGATCTCGGAGATCTCCCGTGGCTTGCCGCGGTCCCGGCGCTGCTTCCAGCGCCGATAGAGGTTCCTGAAAAGATTGAAGGTTTCGACCATTGCCCTATCGGCTTGAGCGGATTTTCTGCGAGAAGGCCGGGATCCGCATTACCATCCCCCACCCCTGAGACGGGGTTGGCCAGGGAGCCGCGCTCTCCGGCTCATACCCTGCTTCATTACCAAAATTATACCACATCTGCGGCCGTTCTCATCCGTCCCGGAGTTTCTTTAGCTGAACCGAAAGTTTGCAGTGGGGGAGAGGGCCAGGGGTCATGGACCCCAGTCCCTCGTTCCCGAGCGGGAGCTGGGGAACCCGGGCAGGGGTTGAATCCGGCTTTACGGATTTTCCGGCGGGGTTTTTTTGGCGGGGGTGAAGAGAGGATGTTCTTCGAAGCGCTCCAGGGGGCGGCCCAGGCGGCCCTGGATGTTTACTTCCCGCAGGCGCTCCCGGCATTTCTGCGCGCCGGCGGTTTTTTTGAGGGCGGCGTACACCTCAAAGGCCCGGGCGTAGTGGGTGAAGGCCTGGTCGAACTCAGCCCGTCTCTGGTAAGTCTGCCCCAGGAGGAAGAGGTCCGCGGCCATGGCGGGCAGGTCCAGCGCCGCCTTGTCCGCTTCCAGGGCCAAGGTGAGGTGGCGCAGGGCCTCGGCTGTGTTCCCCTGGAGCAGGAAAAGCCGGCCCCAGCCGTAGTGCAGGGCCCCCTTCAGGTCGGGCTGGTTCAGGGCCTGGGCCTGCTCCAGATAGGTGCGGGCCCGGGCCGGGTCGTTCTGGTCCAGGGCCAAGCCGGCCAGTTGACTCCACACCAGGACCAGGGCGCCCTTGGCCTCGGAGCGCCGGGCGGCGTCTTCAGCCAGGGCCAGATGTTGGGCGGCCTGGTCCGGCCGGCCCTCTTTCATGGCCACGGTGGCCAGATTGGCCTGATTGGTGGCGGCGTCGGCCCAGTGACCCGAGTCCCGGTTGACCTCCCAGGCCTGGGTGAACAGCTGACGGGCTTTTTTCAGGTCTCCCTGCTCCAGGGCCACGGCCCCCAGGTTGTTGAGCTGGGCCGCCACCCCCCGCTGGTAGTCAACGCCCCGGCTCAGGTCCAGGGCCCGGTGGAAGTCCCGACCGGCCCGCTTGAGGTCACCCTGGGAGAGGTGCTGCTTTCCGTTGACGGAATAGTCCTCCACCCGCTTCACCTGCTGGCCGTAGGGGTCACTTTTGACGCCGCAACCCGACGCCGTCAGGAGGCAGACCAACAGGCCGCCCCACCACTTAAGGAACGTTGCGCGGGGCCACATGGACGGGCCGGGTCTCCCTTCCCTTGGGGAGGGTCATGCGGATCAGGGGGTTGGCCTTGACGGCGTCCACCACGTCCTTGCCGCCCCGGACGGCCTCCTGGCTGCTCTTCATGAGTCCGGGAAACTCCTCCGTCCCGGAGCGGATATCCGCCAGAATGGCCTTCAGGGTGGCGGTCTCCTGGTTCACCTGGCGGGTGATCTCTTCCAGGTTCTTGGCCGTGGGCTTCAGGTCCACCACCAGCTTCTGGGCCTCCTTCAAGGCCCGGTCCATTTGCGTCAGGCTCTGGTTCATGCGGGCATAGAAGTCCTTGCGCATGAGGAGTTCACCCAGCGTGCCCTTCGCCTCCAAGAGAGCGCCCCAGGCTTGACCGAAATTGTTGAGGGCGGCCAGCAGCGCCTTTTCGTCCGCCTTCAACTGTTCGCTCAGATAAGCGAAATTGTTGAATATCTGCCTGGCCTGCTTGATGGTCTCCTCATTGAGGATTTCCCCCAGCGATTCCGTCAGGGTCTTCCGGGCCCGGGAGGGAATGTCGCCGTACTCGGGAATGGGCGCATAGCCGGGGGTGCCGGAGGTGATGTTCACAAATTCCCGGCCGATAAAGACAGGGCTCACCACCTCGGCCACCGAATCATGGCGGATGCGGTTGGCATATTCGGTGAGAATCCTGAGGGTGACCTCCACCTGTTTGTCGTCCAGGGAGGGACTGATTTTCATGGCCGCCACTTTGCCGATCTCGGTGTTGAACATCTTCACCAGAGACCCCTGCTTCAGATTGTAGCCCTGTTCGAAGCGGACGATATAGGTGCGCTGCGATACGAACCAGCCCTTGCCGTGCAACACCACCATCAGGATCACCTTGGTGAGGATGACCATCACCAGGAGGAACAGCCCCACTAGCTTTTCCCGGCGGGTAAATCCTTCCTGCATAGGCACCTCCCTCCTTCCCGGCGCCTTTACATCATAACATTGGCCGTTCCCTGCTGACAAGGCGGACCTGGGGCTCCGGCGGCGGCAGGCGCGGGGGGCGGGGTCTCCACCCCCACCCAGCGCCCTTCGCCCCGGCTTTCCACCCGAAGATGACGGAGGCCCCCCGAAGGTCCCCGCCAGCGGGGAACAAACCCCTCCTCCTGCCAGTGCCAGATCTGCAAGGCCCGGGCGCCTGCCGCCGCGCCCGGCCCGGAGTCCCGCTCCAGGGCCACCAGGTCCGCCCTGCCGTCGCCGGTCAGGTCGGCCAGCAGCCATTCCTCCAGGGGGCGGGCCAGGGCGGGGGACTGCCAGACGGATTCCAGGCTCTGCTGGCGGAGGCGGAAGACCTTGAGATAATTGTTGATGCTGAAATCCAGGGAAACGGGCAGCAGCGGCGGCGGCCCCTCCCGCCCCCGCATCCTCCACAACGACAGGGCCACCTGCGGCCGGCCGTCGCCGTTCAGGTCTCCCAGGGAGAAGTCCTGGACCCACCACTCCGGCGGGGATTCCCACAGCAGACGCCCGCCCTGCTCCAGCCGCAGGCGTCCGTCGGCCAGGGTGAAGGCGCCCTGCCCCAGCCCCTCCAGGTGAAGATTTCGCGTCCGGCGCACCCGTCCGGGCGGAGTCTCCCCGCTCAGGTAGAGAATCTTCTCCGTCTGTTGCTCAAAGGTCTGGGCCTTCTCATTCCAGCCGATGAGGAGCTTGGTGGCCAGGGGCGCCTTCAGCTTGCGCAGGGTGGCCGCCGCGGCCGGATGCCCGGGGTTGAGCGGCGCCGGCTGGGTAAACCCTTCGATGACATACGGAATGAATTCAGCCTTGGCCACCCCCGTCTTGCGCAGGTGGACGCGCACCATGACGCTGTCCCGGGTGTGGGGGAAGGGCTGGTCAAACACGAAATTGCCCAGGCTGTACAGGATGAGGCCCCGGCCGTAGACCTCCAGGGGCTGCATGACGTGGGGGTGATGGCCGATAACCAGGTGGGCCCCTGCGTCGATGGCGGCCCGACAAAACTCCCGCTGGCAGCGGGCCGGCTCCAGGCTGTATTCCGCGCCGTGGTGCACCGAAACCACGACGATGTCGGCCCTGGCTCGGGCCGCCTGCACAGCTGCGGCCATTTTCCCCAGGTCCAGCAAAGAGGTCCCCGGCTTGGCCCCTCGGGCCGCCAGGGCAGGCGGGGTGGTGTCGATGGCGTTGTAGGCCAGAAAGGCCAGGGTGATGCCGTTTTTCTCAAGGAAAACCGTGCGGTTGGCCTCTTCTTCATTCCTCCCGGCACCCACAAAATGGATGCCCGCCTGCTCCAGGTAGCGGCAGGTGTCCGCCAACCCCTTGTGGCCGAAGTTGAGGGTGTGGTTGTTGGCCAGGGACAGCACCGAAAAATTGGCCGCCTTCAGGGCCTCCACCACCTCGGGGTCGGCCCGGAAGACCATTTCCTTGGAGACGATCTCCCGGCCCGGGGTGATGGGGCACTCCAGGTTGCCGAAGACCAGGTCCGCGGCTTTGAGGATGTCCCGGACCCGGTGAAAGGGGTGGTGATAGTCGTTCAGGCGCTTGATCTTCCGGCCCACGAAGCGGGAGAGCATGATGTCCCCCACTGCCACCAGGGTGACTTCGGGAGGGCTTTCGGGCAGGCCGGCCATGAACGCCTGGAAACGGCGGAACTGCTCCGCCGCCAGTTGCCGGGGAGTGGCGGGAGGCGGCTTCTGCTCCTCCCGGTTCAGGGGCCGCAGCCCCAGACCTGCCACCAGCGCCCACACCATGATAACCAGGAACCCCCGGGCCGCCCATTTGCGCCACATAGACCTTTCCTCTGTTCCGGAAGTTTATGCCGAACACCGGCCCCCGGCTGTCCTCGCACAGGCTGGAAGCCTGCGCCACCAAATCTTTCTCCCCCGAGGTTCCCAGGCTGAACGTGGGAACCCGAGTTATGGGGCAGGGCCCGCTTGCCGCCCGGCGAACTTTGAACCTGAGCCCGGCACGGATGAGGACCCGGGCGCCACCGAACAACTTCCCTCACCCGGCCTTTTTCCCAAAACCCATCCTCTCAATACTGACCTTTCCCCTGTCCTTCCTCGCCGCTCCAGGAGCGGTGGCGCACCCACGGGGGGGTGCGGATCCCGGAGAGGGCGTCCTGTTCCGGCAGATAGGGTTTGAGGTCCACCACCGGGGTGTCGTGGAAGGCGTCCAGGTCCTCCACCTCCAGCAGGTTTCCCTGCACGGACGACAGCCGGCAGACGGACAGCCCCAGCAGGTTGGGGCGCACCGGGGAACGGGTGGCGAAGACGCCGGTCAACGGGTTGGCCGGGTCCCCCCGGGGATGCACCCTGAGATGCGCCCGTTGCTCCGGGGTGTCGTTCTTGTGGAACCAGTATATCACCCAGATATGGGAGAAGTCCGCCAATCCTTCGAGACCCTGGACATAGGCGGGGAGGATTTCAATGGTGGTGCGGCCTCCCTCCCGGATGACGCGCCCCACGGGTTTGAGGATCAGGTTTTGCATCGCCTCCCCCCGGCCGGCGTTCTGAACCGGCCCGGTGCGGGGGGCCGCGCCGGCTTTTTCCGCCCACGCCGGAGCGTCCCAGGCTCCCGGCCCGGCCCAGATGGTCAGACCCAAGGCAAAACAGATCAATGCCGCTGTAACTCCGGCTTTCCATTTCATGTTCATGCAGTCAAACCCTCCTTGACCTGAGGCCGCGGGAACCCCTGGTAAACCCGGCGCACCACCAGGGTGAGCAGGGCGGCCAGGATCACCGGCGCCAGGGGCAGGCTCAGGAACCGCGCCGCGGCCGGCGCCAGGAAAGGAGTCAGGTAGGCAAGCGTCAGCAGCGCCTGTTCGCTCCCCGAACAGCCTTCCTCCCACCCCTGGCGTCCCAGGCAGGTTAGGGGAACGGCCAGCAGGGCCGGGTCATAGTCAAAGGCGAAGGGCGTGGCCAGCAGGACCACGGGCACAAGTACGGCCAGATGAGGCTTGTAGGTGAGCAGCCCCAACAGCGCCCCGGCCAGCCAGGGACGACGGTCCAACAGGAGGAGGCCGCCGCCCAACAACGCCGTGGAAAGAAAGCCGTTCTGGCCTTGGAAAAAATTCTGAAAGGCCCCGGGAAAGGCCAGGGCCAGCCATGGGCCGAGGGGGTGTGGCGCCCAGGCGCGCACCACGCCCAGATAGGCGCTCAGCGTGGCAGCCAGCCAGATCCCGAGGGACCAGAGGTAAGGAAGCAGCCCCAACGGCAGCGTGAACAGCAAAAAACCGGGAGGATAGTGCCAGGGGTATTCCCGGGCGGCGCCCGTGGCCTTCTGCACCACGGCCTTGAGGGCCGCACCCTGGTACACCGCCTCCGGATGTCCCCTATGGGCCAACACCGAGCCGGCCCAGAAGGTGACGAAGTCCGAGCCCACGGGCTTCCCCTGCAGGTCCACCAGGCCTGCCCCCTGGAGCAATCCGCCCGCAATATTGACGCCGCCGGCCGCCAGATAACAGGCCAGGAAGATCAATGGGTAAACCGTCAGCCTGGTTCGGGTCAGCAAAGGCATGGGGTCTGGGTTTTGGGTTTCAGGTTTCAGGGGTTCATGGGTTTGTTTGGAATTTGAAATCTATGGATGCGATGCCCTTCAGCAGACCCACCAGAATCCCGGAACCCGGAACCCACCCTCACAGGGGCGTCAGCTCAATCTGTCCCCAGGCCCCCAGCTTCTCCCCGATGATGACCACCGCGCCCAGGACGTCCGGCCGGTCGGCCACCCACTTGAGGGCGGCGGGGAGGTCCGCCTTCTCTGTCACCCGGTTCCCCAGCGCGGTGGCCAGGGCGTCGGCCAGGGCGGTTGAGGGCGCCACCACACAGGCGGCGTCGGCCCGTCCCAAGCTCAGGGAATGGCCCACCGTGCCGGAAGAGGTGCAGACCCCCAGAGGCCCCCAGGCCGGGTCCAGGCGCAGCCCCACCCGCTGGCTCAAGGGGGAGGCCCCGGCGAAGAGGGCCACCGTGGCGGGCGCGGTGAGGGCGAGAAAGATGTCCCCCCCGTTTTCCACAATGACCTCAGTGCTGTCGGCCATCAGGGCGCGCCCCACCCGTTCGGCCAGGGCTCCGGCCACTGCGGCCATGGGGCCCACTCCGGCCCGGTCCCCGGCGGCGATCATGTCCCGCACCACCGGCGGGGCGTAGGGGTCTTCGGGCCAGGGCGTCAGGGTGGTGAGAAAGGCGGGGTGGGCCTGGAGGTAGTCCTCCAATTGCCGGCGCTGGGCCACCACCAGGCGGCGCACTTCGGGTGACAGGTCCCGGGCCGCCATGACCAGCAGGTCCGTCTCCTGAACCGCCACCCGGAAGCTCACCAAGCCGGGGCGGGACATGCGGGTGCGATAGGTGCGCTCCCGATAGCGTTGGGCCTGGTTCGGACGGGTCCCCACGTCTTCCTGCTCCCCCTCGGCATGGGCGCCTGCGACGGACAGGCGCCTCTTCTTTCAGCATATATCGACAAAAATCCACAATTTGCAAGGCATATCTGGGAGAACAGGAACTTTCGGCGCATCCGCCCCGGGGCGCCCCCCTCACCCCCCCAGCAGGGCGATGAGGATGACGCCGCCGGTCATCAGCACGGCGCCCGCCAGACGCGGGAAAAAGGGGCGCTCCCGGAGGTACAGCCCGCCCATGAGCACGCTGAAAAGGAGGCTCAGGCGTTTGACGGCAATGACGTAGGAGGCGGAGCCGAAGGCCAGCCCCTGGGAGACGGAGAGGCAGCTCAGGCTGAAAAATCCCCCCAGGAGCAGCCCCCATTTCCAGGAGAAGTTCAGCGGCGGACGCAGCCGGGAGCGGGCCACGGGATAGGCCAGAAGCATGCCTCCGGTGAAAAAGAAAGGATAGCACACCCCCAAAAAGAGCGGCTCGGAGTGGAGGATGGCCACCTTGTAGAGGGCCGCGGTGACGGAGAAGATGAGCGCCACCCCCAGCATGAGGCGGGCCCCGGGCTCCCGGATCAGGGCCTGGAAGGGTGCGAAAAGACCTTTCCGGCCGCTCCCCAGGCTGAGGATGTAACTGCCCCCGGTAATAAGCAGGATTCCCAGCAGGCCGAACCGGTTGACGCTCTCCTCCAAGAAGATGAACCCGGTGCCGATGAGAAAGACGGGGGTGAAAGCCAAAAAGGGGATGCACAGAGAGAGGTGGCACACCCGCAACGCCCGCATGTACAGCAGGATGGCCGACACCTCCAGGGGGATCAGGGCGGCGATCACCAGCCAGAAGCTGCCCGTCAGGGGCGGGATGGCCACCAGGGGGAGGACCGCGGCCAACAGGGGCAGAGCGAACAGCAGGCGCACCAATCCCATGGCATAGGGGGAGAGGTGGGTGAAATGGCGCTTGGTGACCACGTCCGCCCCCGCATCCCCCATGGCGGCGGCCAAACCCATGATGAGCCAGAACACGGAACGTGCCCCTTGAGTGAAGGGAAATGAGTCTCTGGGGGAGGGGGCCAGGGGTCGCGGACTTCTGCCCCCTCCACTACAGCAAACTTTTAAAGACAGTTACTCATGAGCCTGGGGCTCACCCGCAAAGCATGAAAAGTTCCCCCTCCCCCTAGCCCCCTCCCACGAGGGGAGGGGGAATAAAGGAACTTTTCCCAGCAGGTTGCCGAGGAACCCTGAAAGCTGAGACCTGGGAGCTGAAAGGTAAGCCCCAGAACCCGGGACCACGGTCACCCTCCCTGCTTCATCCCTCTGTCCTGAGCCGGGCCAGGTGGTTGCTCAGCCTGACGAACTGGGACACGCTCAGGGTTTCGCCCCGCCGGCCCGGGTCGATGTCCAGGGCCGTCAGGGCCGCGAGCACCTGGTTGGCGGTCAGTCCCAAAGGTGCGGCCTGGGCCGCCAGGGTGTTTTTCAGAGTCTTGCGTCTCTGTCCGAAGGCCGTCTTCACCACCCTGAGGAACAACTCTTCATCCACCGCCTCAGGCTGGGGGCGGATGGGGGTGAAGCTCAGCACCACGGAGTCCACCTTGGGGGGCGGGAAGAAATGGCCCGGCCCGAGGCTGAAGAGACGGGCCATATTGAAGTGGTACTGCGCGGCCACGGTGAGGATGCCATAGTCCTTGACGCCCGGGGAGGCCAGCAGCCGCCGCCCCACCTCCGCCTGGAGCATGAGCACGGCCCGGGCCAGCGCCTTCTTGGCCGCCGCCAGTCTGAAGAGCAGGGGCGAGGTGATCTGGTAGGGCAGGTTCCCCACTACGAACAGCGGCCGGCCGGCCTGCCGGGCGGCCGCGGCGAAATCATAGGTCAGGGCGTCCTGACGGAGGATGCGCACCCGGGGGTGGGAGGGGAAAAGCTCGCTCTCCAAATATGCCGCCAGAGCCGGGTCGATCTCCAGGACCTCCACCCGACAGCCCAGGTCGGCCAGAGAGAAGGTGAGGGCCCCCAAGCCGCCGCCGATTTCCACCACCGGGTCCCCTGCCCCGGCCTCCAGGGCCAGGGCGATGCGCCGGGCCACCGCGGCGTGGATGAGAAAGTGCTGCCCCAGAGATTTCCGTGGTTTGAGGCCCAGCCGCTCAAGAATGCTCTTGGGAAAGCCGGCGTCGGACACCCTGAACCCTCCGGAGCCGCTGGCCGCGGTAATTCCTGATAATCCACAGGGTGATGAAATAGGCGGCCACGGCCGGGGGGATGGCGATGAGCACGCCCCCCACCTGCAAGGCCAGGCCACCCCGCCAGAGGAGGTCCAGGACCGAGGAAAGGTCCCAGGTTTCCGGCAATTTCAAGGTGTCGCCCCGGAAAAGCAGGCGCCGCCCCACCGCATAGGAGGCCAGATAAAGGGGAGGCTGGAGCAGGGGGTTGCAAAGCCAGACCCCCATGACCGCAGTGACCACGGAAACCCGCAAAAGCGGCGCCAGGGCCAGGGCCATGACGGTGTGGAAGGGAATGGTGGGGGTGAAGCCGATGAAGATGCCCAGGGCCATGCCCAGGGCCAGTTTGCGGGGATCGCCCTGGAGGCGACGCAGCTTCAGCCACCAATACCGCAGGGTGCGGCGCAGTTTCATGGCGGCGGCGGAGCGGCCGGGGAGGCCGCCTGTAGCTGGATCATGGTTTCCTCGCGGAGCACGCGCCGGAGCACCTTCCCCACGAAGGTTTTGGGCAGTTCGTCCCTGAACTCAATATACCTGGGCTGTTTATATTCAGCCAGGCGGGGCTTCAGGAACTCCTTGATTTCTTCAGGGAGGGGGCGATCCCCCGGTCGGGGCACGATGACCGCTTTCACCACCTCTCCCCGGTAGGCGTCCGGCACGCCGAAGACCACCGCCTCCTGCACCTGGGGATGCTGATAGAGGACCTCTTCCACCTCCCGGGGAAAGACCTTGAATCCCGAGTTGATGATCATGTCCTTTTTCCGGTCCACGATGTAGAAATAGCCGTTTTCGTCCATGTAGGCCAGGTCGCCGGTGAAGAGCCAGCCGTCCCGCATGGTGAGGACCGTGTCTTCGGGGCGCCGCCAGTATTCCTGCATGACCTGGGGGCCTTGGATCACCAGTTCGCCCACCTCGCCCGGCGGCAACTCCCGTTCCCCCGTCTCGCCGTCCATGATTTTGGCTGCCGTGGAAGGGAAGGGCAGACCGATGCTCCCCGGGGGCCGGGCGCTGCGCAACGGATTGAAATGGGTGGCCGGGCTGGCCTCGGTCAGACCGTAACCCTCCACGATGGTGCAGTTGGTCAGGGCCTCGAAGCGGTCCCGGACCTCCTGGGGCAAGGGCGCAGAGCCGCTGATACAGAGCCATAATTCCGAAAAGTCGATGGAGGGCAGCTCCGGGTGGTTGATGAGGGCCACAAAGAGGGTGGGCACCCCGGGCAGCACGGTGGGGCGGTACTTCCTCAAGGCCTTGAGAAACACCTTGATGTCGAACTTGGGCAGCACCAGGATGCTCACCGCCTGGGACAGGGGCCAGTTGAGGCAGACGGTGAGCCCGAAGACGTGAAAGTAGGGGATGAGGCCGATCATGCGCTCCGCCCCGTAGCGCACCATGGGCAGCCAGGCGTTGCACTGCGCCACGTTGGCCATGAGGTTGGCGTGGGTCAGCACCGCGGCCTTGGGGGTGCCGGTGGTGCCGCCGGTGTATTGGAGCAAGGCCATGTCGTGGGGCTCCGGGACCGGCGGTTCGTCCAGCGGCGCGGCTTTGAGCAGATCCCGGTAGCGGCGGCGCCCCGGGCCGGGCGTGAAGCCCGTGGGCAGCCCCTGCCAGCGGGCCTTGAGGGGGTAAATCCAGGACAGGGGCCAGGGAAGGGCGTCAGCCAGACCGGTGACGATGATTTCCCGGAGGCTCACCTCCCGGGCCACCTCCTCCACCTTGGGCATGAGGTGGTCCAGGGCCACCAGCAGGGAGCTCTCCGAATCCTGCAATTGGAAGGCGATCTCTTTGGGGCTGAAGAGGGGGTTCATGAGAACCGCCACCGCGCCCAGGTTGAGGACGGCGTGGTAGGTGACGGCCAGTTGGGGGCTGTTGGGCAGGAGCGTGGCCACCCGGTCGCCCTTGGCCACCCCCAGCTCCCGCAGGGCCCGGGAGAGGCGCAGCACCTGTTCCCGGAAGCTGCGATAGGTGGTGGTCTTGCCGAAAAAGACCAGGGCCGGGGTGTTCGGCCGGTTCCGGGCGGCGTCCACCAGCAGCCAGGGTACGGACCGGTCCGCCGGCGATACGGTCAGCGGCACGCCGGGATCGTAGTGCTTCGCCCAGAGGGGAACCATGCCCGGCAGGTCCTGAAAATCAATCCTGCCGGCCGCCGCCGCAGGAGGGGCAGGAACAGTCGTGGTGGGGCTTCAGGTCCTCCGGGGAGGCTTCCCGCACCTCCCGGATGGTGACGTCGATTTCCAGTTCCCTCCCGGCCAGGGGGTGGTTGAAGTCAATGACCACGCGGTCGCCCCGGAGTTCCGAGACCATGAAGTAGACAGGCTGTTTTTGTTCATCCAGGGTTTCAAAGACCATGCCCGGTTCCAGCTCCAGACCCGGTTCAAAATCCTGGCGGTCCACCTCCATGATCAGATCCTGGTCGACCTCGCCGTACGCCTGATCCGGGGTCAGGCGCACCGCCTTGTTCTGGCCCGGCTCCATACCGATGAGCTCCTGCTCCAGCCCCGGGGGCATCACCCCCAGCCCCAGACAGAAGCTTAGTTCTTCGGGACGGCCGTCCGGGGGATAGCTTTCATCCTGGTCCAAGCGGATGAGATAATCGATCTTGACGAAAGAGTTCTGGGCGATTTTCATAAAACCTCTGGTGCGTCGCCGCAATCTCAGGACGCCGGTGCAGCGGCGGCCACTGCGGCTCCGGTACTGGGGAACAGGCCGGCCCGCCCTTTGGGAGCGCGGCGGCCTCTTCGGGAGTTGTGGTCAGGGTGGAGAAGGGCCGCCTCACTGCTTGGTGCCCGTGATGATGCGGCCGGTATTGAGCAGATTGCAGCGCACGGACTGGAGGATTTTGATCCCCGATTCCTCCATGACGCGGATCACATCCAGGTCGGTGGTGAAGCCGATGCGCACGAAGATGGGGGCCATCAGGTCTTCGATGCGGGAGAGGTGGCCGCTTTTCTGGCAACGGCTGTGGTTGACCACGATGATCTGGCCGCCCGGTTTCACCACCCGCAGAATTTCCCGACAGACCTGGCGCGGGTCCGACACCGTGGTGATGACATAGGCCGACAACACCGCGTCGAAATAACTGTCGGGGAATTCCAGCCGACCGGCGTCCATGACCCGCAAATCAAATGTGCTGCCGCTGTTGAGACGGGCCGCCTTCTCCCTGGCCTTGTCGATCATGGCCTGGGAGATGTCGATGCCCACCAGCTCGGTCCGGGGCGGGTAGAATTCCAGGGTGGACCCGGGACCGATGCCGATCTCCAGGATCCTCTGGCGGGGCCGCCGGTCCAGATACTGAAAAGCCCGGCGTCGGCCCGGGCCCAGAAGCTGTCCGAAGATGGCGTCATAAAAGGGAGAATAAAAGGAGTACAATTTTTCCATATAACTTGGGCTGACTCTCACCCTCATATGCCTATCCTCACCGGTGCTGGAAGATTCCGGAATCCGGGGCGCCGGAACACCGCGCACACCCCACAAACGTGCCAATTGTATCGCAAAGGGGAAAAAAAAGTAAACTGAATTTTTTCCCGGCGCAGGTTAAGATTCCGCCAGAAGAAGGTTCCGCCCGCCATGGGCCGGACAGGACGGCCTGCCGGCGCAGAGGCCCGGGCCGCCGGGGCCCCCGGCTCAGGAATCATGGGGTTACCAGTTGACATCCCCCCGGCAACCTGAGTATGGTACTCAATCAGAAGGCTGCGATCCGGAACCGGAGAGGAATTCCGGTGACAGGACCTGACGGGAGACAGCCGCATCGATGTTTCCCAAAAGTCTCGCCCGGGATGGGGGGAGGTTGTTGGCATGAGCGACAAAAAAAACCTGGGGTTGAAACGGGTGGTGGTCACCGGACTGGGAATAGTGTCCTCCATGGGACTGGACGTGCCCACCGTCTGGCGGCGCCTGCTGGCCGGAGAATCGGGTGTGAACCGGCTGGGCAGCTTTTCCCATGCACTTCTGGAAAGCTATCGGCCGCCGGATGACTTTCCCCTCATTGCCGGGGAAATCACCAATTTCGACCTCAAGGAAATCCTGCAGACCCGCAAGAAAAACCTGACCAAGGAAGACCTGAAACAGGTCAAATATACCGACCGCTTCACCCAGTTCGCTCTGGCCGCCAGCCTGGAGGCCATCCAGGATACGGGAATGGTGCCGGAGGCCGAGGACCCGGAGAGGGCCGGGGTCATCATCGCCAGCGGCATGGGAGGGGTCGGCTCCTGGGAAGAGTCCATGATCCGCCTCATGAAAGAAGGGGTGCGGCGCGTCTCTCCCTTCCTGGTTCCCAAGATGATCCCCAACCTGGCCGCGGGCAACGTCTCCATCACCTTCAAGGCCAAGGGGCCCAACATCGCTCTGTCCACGGCCTGCGCCGCCGGCTCCCATGCCATCGGCATGGCCTTCCGCTCCATCCAGTTGGGGGAGGCGGACATCATGGCCGCGGGCGGCAGCGAAGCGGCGGTCACCCCCCTGACCATCGTGGGCTTCTACCGCATGGGGGCTTTGGCCACCAACCACAATGACCATCCCCAGGCCGCCAGCCGGCCTTTCGACATCCAGCGCAACGGCTTCGTCATGTCGGAAGGCGCCGGCATCCTCATCCTGGAGGAACTGGAACACGCCCTGCAGCGCAACGCCCGCATCTATGCCGAAATCACCGGCTTCGGCATGTCCGGGGACGCCTACCACATCACCGACCCGAACATGGAGGGCGCCCTGCGCTGTATGCAGAACGCCCTTAAAGACGCGGCCATCTCCCCCGAGCAGGTGGATTACGTCAACCCCCACGCCACCGCCACCCCCGTGGGCGACCGCAATGAAGTGCGGGCCCTCCGGGTGCTTTTCGGGGACCAGGCCTCCCGCCTGCTGGTGAGCGGCACCAAGTCCATGACCGGTCATCTCCTGGGCGCCGCCGGGGCGGTGGAGGCCATCTTCAGCATCCTCAGCATCCGGGACGGCCTCATTCCTCCCACCATCAACCTGGACGAACTGGACCCGGACTGCGCCGGCCTGGACATCGTCACCGGCCAGGCCCGGCCCGTGGAGGTGCGCTACGTCCTTTCCAATTCCTTCGGCTTCGGGGGCACCAACGCGGCCCTGGTCTTTAAACGCTTCGAAGGCTGACCGGCCGGCGCCGCACGTTTCACGGGCGAACCGCGGGAGGCGCGGCGCTTTGCCGTGCCAAGCGCCGGCGCAGCCGCCCGTCCTGCCAGGCGCGGCGGGGCGCCGGCACTGCCGCGAACGTCCTGGTGTGGCCCCGGCGCGCCTTCGACAGCCGGCTGGGGTGGCCCGGGAAGGGGTCTTGGTTTATGCGCGGTGATCCGGTGAGGTTGACGGAAACCCGAGCCTGGCTGCACAAGGCTGCGCTGGACCTCAAGGCCGCAGCCCACTGTCTGACGGCCTCGCCGCCTCTGAGCGCGGCCGTGGTCTTGGCGCTTTTCCTGATGCTTGCCGGCCTGGCCCTGCCTGGCCCCGCCGTTGGGGCTTCCTCTGATGCCCGGTTAAAAGAGGTGATCTCTACGGCCACGCTGCTCCGGGTGAGAAGCGGCGGCACCTGTCACCGTATTCCGGAGCGGGAGAGGGTGCTGGTGGAGGTGACCGACCCGGAGCAGATCCGCACGTTGATCGCCGGGATGAAAATTTCACAGATCTTCAGCGGCTATGCCTGCAAATGCTGCGGCCACCCCACCCTGGAATTTTATCGGGGTCAGGAGTTGCTCGCCGCCCTGGGCGTCCACCACGGCGAAACCCTGAGATGGGCCGGAGGCCCGTGGAGGGGGGACGCGGAGCTTACCCCCGCCGGCTCCGATTTCCTGACCAGATGGCTGGCCGACCGCGGCGTCCCCGAACCCCTGGCGGAATGGGAACGCACCAAGGCCCTCCGGAAGAAGAAGCCGGGGCAGCCCTGAGACGGGGAAAAGGGCACGCGGTCATCTCGTTCCCACTTGGTACGTGGGACCAACGACAGGCGCCGAGCTCGGCTTGTCTGGAAAAGGCGTTCCAACGTGCAAATAGGAAACGAGGATGAACAGTCTTAATTTTTTTAGATGTCTAATAAGAACAAATTCTACGGATTGACATCTCATGAAGATTTTACAATTACTTCTAAAATTGTCATGGGGACGACTTAATTATGTAGTTAGTATTAATTTTGCAAAAATTATTATTGTATGCTTTGGGGCTTCTTTATTATCATTCAATTCTGTTATGGCTGATGATATTTTAGAAGGACTTAAGAGTAATGATGCGGTCACTCGTGCAAAAACAGCTAGGAAAATTAATAATGACCTCCTTAAGCGAAAGAATATAAATACTAAAGAAGCTATAATAAATTCGCTAATTACATTATTAAATGATAGAACACCTTTGGTATCTTATATTATTAGGACAAGGTCTTACTCTCCCAAGCCGAAGCAGGCTAACTACTCTCCTGCAACTGCGGCTGCACGTGCATTGGGCAGATTAGGAGAACAGAGGGCCATTTATGGCTTAGTCAACTTATTTGAGATAGGAACAGAATATGAAAAAGAAGCGGTAATTTATGCTGTTGGATGTTTTGAGGGAGATCAATACTTAGATTTATTATTAAAGTGGTATCCTCAATATATCGGTGAAGTTCAGGAGGCAATTATTAATCAAATTATGCAAAGGCATGAGGTGGACCCTATAAATCTAAAATTATATATAAAAATGATGGTGTTTTTAAGAAAAAATAAGCATAATGATGAAATTAAAAGGTCAATAATACGAATTGCAGGTCTTTTTAAAGACCCTTTACTTATAAACGAAATAAACGATATAATTGATAAAGACGATAAGGACAATAGAGGGAACCAATATCTTTTAATAGATCCTAAAAAATTAATGAAAGCGAGAGACAATAAAGAATATTGCGATGGCGCCTATAAATTTGGTGTAATATGCTCAATATTTATTATCATATCCATGATAGTTTTGATTATTGGATTTAAAAAAAGATCAGAAGGTTGCATATGGTTTGGAATATTAATTGGAATATTATGGGGAATTATGTTTCTTTTTAATCTTATAGGCGCATATTATGATGAATGTTTTCGTGATCCTAAATTAGTAAAACAAGATAGGGAACAAGAAATATTGGATCGCAAACTCAACTTCAGTGAAGACATATCATTTATTATTAAGTATCTAGATAAACTAACAATTAATGCACCTCCATCTTATTCTTATAGTGTTCCTGATGATTATGTATATAAAGAGTGGCTTGGTAAGCGTGGTGAGCTATACCGGATAATATTGTTTGCAAGCGATAATAAATTAGACCAGCTTGTAATAGAACTATTGAATTATTTAAGTAATGATAATTCAAAAAATAAGGCGGGCGCATATTGGGTTTTGTCAAGGATTATTATATTGAGAAAGGGCAATAAAATCGAGGTTGATAAATATAGCGATAATGAGAAAAAGAAAGAACTATTAAATAAAATTATTGAAGAAACTAAATTATTTAAGCCTGGTAAAATGTTACCCGAATATTAAAAGTTCATTCCCAAGCAGAAGCTGGCGAACGAGGTTGAACCAGGCAGGGCCGTGATCGAGGCCCAAAGCAAAGGGGCGGGTTTTTAACCCGCCCCTTCGATTTTCTGGCAGTTCTGTGGTGAGTCGCTTACAGGCCCGGGAAGGCTTTCATGGAGTTCAGCGCCAGGTTGTAGATCAGGCCCGGGAAGATGCCGAACCAGATGGTGGCCGCGGCGGTGAGGACCAGGGCGGCGTTCATGGAGGGCGTGAAGGCGATGGCCCCCAGGTCGGCTTCGGCCGGGCGCATGTACATGATGACGGTGATGCGCAGGTAGTAGAAGACGGAAATCAGCGAGTTCATCACGCCGATGAGGACCAGCCAGAGGTAGCCCGCCTGGATGGCGGCGGAGAAGATGTAGAATTTGCCGATGAAGCCCACGGTGCCGGGCATGCCCGCCAGGGCGAACATGAAGATGGCCATGGCCGCGGCCAGGGCCGGGTGCTGCGCGCCCAGGCCGGCGTAGTCGTTGATGTTGAGGTAGCTGTCCTTCTTGCGGCCCACCAGGATGACCACCCCGAAGGCCCCCACGTTCATCAGAGTATACGCCAGCAGATAGTAAAGCAGGCTCACCCCGCCCAGCTGGTTGGCGGCGATGAGGCCCACCAGGAGGTAGCCGGCGTGGGCGATGGACGAGTAGGCCAGCATGCGCTTGATGTTGCTCTGGGCGATGGCGACCACGTTGCCCAGGGTCATGGTGGCCACGGCCAGGACCCACAGGAGCATGTTCCACTGGGGCAGGAAGGCGGGGAAGACCAGAAACATGATGCGGGCGAAGGCGGCGAAGGCGGCGGCCTTGACGCCCACGGCCATGAAGGCGGTGACCGAGGTGGGGGCGCCTTCGTAGACGTCCGGGGTCCACATGTGGAAGGGCACGGAGGCCACCTTGAAGCCGAAGCCCACCAGGAGCAGGGCCAGCCCCAGAAGGGTGAGGGGCTTGGTCAGGGCGGCGGTCTCCACCAGGCGGTGGGCCAGGTCGTTGAGGTACAGGGTGCCGCCCGAGGCGCCGTAGAGCATGGCCATGCCGAACAGCAGGAAGGCGCTGGAGAAGGCCCCCAAAACCAGGTACTTGATGGCCGCCTCATTGGAGCGCAGGTCCTCCCGGAAGAGCCCGGCCAGGACGTAGATGGCGATGGACATGATCTCCAGGCCCAGGAAAATCATGATGAGGTGGGCGCCGGCGACCATGAGCATCATGCCCAAGGTGGCGAAGAGGATGAGGGCGTAGTATTCGCCCAGGTTCTTGCCGTAGTCCTCCAGGTACTGGCGGGAGATGAGCACGGTGAGGGCCGCGCCCAGGATGAGCACCAGGTAGAAGAAAAAGGCAAAGTTGTCCAGGTAGACCATGCGGGCGAAGTCGTCGCCGGTGCGGCCCCACAGCCGGACGGTCTGCACCGCGGCCACGGCCAGGCCCAGCAGGCTCAACTGGGGGAAGTAGGCCTTGCGCCCCTTGGGGGAGAGGGCGTCCAGAAGCAGGACGACGATGGCCGTCACCGTCAGGGTGAGCCAGGGGCCGATGCTGCTGAGGCAGAAGGTGGGGATGTTGATGGTCATCTCGCCTCCCCCTTAAAGACTTGGGATAAGCTGACAGAGGTGTCTTTGGCCTTTTCCATCATGGCCACGAAGTTGGCCGTGGTGGCCTTGGTCTTGTCCAGGAAGGTGCCGGGGTAGACCCCGATCCAGACAATGAAGATCAGGAGGGGCACGAAGATGGCGATCTCCCGCTGGGAGAGGTCTTGTAAGACCTGGTTCTTGGGGTTGGTCACCTCCCCGAACATCACCCGCTGGAACATCCACAGC
>Ga0194113_10002877_pt1 | contig 23234 bp, 22 predicted proteins | sample TA2MahC200mmetaG_FD_146193 | JGI IMG/M metagenome (GOLD analysis project Ga0194113, IMG submission 146193) | Freshwater microbial communities from Lake Tanganyika, Tanzania - TA2015017 Mahale Deep Cast 200m | ecosystem: Environmental > Aquatic > Freshwater > Lake | place: Tanzania: Lake... | reverse complement strand
TCTACGTCTACGCCGTGCTCCCCGCTTCCTGGGGCATGGGCCCCGACGGATATGACCTGCACATCGTCTACACGACGGAGCGCACGGCATATCCCCTGGCCGCGTGACCGGTACCGATCATGGCCCACGGGGTCATCACCGAGAAGGGGGAGCGCGAGTTCCAACGGGTCATCGACCAGTTCGTGGCCTGTGCGCGGGACCTGGGTCGCGGGGCCCTCGTGGAGATGAACAGCCGCGCCGCCTACAACATGGCCCGCAAGATCGGCGCCGCTGTCCGTCGGGGATATCGCCGGTACGAGCAGCGGGACCACCTGATCACGGCGCAGTCCAAGCGGCAGGGCAAGGCCCCGGGCGCCGTGAACCCGCCCTGGGATCCCGCCCCGCAGTGGATTGACCGGAGCTACGAGCAATTCGCGCAAAACGTGCAAGTCTCCATGGACGCTATCCCGTCCAAGCATCTCCGGGTCTACACCATCCGGATCAAGCCCGCGGCGCGGGATTGGCGAGGGAAATCTCTTCAGATGCTTGCCAACTTCCTGGAGAGTCCGCCGCCGGTCGTGTCCCTGCGCCGGACGCACCGGATGGTGGGCTACCTCCAGGCCTTGAGCCGGGGGGAGGGAGGGAACCCCAAGGGCAAGCGAGGGCACCTTCCCGACATCGAGATTTCTGGGAGCCCCATCGTGCTGTCCCCCACGAGGGTTCCTGTCTGGGGAGAGGTGGCGGAGCACGTGGGGCGTTTCTTCCAGAGGTACACGCAGGACCTGGGAGATCACCTGGGCCGCTTCGCCTCGCAGTACGGGGGAAGACGGGTTGCCACGTTCCTGCTTCCCTCTTCCTCTTCTTCTGATTGACTTCCCGTCTCGGACTGCTACCATCTCCCTTGCCATTGCCCGTCCTCGATCTTCTGCATTGACCCTGCACGGTCGAGGTCCCTCCTGTGAGAGGCCCAGCCTACCCCTGGGCCTCTCTTTTTTTGATTCCGCTTCTCCTCTCGACGGGGTAGGATCTTTCGGGATCCCATGGCGCAGCCGACGATCACACAGATATCCCCCGCAGTGGGCCCAGCCACGGGGCACAACTGGGTCACGATCACGGGGACCAACTTCCAGGTGCAGACCGGGACCGTGACGGTTCCCTTGGTGGCGTGGCCGGTGCGGGTGTCCGTGACGTTCGGGGGAATCGCCTGTTCGATCATCCGGGTGGAGAGCTCGACGCGGATCCGGGTGAAGGTCCCCACCTACACGGGGGCCTACCGGGAGGCGAGCCATCCTCCTGTTGCCGTCGTGGTCACCAACCTCCAGGCGGATGGAGCGACTCCTGTTCAGCCCCTGGAGCGGGCCACTCTCTCTGGGGCTTACACCTACCAGAGGTGGGGGCTCCGCGCTCCACGCAAGGAACCCGTGCAACTGCGGGTGCTCAAGGCGCTGATCGCCCGGCTGGAGCGGGAGCTGGTCGTGCCTGTCTCTCTGGCCACGAGCGGGGAGTACGGGGAATCCGGGGCGACGGCGACCATTCTGGCCACGGTGCCCTGCGTGGTGTTCCGTAGGGTGTCCTGGCCTCGAGACCGGGAGTTCGGGTTCCCGGACAACCAGGACGTGGAACGATCCTCGACGCTGCCCCGCCAGCTCTTCTGGAACCAGGTCACCCGGATGCTGGTCCTGGACACGATCCTCGCCGGGGGCTCCGACGTGGGAGGGATCACGGAGTCGAGCTACCTGCTGGATGCCTTCCTGGAGTGCGTGGAGCAGTGGCCGTACCTGGTCGTGGAGGGAGACCCGGACCTGTACCCGGGGGAGACGAACGAGTACGAGCTTCAGATCTCCGAGGACCCGACGCAGGGGAACGTGGTGGGCAACGCGAAGATCATGGCCTGGAGCCTCCAGCTCCGCGTGCGGGGAATCCCCGTGATCCGGGACGCTCCGGACGATCTGGTCTACCCGGCCATGACTCCCTACATGATCCTAGGAAACATCGAGGGGGACAACCTGCTGGAGAGGAGCGTGCTCACCTCGTGAGGTTGCGGGGAACCAGCGGGAAATCTTGCTCGTCTGCCCCTGGTGCTCTAGCATGAGCATGGAGCCTGGAGGGAAGCACCCCATGAAGAAGATCACCGTCACGAACACCAGCAAACACCTGCCGCTGGACTTCTGCCTGGAGCACGACGTGGTGTGCGCCCGCACGGGGGAGTGTACCTGCACGGTGGTCCGCCAGCAGGTGCCCGGGCAGGCCAAGCCGGTCGTGGTTCATCAGCCGAAGCAGGTGCGCCTCCAGCCCGGGGAGACCTCTCCGGAGATCCCGGCGGCTGCCCGGCTGCTTCCCCAGGTCAAGACGGCCGTGGAGCGCGGTCTGGCCGTGATCACGGACCTCCCGGCGGAGATCACCCGGGTCTCGGCGGAGTAACCCTCGAAGGAGTCTGATCCGATGGCAACCGGTCGCAGCCGCGTGGACGTGAAGTCGGGGACCTCCACGATCCCCAGCAGCGTCTTCCTCGACATCGACGTCCTGCTCATGCTCGGGGTCACCGAGTGGGGCCCGCTCACCCGCCAGGAAATCCGGAGCTACCCTCAGTTCCAGGAGATGTACGGCGGGCTCATCTCCGGGCGACAGGCTCCCATCGCGGTGAAGAACCTGTTCGACATGGGCCTGAAGAAGCTCCTGTACGGCCGCGTCGTGCACATGAGCGGGGCCAACCCGGCCTCGGCGGCCAAGGCCACCCGGAACTTCACCACCGCGACGGGCACGATCACCTACGGCACCGTCACAGGCACCGTGGCCGCGCCCTTCTCTATCGATCACGGGGAGACCATCCGTGCGGCCGTGGACGGAGGCGCCCCGGGCACGGCCACCTTCTCGGCCGTGGCCGCGACCATGGACTCCTTCGAGAGCGAGACCTATGCCCTGGCCAACGGGGACAGCCTCGTCCTCAAGGTGAACGGCGGGTCGAACCAGACCGTCACGTTCGTCTCCGGGGACTTCGTGGACATCACCGTGGCGACGGCAGCCGAGGTGGCCGCCGTGATCAACGCCCAGGTGTCCGGCGTCGTGGCCACGGTCGCGACGGGCAGGGTCCGCGTGACCACGCTTCAGAAGGGCACGGGGTCCTCCATCCAGTGCGTGGCGCAGGGCGCGGGCGCCTACGGCGCCGACGCGAACTCCAAGCTCAAGTTCCCCGTGTCCGCCTCGACGGGGTCGGGCAACTGCGCGAACCACTTCTCCGTGACCCTCGCCGAGGTGAAGACCTGGCTCGAGGCGGGGATCGGCGGGATCACCGTGGGCAGCTCCGGGGGCTACCTCACCGTACGGACCAACGTGGCCGGCGCTGCGGGAAGCATCCAGATCCAGGCCATCTCCACGGCCGACACGGACCTGGGGCTGGACAACGACCTCCACGCCGGGCTCAACGCCGGTTCCCAGAGCACCATCCGGATCGACGGGAAGTATTACGGGTCCCGAGGGAACACCATCACCACCACCATCGAGGCCGCGACGAGCGGGGTACCCTCCCGGTTCGACCTCGTGGAGTACCGGGCCGGGGTGTTCCAGAAGAGGTATCCCAACTGCACGATGCTCGCCACGTCGCCCGACTACGTGGTGACCCAGGTGAACATCAAGGGCGGCGGGTCCAAGCTGATCGAGGTCACGGACCTGAGCGCGGGAGGGACGGAGCTCGAGCGCAGGCCCACGAACGTGACCGCGCAGGCGCTCACCGGGGGGCAGGACGGGCTCTCCGCCCTGGACTACAACGACTTCATCGGGTCCGAGACCTACCGGACGGGCCTGCATCTGTTCGACGACACGATCGACGGGGACCTCCTGATCTGCCCGGACGAGACCTCGGCCGCGTTCCAGAACGCCGCCACCCTCTGGTGCTCGGACGACAAGCAGGGCACCGTGGTGTTCGTGCCCGACCCGCCCGCGAGCCTGGACTACCAGGGCGTGTGTGCGCACGCGGGTTCCCTCACGGCCTCGGAGTCCAGGACGTCCCTGTACTGGCCCTGGATCAAGATGGCCAACCCGGACAAGACCGTGTACGGCCAGGGGGACACGATCACCGTCGCGCCGTCCGGCGCGGTCGTCGGGCGCTACGTCAAGAACTCCGAGCTGTACCGGGAGAAGATGGGCAAGCAGCCCGGCAACCACAACTTCGGGGCCCTGAACATCGCCACGGGCGTGGAGGATACCTCCGTGAATGCGCCCGCCGTGCGGGACTACCTCACGGACTACCGGGTGAACCCGATCGTCGCGGACACGAATCCGGAGACCGGCGGCTTCAGCGTCTGGATGGACGACGTGATGTCCGGGAAGGCGACGGGCAACTGGAAAAGCGTGGGCCAGATCCGGTTCGTCGCCTACGTGATCAAGCTCTGCAAGATCTACATGAACGCCGTCCGCACGCAGAGCATGAGCGAGCGCTTCCGCCGGGAGCTCAAGCTCCGCATCGAGGGCGAGCTGCTCCAGTGGGTCGGCACGGACGTGTTCGCTTCCGAGGACGCCTCCGAGGCGTTCCAGGTGGACACGGACCCCGAGGGCGAGAGCATCAACAACCCGCAGGTGCAGGCGGCCGAGACCTACAAGGTCCTGGTCGGCCTGGCCCTGTCCGAGGCCGGCCGGTTCGGCGAGCTGACCATCTACAAGGACGACCGGAAGCTGCAGCAGTATATCCAGGCCGCCCTGACCGGCCAGGGCAGCACCACCTGAGCCAGGGAGTGAAGGCAGCAAGGGAGCCCAGGTAGGAGACGAGCACCAAGGAGCAGATCAAGATGGGCGCACAGGCGAGAAACCGAAAGTTCCGGTCGGCCTACCGGTTCCAGGTGCAGATGCCCAGCCACTTCGGGGGCTGGATGGCATTCCAGACCTTCAGCGGCCTGAGCATGACCGTCGCCGCCGCGAGCTACGGCGAGGGCGGGGCCATGGCGCCGATGAAGGAGCCGATGAAGGCTACCTTCGCGGACGTCTCGTTCACCCGGGGCGTGGGCGTGGACTACGCCATGCACAACTGGATCCTCCAGAACGTGAACATGGCCGCGAAGCTGCCCATCGGGTCCGGCCTGGAGCACAAGGACCTAGCCCAGGACATCGTCCTGTACGAGATGGACCGGACCGGGGCCTACGTCAACTCGTGGGTCCTCCGGTCGGCCTTCCCCGTGGCCTACACCCCGGGGGACTGGAACTTCGGCTCCGACGAGGTCACCATCGAGTCCATGACCATCACCTACTGGTACTTCGAGAGGCAGTCCTAGAATCACAAGTCCTCGACACAGAGCTTGACACAGGGGACCTCCCGGGTCCCTGACAACGTTCAAGGAGCTCACTCATGTTTCCCATCAAGTGTCTGACCGGTCTCGTCTTCGAGGCGCGTCCCTGGAACCTCGGGGACATCGAGGATCTGCTGGGTTCCACCAGCGAGGATTCCCCTCCGTTGCCCCTGCTCATGCTCCGGCTCGTGGCCGGCAAGGTCCTCGACCCGGGGCCCTACCTCACCCTGCCCGTGGGAGAGCAGGTGGACCTGAACAAGGTCTCCCACAGCGACATCACCCTGGCCAACATCGCGGTCCGGGCGGCCACGCCCCCGACCACCCTGGAGCTGGAGCCGAGCTGCCGCTTCTGTGGCAAGGGCGCGGGCGTGAAGGACGTGGACCTCCGGGACTTCACCATCATCCCCTACTCCCAGGAAGCCCTGGAGGCCCTCAAGACGGGCAAGGGCATCGCCCGGCAGTACGTGCTGGACGACCTGTCCCAGGGGCCTCCCAGGGGCTCCGGCCGCGCCAAGGGCAAGGCCAAGGAGAAGACCAAGGAGACCACGGGAGAGAGCAAGGGCAAGGGTGAGGGCAAGGGTGAAGGAGATATCATCACCGTGATCCTGCGGGATATCCTGGGAGCGGACTCCATCCAGATGGCCAAGCAGCAGGGGGCGGAGCCCTCGAGGGCCATTGCCATCCAGACCTGCGTGCACATCGAGAGCTTGCAGGTCGGGTCGCGCACGATCACGGGGATGCACCCGCTGCTCCAGTTCTGGAAGACGGCCCCGTGGTCGTTCCAGCAGCAGCTCGACCAGGACGTGGACCGGCTTTTCGGTGGGGTGGACACCTCCATGGATTTCGAGTGCGTCCACTGCACGAGGAAGCAGACCACGGTGCTCCCTTTGGACATGGCCTTCTTCGGTGTGGATCCCGAGAAGAGGCTACGGTCGCGGCAGAGCTACTCCTCGGGCACCGGATCCACCCCACCGACTACGCTGGGACAGTTCTGGACCTGATGTGGCGGGAGCCGATGGGCGGCTACGTGGACTTCGGGGGGTACTCGGAGATCCGCAAGCTGCCCCTCTGGCTGATCGAGGAGATGAACGAGCTGGCCATCCAGCGCCAGCGCGCGACCCGGGACAAGAAGGGTCGAGAGCCCCCTGTGACTCCCATGGCCGGCGAGGACATGGAAATGCCTATGGCAAGTGTGTCTCCTCGGAGACTGCCGTGATAGACTGATCCATCATGGCCCTGAACCTCTGGACTGCCAGCATTCGCCTTGTCGCCCGGGACGACGCCAGCCGGCAGCTCATGAGCTTCAGCGGCGCGGCGCAGCAAGCGGGGCAGGCAGCGACTCACCTCAACAGCAGTCTGCGGCAGCTCGCCGGTGCCTTCACCGCCGTCATGGCCGCCCGGTACGTGGCTCGGGGCCTGACCGCCCTCGTCAAGCCGGCCATGGACGTCCAGATGGTCATGCGCCGGTTGCAGACCCTCGTCCGGGAGAACACAGAGGGGATGGAGAAGTTCTACAAGGCGGCCAAGGAAGCCGCCCGTGTGACGCCTTACGGGCCCAAGGAAACCCTGGAGTCCATGCTCCGGCTGCGGCAGGCCACGGGCTCCTCGGAAGCTGCCATCAAGAACCTGCATGCCACGCTGGGCCTGGCCATGGCCAGCTTCGGGAAGGTTACCCCGGAGGGCGCGGCCATAATGATGGGTGACATCATCAAGGGCTTCGGCATGACCGGGGACGCGGCGGAGATTGCCGCCGACAAGGTCTATGCCGGAGCTCGAGGCATGGGCATCCAGATCCAGGACCTGTCCAAGATCATGGGCAAGCTAGGCATGGCAGCCACGGCCGGAGGCCAGTCCTTCGACGCGATGCTCAAGTCCATGCTCCTGGCTCGACGGACCATGCCCTCCTCGGAGCGGGCAGCCACGGAGATAATCCGGCTGGCTACGGAGCTGGGCTCGCCCAAGACGCGGGCGGGCCTGGGCCAGCTCGGGATCGAGGTCACGGACGTCACGGGCCGCGTGCGAGACATGAGCCTGATCATGCTCGAGATGGCCAACAGGTACGAGGAGAGCCCGGTCCTGGTCCGGAACGTCATCCGGGAATCCATGGGCACGGCCGCCGCGAAGCCTGTCCTGGCCATGCTCGGTTCTCTGTCCAAGGGCATCGTGGACAACGAGGGCAAGGTCCGCAAGGGCGTCCAGGCCTACCAGTTCCTGAACGAGACCTTGCGCGAGTCGGGCGGATCGATCAAGCAGGCCCAGGAGGAGTACCTACAGACCGCCGGCGCCCAGGTCGAAGTGCTTCGAGAGAACTTCTACACCCTGGCCGTAGCCCTGGGGAACAAGCTCCTCCCCATGCTGGACAAGCTGGCCAGGACCCTCTCTCCCATCGTGAGCGCGCTCACGGCTCTCGTCGAGCATCCTATCTACGGCACCATGATCAAGTGGGCCCTGGTCATAGGCACCGTCTCGGCCGCCGCCTGGGCCTTGAAGGCCGCACTCTGGGGCGTGGGCCGGATCGCGGCCAACGTCACCGCGAACATCCGGGAGTGGAGTCTCTTCGCCGGGGCCGCTGGAGCCGGGGGCGCCGGGGCCAGCGCAGCCGCAGGCGGGACTGGAGCTGCCGTCGCAGCCGCTGCGGGTGCTTCCGCTGCCGCAGCCGGGGGGCTCGCTGCGGCCACGTCTCCGGCAGCTCTGGCCGCAGCGGCTGCTATGGGGGCTTCGGCTTCTCGATCCGCCGCCTCGCAAGGAGCAAGGGGAGGAATCCCGCAAGGCTTCCCCGTCAATGTCCAGGCTCTCCTGGCAGGACAAGCCCGTGCAGCCGGTTGGAGCATTCCAGTCTCGCAAGCGGCACGCCAAGAAGCTGCAGGCCGTGCTTCCCTGTGGCAGGCCTCCAGGCAGCAACAGATGGCAGCTCTCGAGGCGCAGAGGGAAGCCGCCGTCCTATCCAGGTATCCAATACCAGCCGCGTGGTCTCCAGGGCCTATGGCTCCTATGGTTCCACCCCCCATGGCACCTCCCATCGCGGGCATGGCTCCGCTACAGCTTGGAAGGAGGCTGACGCAGACTCCTTGGCAGGTGGCCCCGCCGCCTCAAGGGAGCATCGGGGCCATGCTGTCCCAGGCACAAGGTGCCATGCAGGGGCTTGGATCTGCAGCCCTCGCGGCCGGAAAGGCAATCATTCCCGTATTCATCGTCGGCGCTGCGGCAGAAGTCCTGATGCGCATGACGGGCAAGATGTCTGCCTACGACGAGGAGCGACGAGCCAAGGCCTTGGCAGACGTGCGTGCCAGATCCTTGGCTGCCGGGAAGCTGATCTACACGCCGCAGTATTACGTGGAGAAATATACGGCGGAAGCAACTTTCGGCGACAAGGGACGGAAGGCCCTCGCGGAAGGGATAGCCCGGATCCAGACGGAACTCTACGAGCGGCAGAAGGAGACGGCACGCGATATCTGGGAAGGCTTCAAGGCCATGGGCCGAGACCTCGTGAGCCATTTCAAGGACGCCTACGGATATCTCCAGATGGGCACCAAGGAAATGGATAACGTGCTCAACAAGTGGAAGGGCTTGTTCGGGTACGAGCCCCCGACCCCGGAGGCCAAGTACGAGCAGCGGTACTACCGGCAGATGACCCGGGCCAAGGGGGCAGCCGGAGCACGAATCGCTCGCATGGTCGCCACGGGCAAGTACGGCGGCTTCGGCGAGGCCATGGCCAACCTCCAGCAGCTTACCGGGGGCGTCGGCGCGATGGAGGCCGTGCGAGGCACCCTGGCCGAGGCCCATCGCGCGGGTAGGCCGCTCACTCCCGAGCAGCGAGAAACGATCCTGCGGCAGATGGGCATGGCCTACATCGCGGGCGTGGATATCGCACAACGGGAGCCTGGACTGGGTATAACCCGTGAAGGGTACAGGGGCTTCGGCGGAAAGTACGCGACGCCCTGGGCGCAATCCGGCCCAGAAGGGTTGCTATACGCAGAGGGGCTCCTTGGTGTGCGGGGCGGGAAGTCTCCCATGACTGGAGCCCGGCCAATCTCGTCGCAGTGGCTGGGCCGGATCGGCGGGATTATCCCGGATATGCCGGCAGTCCTGGCCGAGGCTATCGGGCTGGCCGGTAGATTGCGAGGAGAACCCGGATCTGAGGCCTACCTTCCACAAGAGGGATCCTCTTGGGAGGCCATTCAAGCTATTGGAGGAGGACGTCCCAAGGCCTTGGCTGCCGTCGGAGGTGCAGCCCTCGGGACTGCCCTGGCCCCTGTCCTGAGCCAGCTTATCCCTCTTCTGGCGAAGTGGGTGCAGAACCCCGAGGTCCGGGTCACGAACATCAAGGAAGGGGACCCCATAGCGGGATCCCAGACGCAGGAGTAGCTCGTGGCCGATCCGAACGGCAAGTTCCAGTACGATCCGACCCGAGCGCTGGCGCGAGTGCAGTTCATCGACGTGGATCTCCCGTCGAACAAGCTGGAGTGCCTGTGCAACCCGACGGTTCTCCAGGGCACGGGCGGTCAAGTGATCGGCGAGCTGCAGCCCGTGGGATGGAGCTCGCCTATCATCCAATCCGGGTACACGCGGGCAGAGCGGTTCTCGGTGGAAATCTATTTCTCACAGTACCTCTATGCCTTCCACAAGATGGGAAACCTGTTCATCGAGGATGCCATCTCCTGGCTCGAGGGATGCGTGTTCCCCCGTTCGCTAGGAAAGGCCCCGCCTATCCTGCGACTCCTCTGGCCTCGCACGCGGACCAAGAACGTCATCGTCCTGGATTGGAGCACGAACAGGTCCCGCTTCAACGTGGACCTGCGGACGGTCGTGGCCTCCGTTCAGGTGAACCTCGTCGAGATCCGGAAGGACTTCAAGACCTGGCAGGATCACCGGTTCAATGAGGGAAGGGGCATGCTGGGGGACAGCCTGTACAACACGACGGTGGGCGACGTGGGGGACCATGACATGCCCGTGAGTGATCTGCCCGGGGGCGTGCACATCAACGAGGAATAACGGTAGATGGCAACCCCCCTGGATTCCCTCGAAGTGACCTCCCTGGGCGTGATCCTCCCCGGCTTCGCCCGGCATGGCCGCGCGTACCTGAAGGAAGCCACGGGGGTGCTCCACCTGACGCTCCCCGAGAGACTGCCCTATCTCGATATCCCGGGCGTCGTGCAGCACGTCTCCAGCGGGTCGGACACGGTCTACCACTTGGCTTCCCGGTACTACCGCCGGTTCTATCGGGACCCGGTATCCCGGGCGCTGGCCATCCAACAGTTCCAGCCCTTCCCCATCCTGGACCCGCTGGAGCCTATCCCTGCCGGAAGGACGGTGCTGATTCCCCCCATCGACTACATCGAAACCGTGGGCCTGGGAGACTCCCTGGCGGAGTATCCCCAGTTGTAGGGAGATATAGGTAGAGAGACACCCGGATGCCGGTCACTGACTTCGATACCTGGAACCGGCAGCTTCACATCTCCGTGCCGGGAGGGGAGCTCGACCCGAGCTTGCTCCGGGATCGGACCCTGTCCTTGATCTACACAGACCGGACCCGGGAGTTCGATCACATCGAGTGGGTCCTAGACAACTGGGACGGGCAGTTCACGCAGGTCGAGACCCTCATGGCGGGCCTGGTCGTTCAGATCCGCATCGGCTATCTCGACGGGGCTTTCCCCTGGAAGACCTTCATCGTCAACAGGGCCCGTGGAGGCGTGGGCGTGTACGGGGTCGAGAACCCCATGGTCGGCGAGGGGGAGCGCAGGCTCACCTACTTCGGGAGGAACCGGAACGCGCCCGGGGGTGGGTCGCCCACCAAGCTCTCCTGGAAGAACAGGGTCCCTCCCGAGTCCATGGCCAAGAAGCCACGGGCCAAGAAGGGCTATCCCCCGACGAGCGACCTGGCCGGGCGGGACTTCCTTCTGAAGTCTAGTGGCCCCAGGCAGGTATCCGGACGGACCGTTGGCCAGTTGATCCAGGAGATTGCCACGCGCAACGGCTTCGACCGGGAGTACCAGAAGATCCAGGACGCCCCGGACACCGTGCAAGGGGGCCAGGTCCTGATCCCCGAGGGCATGACGGATGGCCAGTTCGTCGAGATGATGGCCCGCAAGCTCGGGTACGTGTACAAGATCGACGACAAGGGGTTCCACTTTCACCAGTCCACCTGGCCCGGGGCCAAGCACGAGATCGTGGAGCTGTTCACCTACGGGGCCGGCCCCGACATTCTCAGTCTCTCCATCGACGCGGACTTCCGGCTTCCCCTGCCCCGCACGATCAAGGGGCGTGGCTGGAACCCGGACGTGCGCGTCATGCTGACCGGAGACATCGCGGCCCTGGACCGGGGCGTGGCCGACGTGAACCTGGACATAGTCTACGAGAAGATCCGGCAGCAGAACCCGAGCGCCTGGGAAGCCCTCTCCCGGGAGGATAAGTTCTGGTCCACGGGAACCCAGGCCACCATGAGCGAGAAGGCCAAGCGCAGGTTCCTGGATCGACACCTCCGCGCGTTCGTCCTGAACGTGGAGACCGTGGGCAATCCTCGACTCCTCGCGGGATACCTGGTCCAGATCAAGGGCACCAACTCCCCGTTCGTGGATCGGGTCTGGCGCATCGACGAGGTCCGGCACATGTACATGGGCGAGGACTACCGGTGCCAGCTCCACCTGAAGCAGCCCCCCAAGGCAGGGATCACCGGGGGAAAGACCGCGCCCTACCTGACCGGGGACGAAGCATATACGGATAGCACGGGCAAGGTCGCCTATGATACCGTGTACGTGAAGGGAGACCCTGGAGCCTACCGCGCGGAGAAGGCGCCCCCCGCGCTCCGGGCGAGGTAAGACGGAGACGAGACAAGGATCACCTAGATGAGCCGCAACCTCGACGATATCCTGTTCGGTCCCGTGTGGGGCGTGGTCGTGGAGAACGACGATGCCACCGCGACGGGCAGGGTCTGGTGTTTCATCCCTGGGGTCTACGATCCCAAGACGCCCTTCCCGATCCTGCCCATGGGCTGGCCTGGGGCTGGAGGAAAGGGACAGGGCTCCCAGTACCCGCCACCACCGGTAGGGGCGCAGGTCCTGATCCAGTTCATCGGCGGGGTCTACCGGGGGGAGCACGTCGAGGCCGTGTACTACACCGGGTACTACGGCACGGAAGCGGGCGTGCGGATCGGACCCTCGGGGATTTCCCAGGGCGCCACGCCGGAGAAGGCGAGGCAGCGCACCGTCCTCTGGGAGGATGACAAGGTGCAAGTCATGGTCGTCTCCGAGGCCGACGACCGGCGCGTCGTGATCCAGAGCAAGACGCGAGGCTCCGTGATCGAGCTGGACGCCGCGTCTGGCCCCAACGGGAACTCCGAGGTGATCACGATCGAGTCCGCCACGGCCATCTTCCTCTACAGCAAGGGGCTCCTGGACCTCTCGGCGGACGGCCAAGTCCGCATCCAGGGACGCCGGGTGAGCTCCCTCGGGAAGAGCGACATCTAGGATCAAGATCAGAGAGATATCCTGTCATGCCCATGGGTCCCCTCATCATCCGTTGCAGCACCTGGTCGCTCCCGCCCGACCCGGAGAAGCTGCACATCCCGACCTACGGGATCCTGGAGAAGGCCCGGGCGGCCATCCGGCGGATCCCCGATCCGAGCGAGTACATCGCCCAGATGATGGACAACGTCCAGCTCGCCCTGGCGCCCATCAAGCAGCTCCTGGAGCTCATCGAAGCGATCAAGGCCATCTACGACTGCATGATGTCCTTGCCCAAGTCCATCCTGCCCCCGGACCCGACGCAGCTCTTCCAGTGCCTGAAGAAGCTGGCCAAAGCCATCATCACCCTGTTCGGCTGGGTGCCGCCCCTCGCCTACATCCCGATGGCCCTGGATGTCCTGGAGTACCTAGTCGGCGTCATCGACGAGATCATCTCCCTGTTCGTGGACCTCGACAAGCGGATCACGGGGCTCATCGCTCTCTGGGAAGAGGCCCTGCTGTACAACGACCTGGAGCTCCAGATCTCGGCCAACTGTGGGTTCTCGGAGATCAACGCCCTGGTGAAGAACATCCAGCCCCTGCTCCTTCTGATCCAGCCAGCGGCGGACGTGCTCAACGAGATGTTCATTGAGTACATCCCGTCCGAGTCCCTGAAGAAGGCCATCAAGATGTACCAGGAGGCGCAGACCTGGAACCGGAAGGCCGTGGCCCTGCTGGGCACGGGCCTGCCCTTGCCGGAGCTCCCAGGGTTCACCACGCCGGTGAGGCCGCAGCACGTGAAGTGCCCCTTGCCGCCCATGGGGAATCTCTTCGAGAACCTGAACCAGGCGCGGAACGCGCTGGTCCTGGCACACAACACGGTCGGGACCATCATCGGGCGGCAGGAGCTGCACACCCGGACCACGCCCGCGTTCGTGAACTTCTGATCCAGCGGGCGGACGAGAAGGGAGAGAATCCCGATGGCAGCTCGAGACACAAACCACCTCCGGGAGAACTGCGTCTGGCCTCTCCAGCGCGGCGGCGCCGGGTGGACCCGGGCCAGCCTGGCCTGGCGGCTGGACGCAGGGCTCAAGCGGCTCGTGGAGGTTCCCAAGGGAGCGCTCCTGGTGGACCCTCGCTTCGGCACCATCTACGAGGAGTGCCGGACGCAGGGGATCTCCCAGTCCCGGGCCGACCAGCTCCAGGCCGACATCGAGGGCGGAGCCCGCGCCTACCTCCCCGAGGTCTCCGTCCAGTCCGTGGAGGCCGACATGAGCTACCGGCCCCTGGAATCCGAGACGCTCAGAGTGGACATCCACTGGAGCCCACAGGTATCCTTGGGCACGGGGGACGCGGTCTCCGCCACGCGGGTGACCGACGTGTCCCGATGACGTGAGGGTAAGGTTAGGGTTAAGGTACCACGATGCCACTTCCCCTGCTGCCTACCGAGGACCTGGACCTCACCGACCTGTCCCGCATCGGGCTCACGGAGCGGCTGCAGTACCTGTTCAACCAGGTGCGCCCGCAGTGGAGGGACTTCTCCATCGCCTACCCGGAGAACCTGATCCTCGAGGGCATGGGCCTCCTGGTATCCGGGGCCGTGGAGAACTCCCGGGAGCTCGTGCGCCAGCTTTCCTGGAGCCTCGTGACCGATCGCCTAGCGGCCATCCGGATGGGCCGGCCCTACGGCTTCGAGATGGGCGATGCCGAGGCCCCCACGGTCACCGGGGTCTTCACCCTGGCCGGGGGTGGAACCCACACGAAGGACATCTCCATCCCGGTGGGCACGCGGGCCAAGGCCGGCTCGGTGATCTACCGGGTTGCCGTGGCGGCCACCCTGGCCACGGGGAACACCACGGTCACGGCCCTGATGGAGAACGCCGAGGCGCAGCAAGAGTCCATCCAGTCCACGGAGGAGAGCAACTGGCACGTCCGGCTGTCCTACGCTCCCTACATCAAGGACACCATCCAGGTCGTGGCCGGGAACGGGACGTACTCCAATCGCAACGTGCAGGGACAGAAGTACCAGAGCTTCCTAGAGATGACCCCGGACACGCTGGGGTTCATCCTCATCGTGGACAACTACGGGTACGGGCACGTCCTGTTCGGGAGCTCCGTGTACGGGGCCGTCCCTCGAGGAACGGTCACGATATCCTACAAGACGGGCGGTGGGCGCACCGGCGCCGTGTCCATCGGGGCGTCCTGGCAGATCCTGGACTCCATCTACGATGTGAACGGCAACCCGGTGAACCTGGTCCTGACCAACGCGCAGGCCTCGTCCGCCGGAGACGATCAGATGTCCGTGGAGGAAGCCCGGGTGCGCGGCCCGCTGGGCTACCGGACCCTCGCCCGGACCGTGAACGAGAACGACGCCGAGTACGCCGCGACCACGGTGGCCGGCGTGGTCCGGGCGCTGTGCGTGACCTCCGAGGACGACGCGACGGTGCAGGAGGACAGCGCCTACCTGTACCTCGTGGCCGAGGGAGCGCAGTACGCCTCCGGATCCTTCTCCCCGGCCTCCCCGACGGCAACGCAGATCAGCGAGGTGCAGGACCTGCTCGCCGAGGACGGCGGCTTCGAGGCCCTGATGGGCGTGGACGTCACCGTGCTGACCGGCGCGTTCAAGGACATCACGGTCGCCTGCAAGCTGTACAAGGCGTCCGGCTACACGGCGGCCCAGGTCAAGACCAACGTGACCCGGTCCCTCCAGGACTTCTTCGCCGTCGCCGACGCGAACGGCGCGTTGAACACGCGGGTGGACTTCGGCTGCCGCCTGATCGGAGCGGACGGGAATCCGGACTACACCATCGCCTGGTCCGACGTGTTCGACGCGATCAAGGACACCGTCGGGGTGCGGAAGATTTCCCCGGCCGTGGACGGTCTGCTCCTCGGCGGGAACCGGAGCGACGTGACCCTGCTGGCCAAGGAGTTCCCCCGGCTTTCCACTATATCCCTGTATGACATGGATAACGGAGGAATCCTGATGTAACGGGGATCCCAGGAAAACCCACTATGCCCGATCTCCAGAACCCCAGCTTTGAAGTCATCGGCGCCTCCGAGGGGCATGCCGATGCCTGGTATGACACCCAGGACACGGGCACGGAAGAGGCCGTGATCTTCGACGGAGATCCTGGCGAGCTGTTCCCCTGGGAAGACTTCGACAACGGGTGGGCCACGGGATGGCAGTCTGCCTTCGACACCCTCGATCTGGTGCAGGTCCTGTTCGAGGGAGGCACGCGCCCACGGGAAGACTTCGAGGTCTCCTGGGGTGATCCCACGGGATCGGGGCCGCCGTACAACCACCAGGCCCTGACAGCATTTGACACCTCGAACTTGCTCCAGGTCCTGTTCGACACGGGTACACCCGAACCTCGAGAGGACTTCGAGGAAGAATGGTCGAACAACCAGTTTGCCCAGGCGGCCTTCACCGGAGGGGACCTGACGGCCATCTCGTTCGACACGGGCGTGCCTGAGCCACTAGAAGACTTCGAGGAAGAGTGGTCGAACAATCAGCTCGCGCAGGCCGCCTTTGGGGGAGGAGACCTGGTGGCCATCTCGTTCGACTCGGGAGTCCCCGAACCGGTGGAGGACTTCGAGGAAGAGTGGTTTGAGACCTTGAACCTGTAGGGGAGCCTGCAGGTACGGGAGATCGACGATGTCGCAAGCGAACTGGAACGACCTGGCGAGCCCGGCCCTGGACACCAGCAAGGTGAACCGGGGGGTGACCAACGCGCTCACGCCCCCCACCGGGGGAGGCAGCTTCGTCTACGGGTTCAAGTCCCTGGACACCTCGACGGGTGTGGCGGGCAAGGTCTGCAACATCGCCGGGACCGCGCCGATCACCGGCACGAAGAAGTGCGGCCGGATGTCCGCCGTGATGAAGAAGTACACGGCCTCGTCGCTCACCTCGGTCTACGCCCCGTTCTTCGGGTTCCTGGTCGGCGTGGACGTGTCGTCGAGCTACGGCTACTTCCTCTCCCTATCCGACGACGTCAGCTACCGGATCATCCTGAAGAAGGGCCTGCTCACTGGAGGGCTCTCCGCCGGAGACGCGGGGGTCCTGCGGCAGTCCACGCAGGGGTACACCAACTACGGGGACGGGACTTCCGGGTGGTTCCACCTGCGGCTGGACGTCCTGGTGAACCCGCATGGGGAGGTGGTCCTGTCCACGAAGCTGAACACGGGGACCATCGCCGCGCCCGTGTGGTCGGCCGTGGCGGGGATGGCCGACTACACCGATGACGCGATCGGGATCCTCTCGGGGACGTCGCCCTATCTCCAGGGGTTCTACCTCGTGTACGGGCACTACACCGAGAGCGCGTCCGGGGCCGTGTCCCTGTTCGATCAGATCGAGCCGCTCCGGCAGATCAGTCCCTAGCGCGTGACAGGAGGCCCTTGAGTGGGAGCGCTGGCAAAGCCGGTCTGGAAATTCCCAGGGACCCTGGAGGGACGGATCCAGCCTCTGAACTCCAATCCCTGCGGCGCCGGCGGGTATTACTACTACCCCTACTGGTACACGATCCCCTCCTATTACTACTACTCCGCCGACGAGCACGTGTTCTGCCTGGGCACCGACGAGGAGCCCATGCCGGAGTACCGGTTCCAGCCCGGGGACTCCCTGTCCGTCGAGCAGGCGTTCACGCCCACGGGGAACCCCCGGCTCCTGTCCTTCTGCTGGCACATGCGGCATCCCGCCCTTCCCGTGTCCAGGAACATCGTTTCCGGGGGGGAGGTTTCCTTCCTGAACGGGGGCTTGATCTCTCGTCCCTCGGCGAGCTGGCCGGCGGGCACGGCGAGGTTCATCGACGGTTCCACGGACGGGAGCAAGGGGATCCTGGTGCACGGGGTTCCCCTGTCGGTCTTCACCTCGGCGGACTGGGAGCAGCTCGTGACCGTGTCCGGGGCCGTGGTGCCAGGGAACAACGGGGTGAAGCGGATCTGTTCCGTGCCCATGGACCACGGGGTCGTCACGGGGGGAGACCGGATCGGGATCGACTCCGCGTTGACCGAGTCCCTGAACGACCCCGGGGTTACCCTCCGCGTCCACGGTCTGCGATGGACCGCGCGGGTGTACTTCGACGTGGGCGGGGGCTGGGTCGAGTACCTGTCCCACTCGGAGACGCCCGGGCACACGGCCTTCCGGGGAAACCTGGCCATGAACCTGTCCAAGCTGGGGGGAGGTTCGATCGAGGTGAAGTTCGAGATGAAGCTGGAGGTGCTCTCGTGAGTTCAGGGAGCAAGCTCTCGTGAGTAACGAGATCCGGGCACGTCTGGGAGCCCTCTACGTCGATGGGCTCCGGTACGTCACGCCGGTCCCGTCCGGGGCGGTGATCAACACCATCCCGGCCGAGGGCGAGACGGACGTGTCCGTGTCCATCCCCGTGAAGCTCACGGTGGTCTCCTTCATCGGGGCGCTCTCCAACGTCTGCCAGGTCTGGCTCACCAGGCTATCCGATGGGTTGCGGATCCTGGCCTACGACCTGGCGGCCGGCGGGTTCCAGGGGCCGTTCACCGGCACGGCCGTCCTGCGAGCTTCCCCTCTGTCCGGGGTCAACGACGAGCTGGCCCTGGAGATCGTGCCCCCCATCCCCTTCACGTCGCTGGACACGATCATCGTGGACGTGTCCTTCGAGGTCGTCGGCGGGGGCGCCGAGAACCCCATCCAGGTCAGCTACCGGTTCACGATCGAGGACATCACCGCGCCCGAGCTGGAGGAAATCTTCTGGATCGAGCCCACCCTGGCCCGGGTCAAGTTCGACGAGGTGGTTTCCCAGTCGGCTTCCCCTGGGGGCTCTCTGTTCTACCAGCACGCCCTGGGCGGCGTGGAGGTCCTGTCGGCGAACCAGGTCCTGGTCTCGGGGCTCACGCTGTCCAGCTCCTGGATCGGGTGCTGGCTGGGCCTCGCCGGGTCCTGCTATCCCTGGAACAACGGGTACCGGAAGATCACGGGGGTGTCTCCCTCAACGAAGATCCTCACGCTGGACACCACCGGGGACAGGGGCGAGATGACCCCGGACGACGGGCGGGACCTCACCGACGACGGGAAGCTGTTCCGGCGGCGGAACCTCCGGGTAGGAATCTCGTCCTTCCGGATCCGGGCGCGTCTGGACCAGGAGCAGATCGGAAAGACCAACCTGGACCCCCTGCGCATCCAGTGCGCCTACGAGCCCGTCATCGTGGAGGTTCGCACCGTTCCCGCAGTCGAGCTCCCTTCCGGTGCCGATCCCCGGCAGTACGTGTACCTGGAGGTGCACGACCTGATCTCCTTCGGACGGAAGTACACCCTGGATGGAGTCAAGGTGGAGGACGCCTGGGGAAACGCCATGGCCGACGACGCCCTGGACTTCACGAGTCCCTCGTGGGGAATCCCTGGCAGTCGGCTGGGCTTCTGGTCCTCGGGGATCATCGCGCCACGGGATCCCCAGTGGGACATGGAGCACTCCGGCGAGCTCCGCCGGATCTGCGTCGTGCTCCAGGACGCCCTGAACTGCCTGCTCTGGCACAACCAGGTGATCGAGAACTTGCTGGAGCCCCATCGGTGCCCCGAGGACTGGCTCCAGCACTGGGTCTACACGTCGGGGAATCCCTTCCGGTTCTCCCTCGACGACCAGCGCACGCTGCGGAAGCTGCCCCTGGCGCTGCCCAAGCTGTACAAGAAGGTGGGCCTGGCCTCTGCGATCAAGGAGATGATCTTCACGGTGCTCGGCATCCACGTGGAGATCCGCGTCTACGTCACCTCCTCGCAGTGGACCCTGAACAATCCCACCTGGTCCGTCCTGGGCTACACCACGGTGCTCGGCCCCTCGACGGCATTCCACAGGAACTGCTACGAGATCGTTTCGCCCATCGACCTGACAGTGAATCAGCGGAACATCATCCGGCAGATCGCCGAGTGGGCCGACCCAATGAATATGCACCTACTTCGCCTAGTAGAACCTTCTATGCTCGTACCGGGCGCCCCGGTGATCCCCGTGTACTGGATCCTGGGAGTGAGCCTGCTGGGAGAGGGAACCATTCTCAGTTAAATCTGGGAAAGTGAGTAAATCATGCGGACCCGTTACAATTGGTACCTCGGTCAACTCGTCGGCGAGGCGGACCTGGACGCGCTCGAGGACGGGATCGAGGCGACCGAGTACAACCTGAAGACCGGCATGGGGCTGGCCCAGCAGAGCTCGACGATGGTGCCTGGCCCGGCGGAGTTCGGGGGGATCACCTACGGGCTCACGGTGACCTGGGATGCCGTGAACAAGCTGCTGGGCGTTTCGATCGGGGAGGCCACGGATGACCAGGGGAGGTGCATCGAGATCCCCGCCTCGACGGTGAAGGTGACGAACGCTGGGGTCACGACCGTCGGGGATTCCTCGGACGCCACGGGGGACGGTGCCCTGATCACGTCCTCGTGCCCTGCCGGCCAGCGGATCATCCTGTCCCTGTTCGCGGTGTACGACGAGCTCCTGTCGGATCCTCGCGTGGACGCCGGCAGCTCGACGGTCTACTTCCAGATCGACGAGAGCTTCAAGTTCTCCCTGGAGATTTCCACCTCCTTCGCGCACCCTCCGGGAGTGACTCCTTCCCGCGCGGCCACGGCCAACGGGAAGGTACTGCTCGCCGATGTCGTGCTCACGAACAACGCGGGCACCATGGAAGCCGTGGCCGGTGGGATCTGCACCACCTACAAGGACTGGGACGACCTCGGCGGGACCTACGCCAACCTCACCGGCCGCAGGTCCGACTGGTTCGCCGCCGACGAGGATCCCACGAAGTACCCCAGGTTCGACGCCGAGGGGATTTCCCTCCGGCGCGGCACGGCGCGTGGGGTCCTCGCGCAGATCCTCGAGGATCTCCAGCGGGACACGGCCGGGACACGGCCCCCGGCGACCAGCCTGATCGGATCACCGGCCATGGCAGGGGCCGGCGCGGTCTACCAAGCTTTCACGCCCAAGGCGCTCTCGGCAGGGGATCTCTCGGCCGCACTCCTGGCCCTGCTGGACGCCGTGAACGAGAAAGCTGCCCGAGGGGGAGACACCATCCAGCCCGTGGCAGGTTTCAGCGGCTGGATCATGGACCCGGCCAACCTGAATGCCACGAAAGCACTCATCGACATCAAGAACTTGCTGGCGGCCTCGGTCAGCCAGTTCATGATCGGGCGGAAGTACGGGCAGCTCTCCCTCCCCAACATGCTCGTCGAGCCCTTCCTGTACACGAACACCCCGGCGGGCGGAGGCGCCTGGGACGGCGGAGACAAGTGGGGAAAGCGGCACGTCGTGGGCACGGGAGTCCTCCAGATCATGGGCCCCGCCGTCGGGCCGGGGACTCCCTACATGGGAGGCATCGCACGGCTGGCCACGGCCGGTCTGCTCAACGACCACGTCCAGCTCATCCTGGGCTATGACCCGGGCCTGAGCCTGTACTCGGCCTTCTTCGATCCGAGCCAGGTTCCCTTCGTCGCCTTCTCCGTCCGGTTCCGCGTGTCCTCGATCACGGATGTCCGGTTCGGCATGGGACTGAAGAACACGGGCGCGACCTCCGGAGCCTACGTGAGCTTCGATTCCTCCGTGGATGCCAAGATCCGAGGAGTCATCGCGGGTATCGGCGCTACCACGGACTTCGATGTCCTCGCTGCCCCTGACCTCGTCGCGAACCGCTGGTACACCGTTCGTGGCACCATCACCGGCGACGGCGCCGCCTCCTTCCAGATCCAATCTCAGTTCGGGACGGGCTCCTGGGTGGACCTGAACATCGCACCCGATGCCTTCGACCCGGCCGGCTTCGTGTTCCTCATCGAGATCAACAACAGCGCCGGCGCTGGAGCGCAGAAGAACATCTACATCGACCAGGTCATCGTCGGCGAGGCGCAGCTCAACGCCGACGCTGTCTAAGGTCGTCCTCTCGTTCCTGCTCCCTTTCCTGCTCCCCATTTCCGTCTCCCTTCGGGCACTTCCAAGGTCCATTGCACTCTCCCGTTGACAAGAATAGAAATCTCCTGTAGCCTGGATGCCGGGTTGGGGGGGAGGAGGAGAGGGGATAGGGGGGGCAGAGGTGGGACATCCTGCGTGGATTCACACCCTTGATCTTCCCGAAGTTCCCGGTCAGCCTGGAAGGGTTCACGGTGCGAACCCCAACCCGAGCATAGGAGCCTGCCGCCGAAGGGAAGCCTGTTACTTGATCTCGTGCATGGAACACTGGCAGCCCCGCCCGGCGAAGGCGGGGCTGTCGGTTTTCTGGGGATCAGGTCAGTGGGATCAGGGAGCTGGAGAGAGGGAAGGAGCCTGCGAGATCCTGTCTGCGATCTCTTCCGCGTGGTACGTCTGCTCCACGGCTCGGTAGGCCTGTGCGAAGCGCTCCCAGGAGAGTGGGTCTCCGGCGAGATGCCCTCCATGTTCCTCGCTCCAGACGACCCCGTCTGGGTCCACGGTGATCTGACCAAGAGAGTGCGGGGGCGTGAACACCAGCCTGCGGCCATGCCGTCTTGCGAAGGCCCGGAGCTTCCGCATGTTCTCTCCTCGACCCTGTCGCTGGACGATCATGGACGTGTCGAGGCACAGCTTGTCCGCAAGCCACTCACGGACCCAGGGCCGGAGCCGTCGCGGGTTGTGAAACAGGTCCGTGGAGACGCCGATGTCGATCCAGTGCGACTCCCGGAGCAGGCGCTTCCACAGGGCTTCCCCGCAGGTCCCGTTCGTGAGCAGGCTAACGCACATCTCGTCCCTGCGGCGTGGCTCGATCTCCCAGAGGAACCGGAGCAGCCGGGGATGGAGCGTCGGCTCGCCTCCGCTGATCGTGATGTCGTCGTTCGCAGCGACCGCTACATCGACGACGCGCCGGAACGTGGCAAGGGACATGTCCTCTCCCTTGGCCGTGCAGGAGTAGGCACAGTGCAGGCAGCGCATGTTGCAGCGGGAGGTGATGCGGACGATCACACCAAGTCCTCCAGTACCTGCGCGAGCGGCCAGGCCTTCTCCCACTCCAGGTGCTTTCCCCTGCGCAGCCGGATGGCGCTCGCCCACCAGTTGCCTGCGACGAGATGGTAACGCTGGTAGCGCCTGGGAACGGCGGCCCGCAAGGCGACCTCCGACCGGAACCGTGCCACGCGGACATCGCACTGCACGAGGAAGATGGCGACAGCAGCCTCCTGACCACGGCGAATCTTGTCGTCGAAGACTCGCAGGAACGGCTCGACATGCTCCGCGCGACTGCGGGCGGTCTCGACCTGACCGTCGTCGTTCGTGACCAGGAAGACGCCCGCGTGGCCTCGAGGTTGAACGAGCAGCACGTGGAACATCAGCGGTCGTCCCCCGATCCATGGAGCACGCCGCGCTCCTGCCGGGAGCAGAGCTTGTCCAGGTTCTGCCGGGCGATGTGCTCGAGGGAAAGGTTCAGCTCCGTGGCCAGAGCCGCCAGGTACCAGAGGACATCCCCCAGCTCTTTGGTGAGTGCCAACTTCCTCTCGGGCGTGATAATCCCTCGGTCGTCCCGGATGGACTTCTTGATCTGCTCGCAGACCTCGCCGGCTTCCCGGCGAGGCCGAGGGCGGGGTAGA
>Ga0194113_10002865_pt1 | contig 23302 bp, 20 predicted proteins | sample TA2MahC200mmetaG_FD_146193 | JGI IMG/M metagenome (GOLD analysis project Ga0194113, IMG submission 146193) | Freshwater microbial communities from Lake Tanganyika, Tanzania - TA2015017 Mahale Deep Cast 200m | ecosystem: Environmental > Aquatic > Freshwater > Lake | place: Tanzania: Lake... | reverse complement strand
GAACGCCCTGTCCCGCTTCCAGGGCGACATCAGCAAGGCCGCCGACGCCCTGGGCCTCAGCCGCGGCGCCCTCTACCGGCGGTTGGAGAAACATGGAATCGGATAGGAGTGTTAAGTTCCAAGTGTGAAGTGGGAGGGCCTGCCACTTCCAACTTCAAACCCCACACTTGAAACTCCTGACTTATGAAATATGAACATCGCATCTTGACGCTGGGACTTGTCGCCGGGCTGGCCGGCTCGGGGCTGTCCTTGTTTCTGCTGTGGCAGTGCGACTATTCTACGCAGACCCGTCTGACTTTTGCCGGCCTGATCCTGTTCATCTGGCTGGCTACGGCGCTCACCCTGCGCAACAAGGTGGCCTTTCCGCTGCGGACGCTCTCGAACCTCATCGGGGCGCTGCGCGAGGGCGATTACTCGCTGCGCATCCGCGGGGCGCGCCTCGATGATGCCCTGGGCGAGGTGATCTGGGAGGTCAACGCCCTGACGGCGTCGCTGCGCGAGCAGCGCCTGCGGGCGATGGAGGCGATGGCCCTGCTCCGCAAGATCCTGGGCGAGATCGACGTGGCCATGTTCGGCTTCGACAGCCACGGCCGGCTGCAGTTGGTCAACGACAGCGGCAAGCGCCTGCTCGGCCGTGCGGACGAGGACCTCCTCGGCTGCCGGGCGCAGGACCTGGGTCTGGCGGGCTGCCTGGAAGGCGAGACGCCGCGCGTCCTGGACGTGGCCTTCCCGGGCGGCGCGGGGCGCTGGGAGCTGCGGCGGGGCAGCTACCGCGACAAAGGCGTCCCGCATGAGCTGGTCTTTCTGTCGGACCTGACCCGCACCCTGCACGAGGAGGAGCGGCGGGCCTGGAAACGCCTGATCCGCACCGTGCGGCACGAGGTCAACAACTCCCTGACCCCGATCCAGTCGGTGGCGGACAGCCTGCGGGTACTGATCGACCGCCGGCCGCTGCCGGGCGACTGGCAGGAGGACCTCAAGACCGGCCTGGAGCTGATCGCCGAGCGGGCCGAGGCCCTCGACCGCTTCACCGGCGCTTATTCCCGCCTCATGCACCTGCCGCAACCCAGCCTCGCGCAGGTGGAGGTCGCACGGCTGCTGCGCCGCGTCGCGGACCTGGAGACCCGGATGGAAGTGACAATCCTCGCCGGCCGCGAAACCCAGATCCAGAGCGACCGCGACCAACTGGAGCAACTGCTCATCAATGTCGTCTCCAACGCCGTGGAGGCCAGCCTTCAATCCCGCCCCGGCGGCGACGGCCAGGTCCTGATCGGCTGGCGCGCCGCCCCCGGCAAGATCGAAATCCACATCGACGACGACGGCCCGGGCCTGCCCGACGGCACCGACGTCTTCGTCCCCTTCTTCACCACCAAGGACCACGGCTCCGGCATCGGCCTGACCCTCAGCCGCCAGATCGCCGAAGCCCACGGCGGCTCCCTCACCCTCCAAAACCACCCCAACCGCCCCGGCTGCCGCGCCTGCCTGCGCCTGCCCCTCGGCGGTTGATGGCTCTTGGCCGCTCGCAGCGCCCAACCGACTCGCCACGGACAGTGTTGCCCGGCCCCTCTTACGGAGTCCTTCCCTGCGGATTCGCTTTGCCGGTCTGGCGACTCGCTGCTACAATGGCCCCGTGGATCGCTCGTTCCTGTGCTCTTCGGGATGGAGAAGAGCGACAATCGGTGTTCTGTGCCTGTGAGGAATGCTATGAAAGCTCGATCTCTATTCACCGAACCACCGCCGTCGTCGTTATCATATCCCGCCTATCGCTACGGAATGCTGGTTGTGATCCTCCTGCTGCTTGCAGGGAACCTCCGCTTGTACCTCAGCCTTCCGCCTGGATACATTGGCGATCCCTATATGAACAGCGTCGTGGTCCTCATGTTGTTCTTCAACCATCTGGCCTATAGCTTCGCCTAGCGTCCCCGCCTCACGATGGCATTTCGAGTCCTGGCCTGGAGTTGGAGTATCTTCGGCCTCTTCTATGTCTGTTATCTATCGGGTGTCCTCTACCCGTTGTCTTCCTTGCCCCCGGCGCGGTAGACCCGAATCCCTGCTAAGGTAGAGGATTGACCGCACTTGGATCGGGACCCCACTCTACGCTTGCGTCGGTGGGCCTGGATCTCTTCCGCAATATCCCTTTCGGACAGGCCCTTGCTCTTGGCGGCGGCCTTGCCCCAGGCGAAGATCTTATTCCACCGATCTCTGCGCCGGAGGTACAAACGAACCGCTTCCTGTAACAACGCCGATCTCGAACGCCGTTCGCTGCGGGCGAGCCTGTCGATTTCCGCCAGCAGGTCTTCTTCCAGTGAGATGCTCACAGTGGTCTTCATGGGGCGGATACGGGCCATGGTTCAGGGAGTCCGACCCTCGGAATCGCCGTTCGGCAGCACCTGCACGCCTTCCCGCCGGGCGATTTCGATGATGGGTGTTGTCGCATCCTCCGTCCATTGGCGCTCGCCGCAGGGAATCGGCTCGATGCGACTGTCGGTGCGTGCGGCCACGCGCCACAAGGAGTCGATCGCATCCCGAGAGAATGCGCCGTCGAACGCAGGGGATACGACCAGCAGATCGATGTCGCTCCATTGGTGCGGCTGGCCTGAGGCGTACGAGCCAAAGATCACGCCCATGCGCGCCAGAATGCCGTGGTGTGCGAGGTTCTGCAAGTATCTTCGGACAATGTTTACAATTGTTGGGTCAGCCACGTCAACACCTCTTGCGAGCGAGCGATATATTCCACCGCTTTCTCAGAACTCAGGTGGGGTGTGTAGGATTCGGGGTACCGTCCCTCCAGGTTGAACTGGTTCATATCAGCCAACACATCGGCTTGCCGGTCATCGGGCTTCAGGTCCGCCAGTTCCGTGAGACGGATGAGGTTGTGGATCCGGGGTGGGACGTCCTGCGTCCGGCGACAGATGAGTGCCTTGAGCATCTTCTCCAAAGCCAAATGGGCGAAGAATAACCCATGCCGGCTCTTTCCGTCCTTTACCAACTTGACGGCAACTTCCCAGTCCTCAGCCGACCCCTGACGCCAATAGCCAACCTGTCTCTCAACATCAACCATAGTGGCAATCCGTAGCAGTATCCTACCGCGACTGCCGGAGACAATCAAAGGCTTTTCGGCGTCAGGGCAATTGCCCTGTTTTCGGCGTTGACGCACTCCGGCACACCCGCCCTCCTGCTTGCAGAGGCTGGCGCTGGCAGGGAATTCCCGATCGCGCCGTCCTGGTCTCCCCCGCGGAGCCGGTGCGGGATTTCACGCCGGAGAATTGGCAGAAAGACTATTACCACCGGGGGGTCCGTTGGAGTAAGGCATCATAGGAATCGTTGTCATCGAACATGATCGGGGACTCCTTGTAAAGGGAACAACTATGTTAGGGAATGAAGAAGAACGGGGATATGGTGAGCATGGCTATGTCCGCGAGTGGCGGACAGGCTGGCGGCGGATCTCGTGGGGATCCATTTTCGCGGGAACGCTCGTGACGCTGGCGGTCTTCCTGACGCTCCAGATGCTGAGCGTCGGAATCGGCGCGGCGACGATCGACCTGACCGGGCGGGAGACGACCAGCCCCCGGGCCCTGGGCATCGGGGCGGCCATCTGGTGGCTGATCACGGGGTTGATCGCGCTGTTCATCGGCGGCTGGGTGGCGGGCCGGTTGGCCTGGCTGCCCAGCAAGCTCGACCGGGCGCTGCACGGCCTGACGGTCTGGGGGCTGTTCTACGTGATCATGTTCCTGGTGGCGACCACGGCGCTGAGCGCCCTGGTGGGCGGCGGAATCGCCTTGCTGGGCAGCGGGGTTTCGGCCGCCGGTCAGGCCGCCGGCTCTGGGCAGGGGCAAGGCGTGATCGAGCAGACGCTGCAACGCATCGGGCTCAGTCCGGAGATCATTCGGCAGGAGATCGCCAAGGCGGTAGGGGGTGGCCGGCAGGCGGACGACAGCCTCCTGGCGGACATCAACGAATATCTCCAGGGCCCGCGGACGCCCCAGGACCGGCAGCAACTGGCGCAGGAGATCGCGCAGAGCACCGGCATGAGCCAGGCCCAGGCCAACCAGACGATCACGAATCTGGAAAATGCGGCCCAGCAGGCGCGGGAGACCGGCGAGCAGGTGGCAACGGTAACCGCCGCCACGTTCATCTCGCTGGCCGTCGCGATGATCCTGGGCGCCGTCGCGGCAGCCCTCGGCGGTCTGCTGGCGACCAAGCCGCCGACCCCGCCGTACGAGCGACGCTACGACACCGGCGTCAGAGCCCCGGCCGAAACCTACGCCTCGGCCGAACGATGAAGAAAGACCGGCGAATGAGCCGGCGGCAGCATCAAAGACGCAGCCTTGGGCTACGGGCGCAGGCAGGTCGTGGCCACGCAGCTTGCACAAGAGGTCCGCGGACGTGTGTCATCACGTCCGGGGACCTCTTGTCGTTATGGCCCATTTCGAACGACAAGTGAGGCCTGGTTCAAATTTGCCCGGATCGGGGTAGCACCTCGACAAGGTTCAACGAGTGGCCGCGTCCAGCGCCGCCTGCGTTTGTAGTGTGCCCGCAAGGGCATGTTTTGCAGAGAACGCCTTGCGGCGTCACTACAAACGGCCTGGACGCTGCCATCCGCCAAGACTGTTACCGGGTTCTGAACCAGGCCACAAATGAGTGTGTGTGCCGATTGCAGACCCCGTCGCACAAACCGCTTTCTCGTACTTGACAATAGGGATTCTTTCGCTTAACTTGAGGATTTCCACGGGTTTGTCGACGAGGAGTTCTAAGTAGTGCCGGAGAAAGTGGTAACGCGATTTGCGCCGTCGCCGACGGGGTATCTGCACGTCGGGGGGGCGCGGACTGCGCTGTTCAATTGGTTGTGGGCCCGTCGGTCGGGCGGCACTTTCCTTCTGCGGATCGAAGATACCGATCTCAAGCGCAACACACCGACGGCGGCCCGGCAGGTGATGCAGGACCTCCGCTGGCTGGGCATCGAATGGGATGAAGGCCCGGAAGTGGGCGGTCCGCATGGGCCGTACTGGCAGTCCGAACGCCTCGATCTTTACAACCGTTGCGTGCGGCAACTGGTCGAGGCGGGCGGGGCGTACTACTGCTTCGAAACGCCCGAGGAGTTGGATGCCATGCGGGCGCAGGCCGAGGCGCAGAAGAAGGGCTTTCTTTATCCCCGGCCCGAGCGGTTTCCCTCCGAGCAGGACGTGGAGAAAGCGCGTGCCGAGGGCCGGCCGGTAACGGTGCGGTTCGCGCTGCCGATGGAGAAGCCCCTGGTGGTCGATGACCTCATTCGCGGGCGGATCACCTTCAGCCCGGCGGAGCTGGGCGGCGATTTCATCATCCTCAAGAGCGACGGTTTCCCCACGTACAACTTCGCCTGTGTGGTCGACGACTATCACATGGAGATCACGCACGTGATTCGCGGCCAGGAGCACCTGATGAACACGCCGGGCCAGAAGGCCCTGTGGGAGGCGCTGTTCCCGGACCGCCCGACGCCGCAGTACGCCCACATGTCGGTCACCGTCAGCGACACCGGCGGCAAGCTCTCCAAGCGCGAGCGCCCGCAGACCCTCCGTACGGCCCTCCAGAAGATGGCGGACGTTAATCCGAACGAAGTCGTCGCGATCGGTCTCACCGGAGTCGGCGGGATTACGGCGGGGCAGTTGCAGTCATTCCTGCACGGCGAAACGACGCCGGACATCCCGGTAATCGAGGCGATCGCCAAACATGTAGGTGTCCGTCTGCCTGAGATCAACATCGTCGATTTCTTCCGCAGCGGGTATCTGCCCGAGACGATGGTCAACTTCCTGGCCCTGCTCGGCTGGAACCCCGGCGACCAGCGGGAGATCATGACCGTCGAGGAACTGATTCACTCGTTCGACCTTACGCGGCTGACGAAAAGCAACAGTTTGTTCGATCGCAAAAAACTGCTGGCGTTCAATACCGAGCACCTGCGGATCGAGCCGCCCGAGAAGGTCCTCGCGCACTTCCAGGCCTATCTGCAGGAGGTCGGCTCGCCCGTGCGGCAGGCGGACGAGGCAACGCTGGCGCGGATCGTCAAGCTGTGCGAGGGAGCACGAACTTTCGAGGATATCGAACGTAAAAGTGTATTCGCGTTTGTCGCGGACGATGCGATCGAATACGAGGAAAAAGCGGTTCAAAAGGTCCTTTTGAAAGACCGGGCCCTGGAGATTCTCCGGCAGGTGCGCCAGCGGCTGGCGGGGATGGACCCGCTGACGGAACAAGGGATCGAAGAGATGCTCCGCGGCCTGGCCGAGGAGCGGCAGGTCGGCCTGGGCAAGGTGGCCCAGCCCTTGCGCGTGGCCCTGTCGGGCACGACGATCAGCCTGCCGATCTTCGATTCCGTGAGTCTGCTCGGCAAGGAGCGCACCCTGCAGCGCATCGATCGGACGCTCACAAGGTTTGAGGCCAACGCACAAGCATAGGCGACGACAATGCCACTATTGGTGACGGGGTCCATCGGAATCGACACGATCCGGACGCCCCACGGGTCCAGTGAAAACTGTATCGGGGGCTCCGCGATCTACTTCGCCATGGCGGCGAGCTTCTTCTCGCACGTCCGCTTCATCGGGGTCATCGGCGCGGACTGCCCGTTCCATATTCCGAGCCTCTTCGCGGGCCGGGATGTCGATTTGGGAGGCTTGGAAGTCCGCGCCCACAGCAAGACCTTCCGCTGGGCCGGCACGTACAAGGAGACCATGGACGACCGCGTGACGGACGCCATCGAGCTGAACGTCCTGGCGGAGCAGCCGTCGGTGGTGCCCCTGGCCTTCGCGGACAGCCGCTTCGTCTTTCTCGCCAACACCGCCCCGCGTCTGCAGATTCAGTTGCTCAGTCAGATCCGCGCGCCGCTGTTCGTGGCGGCCGATACGATGGACTTCTGGATCACGGACCACTTGGCGGACCTGACCGAGCTGTTGACGAAGATCCACTGCCTGATTATCAACGCCGACGAGGCCAAGCTGCTGGCCCGGCAGTCCAACCTGATCCGGGCCGCCGAGCAGATCCTGGCGATGGGCCCGTCGATCGTCATCATCAAGAAGGGCGAGTCCGGCGCGCTGATGTGCCTGGCGGATGGGAGCAAGTTCGTCCTGCCCGCCTACCCGGCGACCGAGGTCCGCGACCCGACCGGCGCGGGCGACAGCTTCGCCGGCGGCCTGATGGGCTATCTGGCCCAGGCCCGCACGACGGACTTCGAGACGCTCAAGACCGCCGTCGCCTACGGCACCGTCGTCGCGTCGTTCACGATCGCGGATTTCTCCCTCGCGGGCCTGACGAGCGTCACCCGTGAAGACATCGACGCCCGGCTGGAGATGCTGCGGCGGTGCACGGGTTTCTGAGGCACGAGTGACGAAGATGCGGTGTTTCATTGCGATTGACATTCCCGAGGAGATTCGAGCCGAGCTGGCCGATCTGCAAAAGGAGTTGGCTCAGCAAGTGGATATTCACAAGGGCGACGTCAAGTGGGTGGAGCCTGAGAGCATGCACCTGACGCTCAAGTTCCTGGGCGAGGTCCCGGACCCGCAAATCGTCGAGATCTGCAACATCGCCAAGGACGTCGCGAGCCGGCACGAGGCGTTCGACTTTGCCGTGCGGGAGGCCGGCTCGTTCGGCGGCCGCAGCGCCCGTGTCCTGTGGATGGGAGCGGGCCTGGATTGTCCCGCGCTGCTCGAATTGCAGCAGGAACTCGAAGAAGAGCTGGCCGAGGCGGGCTGGCCCAAAGAGGGCCGGCAGTTCTCGGGCCATCTGACGCTGTGCCGCATCCGCAACAGCAAGGCGGGCGAGAAACTGGGACGGATGGTGGAGCAATACAAGGATTACGATCTGGGCACCGTTCGCGCGGCCTCGATCGTCGTGTACGAGAGTCGCCTGACTCCGCAAGGACCGATGTATACCCCCTTGGGGAACTTCAATTTGGTAGACTGAGAGCCTCTGACAGAATGAAGACGACTTCCATGTCATTGCGAGCCCCGCGAAGCAATCTCCCACCCGTGGGATTGAGATTGCTTCGTCGCTGCGCTCCTCGCAATGACATATCCAGGCTCATTCTATCAGAGACTTTGATAAGCGGTAAAACGATGTGATTTCGTTTTGAATAGAAAGGTAAAGGAAGGGCGAGAGAGTAAGTTGGAGGTAATGTACCATGGCAAAAGCCAAAAAGACCACAAGCACCACCACTCCGGAACCGGCCGCCGACGGCAAGCAGGCGGCGCTGCAGCGCGTGATCGCGCAGATCGAGAAGCAGTACGGCCAGGGCTCGATCATGCAGATGGACGAGCAGTCCTATGCCCGGATCGAGGGCATCGGCACCGGGGCGCTGTCGCTCGACATCGCCCTGGGCGGCGCGGGCATCCCGCGCGGGCGCATCAGCGAGCTGTACGGGCCGGAGTCGTCGGGCAAGACGACGCTGGCCCTGCACGTGATCGCCAGTGCCCAGAAGACCGGCGGCGTCGCCGCGTTCATCGACGCCGAGCACGCCCTGGACACCACCTGGGCCAAGAAGCTGGGCGTCGATGTCAGCAGTCTGCTGGTCAGCCAGCCGGACACCGGCGAGCAGGCTCTCGACATCGCCGAGATGCTGATCTCGTCGAACTCCGTCGACGTGATCGTCGTCGACTCGGTGGCCGCCTTGACGCCCAAGGCGGAGCTCGAAGGCGACATCGGCGACACGCACGTCGGCCTGCAGGCCCGGCTCATGAGCCAGGCGATGCGCAAGCTCACCGGCATCATTTGCAGGAGCCGGACCGCCCTGGTCTTCATCAACCAGATCCGCATGAAGATCGGCGTCATGTTCGGCAACCCCGAGACGACGCCGGGCGGCAAGGCCCTGAAGTTCTACAGCTCCGTCCGCATCGATATCCGGCGGCTGAGCACCCTGACGGACAACAGCGGCGCCATCGGCTCGCGCGTGCGGGCCCGCGTCGTCAAGAACAAGATCGCGCCGCCCTTCCGGGAGACCGAGTTCGACATCATGTTCGACAGCGGCATCAGCTACGAGGGCGACCTGCTCGACCTGGCGCTGGCCGCCAACATCATCGAGCGCAGCGGCGCCTGGATCAATTACGGCAAGATCCGGCTCGGCCAGGGCCGCGAGAATGCCAAGAAGTACCTGATCGATTATCCCGAGGTCCGCAGCGAGTTGAAGGAGAAGATCCTGTCCGAAAAGGGACTGCTCGCGGCCGCGACCGCGAAGTCGAAAGCGAAGGCCGAGGAACCGGTCGAGGCGGAAGCCTGATCGGCCGATAGCAGATTACGGTTGGATGATTGCGAGGGTGGCAGCGTCAAGCGGTTGGTAGTGACGCCGTAAGGCGTTCGTGTCGTGGGCATCCTGCCCGCGCCGCTTCGAAGGCGTCTCGCCTTCGAAGCGCGGACGCCCGCGTCCGCGACACGAAGATATGCTCTTGCGAGCACACTACAAACGAAAGCCGGCGGCCTTGACGCTGCCACCCATGGAATTATAGAACAGGCAAGGGTGTTTTGAGAATGCTGAGCTCCAAAGAGATTCGTCGTGGGTTTATCGAGTTCTTTACGGCCCGGGCGCATGCGTTTGTCCCGAGCTCGCCGGTCGTGCCGCAGGGGGATGAGACCCTGCTGTTCGCCAACGCCGGCATGAACCAGTTCAAGGACATCTTCCTGGGTCTCAAGCCCGCCGAGTGGCCGCGGGCGGTCAACAGCCAGAAGTGCCTGCGCGTCAGCGGCAAGCACAACGACCTGGAAGAGGTCGGCAAGGACACCTATCACCACACGTTCTTCGAGATGCTCGGCAACTGGTCGTTCAACGATTACTTCAAGGCCGAGTCGATCGCGTGGGCCTGGGAGCTGCTGACGAAGGTCTGGGGCATCAACCCCGACCAGTTGTGGGCGACGGTCTTCGGGGGCGACGACAAAGACGGCCTGCCCCAGGACACCGAGGCCGCCGGGCTCTGGACGAAGCTGACGCCGATCCCCGCCGAGCGGGTCCTGGCGTTCGGCAAGAAGGAGAACTTCTGGGAGATGGGCGAGACCGGCCCGTGCGGGCCGTGCAGCGAGATCCATATCGATCTCGGACCCGACCGCTGCGACAAGAAGGGCGTCCCGGGGCATCAGTGCCGCGTCAACGGCGACTGCGCCCGCTACATCGAGCTGTGGAATCTCGTCTTCATCCAGTTCAACCGCCAGCCCTCGGGCAATCTCGTGCCGCTGTCCGCCCGGTACATCGACACCGGCGCCGGTCTGGAGCGCGTCGTCTCCGTGCTCCAGAACAAGCGGAGCAATTATGACACCGATCTGTTCATGCCGATCATCGAAGCCACCAGCAAGATGAGCGGCCACAAGTACACTTCCGAGCTCGGCAACAAGACCGACAACGCCTTCCGCGTCATCGCCGATCACATCCGCGCGGTGACGTTCGCTGTCACGGACGGGGCAACCCCGTCCAACGAAGGCCGGGGCTACGTCATTCGCCGGATCCTGCGCCGGGCGTCGCGGTTCGGCCGCGAGCTCGACCTGCACGAGCCGTTCCTCTATAAGCTGGTCCCCGTGGTTGTGGACTGCCTGGGCGAGGCCTTCCCCGAAGTGCGGGACCGGGCCGAGCACGTCGCCACCGTGATCCAGGCGGAAGAGGTCAGCTTCGGCCGGACGCTCGACCGGGGTCTGGAGCTGTTTGCCGCCGCGGCCAAGCGGGCCGGGAAGACCCCCACCAAGACCCTCAGCGGCGAGGACGCCTTCCAGCTCTACGACACTTACGGCTTCCCCGTCGATCTGACGCAGCTCATGGCCCAGGAGCGGGGCCTGTTCGTGGATATCGAGCGGTTCCTGGAGCTGATGCAGGAGCAGAAAGAACGCGCCCGCGCGGCTCAGAAGACCGATACACTCCTGGCCGGTCTGGCCGACAGCGACCTGCCGGCGACGGACGATGCGCCCAAGTACCGCACGGACCATTGCGAGGCCGTGATTCTCGGCTGGATCGACGCCGCGGGCTTCCACAAGCAGGGCGAAATCCCCGCCGGGATCGAGATCGGCCTGGTCCTCGACCAAACCTGCTTCTACGCCGAAGCCGGCGGCCAGGTCGGCGATACCGGCGTGATTGAGACCCGCGGCATGGGCGTCTCACCCATGCGGTATCGTGTCGAGGGCGTCCCGCCCTCGAATCGCGGGCAGGATGCCCGCGACACGCAAGGGCAAGATGCCCTCGCCACGAAGACTCATGGGCAAGATGCCCATGCTACTCACGGGCGGGACGCCCGTGCTACGTTTGGGGTCGAGGCGACCACCAAGGTCGGCAACACCGTGATTCATCGCGGCAAGCTCGCAGAGGGCGCGCTGCGCGTCGGGCAGAAGGTCTCCGCCATCGTCAGCCTGGACCGCAACGCGACGAAAAAGAACCACACCGCCACGCACCTGCTGCAATGGGCGCTCCAGCAGGTGCTGGGCAAGACGGCGCAGCAGCAGGGCAGCTACGTCGCTCCCGATTACCTGCGGTTCGACTACACCTATCCGAAGGCCCCGACCGAGGAAGAGCTCAAAGAGGTCGAGCGCCTGGTCCGCAAGAAGATCGGCGACGATCTGCCGGTCACGTGGGCGGTCCTGCCCCGCGAGGAAGCCCAGAAGCTCGGCGCCATGGCCCTGTTCGGCGAGAAGTACGGCAGCGAGGTCCGCGTCGTCTGCCTCGGCGCCGCCGACCAGGACCACATCGGCGAAGCGTTCAGCCGGGAGTTCTGCGGCGGCACGCACGTCGATCGTCTCGGCGTCATCGGCGGCTTCAAGATTCTCAAGGATGAGAGTATCTCTGCCGGCGTCCGCCGCATCACAGCCCTGACCGGTCAAGGCCTGACCGCCCATCTCGAGCGCGGCAGCGAGATCGCCGAGCAGCTCGCGGCCCTGCTCCAGGTTCCCGCCGACAAATTGCCCGAGCGCATCGCGCAGCTCGTCGAGGACAACAAGCGCCTCGTCAAGCAGCTCAAGACCGCCGCGAAGACCGGCGGGCCCGACACCATGACGGAAGCCCGGCAGCTTCTGGACGCCAGCGAGAAGATCGGCGAATCGGCGGTGATCGTGGGCCGGCTCTCGACGACCTCGATCGACCGGGCCCGCGAGGCCATCGACATGCTCAAGAAGAAGGCCAAATCCGCCGCGATCGTCCTGGCCTACGAAGAGGATGGCAAAGTGATGCTCCTGTCCGGCGTGACGGACGACCTCATCAAGACCCTCAAGGCCGGCGATATCGTCAAGACCATCGCCCCCATCGTCGACGGCGGCGGCGGCGGCAAGCCCCAAATGGCCCAAGCCGGCGGCAAGAACCCCGCCAAAATCGACGAAGCCCTCAAAGAGGCGGCGAATCTCATCAAGCAGAAGCTGGCATAGAGTCACAAGGCCGGGAGGGGGCCGATCATGACGCAGAAAGAGCAGATCTGTGACAAGGCCGTGGAATTGCTCCGGCAGGAGCCTCGTGGACTGCGATTTGCGGAGCTGATGCGTCGCCTCCAGCGGGAACTGCCGGAGGTCAAGTCGGCGCGTCGCGTCGTTCCCAACCTGCATATCTTTCGGCCGGAAGAGATCGCCAAGCCCGCACGGGGCCTGTTTCGCCATACCCGGTTCCGGGAAACCGAGGTGGAGAGCGACATCCAGCTTGCGGAGACCCGGACGCCACGCAGGGGTGGGGAAAACCAGTTCTACGGGTCCTTTGCGGCATACTTTGTGGAAGAGTTGGAGGAATGCACGAAGGCGATTCCGCTGGGCGGCAACTGCTTCAAGGAAAAATGGGGCACCCCGGATGTCATCGGTGTGCTGTGTCCCCGGCAAAGCGACATCCTGAAGTTCCCCCCGGAGGTGGTATCGGCAGAGGTGAAGACTGACTCCAGCGCCCTGATCACGGCCTTTGGCCAAGCCTGCTCATACCGGCTCTTCTCGCACAAGGTGTGTCTCGTTATACCCGACTCCGTCTCCGAGTCTGACTTGGCGCAGCTCGATGCCTTGTGCCGTGTGTTCGGCCTCGGCCTCATCCTCTTTGACGCGGAGAATCCTGCAGAGCCGAGCTATCAGATCAGGGTCCGTGCCACCAAGCATGAGCCGGACATGTTCTATGCCAACAGGAATCTCAAGGTCATCGAAGATACACTATTCGGATAGCGTTCGCAGGAGCGGGTGATTCGCACGGAAAAGCGTCAAGGGAGAGCCATGATTCACCTCCAATGTGCACACTGCGGTTGCAGGCTCAGAGTGTCCGATACGCACACCGATAAAGAAGGCCGTTGCCCGCGGTGCAAATCGATGCTCATCGTTCCGCCCGCGACCGGAACCCAGGACGCGCCAACCCTCAGTGACCTTCCCGATTGGTCCGCGCCGGCTCAGGCAGTTCCGTCGGAAATCCAAGCCGACGAGGTCACGACATCAGGGGCCGAGCCAGACCGGCCGAGCTCTCTGGCCGAAGTGATGGAGGAATCGCGATTTCCGTGGTTCCTCGACGCCTTGGCCTATCCGGTCAGCAGTTCCGGCGCGGTGAACATCGCGGTGTTTGTACTGGTCCCTCAACTCGTGGCGTTCGTGATCCGTCTGCTGACCCGGTTCATCACATCGGCCCTTCCGCTGGGCGGTGCGGGTTATCTGACGACCCTTCTGACAGCCCCCTTCTACATCATCTTTGCATGCTATATATGCTATTACGTCGCGCACTGCGTGATCGATAGTTCGAGAGGCCATCGACGTGCCTCGGACATTCAGATCACAGGCGAGCTGAGCATCGGCGACCTTGTGTCCCAAACCCTCCTTCTGGTTGCCACTGTCGCGATCGCCTGCTGGCCTGTGGCCGTGTATTACGTTCTGACCGAGCGGGCCGATGCCTGGTACTGGCTGCTGGGGGCCGGCGGCGTCTTCTTTCTGCCCATGTCGTTTCTGGCGGGAGCCATCTTCGATTCATTCGACGCGTTGAATCCCCTGCTGATTGTCCAGTCGATAGGGCGAACCTTCGTACCCTACTGCGGATTGGTCCTGTTCTTCCTGGCCCTGACCGGTCTTGCCGCCGTGGTCATACCGCGCGTACCCATCTGGTCGTATCTCCGATCAGCCGCGCAACTCTACCTGCTCTTGGTCCTGGCCAACAGCGTCGGACGATTCTACTGGCGAAATCGTGAGAGACTCGACTGGGGCGTGTGAAGATCGACTGTTACGCCGGATGCTGACGCTGCAAGACGCGAGCGACCATCCCGCCCGTCCCGGCGCGGGAAGCCCCAACGCTCATCCTGCCGGGGCCCGCAGGAATTCTGGAGATCTGCAGGCCCGCCGCTCTTGCCTTTCTTCCCGCGACGGGTGACGGGTGGCAGCGGCAAGGCCGTAGGCTTTGCGCAGGCCTTGCCGATGGCGACGGGCGAAACGATCGGCAAGCTCCGAAGACTCCGCTTGCCGCTGCCACCCAACCATGTCTTGCGACTTTGCGATTGCCCTGCCCACCGCTCTTGCCTTTTGTCCTGCGGCTGGTACAACTCTATTTGTTGTTTGTCGCTGCCGGATCGTTGGGTAGATTCTATCAACGGTATAAAGAGCAACTGAACTGGGATATATGATGCAGGTTCGATGTCCTCATTGTGAGCGGGTCTTCCCGATGCCGGACGAGCAGGCAGGCCAGGCGGGTCAATGCCCCGGGTGCCACGGCCGCATCACCCTGCCCAAGGCGGCCGCCGCGTCCAGCGTGATCGCGTCAGAGCTGCTCGTTGCCCCGCCGACCGCGGCGGATGCCGTCTATGCCGCTGTCCCGCCAGAGAACCCCGGCAGAAGCACCCCCGCCGCATCGGACGCCCTCGATCGGCGGTTGTTGGATCTGCCACCGGTTGGCAGCGGGGCCGCGCCCTTGAGCAATAAGGAGGTGCTGGCCAAGCTCAAATTCCAACCGCCCCCGGAGTACACCGGCGTGCGGCAATTGCCCTGGCCCATCGATATCCTCGTGTACCCCGCCAACGTGGCGGGCCTGACGGCTCTGGCGATCGTCGTCGGCATTCCGGTCCTGCTGACGGTCCTGCAGGAGGTGGTGTTTCTGCCGTTTCTGGGCCTGATGTTTCTGCTGGCCAAGGTGGCTCTCGGGGTCTATGGCGCCTGGTACTGGGCGGAATGCACCGCGGACAGCGCCAAAGGCGGCACGCGGGCCCCGCAGATCCTCGACGCGGCCGGTTACGGCGACAAGTGGTCCCGCGTCTGCGGTCTGTTGGCCGTCTATGCCGTCTTCGTCCTGCCGGCCCTGGCCTATTTTCTCTCTGGCGGCCGGAATCCTGCCGTCGTCGGCCTCCTGCTCGGCTGGGCCCTGGTCTTTTTCCCGATGGGCCTGCTCGCCATGGTCCTGCACGAAGGGCTGTACGTGCTCAACCCGCTCTTTCTGCTGGGATCGATCGTCCGCACATTTGTCCCGTATGCCGGCCTGCTCGTGCTGATTGCCGTCGTCGCGGCGTCGTTCCGGCTGGTTGCCGGCCGGCTGGTGCAGGGGTCAGCCTCGCTGGAGCGGGCCGTTCTGGGCCTCGTCCTAGCGGGCTATGTATCTCTCGTCCTCGCCCACGTCCTCGGGCGGTTCTACTGGCGCTATCGGGAACGGCTTGCCTGGGATGTATGATACGGATTCTGCCTGCGAGCTTCGGGCCCGGTTCCGTTCCGGCCGAGTCATGGTGGCGCGCGTCCTCGCGCGCCGAAAGTCGGGCGAGGACGCCCAGCCTAATGAGTTTTGACGAGCAAGTTCGGTAATCGGAACCCGGCGACGGGCGCTCTTCGTAGGGCGAGCGTCCCCGCTCGCCGAAGATGTTCTGCGAGGACGCACGACCTACGCGGAGAGTGATTCGGGCGGTCATTACCGAAGTTGCGTGTCAAAACTCATCAGAAAAGCGCCTCTCGGCGTCACTACAAACACGCCCGGCGTCGCATGGAGACCACTCGGCCGATCGTACAAGGGGTTACCCGATTCTGAGCCAGGCCGGAATCGCCAAAAGGATTCCGCGCGCCAGGCGTCTATTTCTTGAGAGCGTCGGATTCGGGCGATAGGGATTGGTCGAGCCGGCGCGTTGGGACGGTGGGTCCATGATACGCTTTGCGTGTCCACATTGCGGTGCGAAGCTCCAGGTCGCGGAGGCACACGCCGGCAAGCGGGGCCGCTGCCCGCAGTGCCGGGGCCCGACGATCGTCCCGCCGGCGCCCGAGCGCACGCCTGAGCCGGCGCTGGAGCTGGTCCGCGAAGACCCGCCCGGCGCGGCTCCCGTTCCCTCGGAGCTTCTCGAGCACCTGGCCGTCCATCCGCCGCCATTGCCTCTGAGCCAGGCGCCCGACGCGCGCGCGAGCCGACTCACGCAGAGGCTGTATGACTCGATTGCCGGCGCGACCGGCGGAGAACCCACCGGCGAACGCCGTCTGCCCTGGCCCCTCGACATCCTGCTGTATCCCTTCAGCTTCGGCGGACTGACGACGCTGGCCATCGTGATCGGGATCTCGTTCCTGTCGGAGATTCTCCCTCTGGGCCTGCTTGGTTGGCTGGTCCGCGTGGTGATTGGCCTCTACGGCGTCTGGTATCTGGCCGAATGTGTCCATGACAGTGCCAAAGGCGGGACGCGGGCGCCCATGGCCCTGGACACCGCCGATCTGGGCGACATGCGGGACCGCGCGCTGTATCTGGCGGGGGTCTACTGCCTGTTCGTCGCGCCGGCCGGAATCTACTGGCTGTGGACCAGCAGCGCGGATCCGATCTTCTGGGCCCTGGTCGCCTGGGCGGTGCTCTTCTTCCCGATGGGCCTGCTGGCCATGGTGATTCATGACTCGACGTCCGCCCTCAATCCGCTCTTTCTGCTGGGGGCGATCGTCCGCACCCTTGTCCCATACCTCGGCCTGCTTCTATTGTTCGGCATCCTCGCGGGTCTGCACCGGCTGCTCGCGCACAGGCTGATGGGCGGCGGGGCATTCCTCCGCCTCCTGGAGGGGTCCTTCAGTATCTACTTGTCTTTCGTCATGGCCCACGTCCTGGGCCGCTTCTACTGGCGCTGCCGCGAACGGCTCGATTGGGGGATCTGAAAATCGGGCTGATTGACTTCACGAAGTCGTTGCGGGTCAGGGCGCTGGAGAACCGGGTCCGCCTGCTGGTGGGCAGGGTGTGGCTGGAGCCCGCCCGGTAGTCGTCACTTGCGGCCGAGCTACGGCCATGATACCCAGCATTCGCTATTGCAACATTGCCACAAACTTGCAATAATGATCCGCGCAATTGCAGGAATTGCGAATGCACTCGCCAGAGTGGGGGTTGTCCAAGAGATGACCGGTAAGAAACGCCACCGGATCTATGTCTACGGCAGGTGCATGCAGATCATGAGCCGGGAGATGTCGGACACGGAGCCCCGACCCTGACTGTCCCAACAGGGTTGTGCTTTTCACCTGTGGCATATTCCGGACGGCCCATGTGCCTTATCACTTCTGCCGGCGGATGTCCACGCTGCGGGCGTGGGCGTCGAGGCCTTCGGTTTCGGCCAGGCGGATGATGTCGTCCGCGGCGGCGGCGAGTTGGTCGGCGCTGTACTCGATCAGGCTGATCGACTTCACGAAGTCGTTGCTGGTCAGAGCGCTGGAGAACCGGGCCCCGCCGCCGGTGGGCAGAGTATGACTCGGCCCCGCCCAGTAATCACCCGCTGCAACAGGCGTGTAGGGCCCGATGAAAATGGCACCCGCTGTCGTAATCTGATCGGCAATCTGGCGACTGTTCTCGCCGCACTGAATCTGTACGTGCTCCGCCGCAAAGGCATTGGCCCAATGGATGACCTCATCCATGTCACCGAATACAGCGATCCTACTGTACTCACTTAGGCAACGGACAGTCCGTGCTGATCTACTCAGTTGCTGTACTTGGTGCTTCAGTTCATTAAGTACGGCAATGGCCAGTTCACGGGAGTCAGTAAACAGCATCGCACTGCCGGGGTCATGTTCGGCTTGGCTCAGCATATCCGCAGCTATCCAGGCGGGAATCGCCTGATCATTGGCGAGCACAAGCACTTCGCTCGGACCGGCCGTGGAATCAATCCCGACTTGACCGAAGAGGATACGTTTGGCCGTCTGGACCCACATGTTGCCGGGCCCGACAATCTTGTCGACGGACGGAATGTGCTCTGTCCCATCTGCCAACGCGGCCACAGCCTGAACACCGCCAATCCGATAGACCTCCTCGATACCCAGCGCATGGCAGACAGCCAGAATTACAGGGTGAATCGTGCCCTTGAATCGGGGGGGCGAAACAACGGCAATCCTCTCCACACCGGCCACCTGCGCCGGCACACCCGTCATGATGACAGTAGAGGGAAGAGGCGCCGAAGCACCGGGGACACAGATACCAACGCTTTTGATGGGTGTATACTTCATCCCAGGGTGCCTTCTGGTCCCAATGAATATTTCGCTTTGATACCTTCTCACATTCTCAATCGCACGTTGGATCGAAGACAAAAGCTTGGCATTGTCGCTGGCTAATTGGTCATAAGCTTCCACTAGATCTCTTTTGGGGACCCGGAACTCATCGGGCTTCAGGTCAACTCCGTCAAACTCCTTGGTTCTCTCCCTTATGGCCTCATCGTGGCGATCGCGAACATCGTCGATGATCTCAGCGACCTTTTTGCCTTCGTCGCTTCTCGGATTGAAGGTCGCCATCTCACATGTCTTGGAACGAAGCCTGTCGAGCTTATCGCTGAAATCTGATTCAAGGTGCGAGATAAGAATGTCACCTAGTTCGTCGCTCATGAGATCCTATCTCCCGAAATTGCCATAACTGTAGACGACGATGGCCCGATGCAGCAGCAGGTAGGGCCGGCCCTGGAACTCCGTGACGATGCCGGCCACGTTGAAGCGGATCGGATCGAGCGCCTGTTTCTGGATCTGCAGGGCCTGCTCCAGGGCCACGGAGGGCAGCAGCTCATAGCGGACCTCGCTGAGGTTCCAGCCGAGCGCGTACGGGACGAAGACCCAGCAGTCCTCCGCGGCGGGTTGTTGGCCGTCGGCGGGCGACGGCTCGCTGCCAACGGCCGCCGGGCAACTCTCAATGCGGCCGACGCGGTTCACGAGCATGCGTTCCACCGGGGCCGGCGCCGTGGGGGCCTCGATACTGCGGCGCGGCCCGCGCAGGGGCCGCTGCTTCTTCAAACGTTCGAGCACCTCCGGCGGGACCGCCAGATTGGGATCGCCCAGTTGCGGATCGCGCACGGCGGGCGGCGCATGGGGGTCGCCGGCCTCCGGGCCCGGATCGTCCTTGAATCGGCTCAGCGGCAGCCAGTACGTGGGCAACAGGAAGTTCCGGCCCCGGAACTGCGCGACGCGGGCGGAGAGCCGGTAGCGCGGGGCCTGCCGCTCGTTCACATCGGCGATCAGTTGGCCGAGCGTGGCCGAGGGCAAGAGCACGAACTGCGTCCCGGCGGGCAGCCGGTAGGTGGCCGTCTTGACCTCCGCGGCCAACTCGAACAGCCACGTCTCGGCGCTCCCCACGGGGAAGGAACGCGCTGCGGGACTCTCGTTCGCGTCCCCGCGCAGGAGCCGCCCGTCCACGCGGTCGAGGACCGCCGTCTCGGGCAGCGGCTTGTGCGCCGCGGGCTGGGCGCATAGAGCGCTCCCGGCGGCGAGCAACAGGACGAGAAGCGAATAGGACGCATAGAACCTAAGAGGGTGTGTGAGAAGCCTTGGCTTGGGGCTGGCCCAGGGCGACGGGTGGCAGCGGCAAGGCCGTAGGCTTTGCGCAGGCCTTGCCGATGGCGGAGGGACGAAACCATCGGCAAGCTCCGAAGACTCCGCTTGCCGCTGCCACCCATTACGGAGCTGGGTTCTCATACACGTTCTGAGACGATATGGGAAGGGCCCAATCATGACGGAAGGCATCAGGTGTCGTTTTCTTTCGATAACAATCTTTGGCATGATCTGCCTGGGGCTGTTCGGCGGGCGGCGGGCGGCGGGCGCGCCGGGATTCATCAACGTCCTCGATCACGGTGCAGTCGCCGATGGGACGACGTTGAATACCGCGGCCCTGCAGAAGGCGATTGCCGCGTGCGTGGAGCAGAAAGGCGGGACGATCCTGGTCCCGGCGGGCGTCTATCGCACCGGACCCATCCAGCTTCAGAGCCATGTCACCCTCCAACTGGAGGCCGGGGCGATCATCCGGGCCAGCGAGGCGATCGAGGACCATCGCGTGGGCGGACGAGCCCGGCCATTGCTCTGGGCCCGGGAGGCCGTGAATGTCACGATCTGCGGGCGGGGCACGGTCGATGGGCGCGGCACCTCGTTCATGCACCTGGACCAGGTGCGGACCAACCCGGGCGACTTCGACCCCAAGTTCACGCGCCAAGGCGACCAGTTCCTGTCGCCCCAATTCGGGACCGCCGATGGGCCAGTGACGTTCCGGCCCCGGCCGAACCGGCTGCTGGCATTCTACAGTTGCCGGGATGTGCAGATTCGCGATGTGACGCTCATGGATGCCCCCATCTGGACGATCCACCTGGCCGATTGCGAGCGCGTGGATGTGACCGGCCTGAAGATCCTGAACAATCCCCTTATCCCCAACAATGACGGCATCCATTGCACCACCTGCCGCAGCGTGCACATCAGCAACTGCGACCTCGTCTGCGGCGACGATGCGATCTGCATCACCAGCGTCGAGAGCCGCTCCGGCGGCGTGTGCGAGAACGTCACGGTGAGCAACTGCACGCTCTCGTCGCGCTCGGCCGGCGTGCGCGTCGGCTACGGGCCCAACCCGGTCCGCAACTGCGTCTTTCAGAACCTGGTGATCCACAACTCCAATCGCGGCCTGGGCCTGTTCGTCCGCCAGGAAGGGTCCCTCGAGAACATCCTGTTCAACAACATCGTCATCCGGACCCGCCTGCACACCGGCCACTGGTGGGGCAAAGGCGAGCCGATCCACCTGTCCGTGCTGCCGGAGCGCAAGTCGAATACGACCCTGGGCCGGATTCGCAATGTCGTCTTCACGAACATCCTGGCCGAGAGCGAAAGCGGCATTGTCCTGTGGTCCCACGAGCCGGGCCGGATCGAGGATATCACCTTCAACGGCATCCGCCTGCATCTGCGTAAGAGCCCTCTGGCGGCCTCCTACGGCGGCAACCTCGACCTGCGGCCCGCCTTCGATCCGCAATGGGCGATCTTCCGCCACGACCTGGCCGGGATCTTCTGCCACGGCGCCCACGGCCTGACGTTGAAGGGGGTCGAGGTCCACTGGGACGCCGACATGCCGGAATACTATCTCCACGCCCTCTGGTGCGAGGGGACAGACCGCGTGGTGATCGACAATTTCACCGGCCGTCAACCCGGTTCAGTGGAAGGACAGGCGGCAATCCTGCTCGATACGGTCCGCGGCGTCCTCGTCCGCAACTCGCAGGCAGCCGAGGGCACGACGACCTTCCTGAAACATCGCGGCGTGACCGACGCCGGCCTGTTCGCCGGCAACGACCTGACGAAAGCCGCGACAGCCGTCGACCCGCAGCCCTCTCCCTTCGCGTCGCCGCAACCCCACCTGTCGCCCATACCATCGCCCTGACCAGCCTGGTCCAGCGGAGGATGGCCAGCTTCCATCGGCAGGCACAAGGATGGTGTCCACGGCACACCCTACGGGCTTCGCGGCATCGCACTGACCGTTTCGCTCCTCAGCTTGGGGTGGCCCAGGCTTGAAATCTTTCTCCGTTTGCGGGACAATAGGGCTGTGGGTGATCCGAAACGGTGGGGAACCGGCATGAGTGACGTGACGCGCATCTTGAACGCCATCGAGCACGGCGAAACCCGGGCTACGGACGAGCTCTTGCCCCTGGTCTATGAGGAACTCCGCCTGCTGGCGGCGCAGCGACTGTCCCGCGAGCCGCCGGGCCAGACGCTCCAGGCGACCGCGCTGGTGCACGAGGCCTATCTCCGCCTGGTGGGAGACACGCCGCAAAGCTGGCAGAGCCGGGGCCACTTCTTTTCGGCGGCGGCGGAAGCCATGCGCCGGATCCTCGTCGAGAACGCCCGCCACAAGCGCAGCGGCAAACACGGCGGCGGGCAGAAACGGGTCGAGCTGGAGAACGTCGAATCCGCCGGCCCAACGGGCCCGGACCCCGAGAGTCTTCTGTCGCTGGATGAGGCGCTCCAGCGCTTGGCCCAGGTGGACAGCACCAAGGCCGAGGTGGTCAAGCTTCGTTACTTTGCCGGCCTGACCATCGAGCAGACCGCGGCCGGCCTGGGCATCTCACCGGCGACCGCCAAGCGCCTGTGGACCTACGCCCGCGCCTGGCTCATCCGCGAAATGCGCCCGTAGCATGGGCGTCCCGCCCATGAGTAACATGGGCGTCCTGCCCGTGAGTAGCATGGGCATCTTGCCCATGAGTAACACGGGCGTCCCGCCCGTGAGTAGCATGGGCGCGAACGCCCATGAATCATCGGCAGGATGCCGATGCCACGAAGGAAAGAAGGGACATTCTACTTCTTCGCCCGACGCCGCCCCCTTCGGCCGACGGGCCGGAGGAAAAAGCTGAATGTCCGGCTCTGCCCTTGACGATGGTTCCACGCGAATCCGCACGACCATCGTCAAGGCCGGCGGCCGGCCTTGGCGATGCCACCCGGCAGAGGCTTTGGCCTTTGAGCGGATCGTGGACTTTTTTTCGGCTCTTCCAGAAATTCGTGAGCCAACGCAGACCTCCTTCTCGCATTGTCAGTGGAACATCGGAGTGGTTCGTTTATGGATCATAAGGAAGAGACAATTTTCGAGGCCGCCCTGCAGTACGAAGACCCTGCCGAGCGCCGTGCGTACGTGGTCACGGCCTGCGGAACCGACGCCAGGCTGCAAGCCAGCGTGGAGTCGTTGTTGCAGGCCCACGAGTCGCAGTCCCTGCTCGACGACCCGGTGCTCGAATGCGATCCCCAAGGCAGTCCTTCCACGCTGATGGAGGGTCCCGGCACGGTCATCGGCCGGTACAAGCTCCTGGAGAAGATCGGCGAAGGCGGCATGGCGGTGGTCTACATGGCCGAGCAGGAGCACCCCATCCGCCGCAAAGTGGCCCTCAAGATCATCAAACTGGGCATGGACACCCGCTCCGTCATCGCCCGCTTCGAGGCCGAGCGGCAGGCCCTGGCCCTGATGGACCATCCCAGTATCGCCAAGGTCCTCGATGCGGGTTCTACGGAGACCGGAAGGCCCTACTTTGTCATGGAACTGGTCCAGGGGGTCTCGATTACCGAGTACTGCAAGTGTGTGAGATTTTTTTCTGGCGCCCTGTTACTCCTTTGTTTACAGTGACTTATGAACCTTTTTGGAAAGGAGAATAAGTCATGGACGGTAAACAGGTAAGTGCAGAGGAATTGAAGCAAG
>Ga0194113_10002864_pt1 | contig 23303 bp, 24 predicted proteins | sample TA2MahC200mmetaG_FD_146193 | JGI IMG/M metagenome (GOLD analysis project Ga0194113, IMG submission 146193) | Freshwater microbial communities from Lake Tanganyika, Tanzania - TA2015017 Mahale Deep Cast 200m | ecosystem: Environmental > Aquatic > Freshwater > Lake | place: Tanzania: Lake... | reverse complement strand
ATCCGCATGAGTCTCTCAAAGAACCACCGATGAGGTGGAACGGCTGCTGACGAAGGCGCGGATACCCTGCGGCAAGGTGAAAGACTTCGATGAGCTATCGGGCGACCCACAGCTTCAGCAGAGAGGCATGTTCGAGAGAGCGAATCATCCTGTTTACGGAGCAGTCGACTCATGCGGGTTTCCGATTAAGATGAGCGAAGCGGAGCTTAAAGTTCGCTCCGGATGCCCGGAGCTCGGGCAGGATACCGAGAAGGTGCTGAAGGAGTTGCTGGGATATAACAAGACGAAGCTCACAGGGCTGCGAAAACGGGGAGTGATACCGGGTTGATAAAGCTGCGAGTCATACGGTGGGTCAGGGTAGCCCCGGCAGGGTGACCGGCTTCGGAGACTCGGGCAATGCGGAGGGATTCTTCATATCCTGAAAAGCTTTGGTTGCCATATCCTCGATGAACAGGTTCAAGGACGGGAGATGATGGATCTGTTTGCGCTGCATCAGCCTGGCTGCCCTCTCGACGATAGGGGTGTTGGAGAGGTGGCATCTTCGTACAGCTTCGAGCCCCTTGACGATTTTCAGGCATTCCTCGTAGGTCAGCTCTGGCCTGTAATTGAGGTCGAGGTTCTGGTCGTAAGGCTGACGCATTCTTCCCTTCTTAAGGTATAGAATTGCCAGGGCTTCAAGGGTTTTTCATAGTATACACTTCGTTTTAGAACATCGCAAGGGGTTTGGAAAAAAAGTGGGAAAATTGGGGAAAATGCTTGGGAAAGGGCTTCGGCTAGGGTTTGGTCAGCGATGCCGAGTAGAATTTCCTTATGGCGAAGTCGGGGAACATCACCACATAAACTCTGTGCCGGTAGCCTATCTTTTCAAAATCGACGACGATGCCCAGTTCGCCCCGGTATATGCTCTTGAGGGGTATGACATGTGCTCCCACGGCGAACTTTTGTAAGAACGGTTTCGGGGCGTGCCTGTCGAACTTCTTCATTGTTTCACTGTGGCTGGCAATGTCCAAATTCTAAAATCTTTGTTTCGGTATCAAAGCTGTGTTAATATATAGCAGAATATCGGATATTGTCAATGGCGTATAGTGAGGCGAGATGATTGAAATCGGGATGGACCCCATACTGTTCACGGTAGGTTCATTCACTATGGGCTGGCACGGGCTGTTTACCGGGCTGGCGGTGCTCGCCGCTGTGATAGTTGCGGTGAAGCTGTCCAAAGAGAAAAATATCAAAGTCGAGGACGTCTATTCGACGGCGCTTTTCGGCATAGTGGGCGGGATAATCGGTGCCCGCATGTTCCATGTCATCGATAAGTGGAGCGAAATCTACAGCCACGACCCCTGGCTGATAGTGCGAGGCTGGGGTGAAGGGCTGTCGCTTTACGGAGCGCTTGTCGGCGGCTTCGTTTTCGGGATAACATACGCTGCTATCCGGAAGCTGCCCCTGGGCAAGGTTGTCGATATCGCTGCCCCCGGTATGATTCTGGCTCAGGCTATCGGACGCATTGGCTGTCTGATAAACGGCGATGCCTACGGTACGCCCACCTCGCTGCCCTGGGGCGTCATTTACACTCATCCCAATGCAGCAGCATCGACGATACTGGGGGAGCCGGCGCGTCATCCCTTGCCGGCATACGAGCTTATCCTCGACCTGCTTATTTTTGCCCTGCTATTGTGGCTGCGCAAGCGGCTGAAGAGGGACTGGATGCTGTTCCTTATCTATGCCCCTCTATATTCCTTCGGGCGATTCCTGTTCAGCTTTATCAGAGGGGACGAGGCTGCAGTGCTGGGCCCGCTGCATCAGGCGCATGTGGTATCGCTGATAATTATAGCTGTATGTATCCCTCTGCTTATCTGGATTGCTAGGAAGCCTGCTCCGCAACCCTTGACTGAGCTTGCAGCGACTAGCGATAAACCTACAGACGAGCCGAAGGCTGATAGCTCGTAGCTCGTGGCTGGCAGAGTTGTTTGGTAATTGGAGTTTGGGATTTTCCCCGTTTAGCGCCAGCGGCGCGGCTTCTGGCGCGATGACTTGGAATCATCGCTCGGTCTCACCTGGCTGCGGTAATCGGGGGCAAAAATGGTCATGACGTTGCTCAGCTTGGGGTCCTGCAACCGTGAAGCCAGACGACCTTCGATGCCTTCGAGAAATCCGGCTACGGTTATCACGGTGGACAGGCGCGAGTTGTAGCGGTAGTTCAGTATCTGGTAGAGCTTCTCCTGCGCCCACGGCGTGCTGCTCTCGGTGCCCAGATCGTCCAGAATCAGCAGCGGGCTGGTCTTCACCTTTTCAAATAGCTCATCGTAGGTCACTTTGCTCTCGGGGCTGAAGGTGGGGCGCAGGTGGTCGAGCAGGTCGGGCACGACGGCGAAAAACACCGGTTTGCCCATTCTCAACTGGTGGTTGGCTATAGCGGCTGCCAAGTGGGTCTTGCCGCAGCCATGAACGCCCAGAAAAACCAGCCAGTCTTTGGGTGATTCGGCGAACCGGCGAGCCTCCGTGAAGGCTGTTTGCAGGCTGTCCCTGCCTCTGGCGTCGGCGTTCATGCCTCTGGTGTCGAAGGTCTCGAAGGTCTTGTCCTCCAGGAATTGCGTGCTGAGCCCTCCGATTTGCTGGAACAGGGGCAGCAGGGCTTTCTCCAGTTCGCATATCTGCGCTATTGCCGGATTTTGTAGCCTCACCGCCAGCCGTTCATCCAGATTCCTGATGTCGTTTATGGTAACCACCGTAGGCAACTCGGCGTTGAACCTGTGGTTCAGTATCTGAAACAGCTTCTCCTCTGCCCAGGGCGTGCTGCTCTGCCTGCCCAGGTCGTCGAGCACCAGCAGAGGGGCGTTGCGCACCCTTTCGAAAAGCTCGTCGTAGGTCACATCGCTACTGGGACTGAACGCTGTGCGCAGGTGGTCGAGCAAATCGGGTACGGTGACGAAGAACAGAGGATGCCCTTTCTGCAGGCGGTAATTGGCTATGGCTGCTGCCAGATGCGTCTTGCCGCACCCGCTGGGCCCGCTGAGCACAAGCCAGCCTTTGGGATTTTCGGCAAATCCCTTAGCCACCTGCAGGCTTCGCGCGAACCTCTCCTGATTCTGCGGGTCGCTGCTGCGACCCCGAGGCAGCAGATTATCGAAGGTGAGGCGGATCAAGGGACCCAGATTGCTGTATTTTTCGAGGCGGGACAGGCGTTCCTTATCGAACTCTCTCTGGGTGCACTGACAGGGCACCAGTCTATCGAAGTCGGGATGTCCGAAGGGCACATCGAAGCACAGCCAGCCCTTCCCTTTGCATAGAGGGCATTCCTCTTTTTTAGGCTCCTCGATGTTCTTATTTTTTGAGGATGTGGCCGTATCTCCTGAAGTACTCTTCAGGGTTAGATTCCGCTTTAAAATGTCGCCCAGGCTCTCCATCATGTCTGCCTTCCGCCTTCCATCTCTCCAGAATGCGCGAGATATATCTCCAGTTTCGTTTGTTCAGGTCGACCGCTTCCTTAAAGGCATCCTCGATCCATAAAGCGGGATAGAGCTTCTCCGCCTCTTTCAACTCTTCGGCAATTATAGGGGTGAGCATCCCGATGTTCTGCTCGTAAAGGGTGAAGATATTGGGCTGCTCCCGCGTTACCATGCAGGGCTCGCTTTTCACCAGCACGCCCGGCTCCAGCTCGCCGCTTTTTATCTTCTCGACGGCTCTCCGGTCGGCGTCGGTATTGACGAAATACAGCTCGTGCGTATCTCCTCCGCGCTCCACCTTCAGGCAGAGCAGGGTGCCCCGTTTCACCGCTTGCTCCAGACCGCGCCGCAAAGGCTCGGACTGCGAGCCGTCGCCTCCCAAGCCTCTCATCAGTGTAGAATCGCTCCCAAGCTCGTTAAAGGTAACGAAGCGGGGATAGCCCTTTTTGCGATATAAAGCCCAGAAAATGTGCAGAGTGACCTTAAGCTCAGCAGGGTCATCGACCTGCGGCAGCACATCGGTAAAGAAAAGGTTGGGAATCGGTGTAAACCCGCTCCTGGCAGGGAAACCGCTGAACGATTTCATAGCATGCTCGGTTTGATGCTGGAGAGTTTTTCGTAGTTCTCGAACTTCGATATCTGGTCGCGGAAGAAGAGATAGGCTCGTCCCATGGGGCCATTGCGGTGTTTGGCGACTATGATTTCGGAGATGCCTTTGGGATATGGCTGGTCGGGGAATTTCTTCTCCCACTCCTCTTTCTTGTAGTAGATATCCTCGCGGTAGATAAAGAGGACGACATCCGCATCCTGCTCGATCGAGCCGCTCTCTCTGAGGTCGGAGAGCATGGGTACGTGGGGTATGCGACCTTCCACGGCACGGCTCAACTGCGATACCGCCAGCACTGGCACGTCGAGCTCGCGGGCAAGCTCCTTTATGGAGTGAGAGATGTCGCTCATCTCCTGAACGCGGTTGTCGGTAATCCTGCTGGAGCGCATAAGTTGCAGATAGTCCACGATAATAAGGTCTATCTTGTGCTCGCTGTGGAGACGCCGTGCCTTGCTGCGCATATCGGAATCTCTGAGAAAGGGAGAGTCATCTATGTAGATGGGTGCTTCGGCGAGGCGCCCCATGGCTTCCATGATATTTTCGCGCTGACGCTCGCTTATCTGGTCTAGCCTCACTCTCTGATTATCGACGCCCGACTCGCTGGAAAGGAAGCGGTACGCCAGCTCCATCTTGGACATTTCGAGGCTGAAGACAGCCACATGGGCTCCGTATTTGAGGGCAGCGTTGTGGGCTATATTCAGAGCCAGGCTGGTTTTGCCCACGCCGGGTCGTGCCGCCAGCACAATCATATCGGAACGCTGCAAGCCGCCCAGTATCTTGTCCACGTCGTTGAAACCGGTGGGCACATGAGGCAAATAGTCGGGATGCTCCGGAGACAGGCTGCTCTCCTCGAAGTAGCGGTCGAGCACCTCGCTGATGTGCACGAAGCCGCGCTGCGTCTGCCCGTGCCTCAGCCGGAACAGAACAGCCTCGGCTCTGTTGAGGGCATCGTCCACGTCGGGCGGGGACTCATAGCCGATGGAGGCAATCTGGTTCGATGCCGAGATAAGACGCCGCATCACGGCAAGGCGGTGCACTATATTGGCGTAGTATTCGGCATGTACCGAGGTAGGAACCTGATACACCAGGTGGCTCAGGAAAGCGGCACCGCCGGCTGCCTCCAGCTTCTGCTGACGCGACAGTTCGTGGGATACGGTTATCTGGTTTATCGCCTCGTGCCGTTCGTTCAAAGCCAGGCAGCACTCATAGGTCCAGCGGTTCTTCTCCCGATAGAAGTCCTCGGGCCTGAGTATGGTAACTATTTTAAAGATAGCCTCGGGGTCTATGAGCAGAGACCCCAGCACAGCCTCCTCGGCATCCAAATCGTGAGGGGGCATCTTTATATTAGATTGAATTTCATTGCTTTCGCCGTTCATAAATCATTATCCTCAGCGCATTAAACAAAGCACATAGGACGGGTGCTCAGCCACCCGTCTCAAAAGCAGGGGACAGAGCCCCTGCCTATGTTTTGCTATTTAAGCAGACTCCTTTTTCTTCTTCTCTTTCTCCTGCTTCTTTTCCTCTTTTTTATCAGGCTTTTTCTCAGCGGGCTTCTTCTCGGCTTTCGCCTCTTTCTTCTCTTCCTTCTTCTTCTCCGGTTTTGGCTCGGGCTCCGCTTCCGGCTCGACTACCACGGCTACGGTGGCGGTAATGTCCTTGTGCAGCTTGACGGAGACCTCGTGTCTGCCCAGCTCGCGTATCGGCTCGGGAAGCTCTATCTTGCGCTTATCGACCTCGTGTTTGGTTACCTTATGTATCTCTTTGGCGATGTCGGCGCTGGTGACGGAGCCGTAGAGCTTCTCCTTAGCGCCGGCGCGCACCCTGAACACGAGAGTGGTCTCTTTAAGGGTCTGAGCCAGAGCCTCGGCTTCCTGCTCGGAGCGGACCTGGCGATGGGCTGAGGTCTGGCGCAGCAACTCCAGCCTATTCAACTCGGTGGGCGTGGCGGGGACGGCGAGCTTTTTGGGGATGAGATAATTTCTGCTGTAGCCGTCCTTGACCTCTTTCACATCGCCGGCTTTGGCTACATGGGGGACATCCTGCAGAAAAACTACTTTCACAGCGCCTCCTATTCTATTCCTGTCCGTTAGTTACCAGTCAATGAAGTTGTCCACGAAGTTATGCACATGCTTTCCACAGTTTCCACAAATAGAAATAGACATGGATTTTTTATTTCGCCTTTCGAGATTTTTTGACCGATTTTTGAGATTTCTCTTCGCTCACAAAACTCACTAATTTCTCCCAATCAATCGTCCCGTCTTTAAAGCAGAAATCGTCAATGAATTCTCTAGTGAACCTATTCACTGCAGCATCCCAGGCTGGCGCATACTCTTTTCTATGTTTGGCAGGCTCTTCTTTCATCAGTCTAACCAGTTTGAGATAGAAGTCAGGGTCTCCTGTGATTTCCGTCCAGAATGCCTGCCCTGAAATGTCTCTGTAGATGAGGTCTTTGCCAGGCTTACTCTTTACACGGCCATAGGCATGCCCCAGAATGGGGTCGAATTGTTTGTGTAGCTTGTAAAGACGACTGCGTACGGCCAGGAATTCTTGCGATTGCCGTTTCTTCTGACTGGAATTATAGATATTAGGCCCGGACTTTAAAGCAATAGCTTTTATGCTCTTTCCTGACTCTATTACGAAGTCCACACCTTCGGCGTCGGAGGCTTTACCACCTGAGGCGATTCGAGCAATTGGTTCAAAGAAAGCATTGCCGAATATGGTTTCATCGGAGGCGCTGATGTAATCTGCAAGCAATCGCTCCACTATCTCGGAAGCTTTTTGAATACCCAGTGCTCGAAATAGATAGGGATTTTTCCTGCGCAGAAAAGCATGGAGCTTTACACTTTTTACTTTCTGCAGACGGCTCTCATAGAAGTCGGAGAGACATTGGCTTATCAGTGATTCCAGCTTTTTTGTGTCCATTCTTCGCCTTCTCTATACTTTCTAACGCCAGGTCGCAGTATTCTTTTTTTGCCTCGATTCCAATATAGTGCCTTTTCAACTTGATGCAGGCAATAGCCGTTGTCCCAGAGCCCATAAAGGGGTCGAGGACCACGTCTCCCTCTTGGGTGAACAGCTTGATGAACCAGGTCGGCAGAGAAATCGGGAAAGACGCACTATGTCCGCGATTAGCACATTCAGTGGCGAGATGCAGAACATTAGTGGGATAAACATTATCTTTACCAAGCCAGTTAGAAACATTTTTGCCGAATCCGCTGCCTACTTTTGACTCATCGCGAATCCGGTCGGTATCGCTCAATTTTGCCAATCGCTTCTCTTTCCAGTTTCCCATGGGCATCATCACAGCCTCTTGATACATCTTGAATTGTTTTTGCCTGGTGAAGTGCAGACAGCGTTCCCACGCATCTCTGAATCGATTAGGCCACTTGCCCGGATAGCAGTTCTTTTTGTGCCAGATGTATTCTTCGGTCCAGAGCCAGCCCTGTTTTCGCATAGCGAGAATTAACTCTAAGACATAGGTCTGACGCTCACCATCGGCTGCCCTTTCTTTTATATTCAGGACGAAAGAGCCTTCAGGCTTAAGAACACGCTTGAGTTCATCCGATATAGGAAGATACCATTCTACATATCGTTTGGTTGATATTCCATCGTAGGTCTTTTTTCGGTTATCGGCGTACGGTGGCGATGTGAAGATAAAGTCAATGCAAGCGTCAGGTAAAGACTTGAGAACGTTCAGACAATTTCCTTGAATGATTCTATCAACTTCCAACATGACGCCACTTCTTATATTTTCGCTGAGCTAACACTAGCACAAGTGTTCTATTATGTCAATAGTCTAAATTCGTTTAATATCCTATCAACCCCCTGAATCCCCCAGTCTTGGGGGATTTTAAAATTGGGGGACGCCCCCAAACCCTCGGTAGAGGGATTCTATCCCTCTGCACTCCCTGATTACTACTGGTCGCACCATTTTCGGGCGTTCTGGAACATTCTCAGCCAGGGGGACGCCCAGAGCTGGAAATCGCCCACGCTGAATCGCCAGTTCCCCCTCCACTCTTCGGGTATATGGGGCCACTGCCAGAGCAGGAAGGCTCTCTCGGGATGGGGCATCATCGCCAGATGCCTGCCATCGGGCGAACAGAAGGCGGTGATTCCGAAAGGTGAGCCGTTGGGATTGAAACGGTATTTCTCCGTGGGCTTCCCGGAATCGTCAACAAAGGCAACGGGCGTCAGCCTCTTTCGCCGTGCCTCGGCGAGGATTGCGGGGTCGGGACAGTGCAGATGCCCTTCGCCGTGAGCCGTCCAGATGCCCAGTATTGAGCCTTCCATCCCTTTAAGCATTATCGCCGGGCTCTCCGAGATTTTCACTGTTATCCAGGAGGATTCGAATCGCTGCGAGGTGTTCCGGATGAACCTGGGCTGTTTCGTCTCGGGTATCCCCTGCCAGGGGAGTACGCCCAGCAGAGCCATCAACTGGCAGCCGTTGCATATCCCCAGCGAGAAGGTATCGGGGCGGTTGAAGAAACTCCGGAACATCTTTTGCAGCCTCGGATTGAATTTGATGATGCCTGCCCAGCCTTTGGCAGCGTCCAGCACATCGGCGTAGGAGAAGCCGCCGACGAAGACGATGCCGCGGAAGCTGTCGAGGGTGATGCGCTCCTCCAGCAAATCGGTCACGGTGACGTCCCAGGGCTCGAATCCCGCCCAGAAGAAAGCCGAGGTCATCTCGCGGTCGCCGTTGCTGCCCTCCTCGCGGATAATGGCAACCCTGTGCTTGTTCTTCTGACGCAGGATGCTCAGGGGCGTTGCCTCGGGCTGGAAGGTTAAATGGTATCTCAAGCCGGGACGGTTGTGGTGCCGCGCCTGCTCTTGAGCTACCGCGGGATTCATCTGCTCCAGCTCCAGCCTGTCGCTGGTCGCCTCCCACCACGCCAGTAGCTTTACCGTGCTTACATCGAGTATAGTTTTTTTGCCCTGACTGATGACTACCTGCCGTTCTTTCCGGGTGCTGCCCAGTACGGTGAAAGGCACGCGGGACTGTTTAAGGATAGCCTTTATCTTTCTTTCATTAGCCGGCAGGTATTCCAGTATCAGCCCCAGCTCTTCGGAGAATAAATAGGGGATTGCCTTTTCTTTATCGGGGAGCTTAATAGAAATCCCGCAATTTCCCGACATCGCCATCTCGGCCAGAGCGGTAATCAGACCGCCGTCACTGCGGTCATGGCAGGCGAGAATCAGTCCGTCGTCTAGCATGGTCTGGACAGCGTTGAATGCGTTGCTGAGGAGCAGGTGATTCTCCACATCGGGCGCTTCGTCGCCAAGTTGTCCCAGAGCCTGAGCCAGCGCCGAGCCGCCGAGTCGATTCTTGCCCGCCGCGAGGTCGAGGAAAATCAGCCTGCTTTCGCCGGGCTTTTTGATATCGGGAGTTGCTTTTCTGGTGATATCGGGAACAGTGGCATAGCCGGAGATAACTAATTCTCCGGGGGCTTTCACAGTTTCATTGCCTACCCTGGCAGCCATAGTGATGCTGTCCTTGCCGCCATCGACGGCGATGCCCAGCTTTATCATCAGGACTTTCATCGCCACCGCTGCATCATAAAGACGCGCTCCCTCGCCGGGCAGCTTGGCTGCCCACATCCAGTTGCCCGAGCACTTGATGTGGGTGAGGTCGCTGATGCGGGCGGAGACCATATTGGTCAGCATCTCGCCCACCGCCATGCGGGCACCGGCTCCTTCATCGATGAGCATTTTGATGGGCTGCTCGCCGATGGCGGTCGCACCGCCGTTCAGCCCGAAGTGGCTCTGCGCTACCACTGCCACGTCAGCCACCGGAAGCTGCAGAGGCCCGCAGCACTGCTGCTGGGCGATGAGTCCGGTGACGCTTCTATCCACCTTGCGCACCAGGTATCCCTTGGAGCCGACCGACGGCAGGCGGAACACCAGCCGCAGCGCTTTTTCCACAGTCAAACCTTTGGGCAGGCGCAGGGGTTGCAGCTTCCTGGGGAGTCTCTCCAGAGCGAAGGGTTTCTGCGGCATCTCGCCGAGGATTTTATCGAGGGGCAAATCGACCGGCTTGAAGCGGTTCTTTTCATCGTAAACCACGATTTGTCCGTCCCCGGTAATCTCGCCGAGCACCTCGCAGCTTACCTTCTCTCGACGGCAGATTAACTCGAAATCCTCTATTCTCGCGGGGTCGGTCAAGAAGGCGGAACGCTCCTGATATTCGGCGCACCATAGCTCCACCACTGCCAGAGACATATCACCGAGTTTAATCCGGCGGATGTTAATCCTGCCGCCGGTGGGATTGATTATCTCGGCAAGGACGTTGCCGGGCCCTCCGGCGCCCTGGTCGTGAGCGGAGAGAAGCGGATTGCTCTCGCCCATTTCCACACAGGTCCGGATTACCCGGTTGAGCTTGTTCTCCATCTCGGCATTGCCGCGCTGCACGGCGTTGAAGTCAAGCTCGGCGATATTCTCGCCCTGAATCATGCTGGAAGCTGAGCCTCCGCCCATGCCGATGCGATAAGCCGGACCGCCGACCTGCACTACCATCATGCCTTTCTTTGGCTCTTCCTTCACGATGTGCCTGGCATCGATTTGCCCGATGCCGCCGGTGAACATGATGGGCTTTATCCAGCCGCGGCGTTCTCCGCCGGGCAGTATCTGCTCGAAAGTCCTGACGTACCCCTGAATCAAAGGCTCGCCGAACTTATTACCGTAGTCCGAGGCGCCGTTGCTGGCTTCGATAAGTATCTCCAGCGGCGAAGCCAGCTCGAAGGGGTAGTCAAGGCCGTGTGGTTCGCCGGGGATGGGGAAATCGGGGATACTCAGAGATGCCGTGCAGTAGGCAGCCGTGCCTGCAATTACCAGCGAGCCTCTGCCGGTGGCGTGCCCGTCGCGAATCCTGCCTCCGGTGCCGGTGGTCGCGCCCTGGAAGGGCTGCACGCCGCTGGGATAGTTGTGGGTCTCGGCGGTGAACAGGATGTGATAATGGCACTTCTGAGAGACAAAGGGCGAACATTTCCCCGGATACCGGGGCAGTATTGTATGGATTTGATAACCCTTGATGGCGCTGGAGTTATCGCTGAAGGCGATGACGCTATTCGACGGATTAGCTTTCAGGGTCGATTTGACAATCTGAATCAGCGTTTCGGGAATCTCCATGCCGTCTATTATCAACTTGCCTTTGAAGAACCAGTGACGGGAGTGCTCGCTGTTGTTGTTGCCCAGCATGAACAGTTCCACATTAGTGGGATTGCGGCGCAGCGTCCCGGTGAACAGATTGAAGTAGAAGTTCATGTCCCAATTGTCCATACCCAGACCCTTCTCGCGGTTAAACCTCTTCAGCTCGGCGAGCCCCTTTTTCATCAAAGGTACGGAGAATGTCTTTTCGGGAACGGCGCCGGTCTCGAATGTCTTCAGAGGCTTGGGGTAGGGGCATTCCGTCATGCGGTCATGGTTCTCGGCGATAAACTGCGCTTTATCAGCTTGCGGGGGCGGCAGATACCTTCTTGAGACCTCGAGGCGGGTGACCTTATCCAGACCGCAGGCGTGGCAGATAGCAACGGCGTTGGTAGAGTAAGCCGTCTCGAAGTTCAAACGCGGCCCGACCTCGACTGCGTTTTTAGCGTGTTTTAGAGCGGATTTTTCGCCGAAATTCTGCGGCTCAAAGGTCTCAGTGAGCAGCCAGCGCAATGTTTTCAGTTCTCCAGCGGTGAGCGGAGCCGATGTCTCTACATTAAAACAATATTCAAAATCGCTGTTAACCCTGCGATAGAAATGCTTCATCCGTGCCTCGTTTCACCTTTCGCCTGGCAATCCGTTCGCCCTGAGCTTGTTCCCGACTTGTCGGGATTCATGGTTCGACAGGCTCACCACGAACGGTGACTTTGTATCCTGTGTAAGACTCAAGAGATACGTATTCTATGCATAATCCCGTGCCAATTATAACATTATTGAGTATTGTTGTGATGACTTTTGAGATAACTAAATCCTGATTAGATTATTTAATAGCAGGGGTTTCCAAAGTGGCTTTACCTCTTTGGCGGGGGTTTGGAGGTAGAAGAATTGTTGAGCAAAACATAGCGTGGCAGTCAATGCAGATGTTACGAATTTGTTAATTTTTTTACCGCAATTTTATGACTTTGTGAGAGAATATAGCTTATATTTCGGATAGTGCTATTAAATTAAGAAGGAGGAGGTCATGGTGCAGAAAAAAATCAACCCATCGGCAATAAGACGCTGGGAACCGATCAAAAAGGTAGAGAACGCGGAGCGCCACTTCCTGGGAGATTTGGACCGGTTTCTGGAAGGCAATTTCCCGAGCTTGAAGTTTATCTGGAGCCGGATCCCCGGCGAAGAGCATCCCTGGGTGCCTGTGGCGGAAATGTATGAAACGGATGATAGATTTGTGGTACGAGTGGAACTGCCGGGCGTGAATCCGGACGATGTGGACATCTCGGTAACGGGGGAATTCCTTGTAGTGAAAGGGCAGCGCAAACCGGCAGAAAATGTTACCGTTGACCGGTATCACGAGTGCGAACTATGCTACGGGCAATTCTACCGGCGGTTCGGGCTGCCTGCCGATGCAGACCCCGGCAGAATCGACGCCACACATGACAATGGAATTCTGGAAATAAATATTCCCAAATCCAAAGCAGCTAAGCCGACCAAAATTAAAATAAAGAAAACTTAAACGGCACGAAAACCGCAGATAATATGATGTATAATAGACGGCAAACCGATGGTGAAAATCATCGGTTCAAGTACACATGCAGATAAAAGGCTATTCTTTCCCGACTTATTAATCCACGGATTGAACTAATGAAGTCTAAAAGTTGGTGCTATGCCTGAATTCAGGTCGCCCGCCTCAGTATTCCGCCGATTCAAGCGTTCCAGGCAAATAGTTGGTGTGTTAGCCAAGTATGGCTTCCGTCAACTGATGGACCAGATAAGGGTATGGCAACACATAAATATTCAATGTCGAATCTTTCACCGCTGCGACCAAAGGATGGCACAAATGGAGACCGGCGAAAGGATTCGCCTGGCACTTCAAGAACTGGGTCCTACCTTCATCAAAATGGGACAAATTCTGAGCACGCGGCCCGATATGGTCCCCCCGCATATAGTTAAAGAGCTTGAGAAGCTACAGGCGCAAGTCCCGCCTTTTCCCTCTGCGGTCGCTAGGGAAATCGTTAGAGCGGAGTTGAATCGTCCTCTGGAAGAGGTATTTGCGTCATTTGATGATAAACCTGTGGCAGCAGCTTCACTGGCGCAGGTACACCGCGCCACACTTGTGGGGGGCAGGACGGTGGCGGTGAAAATACGCAGGCCGGGGATAGTGGATACTATTGAGGCGGATATTTCCATCCTGCGTTCGCTTGCCGGCATTATGGAACGTCGTGTCGAAGAAGCCAGACTTCTCAATCCCGTGGAACTTATTAACGAGATAGACAAGGAAATTAAGAGGGAGCTTAATTTTAAAACCGAAGCCAATAATTTGGCTCGATTCGAGCAAAACTTCGCCGGCACCCCGGGACTTAAGGTTCCTCATATCTATGAGGAGTTGTGCACATCCAAAATGCTGGTAATGGAATTTATCGAAGGAATAAATATATCTAAAATAGACCAGCTCACTGCGGAGGGCTACGACCTGAAATTGATCGCGCGGCGCTGCGCCGATATATTGTTCAAATCGTCCATGGAGCACGGATTCTTCCATGCTGACCCTCATCCCGGCAATATGTTTGTTCTGCCTGATAATGTTGTTTGTTTACTGGATTTCGGCATGATGGGAACGCTGTCATCGCTGGAAAGAGCCAGTGTGACTCGGATGATATACGGACTGGCTACACGCGACGAAAAGGCGACGGCAAGGGCGCTTCTGGAACTGGTAAATCCCCAGAGCGCTGTAAATGAAGAACAATTCGAGAAGGATTTATCCAGGTATATTCAGGAGTTTGCCTATGTACCGCTGGGCGGGCTGCGTTTAGGGGACATGTTGCAGAATGAAGTTTACATGCTTAGGACCTATAATCTACGCTTCCCGACGAATCTGGTATGGATACTCAAGGCTATTGCTACTGTGGAAAATGTCACCAGCCGGCTCGACCCCCAGACAAACTTGGTCGAGTACATCAAACCGTTTGCTGCAGGTATGCTCAGGCGCCAGTTCAATCCCTGGAAAGAAGCCCGCGAGCTCGGTGCTACTGCGATTGACCTTGTCGACCTGTTGAAAGACCTGCCCTATGAGGCAAGGAGCATTCTGCGGAAACTGAGGGAAGGTCGCATTAAGATGGAAGTAGAGCAAACGGGGCAGGATGTGATGAGAAAGACGCTTAATCGGGTGGGCAATCGGCTGGCGGTAGCGCTGGTGATTGCTGCGTTATTAGTAGGCTCATCGCTGCTTGTAGTGTCCGAGTCACCGCCCCTGGTTTCAGGGGTATCAATAATCGGTATATCTGGGTTTGGTATTGCTGCTATTCTGGGACTGTTTTTAGAGTTTTCCATCATGCGCAGCATTGACCGCTGAGATATTATTTAAACTAGATTTCGACTTCAATGTGCTGCATTCTTTCTAAATTGCTTTAGTCTGTCCGTTGCTGTGAATTACCCGGACATAGTCTAGAGAGCTGTCCCGCGATGCTTTACGCACATTGTAAAGCAGTAAAGGGAGAAATACCGGCCAATCGATCGGCGAACTAACAGCATCCTCAGGGCACTTCATTTCACATGTGAAACAGACCATGCAATTGCGGCCCCATGAGGGATACCCTCTTTTATTCCAGGTTATATTTCCTGTGGGGCAGAGAATGATGCACAAGCCACAAGAAGAGCATTTTTTTATGTCGGCGGTGAAAAGTCTGCTGAAAATGTGCTTGCACATCCAGCGATTTGCCATAAACCGCTCCAGTCGATACATAGTTCCTGGTGGTTGGTCGTCTTTCGGTTTAACATACTGCTTATCGGCGATGTGAGCGGCAACCTCCTGGCCGAAATCTCTGGCTTGAGCTATCTCCCTCTCTGTAGGATGACCTGGAGAAAAGAGATATCCCATCTTTAAATAACCTAAGAAGTAATCAGCACCACGGCAGTGGAAATATCCCACATCTCTAGCACCCTTGCTTGCCAGGATGCGCCGTATCTTGGTGCTGGTGTCACCTCGGTAAGTGCCGTACAACACAAAGGTAAATGTCGGAAGCCCTTTGAGGTTCGGGAGTTTATTCAAGCAGTCTGTGATATTGAACGGTGGACGATACCAGTATACGGGCGATCCTATGCCGAGAAGGTCGTAACTTCCGATGTCTGGCGGCAGCTCATCTTTGATATTGCACATGTCCATCTCGTATCCTGCGAGTCGCAGGCTTGAGGCGATGGCTTCGGAAATCCTTGCTGTGGTACTGCCTTGAGAGAAGTAGATGATCAGACCTTTAGGCATAGCCTGAGCCTCCTAACAGCCATTCAATATTACTCCTTAATGTAAAAGGGAACAAGCCGAAGGCTTGTTCCCTTACTACTCGGGCGCTCATCAACCTGTTATAAAGCCATGAAAGCCCGGGGAAAGACTCTAGCTTCAGCTCGGAAGTAGCTTCAACTTGCCGGGCAGCAACCCCTACAAAATTAATTTATCATCGTTGACTGGGATTGCCAGAGAACGTTAGAAACAAAGGTGAGGGGACGACAGAAAAGCCTAATGTTATACGGGTTATGCGCTGTTGTCCTGGTACGTGCAATTTGTGGGCGAATTAATGAGGTGGTCTAACGGTAATAATATTGACATATGGCTTATAAGCGGCGATAGTTTGGGTCTATCTGAGTCGCTTTGACCATCCAGACCGGGAGATGCGAGAGAGTATTCCGGTCTTGCCGCCCCTTTTGAAGCGAAAATCGCACTTCTTAGAGCCTTCAGCTATGGTGGTCGTCCTGACCAAGCCCCAGCCAAATGCCTCACTATATACTTCATCGCACAGGCAGATATAGGGTGCCAGTTCTGATGCACCATGTAGATTGAGGAATTTGCAGGTTGCACATTCGGTATAGTCGACACCAAAGTCAAATTCTTTGCCATCGCCCTCAACAAGTGTATATACATAGTCTGAGGGATACAGCCTCTTTTGTGATTCGGCTGCTCTTTTCCTCAGTCTACTGCGAAGTCTCTTCGAGAAGAATAATCTTCCTATTAAACAACGAATAAACCAGGGATAACCGTAGATTACCTTCTCGGTTACTTCGTAAATAATCCTGCCGACTTCATCGACTGACTTACCATGAGCCTTAAGCACTCTGTACATAGCCAGAAACCAGGCAGTGGCGATGATGAATCGGGTAAATGGCTGCTTGCCTCCAATGTATGGTATTTGCGGGACCAAGTTCTCATACTCCAGACGAGCTTCCTTAACTGCAGTATCTGCCAGGTCCTTGCCGTAGCGTTCTACAAAAACACCCTTAATCTGCTTTGTAACCTTATCGAAATCTTTAAGCAGCTTTGTTTTTCGAGATGCATAGTATCCATCATCCATCTGCCTTTTCCCTCTCTAAACAATTACGGTTTAATATGTGACAAAGGGGACAATCAGACAACCCGACTGTCCCCTGAAGAACCTTAAGTCTTCTGTTCAGCTTATGGCGCCGCTGAGCAGTTTGGTTACGATGTCGTTTATCTCGCGCCCCTCGGCTTTACCCTTGAGTTGAACCATGAGCTTGGGCATTACTTTGCCTTTGTCCGCAGGGCCTTGAGCGCCCACCTCCGCAATAACCTGACGCGCGGCAGCGATTATTTCATCGCGCGACATTTGTTTGGGCAAGTATTCGAGGAGTATAGCAAGCTCGGCTTCCTCCTTGGCTACCAGGTCGGGGCGGTTGCCTTTTTTGAACTCCTCGATACTCTCTTTACGGAGCTTCGCCTCTTTGGCGATAATGCCCAGTACATCGGGATCTTCCATTGTCCTCTGCTGGGCTATCTCGGCGTTCTTGATGGCTGCTCTGACCATGCTGATGACCACGTGGCGCAGCTTATCCCTGCCCTTCATCGCTGCCTTGAGGTCGTCCATCAGCTTTTCTTGCAGCATCTGCTTTTCCGTTGCCCCCTGTGTTCGACGGATTTTACGGGACTCTAGCGCTCGCGGGCGCTTCTGGCGGTCTTCCGTCTCTTGGTGGCTTCTTTTTTCTTGCGTTTGATGCTCGGCTTCTCGAAATGTTCTCTGCGGCGTGCCTCAGCAAGTACGCCGTCCTGCTGAACCTTTTTGTTGAAGCGCCTTAAAGCACTTTCAAACGGCTCGTTATCTCCGACCACTACCTCTGTCACACATATCACACCCTTTCTAACTTCCAACTCTCGGAAGATTATATCTCGTAGTTAAAATGGATGTCAAGGAAAACTTCTAAGAGTGTTTCAATGCTTTTCACCCTCCTTAATGCCAACCCAAGGGGAATCCGAACCAATTCTCTGGCACTCAGCCGTTAGCTTTTAGTGTTCAGCCTTACCGATGACTGACTGCCGATAGCTGAAAGCCGGGTTCGGAGCTTGGCCTTGAAGCTGTTGCCATCGTTATCCGATGCTTCTTGCAAAAGGGAAATGGTTGTGTTATGTTATGTAAGCCTTTGTGAAGCGACCTTGTCCCCGGTATCTGCTAGATTCAGGCAAACTAGTTCTTGGGAGGATTGTCTTTTGGTCGTGCTCATCGATGATACCACTCTGAGGGATGGCGAGCAGACTGCCGGAGTGGTTTTCTCCAACGAGGAGAAGGTTCAGATAGCCCGCATGCTGAATGAGATAGGCGTACACCAGATTGAGGCGGGCATTCCTGCTATGGGCGGCGATGAAATGGAGGCTATCAAATCCATTATCGCGCTGGGTCTGAAATCGAGCATCATTACCTGGAATCGTCCGGTTATCTCGGATATAGATTGCTCGCTGGAATGCGGCACAAAGGCTGTAGCCCTGAGCATCTCCGCTTCGGACATACACATTCAATATAAATTGAGACAATCCCGCGAATGGGTCTTACAGAGCGTCAAGAAAGCAACGAAGTACGCCAAAAGCCACGACCTCTATGTCTCGGTCAATGCCGAGGATGCCTCCCGCGCCGACCCCGATTTCCTTATCCAATTCGCCAGGGTCGCCAAGGATGCCGGCGCCGACCGGCTGCGCTTCTGCGATACTGTGGGCGTCTTCGAGCCGTTCCGGACTCATGAGGCGATATGCCGCCTTATCGAGGAAGCCCATATCGATATCGAGATGCACACTCATAACGACTTCGGCATGGCAACAGCCAACGCGCTGGCAGGCATCAGGGCGGGTGCCAAATGGGTCAACACCACGGTCAATGGCCTGGGAGAGAGAGCGGGCAATGCCTCCCTGGCTGAGGTTGTGATGGCTTTGAAGCACATTGAGAAAATCGACGCAGGCATAGATACTACGCGCCTTCGGGAGCTGTCGCTTTACGTAGCGGAGGCTTCGATGAGGCCTTTGCCTGTAAGTCAGGCTATAATAGGTGACAATATCTTCGCCCATGAATCGGGCATCCATGCCGACGGCGTGCTCAAGCATCCGCCCACCTACGAGGCTTTTTCCCCCGAAGAGGTGGGTCTGGAACGGCAGATAATGGTGGGCAAGCACAGCGGCTCTCATACCATACTGTTCAAGTTTGCCCGCGAGTTCGGCATCGAGTTGCCCGAGGATATTGCGAGGGAAATACTGGCTCGTGCCAGGGCTATGGCGCTGAGGCGAAAGCGAGCCCTGTTCGATAAAGAGCTGGTGCTTATTTACCAGGAGGTCTGCAAAGAGAGGGGTCTGGAGTTGCCTCCTGTCGGAATGCCGGGTTCCGGCCATAATTAGCGTTTAGTTTTCGGGAGGGTTTCTATGGACGAGGGAATATCCAACTTTATCTCTTCCCTTTCCGTGGAGAAAGGCTTCTCCAACAATACACTGGAGGCTTACAAGAACGACTTGAGCCAGTTTGCAGCGTTTGCACGGGAACGGCTTACCAAAGAGGATAAGTCGCAGGCAGGCTGGGAGAGTGTCGACCGTGCGCTGATTCTGGACTACCTGGTGACCCTGCGAGAGCGCAGCTACGCGCCGGCTACGATGGCGCGCAAGGTAGCCGCCATTAAGTCATTCTTCAACTTCCTGACAGCCGAAGGCACTCTGAAGAAAAATCCCACGGAGGGGGTGAGCGGTCCCAAGGTGGGGAAGGCGCTGCCCAAGGCTATCTCTATCGAGGACGTTGAGAAATTACTAGAGCAGCCCGACAAGCACAATACTCCCGAGGCGAAACGGGATAAGGCGATGCTGGAGCTGCTCTATGCCACCGGCATGAGAGTAAGCGAGATGGTGTCGCTCAATGTTCGCGAGGTGAATCTAAGAAATGGCTTCGTGCGCTGCTTCGGCAAAGGCTCAAAGGAGCGCCTTATCCCTATTCACAGCAAAGCGATTAAGGCGGTCAAGACCTATATCGACGATGCCCGCCCTCAGCTTCTCAGCACTCAGGATGAGACAGCCCTTTTTCTGAATCGCAGGGGGCAGCGTCTGACCAGGCAGGGGTTCTGGCTCATCCTCAAGGGACATGCCGAGAAGGCGGAAATAGAGGCTGAGATTACGCCTCATGTGCTGCGGCACAGTATAGCAACCCACCTGTTGCACAGCGGGAAGATGAATCTCAGAGAGCTTCAGGAGCTGCTGGGACATGCCAATATTTCTACCACTCAGATTTATACCCATCTTACCACCGAACACCTGCGCAGGGTGTACGAAAGCTCTCATCCGCGTGCGAAATGAGTCTGTCATGTAGTTGACGTGAATAGTAAGACAAGGGGCTTTAAGCCCCTTGTCTGGTATATAATAGGGCTGTGCGTTTCAGGATGGAAAGCTCTGAGAATAAGGGGGCGGAATGTTTATCGCTGTAGTCGGCGGAGGACAGTGCTCTCGTGACGAAGCCAAACTTGCAGAAGCGGTGGGGACTCAATTAGCTAAACGGGGCGTAACCCTGATTTGCGGGGGGCTGGGCGGCGTGATGGCAGCAGCCTGCAAGGGAGCCCGCGCTGCCAATGGCAGGACGGTGGGAATATTGCCGGGTAACAGTCGCGAGGAAGCTAATCCGTATGTAGATATACCCGTTGTTACCGGCATGGGAGAGGCACGCAACGTAATCGTGGTTAACTCAGCCCAGGCTGTAATCGCCATCGGGGGGCAGTACGGGACCCTCTCCGAGATAGCCTGTGCCCTGCGCAATAAAATACCCGTCATCGGGCTGAACACGTGGTCGCTTTCAAAGAACGGACGCCTGGTTAAATCCATTATCTCTGCTAATACTCCCAGAGAGGCTGTGGAGAAGGCTCTGGCAGCGGCAGAGGGGAAAACGAAAGCAGGTGAAAAGGAATGAAGAGTATCAAAAGCATAAAAGGCAGACAGATATTCGATTCCAGAGGCAATCCTACGGTGGAGGTGGAGGTCGGCCTGGCTGATGGCTCCGTAGGCTGTGCTGCCGTACCCTCGGGGGCGAGCACAGGCAGCCACGAGGCGGTGGAGCTGCGTGACGGCGATTCATCGGCGTTCCGCGGTTTGGGCGTTTCGAAGGCTGTAAACAATGTCAGGGAGATAATAGCTCCCGCCATAATCGGGATGTCGGCTGTGGACCAGGTGGCGATCGACCAGAAGATGATAGGTCTGGACGGCACCCCTAATAAATCGAAGCTGGGCGCTAATGCCATGCTGGGCGTGTCTCTGGCTGTAGCTCATGCCGCAGCCAACTCGCAGGGCATGCCGCTCTATCGCTATCTGGGAGGAGAAGCCGCCCGCCTGCTGCCGGTGCCCTTGATGAACATACTCAACGGCGGCAAACACGCTGAGGACTCGGTGGACTTGCAGGAGTTCATGGTGCTGCCCGTGGGCGCACGGAACTTCGCCCATGCCCTGCAGATTGGAACCGAGGTTTATCATGCTCTGAAGAAGGTACTGAAGTCCAGAGGAGCAAGCACGGGTGTGGGCGACGAGGGCGGTTTTGCCCCCAGGCTGGCGACGAATCGTGAGGCGGTGGAGGTGATTCTGGCTGCCATCGAGGCTGCCGGCTACAAGCCCGGCAAGGAATGCTATATAGGATTAGACCCCGCCTCGACCGAGTTCTTTAAGAGTGGCAAATATGTACTGGCGAAAGAGGGCGTATCTTACACCGGCGCTGAGATGGTTGAGTACTACAGCAAACTGGTATCCGAATACCCCATAATCAGCATAGAGGACGGCATGGCGGAGGACGACTGGGAGGGCTGGAAGCTGCTCAGGCAGAGGTTGGGCGACAAAGTGCAGCTTGTGGGCGACGACCTCTATACCACGAACAGGGAACGACTGAGTCGAGGCATCGCCGAGAACTGCTCCAACTCGATTCTGATAAAGCTCAACCAGATAGGAACCCTCACCGAGACGCTGGCTGTTATCGATATGGCGAAGAAGGCGGGGTGGACATCGGTGGTGAGCCACCGCTCCGGCGAGACCGAGGACACTACTATAAGCGACCTTGCTGTCGCCATGAACACGGGTCAGATAAAGGCAGGAGCGCCCTGCCGCTCCGAGCGCGTTGCCAAGTACAACCGCCTGCTGCGTATCGAAGAAGAGCTGAACAAAAGAGCCATGTACGCCGGCGAAGGCGCATTTCGCAATTTGAGGAGGTAGGGTATGAAGAAGAAAGAGTTTAGCGTTGTTATCGAGAGAGACGAGGATGGGTACTACGTAGGCAGCGTTCCTGAACTCAAAGGCTGTCACACCCAGGCAAAGTCTCTGGATGAACTTATGGAGCGGGTAAAAGAGGCTATTTTATTATGCCTTGAGGTAGAGGGCGAAGATATTAAGACAGAATTTATTGGTGTTCAGAAGGTGGTGGTGTGAGCAAGCTTCGCCCTGTGACAGCAGAAAGAGTAATCAAGGCTCTCCAGAAGGCAGGCTTTGAGGTTGTGCGACGAAGAGGAAGCCATGTTTTTCTCAGACATGTTGACGGGAGAGCCACGGTGATACCTGTACATAAAGGCGAGGATTTAGGGCGCGGTCTTTTGAGGAAGATAATCCATGATGCTGAATTGACAAGAGAAGCATTTTTAGAGCTACTTGCGAAGGTGTAGCTTGAATAAATGAAACGGATCGGTATCACCACCACAGTCCCCATAGAAGTGTTGATGGCGGCGGGCTATAAGCCGGTTGACCTCAACAACCTGTTCATCGGCAGCCCGGAACGGGAACGCCTGGTGAGCGTAGCCGAGAGGGCTGGCTTTCCTCAGAACTGCTGCACCTGGATTAAGGGCATCTACGGCGTCTGTATGGAGTACGGCATAAACACCGTGCTCTGCGTCACCACCGGCGACTGCTCCAATACCATAATGCTCATGGAGGTGCTCAAGCTCAAAGGGCTGGAGGTACTGCCCTTCGCCTACCCCGAGCGACCCGATGTCGTGCTCATGCAAGGCGCTCTGGAGGATTTAGCGCGGAGGCTGGGGACGACTCTGGATAAGGCGGAGAAGGTAAAGTGTGAGCTGGCAAACGCCAGGCAGCTTGCCCTGGAGCTTGACGGGCTTACCTGGAAAGAGGGGCTGGTCAGCGGACAGGAGAACCACTTCTGGCTGGTCTCAAGTTCGGATTTCAATGGTGACTACCGCGAATATGAACGCAGTCTGGGAAAGTTACTGGGAGAGGTCAAAAAAAGGAAACCCTATCCCGATAATATGCTTCGCCTCGCCTATATCGGTGTGCCGCCCGTATTCGCCGGCGGACTCTACTCCTTTATCGAGCGCAACGGAGCGCGTGTCGTCTTTAATGAGATTCAGCGACAGTTCGCTATGCCCGCCCCCGGCGTCTCGCTTGCCCAGCAGTACAGCAACTATACCTACCCCTATTCCATCTTCGGGCGCGCTGACGATATCACAACGCAACTGCGCCGGCGGCGCGCGGACGGCGTCATTCACTATGTGCAGGCATTCTGTCACCGCGGCATAGGCGACATAATCTTCCGCCACGCCATCAACATGCCCATGCTGACGCTGGAGGGCAATACCGACTTCACGCTCAACAGCCATGTCAGGACGCGCATCGAAGCATTCATTGATATGCTCAAAAGACGGGCAGCAGCATCGAATAAAGCTTCGGCAAAATCAGAGCTGTAAACATAGGGTCGGAGCAACTAAAAATATCCCTGTGGGCACCGTATTGCGTCAAAATAAAGTGTTACCGAAGTATATATCATTGCGTCATAATTCCTGTTACCGAAGATGGTATACTAGAGCACCTTTTTGAAATCGACGGCGGAGGTTCAGCC
>Ga0194113_10002861_pt1 | contig 23321 bp, 21 predicted proteins | sample TA2MahC200mmetaG_FD_146193 | JGI IMG/M metagenome (GOLD analysis project Ga0194113, IMG submission 146193) | Freshwater microbial communities from Lake Tanganyika, Tanzania - TA2015017 Mahale Deep Cast 200m | ecosystem: Environmental > Aquatic > Freshwater > Lake | place: Tanzania: Lake... | reverse complement strand
ACTCACAAGTTTCAGACCTTGTGTAAAAATGTCATTCAATTCACGCAAAACAGCTGATTCCTTTAATTCATCAATTCTTGTTAAAGTTGTCTGTGTATTCTCCTGTATCTTTTTTTTTGCTCTTTCTAATGCCTCTTCAGGAGCTATTGCCACATATTTTAACGGTTTAGCAGTCTGAACAACAACAAACCCCTTTTCTGCCAATGATTGTAAGATGTCATAACTTCTTGATCTAGGAACAGTGGCCATTGCAGACAGCTCTCCAGCAGTAGAAGTTCCTCTTGCCAATAACGCAACCCACAATTTTCTTTCATATAGGTTCAAACCTATACCTTTTAATGAATCTAGAACCTTTTGTGAAGCTAGCATTCTATCACTTAATAGTGAATCTATATTTAAATTTTTAAGTTCCCCACCTACGCCAATTGGCTATGATTTTTCTGGTTTAAGAACTTATGCCGTTATCCTGATTTACCTTGTGATTTGTATAATTCCCCAACTCTTTCTATTGTATCAACTTCTTCTATTCCTTTTTCTGGCCTAATTCTAAGAAATCTAGGAAATCTTAATGCAAATCCAGAGCTATAATTCGTTGATTTCTGTATTTCTGAATAACCAACTTCAAGTACAATCTTTGGTTTTACCTTTACAGTCCTTCCTTTTTCTGATATGATTAATGGTTTTAGTGTTTCAGTCATTTGCTTGTATTCTTCTTCTGATAGACCAGTAGACATCATTCCACATTCTAACAACTTTCCAGTATCAGGATCTCTACATGCTAAAATATAACTTGTCAACCAACTTGTCCTTGTCCCTTCACCCCAAGTCGCACCAATTATAACTAAATCTAAGGTCTCCATTATTGGTTTTAGTTTATACATTGTACCAACATGCCTACCAAACACATAAGGAGATTCTAAAACTTTCATCATCACTCCCTCGTGTTTGTCATCAAGCGCTTTCTTATAGAATTTCTCTGCCTCTTTCTGATCACCTGTAATTATTTGCTCTGCTATTTGGAATTTGTTAGGAATAATTTTTACTAATTTTTCAAGAATCTTCCTTCTTTCTCTAAAAGGTTTTTTAAGCAACACATTTCCTTCTAAAAACACGATATCAAACAAGTTCATTTGTATTGGAATTTCTTTAGTCATCCTTTCAATATCATATTTCCTATGAATTCTCTGTGATAAAACTTGGAATGGTAATGGAGAATAATTTTTTGCATTTATTCCAAGTAATTCACCTTCCACTATACATTCATCTGCTTTCAAACATTTCTTACATAATTCAACTAAATCAGGAAATTGTTTTGTAACTTCTTCTTCTCTTCGTGTGAAAAGCCAAATCTTATCACTTTGCTTCTGAATTTGAATTCTTGCGCCATCATATTTCTTTTCTATAGCCATTTCTCCAAATTCATCAAACAATTCTTTTATAGTTTCTACTTTTTCACCGAGCATTACTTGAATCGGTCTCCCTAGTTTTATTCTGATTTTTTTTAGTCCTTCAATTCCATCTTCTTTTGCAATCTTTGCAACTTCACCAAAATCTGTTGTAATATTCCATGCATATTCCACTATCGCTGAAATTTTTTCCTTCTCTTCCTTTACATCAGTTTTGAAAAATGCTTGAATTATTGAATTTCTAATTATTCCTTCTGCTGCACCAATTCTAAGCTCTTCTAATATAGTTCTTACTATGTATCGTGCTTCCTTTGGTTTAGCTGAAACAATAAGTTCAGAAATCATATTCAATTTTCTTTCCTGTGATCCTTCACCAACTATGGTTGCCAATTTTTTCAGATTATTAAAAACAAAATCTAGTGTCAATTTCTTTTTCATTAGAGTAGACTGCTTTTTTGATTTTACACATTCCTCTGCTGTTAGACCCAAATCACCAGTTTGTTTGAACTTTTTCTCTATCTGATCAGTAGAAAAACCAGTTGCTTTGGCTATGGCACGTATCATCATCTGAACTGCCACACCAAGTTCCATCATATGATACTTTGGATACACTATTCCCTGACAAAGCAATACAACAGTTGGCAAATCCTCTACTGGTGTTTTAGAAAATAGCTCTGTGAGTATCTCTGTCTTTTTGAGCTTTGATGGAACTCTTTCTAATTTTTCATATATTTCAGCCAAAACTAAGTAATCCATATTTTTAAATTACTGTATTCCTTAAATTAATGTTACTAGATGACAAATGATCCAAAATTGGACCTATTCGATATGTGAAAACTGTAAAAGAAATGCACATAAAGAACATAAAATGGTAAAAAGAACAGTCTCGTCTACTGATGACAGCAGTGTACAGGAAGAGTTTTTTATATGTACAAGGTGCGGTTATATGAGAAAACTATAAAAATTTAGGCTTATTATCCCAATTTATAATCATGAACCTGTTTGATGCCATCACCACCTGGGTACCAGTTAAGAAATTTGAGAAAAAGCTTATTGATGACAAGATGATTGGTGTAATTCTGCATATGGCCACCCATGCACAGTCAGCAGGTAGTCTACAGGGATGGGAATTTATAGTAGTTAAAGATGAAAAAATCAGAGAAAAGCTCTTTAATGCTTCTTTAAAGCAAGAACAAATAAGAAATGCCCCTGTATGTATAGTGGTCTGTGCTGATCTTAAGAAATTCAGTTTGAAATACAAAGAAAGGGGGGAGTATGTATATTCAGTACAGGATACAGCATCAGCAGCAACATTGATCATTTTGAGTGCAACTGCACTAGGCCTAGGCAGTTCCTGGGTAAGAGCATTTGACGAAGACCTTATTAAGGACATTTTAGAGTTGCCTGAAGGGATAAGACCAGTTGGAATAATACCAATTGGGTATGTAAAGGAGAGACCAAGAAAGGAACCACTGATTCCATTTGATAGACTAACATGGTACGACAAATATAAGCAAAAATATCTTGTTTCTATGTTTTTTCAACCAGGGCCAAGCGAGAAGGAAATGTTCAAACCACTAGGTAATGTGATAAAAGAGAAGATTGAAAAATATAATAAGAGAGAAAAGAAATAATCTTAATTAGTGGTATAATTGAGAATAACCGCTATATTCATACTTTCATTGTTGCTTCTTGTATCAGGTGTAGCAGCAAAAGGAGTAGACTTAACACTATCTTCAAACAACATAATAGGATATGGTGGAGAGACAACTAACGTAGATATTATAATCGCAAACAATCAGATAGTAGCAGACACATTTACTATCACAGTTTTTCCTTCTAATTTTGGAAAAGTTACAACAAACTTAGAAAAATTTAGTGTTTGGGTAAATTCCAGTTCTACAGAAAAAGTGAAATTGTATTTTGATATGCCTATGGATGTAGATGAAATTGGAATAGCTTTCAAGGTATATATAAAATCAGTAACTGACTCAAGTGTAACAGACGAAAAAGACTTTATATTGGAAACTGTCAGAAGAACTGATGTGTATATAGATAAAATAATCAGTCCTGCAGAGAATAGTCAATACGATCCTGAAGACTCTGTTGACATACAAGTTAAAATAAAAAATGTTGGTTTGAACACATTAGGAAAATATGAACTAGAAACTATAATTGAAAAATCTGGCACTTCAGTAAAAAAATATATTAATGTTATAGATTCTATTTTACCAAAAACTGATCAAAAAATAAGTAACATATATAAAATTGGAAAATATGATGAACCAGGAATTTATAGAGTTCAAACTACATTGGAAGATAGTGAAGGGAAGATAGTAAGTTCTGAAATCACAACATTCAATGTAACAGCTGCATATGAACTTCCACAAGAATATACAAAGAAAGACACGAAATATAATTTCTTCTTTATAACAACGACTGTAACGGTAAAAAACGATGGAAATATTAACACTCCAAGCTTTTACATCACAGAATCTGCACCATCATTCGGAAAACTTCTATTCAATCCTGAAATAGAACCAACCAAGATAATTAAATCAGATGATGGAAGAGTTGTTTACAAATGGCTTATACCAACACTTGAACCTGGAAAACAAATAACAATTAAATACAGTTATGACTTGTGGAAAATTTGGATAACAATATTTGTATTGATTGCTGCTGGATATTTTTCAATGAAATTCTTTTACACACCAAAAATTATCAAAAAGCATAGACATAGAGGACCAATAACAAAGGAGAAAGAAATTTTAGTCTCTTTGGAAGTTAAAAATAGAACATTACATGAAGTTAAAGAAGTGTTGATTAGAGATATTGTTCCATCAATTGCAAAAGTTGTGGAAAAATTTGATACATTAAAACCAATGATGAGACAAACTTCGGTTGGAACTGAATTGAGATGGAAAATAGACGCCTTGAAACCGGGCGAAGAGAGATTGATAACATATAGAATAAAACCAATTGTTGAAACTGCTCAAAGTTTAGACTTGCCAAAAGCACATGCGCGATACATGGATAGGAAAAAAATAAAAAGAATAATCGCATCCAAATCTATTTTGGTAAAAGGATAGAAACGTTTTTATAAGAAAGAAATGAGTTATTTCTATTAGCCCTGCTTAGCTCAATGGCTGCTAAACCAATTAAAGAGCATCCGGCTGTAGAACAGCACTTCAAAGTGTTGATCACCAGTAGGTGTTCGGAAACCGGGGGGTTGGGAGTTCGAATCTCCCAGCAGGGATAACTTTAAAAACATGTGAGAATTAGTATTATTTGTTAGCGGATCAAAACGAGAGGGAAACACCTGTTCCCAGTCGAACACAGAAGTTAAGACTCTCGGTGATCTGGGTTGTACTCTTCGAAAGAAGGGGAATTCCAGGACGTTCGCTAGCACACTTATATTTTTTAAACAAATTTTATAAAATCATGATTTAATCTATATTAAAGATGCCTGAGTCGTCTAGCGGCCTAGGATGCAAGCCTGTCACGCTTGTGACCATTTAAAATGGCAAGAAACACGGGTTCAAATCCCGTCTCAGGCGCTATTTTTTCTTCAAAACCGAAACCGATAAATTTAAGAAGTTATAAATAGTTATTATATGGATATGCGCCTTGGCCAAGGGGTGGATGATTGAGGGATAATTTTTCCTTTCAATATAATGACTTCTCCCTGTACTTGAGTTGGTGATCATTTGAAACAAGTAGATATAACTAAACATGAGCTGGTACCTAAACACATTCTATTGAATGACAAGGAAAAAGAAGAATTGTTCAAAAAATATGGAATAAATTTAAGACAATTACCAAGAATATCTCTTACTGATCCCGTAATTAAAATCTTAGATGGAAAACCTGGAAATGTTGTGAAAATAATTAGGAAATCATCAACAGCTGGAGAAACCGTATATTATAGGGTAATAACAAAAAGGTGATTTTTATAAACGAAAGTTTCTTAACACTATTAGACACATTTGCCAAACAGGAGGGTTTTGTTAAATTCCAGATTAATTCTTTTGATGATTTTATAACAAGAAGAATTCCAAAAGTCTTGAGTGCAATTGGTGTAATAAAACCAAACGTTCCTGAATTAGGAGATTTAAAAATTAAACTTGGTGAATTCAAAATTGGAACACCATCAATAAAAGAAGCTGATGGAAGTGTAAGAAATATTTTACCTCAAGAAGCAAGAATCAGAAATCTAACTTATGCTGCTCCTATGTTTGTTGAGATGACTCCTGTCCTAAATAACGTTGAAAGTGAATCTGTAATTGTAAATTTTGGTGATATGCCAATAATGTTGAAATCAAGAATATGTCCATTATCAGGAATGTCTAGAGAAGAATTGATAGAAGCTGGAGAAGATCCAGATGATCCTGGAGGATATTTTATAGTGAATGGAACTGAAAGAATTCTTGTTTTGGTAGAAGAGATTGCATCAAATAGAATGATTGCATCAAAAGTCAAAACTGGAAACATAAGTGAAATTGTAAGAATACATTCAGAGAAAGAAGGTTATGTTCAGAGACATTTGATTGAAAGAAGGAATGATGGAATAATAACAATAAGCTTTGCCAATGTTACAAGATTGCCATTGGCTATTTTATTAAAAGCATTGGGATTGGATCGTGATAGAGATATCGTAACCACAATTTCTGCTGACGAAGAAGTGCAAGAAGAATTTTATATAAATCTTTATGAAACTGAAGTGGGCACAAAAGATGAAGCCTTAGATGGAATTGGAAAACATTTGAAAATTTTACAGGAAGCGTACAGAACTGAGAGAGCTATTAAACTTGTTGATAGATATCTTCTTCCCCATCTTGGTCAAGAACCATCAAATAGAATGGAAAAAGCATTGTTCTTGGGGAAGGCAATAGAAAAAATAATCAAACTGCATCTGAATAAAATAGATGACGATGATTTGGATCATTATTCTAATAAAAGAATAAAACTTTCTGGAGATTTGTTAGAAATTCTTTTAAGATCTATATTGCTTGGTAAATGGGGATTGTTAACAAGAGTAACATACAACTATCAGAAACTTACAAAAAGAGGAAGATTACCACCATTACAAGCTATAGTTGAATCAAATGTTTTGACAAACCAACTTGTATCAGCCCTAGCAATTGGATCTTGGGTTGGAGGAAGAACTGGAGTAAGTCAAAGATTGGAGAGAGGAAGTTACACAAAAACAATCTCACATATGAGAAATGTTTTATCACCACTTACATCTACACAAGAACACTTTGAAGCAAGAGAATTACACCCCACACACTTCGGAAAATTATGCACAAGTGAAACACCAGAAGGAGCAACAATCGGTCTGAGAAAATATCTTGCTGTTATGAGTGAAATCACTAAAGGTTTGAGCGAAAAAGAAGCCAAATCAATTTTTAGTATGGTACAGAAGGTTGGATAATTATGACAAAAATATTTTTTGATGGGAGATACGTTGGAGAAACAAAAGAACCGGAAAAGTTAGTAAAGGAAATGAGAGATAAAAGAAGAATGGGTCTTATTTCAAATCAGATTAATGTTGCTTTTCATCAACATTTAGATGAGGTAAGAATTGTATCTGATAGTGGAAGAGTTAGAAGACCTTTGATAGTTGTTGAGAATGGTATTTCTAAGCTTACAAACGAATATATGGAAAAATTGAAGAAGGGGGAAATAATTTGGAATGATTTGATTAAGAATGGTATTATAGAATATTTGGACACAGAAGAAGAGGAAACTACACTGATAGCATTAACTGAAAGTGAACTCACAAAAGAACATACACATTTAGAACTCGATAAATCAACTATATTAGGATTTTCAGCATCATTTATTCCTTATCCTGAATTTAATAGAGGAGATAGAGTAAACTACGGAGCAAAGATGGTTGGACAAAGTATAGGAATATTTGCTACAAACTATCCAATGAGAAGCGACACAAAATCAAATGTGATGGTTTATCCACATCGTCCATTGGTACAAACACACATGCATAAGATAACAAATTATGATAGGCATCCTAACGGATCAAATGTAGTTATTGCCATTGCTTCTTTTGAAGGATTCAACATGGAAGACGCTGTTATAATTAATGCAAGTTCTATACAGCGTGGCTTACTGTGGTCATATATGTTTAGATCATATGAAGGTGAGGAAAAAAGATATATGGGTGGCCAGGAAGATTCTATCGGAATTCCAGAAGCAGGTATTAGAGGTTATGCTGGTGAAGAAGCTTATAGAGATTTGTCAGAAGATGGGATTGTAAATCCAGAAACCGTAGTCGGTTCTGATAGTGTTTTGGTTGGAAGAGTTTCTCCATTGAGATTCTTAGGTTCAATGGATCAGTTCATCACAGGAATTGAAAATATAAGAGAAACTTCTGTTAGATTAAGGCATGGTGATAAAGGAACAATTGACAGAATATTTTTAACAAATACTTTAGATGGAACAAAACTTGTAAAGGTTGTTATTAGAGATTTGAAAATTCCAGAAGTTGGTGATAAACTAGCTTCAAGACACGGACAAAAAGGAATTGTTGCTTTGATTGTTCCAGAAGAGGATATGCCATTTACAGAAGATGGAATCGTGCCTGATATTATTTTCAATCCACATGGTATACCATCAAGAATGACCATGGGGCAATTACTTGAGATTATAGCTGCAAAGGCATCAGCATTGTCTGGTAAATATACATACTCACCAGCTTTCTCTCCAGTAAAAGAAAGTGAAATTAGAAAATTGCTTGAGGATTATGGATTTAGAAACGATGGAAAAGAAACAATGTGTGATGGTAAAAGTGGGAAGAAATTTGAAGCGCAGATATTTATTGGAAATTGTTTCTATCAGAAACTTGATCATCTTGTTTCAAATAAAATACATGCTCGTTCAAGAGGTCCTGTAACATTATTAACAAAGCAACCAACCGAAGGAAGAAGTAAAGAAGGTGGTTTGAGATTAGGTGAAATGGAAAAAGATTGCTTGATAGCACATGGAGCAGTATTAGCTTTAAAGGAAAGATTTGATTCTGATAAAACACTTGTGCCTATTTGTGGTGAATGTGGGTTAGTAGCGGTGCATGATAAAATTAAAAACAAAAATGTTTGTCCTATATGTGGAGAAGCAAAAATATTTGAAGTTGAGATGAGTTACGCATTCAAACTTATGCTAGATGAATTGAAAAGTATGTTAATTTACCCAAAGGTAGTGGTTGAAGAGGGATAAAATGAAAGTAACAAGAATTGAATTTGGAATTGTTTCGCCTGAAATGATAAAACAGATGGGTGTCGGAAAAATAACAAAGACTGAATTATATGATCAAGAAGGATATCCTATAGAAGGAGGTTTGATGGATCCAAGATTAGGTGTTGTGGATCCTGGTGTAAGATGTAGAACATGTGGTGGAAATGTAGGAGAGTGTCAAGGTCATTTTGGATATCTTGAATTAACAAAACCTTTGGTTCATGTCCACTACGCAAAGATTATATTAAGTTTATTGAAAATGTTTTGTAGAAAATGTGGGAGAATATTAGTAGAAGAGAAAAATATTGAGGAATTCAAATCAAGAAAGATTCCGATAAAAGAAATTGTAAAAATGATGAAAAAGAAATGTCCACATTGTAAAACTGAGCAGAAAAAGTTCAAATTTATTAAACCATATTCATTTTTGGAAAATAACTCAACATTAAATGCAGCTGCTATTAGGGAAAGATTTGAAATGATAAAAAGCGATGATTTGGAAGTGATCGGATTAAAAATAAGACCTGAACAATTAATCTTAACGTTAATGCCAATTTCTCCTGTAACTGTGAGACCAAGCATCACTTTAGAAACAGGTGAAAGAAGTGAAGATGATTTGACACATAAACTAGTTGATATTGTTAGAATAAATGATAGACTAAAAGAAAATATTGATTTGGGCGCACCTGATTTTATAATTGAAGATCTTTGGGAATTGTTGCAATATCATGTAGCAACATATTTTGATAATGAATTAACAGGTGTCCCACCAGCAAGACATAGATCAGGAAGAATTCTAAAGACATTGTCACAGAGATTAAAGACAAAAGAAGGAAGGTTTAGAGGAAATTTGGCTGGTAAAAGAGTCAACTTCTCTGCAAGAACTGTAATAAGTCCTGATCCAATGATTAATATTGATGAAGTTGGTGTACCAGAAGTAATCGCAAAAGAATTAACAATACCTGTTAGAGTTAATGAAAGTAATGTTGAAAAAATTAGAATGTTTGTGGCAAATGGACCAGATAAATGGCCTGGTGCTAACTATGTTATAAGACCAGATGGAAGAAGGAAAAAAGTAACAGAAAGTAGTAAAGAAGAAATTGCAAAAGAAATTGCACCTGGCTACATAGTTGAGAGACATGTAAACAATGGTGACATTGCACTATTCAATCGACAACCAAGCTTACATAGAATGAGCATCATGGCACATAAAATAAGAGTCATGCCTTTCAAAACATTTAGATTGAACCTATGTGTGTGCGCACCATACAATGCTGATTTTGATGGTGATGAAATGAATTTACACATACCACAAACAATAGAATCACAAATTGAAGCCGAAAACCTTATGGCTGTCCAGAAAAATATAAGAAGTCCTAGATTTTCAGGACCAATAATAGGTGCCATCAGAGACTATGTCAGTGGTTTATACTTATTGACAAAAGGTGAAAGAAAATTCACAAAATCAGATGTTATCCAAATAGTAAGAACGATTGATAATGATATAGAACTACCTGAAAAAGAAACTTGGACAGGAAAAGAGATGTTTAGTTTGTTTTTACCGAAAGATCTTTCAATGGAATTCAAATCAAAATCAGGAGACTTTGTGATTATTAAAAATGGTAAATTAATCGAAGGAACAATTGACAAGGCAGGGATTGGTGCAGAAGGAGGAAAAATCATTGATCGTATAGAAAAGCTGTATGGAAGTGAGACTGCTAAAAAATTCATATTTAGTATAACAAAGCTTGCAATTGGATTCTTAATGAAACAAGGATTTTCTATAAGTATTTCTGATCAAGATTTGTCAGAAAAAGCAAGAGAAGAAATACAGGTAGTTGTGGAAAAAATAAGAAAAGACGTGGATGAAAACATTAGGAAATTTAATAAGGGTGAATTAAAAGCTGTTGGTGGAAGAACACCAAGAGAAAGTTTGGATCATGTAATTAAGATAATTGTAAGGAACGGTTTAAATGACACACAAAAGATTTTAGAAAGATATGTAAAAGACAATTCGACACTCGCAATGGTGAAAAGTGGAGCAAGAGGAGATCTTGTAAATATAGTACAGACAGCTGCAATGGTCGGACAAGAAATGATAATGGGTGAAAGGTTGGAAAAAGGTTACTATCAAAGAACTTTTCCACATTTCAAAAAAGGAGATATAAGTTTGGAATCAAGTGGATTCGTTGCTCGTGGTTTTAAGGATGGAATTACTACTTTTGAATTCTTTTTCGATGCAATGAACTCAAGAGAATCACTGATGGACAAATCATTAAAGACTAGACATTCTGGTTACATGGAAAGACGTCTGGTTGGTGCATTGCAAGATTTGAAAATTGAATATGATGGAACGATTAGAGATGGTATGAATAGAATTGTCCAATTTATCCCAGGTGAAGATGGTCTAGATCCGTCAAAAATAGAGAGGGGTGGTATAAATGTCCAAGAAATCGCAAATAAACTATTCGGAAATTGAATTGCCTGAAGGTTTAGTAAAAAAAATAGAAGAAATATCAGATAAAAAAAGATTGAACAAAGAGAATAGAATAAAGTTAGAGGAAGAAGTAAAAAGATTTTATTTGGAAAGTAAGTTTGAACCAGGAGAAGCAATCGGAATAATTGGTGCGCAGAGCATTTCTGAACCAGCAACACAAATGACCATGAGAACATATCACTTTGCTGGTACAGCTGGTATAAGAGTTACTTATGGTTTGCCAAGATTGATGGAGATATTTGATGCTAAAAGAGATCCAGAAACTCCCATGATGACAATTTATCTCAAAAAAGAGTTTAATAATGCGAACGATGCAACAAGATTAGCAGAAGAAATTATAGAGAAGAGAATAATAAACCTGATAAAAAGGATTGCATTAAACCTGAATGAAAATTCTATAGAAATAGAACTGATGGATAAAAGAAAGAATGATTCTGTTATAAAAGTTGTAAAGGAGATGTTTAAAGATTTTAATGTAAAAATAAGAGGAGAAAAAGTTGTTGTTAGTGCAAAGAATGATATAGACATAAAAAGTTTACAAAAAATAAAGGAAAAAATATTGAATCTGCAAGTCGGTGGGATAACTGGTATAAGTAATGCTGTTGTAAGAAAAGAGGAAGATTGGATAATAAATACAATAGGATCAAATTTGGAAAATGTTTTAGCATTAAAAGAAGTTGAAGATAGAAGAACTATTACAAACAACATACATGAAACTGCTAAAGTTCTAGGTGTAGAAGCTGCAAGAAATATGATTATTAATGAGGCTCTTAAAACTATGCAGGAACAAGCACTTGATATTGATGTTAGATATGTCATGTTAGTGGGAGATATAATGACTTTCTCTGGTTCTGTAGACTCAATTGGAAGATATGGTGTTGCTGGAAATAAAACCTCTATATTAGCTAGAGCAGCATTTGAAGAGACAATCAAACATCTGGTTAGAGCAAGCATTAGAAATGAAGTAGACAATTTACAGGGAATATTTGAAAATATCATGATAGGTCAAGTGGCCCCATCTGGTACAGGAATGTTCGACCTTATAGCAAATTTTGAAGAGGAAAAGAAATGAGTCTAACAGTCATAATACAAGAAGCGATAAAATCAAAGAAAATAATTATCGGATATAGAAATACTGTTAGATTTATAAAACTTAACTCTCCTAAATTAATTGTGGTCGCTGAAAATATTCCAAGAAAAATGAAGGAAGAAATAGAATACAACAGTAAAGTATCAAATATAAAAATAGAGATGTTTGAAGGAACAAGTAAAGAACTTGGGGTGGTTTGTGGAAAACAATTCCCAATATCCGCTTTAGCGATAAAAGGTTGATACATGTCTTTAACATTCGATACAGATTCTATACGTTTGATTACTCTATTTGAGAATCTTACTGGAACAATGGTAAAAGATTGTATAGTAGATAGTAAAAATAATACTGTTTATTTTGTTATAGAAGAAGGGAAGGTTGGTATAGCAATAGGTAAAAATGGTGGCTGTGTGAAAAATGTAGAAAGGTTGATTAAGAAAAACGTCAAGATATTTGAATTTTCTGGTGATTTAGGTCATTTTATAAAGAATCTGATACCCCAAGCATCTGACATAAAAATAAAAAATGGTGAAACCACCATGGTTGAAATAAGAGTGGATAAAAAAGACAAGGCAATTGTTATAGGTAGGGACGGAAAAAATCTAAAATTGTTCAAAGAGTTGCTTCATAGAAGTCATGGTGTAACTGAATTAATTATAAGGTGATTGTTATTCCTGGACAACTTGCTGGAAGAAAATTAAGACAAAGAAGAAAACACTTTAGATGGATGAAAACAGAATATAAAAGAGCTAAACTTAAGTTATGGAAAAAGGATCCAATGGAGGGAGCACCACAAGCACGAGGAATGGTTATTTCTAAAAGAACTGTTGAACAAAAACAACCTTCTTCTGGATTGATTAAATGTGTTCGTGTTCAATTATTGAAAAATAATATTCAAGTTACAGCTCATGCTCCTAGAGATGGTGCAATAAATCATATAAATGAACATGATGAGGTTATAGTTGAAAAGTTGGGTGGTGGACAAGGAGGATCTAAAGGCAGTATGGCTGGTGTCAAATATAAGGTAATTGCTGTTAACGGTATATCATTAAGTGAAATTCTGGCTGGGAAAAAACAAAAACCATCAAGGTGAATGAATGGAAATTAAAATTTTTGATCGTTGGTCAACAAAAGATGTAGAAGTCCTAGATATAGGACTTAAAAATTATATAAATTTAGAACCGGTGATTGTTCCAAAAACATCTGGAAGACATAGACAACAATTTCACAGGGCAAAAATAAACATAGTTGAAAGATTGATAACAAAACTTATGGTTCCAGGACATCGTAGTAAAAGACATAGGATAACTTCTGGTAGAGTTGTTGGAAAATATAGCACAAATTATAAGATTGTCAAGGACGCTTTCCAAAAAATAGAGAACATAACAAAGAAAAATCCTGTAGAAGTTCTAGTTAGAGCAATAGAAAATTCTGCATTGCGTGAAGAAATTGCAAATTACCAGATTGGTGGAATAATTGTTAGAAAATCTGTTATAACATCGCCACAAAGGAGAGTTGATCTAGCTCTGAGAAACATAACGCAAGCATCATATAAAAAATCATTTGGGAAAAAAGACAAGATGTCTGATGTGCTAGCAAATGAACTAATTGGAGCATTTAGCAATGATAAAAGCAAGTCGGAAGCTGTTGCAGAAAAGGAAAGGATAGAAAGAGAAGCAGAAGGTGCAAGATAAACTATTTTTAAAGATTAGAGTTAAATTACTTTAAATGATTTTATGGCAATAAAAGATATTGCAGAAAAAATTACAAATGCGATGAAAACTCCAGAATTGATTAGAAATATTGCTACATCTTCTCATGTTCATCATGGTAAAACTACTTTGACTGATAATCTAGCAGCTTTAGCAGGTATGATCTCAGATAAAGTCGCAGGTGATAGAGAAACAGGAATGTTGACGTGGTTTGATGACCAAGAAAGGAAAAGAGAATTGACAATTTATGGAGCAAATGTATCGATGGTACATGAATATGATGGAAAGGATTTTGTTATAAATCTTGTAGACACACCAGGTCATGTTGACTTTGGTGGTGATGTTACAAGAGCTATGCGTGCAGTTGATGGAACAATTGTATTGACGTGCGCTGTAGAAGGTATCATGCCTCAAACAGAAACAGTTTTTCGCCAAGCACTAAGAGAAAATGTCAAACCCGTTTTATTTATAAATAAAGTTGACAGACTGATCAGAGAACTTAAACTTACTCCAGAACAGATGCAGAAAAGATTTGAAGAATGTATAAGAGAAGTAAATATTTTGATTGAAAAATATGCAGATGAAAAATATAAAAACAAATGGTTAGTTAATGTAGCTGATGGTAGTGTGGCATTTGGTTCTGCATATAAAAAATGGGCTATTTCTATTCCTTACATGAAAAAGAATGGTATAACTTTCAAAGAAATAATTGATTTGACGCTCGCTGGGAAAGAGGACGAACTTGCAAAGATAGCACCATTGCATCAGGTTATTTTGGACATGATTGTTAGACATTTGCCAAATCCTTTAGAAGCACAAAAATATAGACTTGCTAAAGTTTGGAAAGGTGAGATAGATTCTGAAATAGGAAAGGATATGACAACATGTAATTCTAATGGAAAGTTGGCAATGATAATAACTAAGATGGTTCCTGATCCACACGTAGGATTTGTTGCAACTGGTAGAATTTTCAGCGGGAAAATTTTCAAAGGAAAGGATGTTTTTCTTGTTACTCAAAATAAAAAAGAAAAGATACAACAGATAGCTATATACAAAGGAATTCAACGTATACCAGTTGAAGAGATATCAGCTGGAAATATTGCAGCAATAGTTGGATTGCCAGACGCATTTAGTGGTGAAACAATATGTGATCCTGACTATTTGATAGAACCTTTTGAAGAAATCAAACATTTGTTCGAACCTGTTGTTACAAAATCTATTGAACCTAAAAACACAATGGAACTTCCAAAACTTGTAGACACTTTGAAGAAACTTGGAAGAGAAGATACAACACTACAAGTAAAAATAAATCAAGAAACAGGCGAATATCTTGTTTCTGGTTTAGGTGAACTACATTTGGAAACTAAAGTTGAAAATAAATTGAAGGAATTGGGAATAGATGTGGAGATGAGCAAACCGATAGTGGTTTATAGAGAAACTATTTTTGAAAAGTCACCAGAGATAGAAGGTAAGTCTCCAAATAAACATAACAGATTTTTCATTGTTGTTGAACCTCTGGAAGACGCTATATATAAAGCAATGTTAGACGGTGAAATATCAGGTAATGTTGAAATTAAGAAGAAAAATATTCAACTTACTAAAAAACTGGATGAATTAGGAATGAATCATGATGAAGTAAAAAAATTGGTGCTGATTCATAACAGATCTATGTTTATCGATGCAACAAAAGGTGTACAATACATGGATGAAGTTATGGATATGATAAAAGACGCCTTCAAAGACGTCTTGGAGGACGGACCTCTAGCTAGAGAGCCGTGTACAAAGTTGAAAGTAAAATTAGTTGATGTTGATCTTCATGAAGATCCTGTACATAGAGGTGAAGGACAGGTAAGACCAGCTGTAAGATGGGCTATAAGACAAGCTATGTTAAAAGGAAATGCAACTATGTTAGAACCGAAACAAGTTATTAGAGTTGACCTGCCTACTGAAGTTATGGGAGAAGCAATTAGAGAAATAGAAAACAGACGTGGGCAAGTTCTGGATATGAAAGAAGAGAGAGGAGCCAGTATAATAACTGCTAAGCTTCCTGTAAGCGATATGTTTGGATTTGATGCTAGCTTGAAATCAGCTACAAGTGGAAAAGGATTCTATAGTTTGATTGAAACGACATTTGAAAAACTGCCTAGAGAACTTTTTGAATCAGTTGTAAAAGGTATAAGAAAGAGAAAAGGTCTTCCAGAGGATATACCAAAACCAGAAGTGTAGTAAAATATTTAAATGCTTATAGTCTAAATAAAGTAATTAAAAATGGTGTAACAATGGCTAACAAACCACACATTAATATCATAACAGCAGGTCATGTAGACTCAGGAAAATCTACAGCAGTAGGTAGAATTTTATATGACACTGGTTCTATTAGAGAAGAAGAAATGAGAAAGTTAAAGGATGTTGCTAAGGAATTTAAGAAAGAAACCTTTGAATTTGCTTTTGTTATGGACACTGTAAAGGAAGAGAGAGCTAGAGGAGTTACAATAGACATAATGCACAAGCCATTTGAAACAAATAGATGGTTCTTTACTGTTATAGACTGTCCTGGACACAGAGATTTTGTTAAAAATATGATTACAGGAGCAAGCCAAGCTGATGCTGCTATATTTGTTGTTTCTGCCAAACCAGGAGAAGGTGTGCAAGACCAAACAAAAGAACACGCTTTCTTGATGAAGGTTCTTGGTGTGCCACAGATATTGGTTATTTTGAATAAGATGGACGCTGCTAATTACGATGAAAAGAGATATAATGAAGTTAAAGCAGATGTAGAAAAACTTTTGAAAGGAATTGGTTATAAAACAGAAGAAATACCATTTATTCCAATATCAGCATATGTTGGAGATAATGTAGTTAAAAAATCAGATAAGATGCCTTGGTATAAAGGACAAACACTTATAGAAACTTTGGATTCTTATATAAAGGAACCAGAAAAACCAATTGACAAACCATTAAGATTACCTATACAAGATGCTTATGCAATAACTGGTGTAGGAACAGTTCCGGTTGGTAGAATAGAAACTGGTGAATTGAAAGCCGGTGATACTATTGTGTTCGAACCATCTGGAGTCAAAGGTGAGGTAAAGTCAATAGAAATGCATCACCAAAATGTACCAAAAGCTGGTCCTGGTGATAATATTGGTTTTAATGTCCGTGGTGTTTCAAAAGAACAAGTTAAAAGAGGAGATGTAGCTGGTCACCCTAACAATCCACCATCAGTTGTTAAAGAATTCACAGCTCAGATAATTGTTTTGAATCATCCAACTGTATTAACAGCTGGATATACTCCTGTATTTCACTGTCACACATCAAGCACAGCATGTACAATAGAGGAAATAATTGCAAAGATAGATCCAAAAACTGGAGCAGTTGTACAGGAAAAACCTGACTTCATAAAAACAGGTGATGCTGCAAGAATCAAAGTAAAACCATTGAAACCAATGGTAATTGAAAAACAGTCAGAATTTCCAGAAATTGCAAGATTTGCTATAAGAGATATGGGAATGACAGTAGCAGCTGGTATTTGTTTAGAGATAGTTAAAGCTAAATAAATATTTTTTCTAAATTATTTTTTTTAGTAGTATCAATTACTATGTGTTCTTTCTCGTCACTTTCTATAAATTCAAAATCTTTCTTCTGATCAAGATATATTTCCCACCTACCATCAGATATAGATTTACCTTTAATTCTTTTCTCTAATCTATTTTTGATTACGTGTTCAGGACAAGTACATTCAACAATGAAAAACGGTAGATTAAATTCTTTTGCAAGATTTGATGCTTCTTTTCTATATTTCTTTTTTGAGAATGTTGCGTCTATAACACATGAGATTCCTTTTGATAAAGTTTCTCTGGAAATATTAATCATTTCAATATAGGTTTTGTCAGTGAATTCTTTCGAATACAGCCCACTTTTATAGTCATCAAACTTATGTTCACTGGAAGAAATTCCACCTAATTCTTTTCGAACAACATCCGATCTTATTATCTTCCCCTTAATTATCTTTGCTATATTTTTTGACACGTTACTTTTTCCTGATCCAGTTAAACCACACATTATAACAAGTTTTGGACTTAATCTCTTTGAATAACTAAAAGCTAAATCAAAATATTTTTTTGCCTCTCTTTCAGATTCTATTTTTTCTTTATCAGATATGTTTTTATCATTTAATTTAAAATTGTTTACTTTTCCTCTAACATACGCTCTATAACACTTATAAAAATCAAGAAGCTTTTTAATTCCATAATCTTTGCTGTACTCTATATACTTTTCTACAAAATATTTTGACAGATCTTCTCTGTTATGAAAATCCAAGTCCATGGATAAAAATGCTATTTCACTAGCAACATCAATAGATCTAAATTTTTCATTAAACTCTATGGCGTCAAAGATGTAAATCTTCTCAGCAATAAAAATATTTCCAGAATGCAAATCACCATGGCAATCTCGTATCTTTCCTTCTTTGATTCTTTTTTCAAATAGAAGCTTGTTATTTATTAAAAATTGTTGTATTGTCTTTTCAATAAAATCAAATTGATTTTTGTCTATGGTCCTATCTATAAAAGGTCTTACCTGATTGAAATTTTCTTCCCAAACATATTTCACATATGAATGATTAATTGTTTTGGCCTTAAAATGAAAATCTGAGATTATTTTTGCAATTCTATCAATCATTCTATTATTTACAGATCCTTTCTCAAGCAATTTTAACATCATCGTTTCTTGAGGCAATTCTTTCATCTTAACAGCATATTCTACTGGGTCTCCATCTCCTTTTATCTTTATTTTACCTCCGAGTTGGTTAATTGGAACGACTTCAATATACATGTCAGACGCTAGACGTTTATTCAATTCTAACTCTTTCTTACAGAAGAATTTTCTTTTTTCTAATGTTGTAAAATCAAGGAATCCAAAATCTACAGGCTTCTTAACTTTATAGACATGTTTGCCAGTCAGAAAAATCCATGATATGTGCGTTTGAACCAATCTTATATTCTTAACATTTTCATCATAAGCATCAGGATTGAGCAATGCATCAATAATGTTAGCCATAATTCAATTTAAGTTTTAATATTAAAAGATTAGTAAAGCATTTAAATTGAATTGTATTAATAAGAAGATAGTATGCAAGTAGCAAGAATCAAATTATCAGGAAAAGATCCAAAGGAATTGGATAACATATGTACTGAGATTAGGGATGTTGCTAAAAAATTCGGGATAGATTATAGGGGTCCTGTTCCTTTGCCGACAAAAATTCTGAAGGTAACTACACTTAAAACACCATGTGGAGATGGTACTGGTCATGGAAATGCTACTTACGATAAATGGGAAATGAGAATACACAAACGGGTTGTGGATGTGCAAGCAGATGACAGAGCATTAAGACAAATAATGAGAGTTAATATTCCTACTAATATTCGTGTTGAGATTAAACTTCTAGATTAAAATTCAAACTTAAATCCTTTAAAATCTTCAGATAAGATATGCCATTCTGGAAAAAAGATGAAGAAGAAAAATTTGGTAATGGTGTTCTCAAACCAATCATTAAAACTGAAGATGTGATAAAAGAGGAAAAAAAGTATGGTGACATTTATGCTGTCGCTGAAGGTAGAATTGTAAAAGAACTACCAATTCAGAATTTTAAAGTAAAAGATATTTCACTAGCAGAGCAAGGTAAATTGAAAATAGAATGGGCAGAAAAGAGAATGCCTGTTCTGATGAAAATAAGACAGAATTTTGAGAAGGAAAAACCATTTATAGGATTAACTATAGGATGTTGCCTGCATGTTACAAAAGAAACTGCTGTATTAGTGAGAACGCTTAAAGTAGGTGGAGCAAAAATATTATTGTGTGCTTCAAATCCTCTATCAACACAAGATGATGTTGCATCAACGTTAGCAAAAGAAGGAATAGGTGTATATGCATGGAAAGGACAAAGTAACAAAGATTATTATTGGTGTCTTGATCAAATTTTAAGATCAAACCTTGATATAGTTGTTGATGATGGTGCTGATTTAATTTCAACAATTCATCAAAAAAGGCAAAATATGATTCCTAGAATTCTAGGTGGGCAAGAGGAAACAACAACTGGTGTAATAAGATTAAGAGCGATGGGAAAAGATGGCGCATTAAAATTCCCTATAGTAGCAGTCAATGACACACCAACAAAGAACATGTTCGATAATTACTATGGAACTGGACAAAGCACAATTGACGGGATTATGAGAGCAACTAACATTTTACTCTCTGGAAAGAATTTTGTTGTGTGTGGTTATGGAAATTGTGGTAAAGGTGTGGCAAGCAGAGCAAAAGGAATGGGATCAAATGTTATAGTAGTTGAGGTTGAACCAGTAAAAGCACTACAAGCGGTCATGGATGGATTTAGAGTTATGGGAATGTTGGAAGCTGCAAGATATGGAGATATTTTCCTAACAGTCACAGGAGACAAAAACGTTATAAGAAAAGAACATATGTTGATGATGAAAGATGGTGCTATACTCGCAAACTCGGGTCATTTTAATGTTGAAATATCAATACCAGATTTGGATAGTATATCCCTAAGAAAGAGAAAGATGAGAGAGAATGTGGAAGAATATGAACTGAAGGATGGAAGAAAATTATATTTTTTAAGTGAAGGGAGACTAGTAAATTTGGCTGCAGCTGAAGGCCACCCATCTGAGGTAATGGACATGTCATTCGCTAACCAGGCACTATGTTCTGAGTGGCTTGCTAAAAATAAAGGCAACTTGAAACCAAAGGTCTATGAAGTACCAGATGAAGTGAATAAAAAAGTTGCGGAATTGAAACTTGAAGGTCTGGGAGTAAAAATCGACAAACTTACAGAAGAACAGAAAAAGTATTTGTCTGGTTGGGAAGAAGGCACTTAATTATATTTCAAGTGAAAATAAAATCTATACATGAAAAAAATAGTTGTTGTGATTTCTGGGCCACCTGGATCTGGAAACACTACTGTGGCTAGAAAATTGGCAAAAAAACTGAGATTAAGATTCTTTTCACTTGGCCTATATTATAAAAAAATATCAAAAGAAAAAAATCAGTCTGAAGCTGCTTACCAGTTATGGAAAACAAAGTATGGATCTAGCGAAAAACTACACAATCATATGGATAGGATGCAAATAGAATTAGCTAAGAAGGGAAATATTGTAATTGAATCAAAAATTGGCATTCATTTTCTAAATAAATTTAGTGACTCAAAAATATGGTTAGACATTCCATTGAAAATCAGAGCAGAAAGGGCTGCCAAAAGAGATAAAATGGAATTAAATGATGCTCTTAAAAAAATATCAGAAAGGGAGGACATAGAAAGGCAGGAATGGAAAAGAATGTATGGATTTGATTATTTTGACCAGAAGTATGAAACTGATCTTGTTTTGGATAGTTCAAAATTGACTCCTACACAGACTGTGAAAAAAATTATGGAGTTCATAAAAAGTAAGAAATAGGTTTCATATGCTTACACTATTCCATCTTGGAATAACAGCTTTCATGGCAATTTTAGTTGGGTTGCCTATTTTTTCTTCAATGCTTGGAGCAATACTACCTGATATTATAGATAAAGTACTGTTCTTTCTTGGAATCGCACCATATGGAAGATTTTTCGCACATTCTATTTTTTTCGGACCATTAATTGCTATAATCGTATTTCTGTTAACAAGAAAAAAATATTTGGCATTATCAATATTATTTGGATGTTATTTGCACTTGCTAGTGGATATCACATATTTTCTCCCAATGTTTTATCCTGTAGTTAAGTATGAATTCCCTTCAAAATCATTTGAAATGGATTCATGGTGGTTCATGATTCTTACAGAAAGCATAGGAGTTGCTATATTATATAGTAGCATCATGTTTAAGTCTGAGATATTATATTATAGAAATAAGGTTTTTGTATGGATGAAAAAAATGACAAATTATTCGAAATGTATGAAAAGAAAAAGGAAGAAATAAAATCAAGATTGAAAGAATTTCAGGAAACATTAAATCAGTCCGATGAAAGAATTTTTTCTGAATTAGCATTTTGTATATGCACACCACAATCAAAAGCGAATGTATGCTGGAATGCTGTAAGTTCTCTTATGAAAAATGGTTTGTTATTTGATGGGAATAAGAAAAAAATCATGCCTTTTCTTAATGCTGTTAGGTTTGGTGAAACTAAAGCTGAACGAATTGTTGAAGCAAGAGATATTTTCACAAAAAATGGAAAGTTGAATATCAAAAAACAAATAATGATGTTTGATAATTCAACTGACTTGAGAAATTGGTTAGTAAAAAATGTGAAAGGAATAGGGCTGAAAGAATCTAGCCATTTTATCAGGAATATAGGATTTGACTATAAAAATCAATTGTCAATACTAGACAGGCATATTTTGAAAAATCTAAAAGAGTTTGATGTTATAAAAGATATACCAAAATGTCTGACAGAAAAGAGGTATTTGGGAATTGAAAAAAATATGGAAGAATTTGGAAATAAAATTAAATTATCTTTGTATGAATTAGATCTGTTATTATGGAGTAAAGAAACTGGAAAGGTTTTCAAATAAAATCTTATTAATAAAAATACAATAGTTATTATGGCACATGGAGAAAAAAGAAGAAGAAGAAAGCGACATAAGAAATGATTAATCCGCTCAGTAAATTAAAAGTCAATAGAAATTATAGATGTTCACTTTTTAATAGAGGCATCAAGACATATACATTAATTGATTAAAAAAATTAAATTCAATTATTCAAGTTTAGAAATTTTAAGAGTTTGAATCTCTATATTATTATATGCAGGGAAATTCTATAGAGCAGTCTTTAAATGGTTATAAATATCTTCCTGGAAACAAGATAAGATTTCTTACAGAAGATGGGGAAAAAGTAGGAATGATTAGCAAAGGTGGTGGATACTATTCTACTTATCTTGGAAAAATATGCTATTGTGGAAATTACATAAATAACGGTGATATATCATCTGAATGTTTCATGAATATAGAAGAGGATAAAATCATCGGCTTAGTAGAATAACCTCTAACTAAATCCTTTTTCTCTTCTTTGATTCTCTTAATTTGCTCAATACTAATCTTGTCCAATGTTTGTCTGTCATAATATCACCAAAAGTACCATATTTTTGAGGGACAGTAGAGAAACTTTTTATTATTGTAAAGGATTTCCTCCAAGGGGTTGTTTCTTCTATCCTTTCTCAATCAGAATTCAATTTTGATATAATCAACAAGTTATTAGGTCATCCAGCAGAAAAATTTGGAATCATCCCAAATTAAGCTTTGATTCCCATGTAGACTAGAGTAAAACAATTTCTTACAGGATTGTGCCAAGAGGGTTTTCTCTGCATAGTCTAC